>Ga0307505_10003380_pt1 | contig 10048 bp, 9 predicted proteins | sample 23_S_MG_FD_202183 | JGI IMG/M metagenome (GOLD analysis project Ga0307505, IMG submission 202183) | Soil microbial communities from Populus trichocarpa stands in riparian zone in the Pacific Northwest, United States - 23_S | ecosystem: Environmental > Terrestrial > Soil > Riparian zone > Trees... | reverse complement strand
ATGATCGAGACAGCAGAATCTTCCTCCGTGAAGAAGACCGGAATGGGCAAACCATCTTTGGATCGGATTTTAGTGGACGCACCCTGTAGCGGACTCGGTGTGTTACGGCGACACCCGGAAGCGAAGTGGAGGAAGGGTGAGGAGGCGCTCCCTCGACATCAGGCACTCCAGTGTCAGATTCTCGAAGCGGTCGCCCCATGCTTGCGGCCCGGCGGGGTCCTAGTCTATAGTACGTGCTCCACAGAACCGGAAGAAAACGAAGAGGTCATCGAGCGATTTTGTCGTGCCCATGCGGAGTTCAAGCGTGAGTCCGTCGTCCCCTGGCTCCCGCCTACGGCACAGGGGTTCGTCACCGAACATGGGGCCCTCTCGACAATGGGCAACCGGTTCTCGATGGATGGATTTTATGCCGCACGACTGAGGAAGGTATTGTGATAGCACGTCCCGTTCTTATTGCACCCTCGATTTTAGCTGCTGACTTTGCCAGGCTCGCCGAGGAAGTGGCAGCGGTGGAACAAGCTGGAGCCGACCTTCTCCATATCGATGTCATGGACGGCCATTTTGTCCCCAATTTGACCATCGGCCCGCCGATCGTGGCGGCGCTCAGAAAAGTCACCAAGCTGCCGCTCGACGTTCACCTCATGATCACAAACGCCGATGCGTTTATCGCAGAGTTCGCCGAGGCCGGAGCGGACTATCTCACGGTTCACGTAGAGGCTTGCCCGCATCTCCATCGCACAGTGCAATCGATTAAGGAACGCGGCGTCAAAGCAGGGGTAACCCTGAATCCCGCAACCTCGATCAGCACAATTGAGGAAATTCTCCCCGACATCGATTTGGTCCTGATCATGTCGGTCAATCCTGGCTTCGGCGGCCAAAAGTTTATTACCTCCTCTCTTCGGAAGACTGCCTCCGCCCGTGCCATGATTGACCGGACCGGGAGTCGCGCGTTGCTCGAAGTGGACGGAGGCGTCAAGATCGACAATGCGGCTCAGGTGCTGGCTGCGGGAGCCGATGTATTGGTTGCCGGCTCAGCAATTTTCTCTAGTCGGGACTATGCCGCGACGATTACTGCGATGCGCGCAGCCGGCCAACCCTCTTCCACGACGCGGCCGCGCGTCTCCGCTCACCGATAGGCTTCGCGGGTGGACATTTCTTCCCTCATCGACAGCCTCCATCCTCTCGAGGTCAAAGTCCTCTCGGCTTTTGGGGCAAATCCTTCCACGATCCTCCAGACGGAACAGCTCGCGAAATCCACCGGATTAGAGCCCTCACAATTAAGTATGGCGGTCGAATGGTTGCTCGCCAAGTCGTTGCTTGTCGTCGATGTTGAAACCGTGACGCCCATTGTCTCACTCACAAAAATCGGCGAACTCTATTTTGAAAAGTACTCGCCGATCGAACGGGTGCTGTCTGCCGCTCGCGACGCAGCTAAAACCGGCAAGCGTCTGACCATTCAGGACATTCAATCCCGGGAGGGACTCGAACCGGCGGAGGTGAGCGGTGCGATTGGACGGCTCAAGAAAGAGGGCGCGCTTCTCATCATTCAAGGCGGCTGTATCGAATCGACCGGCCGGCCAAGCCAGACGGCGGAAGCCATGCGAGGACTGCTGCAACAGCTTCATGGGGCGCCTCGTGAACTGCAGGCGTTTCCCGAAGCACAGCGCCAGGTCATTCAAGATCACGCGGTCAAACGGGGGAATGCGCGGGAACCGTTCCGCATCGATGATCGTGTGACCAGAGCCCTCAAGCTTTCCGCATCAGGTATCGAGGCCTCCCAGCAACTCTCTCGGCAAGGAACCGCGGAAGAAGTCTCCCAGCTGACGCCGGAACTGTTAAAAGACGGGAGCTGGCGGACGAAGCGCTTCCGTAAGTACACGATCAGTCTTCGCGCGCCTCGGATTGCGCCGGGTAAACGGCATCCCTATCGTGAGTTTCTCGATACGGTGAAAACAAAACTTGTGAGCATGGGTTTCCAAGAAATGCGGGGTTCGCTCGTGGAGACCGAGTTCTGGAACATGGATGCCCTCTTCATGCCGCAGTTCCATCCAGCACGTGACATCCATGACGTCTACTTCGTCAAGGACCCGACCCATGCCTCGTCGATTGAAGAACCGTACTTGTCTCAGGTCACACATGCGCACCAGAATGGCGGTGGAACCGGTTCAACCGGTTGGAACTATCCCTTCGATGCGGAGCGCGCGCGCCGGCTGGTCTTGCGCAGCCAGGGGACAGCCGTCTCGGCCCATACGTTGGCGTCGCAACCCGCGATACCGGGAAAATATTTTTCGATCGCACGCTGTTTTCGTTACGATCAAGTGGATGCAACGCACGCGACCGACTTCTTCCAGGTGGAAGGCATCGTACTCGGCGAAGACATCAACTTTCGCACGTTGCTCGGCCTGCTGAATCTCTTCGCCCGTGAAGTCGCGCAAGCCAAGGAAGTCAAATTCCTCCCGGCCTACTTCCCCTTCACCGAACCGTCGGTCGAGCTGCACGTGCGCCATCCGAAACTCGGATGGATGGAGCTGGGCGGAGCCGGGCTGTTCCGTTCTGAAGTTACCCTTCCGCTGGGCGTGACCGTTCCCGTGATTGCGTGGGGATTGGGGCTCGATCGCATGGCGATGGTGGCGCTCGGCATTCACGATATTCGTGAGTTGTTCACCGATAATCTTGATCTGATTCGCTCCACCAGAGGGACATTCTAGGTTTCACATGCCCACGATTACTATATTCAAGCAGGATCTCGAGGGATTGCTCGCGGCACCGGGAGAGGCCCCTCAACCGGTCACCATCGAGCAACTCGAAGAGTCGTTGATGCTTGTGAAGGGCGAGTTGAAGGGGCAGAATCCCGAAACCGGTGAGCTGCGAATTGAGCTGCAAGACAGCAATCGCCCCGATCTCTGGTGCTGCGAAGGGATTGCCCGGCAGATTCGAGCAAAACGGCAGGGCGCTCTCGCGAAGTACGATTTTCTCACGACCAAATCACAATCCCCGAAGCGACTGAACGTGGCTCCCGGCTTGGAGAAGGTCAGGCCCTACGTGGCAGCCTGCACCGCGACCGGCTACCTCGTAACCCAGGAGGGCCTCGCGCAGCTGATCCAGACGCAAGAGAAGCTTGCTGAGATGTTCGGCCGTAAACGTCGGACCGTGTCGATCGGACTCTATCGGCTTGCGGCGATCGAGTTTCCTGTGACCTATGATTTGGTCAAGCCGGACGAAGCGTCGTTCACGCCGTTGGGCATGGATACGGTGATGACGCTTGGAGAGATGCTGCTCGTCCATCCCAAGGGTCTGGAGTTCGGCGGGATTCTTGCGGGACATGATCGCTTGCCCTTCCTATGCGATGCGAAACGCCAGGCTCTCTCCTTTCCGCCAATCATCAATAGCCGCGAAGCCGGAGAGGTGCGGGTGGGAGACGATGCCTTCTTCGTGGAGGTGACCGGCACTGATCTCTCGATGGTCATCCTGACCCTCAACATCTTTGCCGCAAATCTTGCGGATCGTGACGCTGTGATAGAGCCGATCGAAGTTCGATACCCCTATAAGACTGCGCTGGGGATGGGGGTCTTGACTCCCCAAGATCTTGAGAAGTCACGAAAGATTCCTGTCAGCACGATCGAGCAGGCCCTTGGGCAGACGCTCGGCGCCCACGAAGTCGCGAAGGCCCTCACGGCCTACGGTTATGAGGTGATGACGAAAGGTAAAAACGTGACGGTGACGCTTCCGTTTTATCGACAAGACCTCATGCATGCAATGGATGTGGTCGAAGATGTCGCGATCAGCCGCGGGTACGGAGATTTTTTGCCGGTGATGCCCTCGCAGTTTACGGTCGGGGGATTGTCGCGCATCGAAGAAGTTTCCGATCGTGTGAGAGCCCTCATGGTCGGCATGGGTTTTCAAGAAATCATTTCCAATATTCTTGGTTCTCCCCAGGACCTGCGTGATGCGATGCGATTAGAAGGAACTGAGTGGGGGCGCCTTGTCGAAGTGGACAATGTGATGTCCCAGAACTTCTCCGCCCTTCGACAATGGATGCTTCCGTCGTTGCTTCGCGTGGAAGCCGCATCGAACCGGGCGTTTTATCCCCATAGGATGTTTGAGGCCGGCGAAGTAGCGCGTCACGATATCACGCAGCCCCTAGGCTCACGCACCGTAACAGTGCTCGGTGGAATGATTGCCCATGCCGATGCACATTTCTCCGAGGCCCACTCCTGCCTGGATACGCTGTTTTATTATATGAACCAAGCCTACAGTCTGGAACCGATCCAGCATCCTTCATTTCTCGCTGGACGAGTGGGGGGTATCGTGTCTGACGGGAAACAGGTCGGTGTGATTGGGGAATTACACCCCGAAGTGCTCGAACGCTGGCAGATCGATATTCCGGCTGTGGCATTCGAAATCGATCTGACGGAACTGGCAGGGCGGTCTTGAGGCATACGCCCATCGGCGCATTCCTCAAGACTTATACCCCGTGACAACTAATTTTTAGCAGAGAATCTTCGGCAGGCAGCGGCGCTACGCCCCGGCAGGAGCGAGGTGTTGCTTGGCAAGACCGACCAGCTGCTCAAATCCCGTGGCATCCTTGATGGCCATATCGGAGAGAACCTTCCGGTCCAAGAGAATATTCGCCTTCTTCAGCGCGTTGATAAACCGCCCATAGGTCAGTCCGTGCGCCCGAACTGCCGCGTTGATGCGGGCAATCCACAACACGCGGAAGTCTCGTTTCCGATTTTTCCGTCCGGTATAGGCGTACGCCTGACCTTTATCAACTGATTCTGTTGCGGTGCGGAACAGCCGGCTCTTCCCACCGTACTGTCCTTTGGCTAATTTCAGCCGCTTCTTCCGCCGATGTCTTGTTTTGGGGCCACCTTTTGCGCGAGGCATGAGTCAGTACTCCTTTTGGTTAACTCGATTCTGGCATTCTCATCTAGCTATAGGGCAATAAGCGATCCAGGGCTTGGGTCTTGGTCTTATCCACGAGAACCGTGCCGCTTAATCGGCGCTTCCGATCCTGCGTCTTGCTGGTGAGGATATGGCGTTTTCCCGCCTTTCGCCTAACCAATTTTCCAGAGCCGGTGCGGGTAAACCGCTTTTTTGCTCCACTATGGGTTTTCATTTTCCTATTTTTCATGTCCGTGCTTCCTTTGGTTATTAGCGGCCCGACCGTCTCACTTCGGCGCTACGATCATGATCAAGCTTCGCCCTTCCATGCGGGGGGCATACTCGATCGTGCCTATTTCTCCTAACTCTGCGATGACTGTATTCATAAGCGTCCGGCCCATCTCCTGATTCGCCATTTCACGACCGCGGTACGTCAAGAGGACTTTCGTCTTGTTCCCATCGGCCAGAAAGCCCTTGATCTGTCGAATCTTGATCTCCAAGTCATGCTTATCTGTCCGAGGGCGCAACTTAATTTCCTTCACCTGGGTCGACTTTTGATGGCGCCGGTTCTGGTGGTCCTTCTTGCTCAGCTCGAACTTATACTTCCCGTAGTCCATAATGCGGCATACGGGCGGCACCGACGTGGGCGCGACCTCGACAAGGTCGTAACCATTTTCTTGTGCCTGTTTGAAGGCATCCGCCGTAAGGAGAATGCCGAGCTGTTCGCTTTCCGGACCGATGACCCGGACTTCTCGTACTCTGATTTCCCGATTAACTCGTAGTTTGGGGACGATAGGACACCTCTTATGTCAGTGAATGTTGCTGCCTTGCCGGCTTGGTATCCGCACGGAGCAGGTCGATCGCTCCTGCGATGGTCATGCTGCCGAGGTTGGCTCCGCTTCGACCCCGTATCGCCAACGTCCCACTTTGCACTTCTCGGTCGCCAACCACAAACATGAATGGCACCTTCGCCTTTTCCGCTTCTCGAATTTTAAGCCCAATTTTTTCATTCCGAAGGTCTGCCTCAGCCCGGAACCCCGCGGCCTGGAGTTGAGCCACGACCTCGGCGACATAGGGCCGCTGGTTGTCCGTGATAGACATGACCGTCGCCTGAACCGGTGCAAGCCAGGTTGGGAATGCGCCGCCGAAGTGCTCAATCAGAATGCCGAAGAACCGTTCGATCGATCCCATCAAAGCCCGATGGATCATGATCGGCTGGTGAACTTTGCCGTCATCTCCAATATAGCCCAATTCGAACCGCTCGGGATTATTGAAATCGACTTGAATGGTTGAGCATTGCCAGGATCGTCCCAGAGCATCTTTGATTTTGATGTCGATTTTTGGTCCGTAGAAGACGCCTTCGCCCGGATCGATCTGGTAGGCGACGTTTCGTCCCTTCAATGCAGCTTCTAGCGCGCTCGTAGCTTGAGCCCACCGTTCTTCCGAGCCGACGGACTTTTCCGGCTTAGTCGAGAGATACACTTCAAACTCGGTGAACCCGAAGGTACCGAGAATAAAGAACGTGAAGTCCAAGACCCGGCTGACTTCGCTTTCAATCTGATCCGGCCTGCAAAACAGGTGCGCGTCGTCTTGCGTGAAACCGCGAACCCGCAACAGACCATGGAGAACGCCTGTCCGTTCGTACCGGTACACCGTCCCCAGTTCGCCATAGCGAATGGGGAGATCGCGATAACTGCGCAGATGCGACTTGTAAATCATGATATGAAACGGGCAATTCATCGGCTTGAGCTGGTACTCGCTGTTTTCAACCTTCATGGGAACAAACATATTGTCGCGGTAGTAGTCGACGTGGCCGCTGGTTTTCCAGAGGTCTAACCGGGCGACGTGAGGGGAGTACACCAATTCATACCCGTGCTGAATATGCTGGTCGCGCCAAAAATTCTCGATCAACAGCCGGATCGTTGCGCCCTTCGGATGCCAGAGCACCAAGCCGGGGCCGATCTCATCCTGGATCGAGATCAAGTCAAGTTCCTTCCCGACCTTTCTGTGGTCTCGTCGCTTGATCTCTTCCAACCGCGCGAGATGCGCGTCAAGTTCCGCCTGGGTAGGAAAGGAGGTTCCATAGATCCGCTGCAGCATGGGATTGCGTTCGTCGCCGCGCCAGTACGCTCCGGCCGTGCTCAGGAGCTTGAATGCTCCGACATGACCTGTCGTCGGAAGATGCGGGCCTCGGCAAAGGTCGGTGAACTCACCCTGACTGTACACTGAAATGGTCTGCCCCTCCGGCAGTCCTTGAATCAACTCAACCTTGTAGGTTTCGCCGCGTTCTTGGAACAACTTCACCGCGTCTTGCTTCGACAATTCCGTCCGCTTGACGGGAAGAGCGCGCTTGATGATGTCTTTCGCGCGGGCTTCGATTTTCTCGAGATCTTCGGGGGTAAACGGTCTCTCAAAGGCAAAATCATAGAAGAACCCGTCCTCGAGAGCTGGGCCGATCGTCAGCTGTGCCGTGGGAAAGACCTCTTTGACGGCCTGGGCCATAATGTGTGTACTACTATGGCGATAGACGTCCCGGCCTTCTGCACTGTCGAATAGGAGCGGGGTCACCTCAGCATCATCTGTCAAGGTACTTGAGAGATCTACTGTCTGGCCATGCACCTTTGCCGCAAGAATGTCCCGGCCAAGTGTTAGGCCAAGAGTCGACAGAGCAGACCCAACGGTCTGGCCGGCTGGAACATCCAGACTATTGCCGTTTTTGAGCGTAACTTTCATGACATACACTCGATCTATCAAGCACTAGAAACAACAAGGGCACTCCGCCTGCAAGAGGCAAACGGATACCCTCAGCTAGGTGGTAGGCGCGGACGGTCTTGAACCGTCGACCTCTACCGTGTCAAGGTAGCGCTCTCCCCCTGAGCTACGCGCCTATCGATCTGGATGCGCATGCTAATATAGCCCTGCCCAAGGTGTCAAGAAACAGCCTCTCCCGATGTGAATCGAGTTTGAGCAGCTGAGCTCTGAATCGAGCATGCTGCACTGGGCATGGTGATCGAGGTGGAGGAAGCGCGCCTGCACACCTTGGTGCAGGTTACGGTGCGTTTGAACGGGACACATCACCTGACAGGGTGTGTCTGGTTTCATGAATGCAACGCTTGCGACGACTAACTCGTTACACAATCTTCAACGTATCGAAGTTAACCCCTGCGGGAGCGGGCGGCGTCTTCAGTTTCATGTCCTCTAGGACGTTGACTACCCGATCTGCGACCACGAGATTTCGATACCATTTTCGATTAGACGGCACGATATACCAGGGCGCATGATCGGTGCTGGTGGCCGCCATCATATCTTCGAACGCATCCATATAGTTCTTCCACAGTTTCCGTTCTTCGAGATCCCCTTCGTTGAATTTCCAGCGCTTCTCCGGATCGCGAATGCGTTCCTCCAGCCGCTCTTTCTGTTCATCCTTCGAGATGTGTAGAAAGAACTTCAGAACGGTCGTCCCGCTCTCATGGAGCAGCTCCTCGAATTCTTTGATCTGATTAAACCGTTGTTTCACCACCTTGTCCGATACCCACCCATGAACCCGGGTAATAAGCACATCCTCATAGTGCGAGCGGTTGAAGATGCCGATCTGACCCTTGGACGGAGCCTTTTGATGCACGCGCCATAGGAAATCATGGCTCAGCTCCTCCGACGTAGGCGCTTTGAAGGACACGACTTTGCAGCCCTGCGGATTCATACCGGACATCACGCTCTTGATTGTCCCGTCTTTACCGCTGGTATCCATCCCCTGCAATACGATGAGCACCGCGCGGTTGCTGTTAGCATAAAGGCGCTCCTGCAGCTCCTCAAGCCTGCCGATCAACTGACCTGTGATGGCCTTCGCCTTCTCTTTGCCTTGATCCGTTTTCTTGTACTCACCGGTATCGTCGGGGTCATACCGATCCAAACTGAATTGTGCGTCGGGCTTGATGCGATACTCTTTCATGCTTGCTGCCTCCTTTGCCCTTCGAAATCGTGGTTACGGCGGTATTCTACTCCATTCGTTCCAGCTTGACAGCCGCGAGGAAGTGGCGAAGAATGCGCCGGATTATTCCAGGGGAGCGCGTCATGGCCTCTATCAGGACAAGCTGAATGCATTCATGGGCAAGGCAGGCAGTGACATCGGAGCTGCGCTGAGCGCCAACATGGCGCTCCTTGGCGACACGCTCGGTCTCTACAAAGCCATAGTGAATGCGGGTTCACACGATTCCGCAGAGCGACGCAAACTCCGTTCAATCTGGTATGGGAAGCCAGGCCGTAATCCGAAATGACAATTCAGTCCAGCGGACGAATCTCCGCACCGCAGTTCACCTTCTAGACAGGAGACGATGATGCAACGACTGGCGGCGGAAGCGCTCGGCACATTTTGGTTGGTGTTCGCGGGCTGCGGGAGCGCGCTGCTGAGCGCCGGCCAGCCGCAGCTCGGCATTGGGGTGATCGGGATTGCCCTCGCCTTCGGCGTGGCCGTGGTCATCAGTGTGTACGCCTTCGGCCATATCTCGGGCTGCCATATCAATCCCGCCGTGACGATCGGCCTCCTGGTGAGCAAGCGGTTCCCCGCGCGCGACGTCCCCGGCTACATCGCCGCCCAAGTGCTCGGCGGGATTCTGGGGGCCGGCGTGCTCTACCTCATCGCCACTGGGCGGGCCGGCTTCGTCCCCGGCGGCTTCGCCTCCAACGGCTATGGCGAGCACTCCCCCGGGGGCTATTCGCTGCTGGCCGGCTTCTGCGCCGAAACGGTCTTCGCCTTTTTCTTTCTCTTGATCATTCTGGGCTCGACCGACAGCCGCGCCCCGCAGGGCTTTGCACCCTTGGCCATTGGCCTCGCGGTGGCGCTGATCAATTGGGCCGGGATCCCGGTGACGAATCTCTCCCTCAACCCCGCACGGAGCGCCGCCACGGCCGTCTTTGCCGACGGGTGGGCGCTGCAACAACTCTGGCTCTTCTGGGTCGCGCCGATCCTGGGCGGCGTCCTCGGCGGCCTGGTCTATCCCGTGATAGCGGGCCCGCCCCCCAGTCGTCCGACACGCTAAGGGGTGGGCCCGTCCTGGGCGCAGCGAAACCCGACGTTTGGATCATGTTCGGTGGGATCGCCTTTCGTCCGAAAGGTGGTCCGGAGCCGATAGGGCTGATTGATGTACGAGCCACCCCGCTGCACCTT
>Ga0307505_10003379_pt1 | contig 10053 bp, 9 predicted proteins | sample 23_S_MG_FD_202183 | JGI IMG/M metagenome (GOLD analysis project Ga0307505, IMG submission 202183) | Soil microbial communities from Populus trichocarpa stands in riparian zone in the Pacific Northwest, United States - 23_S | ecosystem: Environmental > Terrestrial > Soil > Riparian zone > Trees... | reverse complement strand
CAGAAAAACCTGGGCGACCCCGAGTTCCTGGAATTTTTCCAGGCCTGCGAAGAGCTTGGCATGGCCGTTTTTGTTCACCCGTGGGAGATGATGGGCGAGGCCGATATGCAGAAGTATTGGCTGCCGTGGCTTGTCGGGATGCCCGCTGAGGTTTCGCGTGCGATCTGCTCGTTGATATTTTCGGGCGTGCTCGAACGGCTGCCGAATCTGCGGATATGCTTCGCTCACGGCGGCGGGTCATTCCCCGCGACGATCGGTCGCATCGATCATGGATTCAATGTCCGGCCCGATCTTTTCCCGGATAATCCGCACGGCCCGGGCAAGTATCTGAGCAAGATGTACTTCGATTCGCTGGTCCACGGACCGGCTAAGCTCGATTATCTTGTGAAGTTGGTTGGCGCAGATCAGGTCATGCTTGGGACCGACTATCCTTTCCCGCTCGGCGAACTTGAACCGGGACGCCTTATCGATTCGATGCCTTATGACGATTCGATCAAGCAGATGCTGTTCAACGGAGCCGCTCTCAATTGGTTGAACATGGACCGCAATTCGTTTGCAAAGTAGAACGCCCCGGAGCCTGAGCTATGGGGCGTTCATTGCTCTCTATCAGTTAGTGACCTTTTTCGGTTGGTCCTGCTTTGCTGCGATCAGTTTACCTCTCGAGCGAACAGGAAGCGTGTAGCCCGCGTTCTCCGAGAGGATCAAAGCAAGCGCGGGGCGACCTGTGGACCGATCGAACCTAAGCTGTGCGGCATTGGTCAATCGTTCTCCGTTGGTCATCATGATACCTTGAAAAACGATGTCTCGTTCCTCATTTCTGACCTCGAGAAATGCCGGTCCGTTCGGGTCACCGGCGACGCGCAGATAGTACTTCCCGGCTGGGAACGCTTCGTTGCCAATGACGAAGTCGAATGAAACATTAGCTTCAAACCTCTTACCAAAAGCCTGCGCGTTTGCGTCGACATTCCCGAACACAAATGCGAGAGCGAGGAATGATGCTACCTGAATGATCTTTTTCATAATTTCTCCTTGCATACGTATGAATATTGCGGGGTTCGATCCGCCGACCTGTTAACGCGTAAGGACCTGCGAAAAAGATCACCGGGACGAACTCGCCGCGGCGCCTCAGCCAAAAAAAGAACGGAGACGCTGAATCATTCAACGTCTCCGGCACGGAAAAGCGGACAGATTAGTTTGTCGAACTAGTTCTTGGTCTCGGCCCCCTTTTTCTTTTTCTTGGCTGCGATGTCGGCACCTCGTTCGGTCTTGTCCGATGAGATCGAATAGCCCCTGTCGCCCGTGCGAACGGCCGTCAGTTTTGCGATCGAACCGCTCTTATCGAAAACGAGATTCGCCTTGCCGCTGCCGGTCTCGCCGTTCTCAAGCGCGAACGATTCCCACACGACTCGATGACGTCCGTCTCTAAGCTCTATTAGATTGCCGGCTCCGTTCGTCAGACGCTTCACACGCATGACATACCTGCCGGCCTCGAACTGTTCGTCGCCGACTTGAAAGTCGTAGGGAATGACGGCGTCGATCTTGGTCGTGCTCTGGGCGTGAGCTTCGACTCCCGCCATGACGAAAACTAGAGCGAGGAATGATACGATTTGAATGACCTTTTTCATGATTACTCCTTGATTCATATGAATGTTGATGGCGTCGTACCAGGTCGACGCCGGGGTAGTACGTACGGACCGTCCTTATAGATAAGCGGTCTCAAGTGCACAGACGTTCGGGAGCGGGAAAGGGTTCCCAGTCCATTGTTTGGAATTTGCAGATTTGGTGTTAGAAGTTAGTTAACTATAATGGCGACAGATACTTACGCCGATAAAAAACAAAACGGTTCGTCCCTAGATTCTGTAAATTCCATTCGGAATTTCAGATCGCGATTCCATATTCCGAAGCAGGCCGACGGCTCGGAGGTGATTTACCTCACCGGAAACTCGCTCGGGCTGCAGCCGAAAACGACGCGGAAGTACATCGAAGAGGAACTCGAGGATTGGGCACGACTCGGGGTGGAAGGCCACGTTCACGCACGACACCCGTGGCTTCCGTATCACGAGTTTGTCACGGAGCCGATGGCGCGCGTCGTCGGAGCACTACAGAGTGAGACGGTCGTGATGAATTCGCTGACGGTGAATCTTCACCTGATGATGGTCTCGTTTTACCGGCCGTCGAGGAATCGACGAAAGATCGTCATTGAGAAAGGTGCGTTCCCGAGCGATCAGTACGCGGTCGAATCGCAGTTGAAGTTTCACGGATTCCGGCGAGAGTGTCTGGTCGAACTCACACCACGCGAAGGCGAGACTTGTTTGCGAACCGAAGACATTATCGAATCCATCGATCGGCACGGCGACGAGATCGCACTCGTGATGATGGGTGGCGTGAACTATTACACCGGTCAGGCGTTCGATATGAAGGCGATCACCGAGGCCGGACATCGCGTGGGTGCCGTCGTCGGATTCGACCTTGCCCACGCAGCCGGAAATCTCGAACTGCATTTGCACGATTGGGATGTCGATTTCGCCGTGTGGTGTTCGTATAAATATTTGAACGCCGGCCCGGGCGGGATCGCGGGAACGTTTGTACACGAACGTCACGCGGAGGCATTCGATCTGCCGCGGTTTGCCGGATGGTGGGGAAACAACAAGCAGACTCGGTTCCTGATGGGCCCAAATTTCGATCCGCTGCCCGGCGCGGAAGGCTGGCAGGTTTCGAACCCGCCGATCTTCCAACTCGCAGCCTTGCGTGCGTCGCTTGAGATATTTGATGAGGCGGGGATCTCGAATTTGCGTCCCGCATCAGTCGAGCTAACCGGTCACCTGGAAAAGCTTCTGAAAGGTATCGACGACGACCGCATCTCGATCATCACGCCGAGCGATCCAGCGCAACGCGGCTGTCAGCTTTCGATAAGAGTGAAGGATGCGGACAAAAGTTTGTTTGAAGCGATCACCGCTCGCGGAGTCATCGCCGACTGGCGCGAGCCGGACGTGATACGCGTCGCCCCGGTACCGCTGTATAACACCGTGGAGGATGTTGAAGGCTTCGCTGAGATCCTGAAAGAATGTCTCAAGTAACGATCATCGGCGCCGGCCTCGCGGGATCGCTGCTCGCGATCTATCTCGCAAAACGCGGGATGAAGGTCGACGTGTATGAGGCCCGCGGTGATATGCGGCTTGAAGAGGTCGTGGCCGGGCGGTCGATAAACCTTGCACTGTCCGATCGCGGGATCGCGGCTCTCCGCGAGGTCGGCATGGACGAGTATATGCTCGCTGAGGCAGTGCCGATGTACGGGCGGATGATCCATTCGCCGACCGGTGAGACAAAGCTGTTGCCGTACAGCGGTCGCTCCGGGGAGTACATCAACTCGGTCTCGCGAGCGGGATTGAACATTGCCCTGATGAACGAGGCCGCGAAGTATAGCGATGTAAGGTTCCATTTCAATGAGCGGTGCGTCGGCTTCGATACCGAATCGGGCGAGATCAAGTTTGAAAACCCCCTTGGGTCCCTCTCGTCCCTTTCGTCGCCCCGATCCTACGATACGATCATCGCCACTGATGGTGCGGGCTCGGCCGTGCGACAGGCGATGGAGCAGAAGGTCAGCGGGTTTTCATCTACTTCGGTTTTCCTCGATCACGGCTACAAAGAACTCCACATTCCGCCGGGACAGAACGGCGAATTTCTGCTTGAAAAAAACGCCCTCCACATCTGGCCGCGGCATAAGTTCATGATGATCGCCCTGCCGAACTTCGACGGCAGTTTCACGTGTACGCTCTTCCTGGCACACAAAGGCGGAAACCCGAGCAGTACCGAGGGTACCCCAGAACCTCCGGACGAGGTGTTTCAGGGCACACTCCCTACCGGTCGTGTTTCTGCCTTTGAGACACTCACCGACGAAGCCGCCGTTCTCGAATTCTTCAATCGTGAATTCCCCGACGCCGTTCCGCAGATGCCGACGCTCGTCGAAGATTTCTTTCACAACCCGACGGGCCATCTGGGCACAGTCAAATGCTGGCCGTGGAACGTGGACGGCAAGGCACTCCTGCTCGGTGATTCGGCGCATGCGGTGGTTCCTTTTTACGGACAAGGTATGAACTGCGCCTTTGAGGACGTGCGCGTTCTCGCATCACTTATCGATGACAATGGTTTCACCGCCGAGACGCAGAGACGCGGAGAAGGAAATGAAGAACCGATCGAATGGGAAGATATTTTTCGCAAATATGGCAGCCTTCGAAAAGTAAATACGGACTCGATCGCGGACATGGCCGAGGAGAATTTTTACGAGATGCGCGACCGCGTTGCCGATCCTGTATTTCAGCGCAAACGCGAACTTGAGACGAAGTTGGAACACACATACCCGGATTATTTTTCGAAGTATTCGATGGTCACGTTCCGCGAAGACCTTCCGTATTCCGTAGCGAAAGAAAAAGGAAATGCTCAGGATCGACTGCTTATGGATATATGCTCGAAGGTCGAGAGCGTCAGCGAACTCGATCTCGATGAAGTAAGAAACGCAGTCTCGAGTCTCAAATGAAGATAGTTGCAGACTTATCGATCCCGCTTAGATTCAACGGTCAGCAGCCGAATGCGTACGGCGTTGAGCGGGCGGTATCGGAGCCTGTGCGTGCCGGTTCGCTGGTCGGAGATACACGACAGGGCGGGAGCATTAATTTTGAGCGGTATACTTTCATCCCGCACTGTAACGGAACGCATACGGAATGCGTTGGGCACATTACCGATGAACGGATCTCGGTGAGGGAATGTTTGCGGGATGTTATCGTGGCAGCGATCTTGGTTACTGTGAAGCCGGAGCGAGCAGTCGGCGACCTTGTGATCACCAGGGAGTCGATAGGTCGAGAAATTGCGGACAGGAATGTCCTCGTTCCGGCTCTGATCGTGCGGACGCTGCCAAATGATGATAGCAAGCTGACAGCAGAATACGGCGAAGCCAACATTCCGCCTTACTTTACGACCGACGCGATGGAATACATCGTCGAATGCGGATTCAGGCACCTGCTGGTCGATCTGCCGTCGATCGACCCGCTGTTCGACGACGGCAAGCTCGTAAGTCACCGCATCTTCTGGAACGTCGAACCGGGCGGCCGCGAGGTGAATGCGAGCACGCGAATCAACAGTACGATCACCGAGATGATCTACGTTCTGAACGAGGTCGAGGATGGCGAGTATTTGCTAAATCTGCAGATCGCACCGTTCGAATCCGACTGTGCCCCGAGCCGTCCTGTCCTTCTTCATACAACCTAGTCACCGATCGCCGTCAACAAAGTTCAGATGATTAAATCGCTCGTCATCGTTATCGCACTTCTGGCGTCCGTCGCGGGTGGGCAGACCTACATCCAGGATGTAAAGCGTGAATCGGCGAGATCGGACAAGTTTACCGGCGGCATCAAGACGGCCGCGTTTGTTCCGGGCGATCCGAATATTCGGCTGACGCTGAATATTCCTTCGTTTCAGTTGACTGTTTGGCAGAGCGGTTATGAGATCGCGATGTATCACGTCGGCGTCGGGAAGATCGACTTCCCCGTACCGGTCAGCCTTCGAAACGCGACATCGATCGAATTCAACCCGGTATGGATCCCACCCTCGAGCGATTGGATCGAAAAATCGAGCACTGTGAAAGCGGGTGAGATAGTGCTGCCAACCGATCCGAGAAATCCGCTCGGCAAGATCAAGATTCCGCTAGGTTACGGATACCTGCTGCATCAGGCGAAAGGCCCGCAGGACCTAGGCGGACTTGTATCACACGGCTGCATCCGGGTCATGAAAAAAGATCTGTACGAGATCGCCGAGATGATCGCTGCGGCTCGCCAACTGGACCTCACCCCCGAACAGATAGCGGCTACAAAACGTGATAAGAAGACGGTACTCGTCCCGCTCGCAACGCCTGTGACCGTCGAGATCACCTACGACACGATCGTCGTAGAAAACGGCCGGCTGAACGTATACTCTGACGTTTACGAAAAGAAAAAGAACACGATCGAGAACATCCGTACCGAGCTTCGCACCAGCGGCGTCGACGATTCGCTCGTGACGGACCGAGAGATCACGCGGATAATTTCAATGGCGAAAGGAAAGCGAAAATACTCAGCGCTTGTCAGCGATCTCGAAGCTGGTAAAGCGACGAGCCGAGGCAAATATTCGCTTGTGTTGGGATCCTAGAACTATTCGACTGCGTGTTCGAGCGCGGCCTTCAATTCGGGATACTTGAACTCATAACCCGCGTCCTTCATTCGCTTCGGGATCACGCGGGTCGAGTCGAGCAGCAGTGCGTCGCCCATCTCGCCGAAGACCATATGGACGGCGAATTCGGGCAGCGGGAGAAACGTCGGACGATATAGTACGCTGCCGAGCGTCTTGGTAAATTCTTCGTTGGTAACAGGATTGGGGGCAGTGGTGTTGACGGCTCCTCGGACGTTATCGTGTTCGAGCACGTGATTGATAATGCCGACAACGTCGTCGAGCGAGATCCAACTCATCCACTGTTTGCCGTCACCGATCACGCCTCCGACGCCAAACTTGAACGGCGTCATCATCGTCGCAAGGGCGCCGCCGTCTTTCGAAAGGACGATCCCTGTACGGAGCAGGACCGTACGGATCCCAAGATCTTCAGCCCGGCGCGATTCGGCCTCCCATTCCTTGCAAACTTCAGCCAGAAACGTCTTCCCCGCGGGCGAAGATTCGGTCATCTCATCGTCACCGCGGTCGCCGTAGAATCCCAATGCCGAGCCGGAGATAAACGTCTTCGGCTTATCTTTGAGCTTGTCGAAAGTCTCGATCATCGACCGCGTGCCAAAAACGCGGCTGTCGCGGATCGCCTTCTTTTTCTCTTCGGTCCAGCGAAAACCGGCGATGTTCTCGCCCGCCAAATGGATCACCGCGTCAAGCCCCTCGAGCCGAGCGAGATCTCCCTCGCGAAATCCAGTGTCCGCGTCCCACTGGATCTGCTTGTCGTTCTTCGGTCCGCTGCGGGTCGCCAGCAGCATTTCGTACCCCTTCTCGGCGAATGACTTCTGCAACGCCTGGCCTATCAGGCCGCTGGCCCCGGTGATGAGGATTCTCATTGCCTTAGTTTGTTATGAACAAGATCGGTAAGCAAGCGCATTTCGCGTTCGGTAAGCTGCGTGCGGAACGGCGTCATTCCGATGCCGCCTTCGGAGATCTGGTCGTAGATCGCGGCCTCGCCCACTTTCTTGAATTCGCCTACGCGAAGGGATGGTACGAGGGTGCCATCGTCGAGGGTCTTGCCGTCACCTTCGGGCCCGTGGCATATCGCACAGTGCTGCTTGAAAAGTGAGGATTCGTAACCGTTGTTGTTGGCGATGGAGAAGCGCTCGGGCTCGAACGATCCGCACGCGGCGATCGCCATCGCGGCGAAGATGGAAATAATTGTCAGCTTTATGCGAAGCATCCAGGGAGAAGTGTCCCGCAAAGCCGCGAAGCACGCAAAGAAGGCGAAATAAGTGTGCGACGTCTTGTTTAGAAGAAAGGGAGATATTTCTTGACCAGTTGCGAGTTATCAGTTTCGAGTTTCCAGTTCCTGCCGGAGCGACAACTTCGAGATCTTGCCGGTATTCCCGATCGGCAGCGAATCGCGAAACTCGACGTACCGTGGATACTTGTTCGCTGCGAAGCGTTCTTTGCACCATGCGATGAATTCGTCGTCGGAGAGTTGGGCTCCTTCTTTGAGTACGAGATACGCCTTTACCTCTTCGCCCATCTTTTCGTCGGGAACGCCGATCACCGCGCAGAGCGAGACCGCCGGATGTGTCATTATCACTTCTTCAAGCTCGCGGGGATACACGTTGTAGCCGCCGCGCAGGACCATATCTTTCTTACGATCGACGATCGCCAGATAGCCCTCGTCGTCCATGATCCCAATATCGCCGGAATGAAACCATCCGTTTTTGAACGCCTCGGCTGTAGCTTCGGGGCGTTTGTAGTAGCCCTTCATCACGTTCGTCCCGCGGATCAGAACTTCGCCGCGATCGCCGCGAGGCACTTCCTGGTCGTTCTCGTCGGCACAGATCACTTCGACACCGAAGATCGCCTGGCCGACCGATCCGGGCTTTGAGGGCTTCTGAAAATGATTGAACGTCGCAAGCGGTGACGTCTCAGACAGGCCATAGCCTTCCAGCACTCGAACGCCGAACTTCTCCTGAAACGCCTTCATCACCTCGACCGGCATCGGCGCGCCGCCCGACGTGCAGACCTTCATATTCTCTTTCACACCGCTGATGTCATAGCCCGTCTCTTCGGCAAACTTGTGGAGCGCCCAATACATCGTCGGCACGCCTACCCAGAAGTTCACTTTCTCTTTCACCATGACGTCGAGCGTCGCCTGCGGATCGAACCGCGGCAACAACACTACGCGGTTGCCGGCATAGATATTCGTGTTCATCTGCACCGTCTGGCCGGTCGTGTGAAAGAGCGGAAGCGTGATCAATACGGTCTTTTGAACGCCATCGGTGAAATCGAGTACAGGCAGGTGAATGCTATAGGTCGTGACGACGTTGGACCAGAGATTCAGATGCGTAAGCTCGGCCCCTTTCGGCTGGCCCGTCGTGCCCGACGTGTAAAGAATCGCGCAAGTGTCGTCGGGCGCGGTCGGATAGATATCGAACGTATCGGGCTGAGGGAAGATCGTCTGTCCGAGCGTCTTGTGGCCGTCGATCGGCGACGCTCCGGCCGGATCTTTCGTGATCACGATCAGGTGCTCGCACGTGTCTACTTTATCAAACGCTTCTTTCGTACTTCTCCCCATCGGGAGCTCATCTGTTCCCTCGAAAACGAAGATCGCTTTCGCATCCGAATCGCGAAGCTGATATTCGATCTCGCGGGCGGTGAAAAGCACGCACGTTGGCACCACGACCGCACCGGCTTTCATAATGCCGTAATAGACGATCGGGAAAAACGGCAGATTCGGACAATTGAGCGCGACCTTGTCGCCGTGGCCGATACCCATCGCGACCAATGCGTTCGCGACCTTGTTCGACATCGCTTCGAGTTGGCCGTATGTCAGGCGCGTATCGCCGAGGACGATCGCCTCTGTCTGCGGCGCCAGCCTAGCGTGGTGCGTGACGATGGACGCAAGGTTCAACGTTGTGACATTGCTCATAAAAAGTTGAATTGTCTCCAAAAGTACTACCGAACGGACGGGAATGGTATCGGTATTTTTACCACAGAATTGCAAAGATTCGAAAATGGCTCGGCCACGGAACTCCTAACTTGTCACTATCCACTACGAAAGAAAAATTACGCGCCAGCGTCTGCAGCATGATGAAAGTCCATCTGCGGCGTCGATGATACTTCGTGGCCGATCTCCTGGATCGAATGGATCTTGAACTCTTCGCGCTGATCTGGGAAATCGCTGCGAAAATGACCTCCGCGAGACTCTTCTCGCCAAAGCGCGGCTCGGGCAACGAGAAGTGCAAGCGTGATGAAGTTGCGAGAAGACGTTCCAAGGTTTGAGCTCTCGATCTGCTCGAATTCCGAGATCGCCCGCTGCAGCGATCCGCGGTCGCGCAGGATGCCGACGCGTTCCCACATCACACGCTTGACGCGTTTCTTCACGGCGGTGCTTATAGCGGACTGAGGACTACGGACTGCGGAATCTTCGGCCCTCAATTTGAGATCTGAAATTTGAAACCTGGAACTATCCTCCGCCGCTGCTTCCCCGGCTCTTGCTCCAAAAACCAATCCCTCGAGCAGCGAGTTCGACGCAAGACGATTGGCTCCGTGGACGCCGGTGCAAGTCACCTCGCCTGCCGCGTACAAACCCGGAACCGTCGAGCGTCCATAGAGGTCCGTTCGAATACCGCCCATGCAGTAGTGCGACGCGGGCGAGACCGGCAGCATATCTTTCGCGATGTCGAGCCCGAATTGCCGGCACGTCGCGTCTATCTTTGGGAACCGTTCTCGAAGGAAATCGGCATCAAGCGCGGTCATATCGAGGTTGACGTGTCGGGAACCGGTCCGACGCATCTCAGCGACGATAGAGCGGGACACGATGTCGCGCGGAGCGAGTTCCAGCCGCTC
>Ga0307505_10003378_pt1 | contig 10055 bp, 10 predicted proteins | sample 23_S_MG_FD_202183 | JGI IMG/M metagenome (GOLD analysis project Ga0307505, IMG submission 202183) | Soil microbial communities from Populus trichocarpa stands in riparian zone in the Pacific Northwest, United States - 23_S | ecosystem: Environmental > Terrestrial > Soil > Riparian zone > Trees... | reverse complement strand
AGTGATATTTTCACATCGCGGCCGCGTCCCCCACCCTCGCATGTTCCGTAATCGCCTCAATAATCTTGGGCCACGTTTCTAGCGGCAGGCTGTGCCCCATCCCCGGAATGATGAGCAATTTGGCGTTGGGAATGGCTTTGGCTGTGGCACACCCACCCGCCACCGGAACCAACGGATCGGCATCACCGTGAATGACGAGCGTAGGTGTGGTGACAGAACGGAGCGCGTCCTGCCGACTGCCACTGGCTAAAATAGCCGCCATTTGCCGGGCCGTGCCGATTGGATTTAACCCCCGATCATACGCCTGCCCGGCCTGTTCCCGCACCCGTTCGGCATGGAAGGGGAAATGGTTCCCCGCCAGAACATGCCAGGAGCGCACGGATTGTTCAATGTAAGCTTCCCGTTCTTTTGCCGGTGGCGTGCGTAGAAGAGCCAGAGCCTCACGAGAAGGCCAGGGCAATTTACGATCCCCGGTGGTAGACATGATGGACACAGCTGTTTTGAGCCGTTCCCGGTGGTGAATGAGGAGTTCCTGCACGATCATGCCGCCCATCGAAGCCCCCACCACATGCGCCCGCTCAATCCCCAACGCATCCAACAACCCCACCACATCGGCGGCCATATCTTTGAGCAGATACGGGACTTTGAGGGGCAGGCGCAGGATAAGACGTAGTAACAGTCGGGGAAAGTTGGGCATCGCGGCCGCGTCAAATTTCGTCGAACGGCCAATGTCCCGGTTATCAAAGCGGATAACCCAGTAGCCCGACAAGGCCAACTGCTGGCACAAATCGGCCGGCCAGGCAATCAACTGCCCGCCTAGCCCCATGATCAGCAACAAGGGTGGGGCTTCCTCGCTACCAAAACTGTCATACGTCAGGGTAAGCCCGTTGGCCTCAACCTGTTTTTCGCCGCTGTAAGGTACACGCATGGTTATTACTCCGTAAACGCAATAAACCGCCCCCACATGGACGTGGTTTCCATGCCAGGGGGCAAGAAGGCGGCGATGAAGACGCGGCCGCTACCCGCCCCGGCTATGTCACCCCCCAAATTCTCCGCATGGACAATCCCCTTGGGGAACAGATTCAGGTGCATATCCTGATAATATTGGTCCAACGGGTACATCTCATCCCAATCCTGGCCGTACTGGTCAATGAGCTTCTGGTTGGCCTCAGCAAAAGTTTTGGGATGCCACAACCGCTGGATGGTGTTCATGGGGTGCTCCATGGCTACGCAGTCTACCCCCAGCCATTTGATTTTGCGCCGAATACACCAGTCGGCAAAATCGGGCGAGGGGCCGGGATGTTTGATCATGTAGCGGAACTCATCGGAGTCGGGGCTGTTCCAGCCGTATTGATGCCAGCCAGTCTTGACGATGAGGATATCGCCGTCGTGCAAATCCACCACACTTTCGATCATCTCTGGGGTGTAAACACTGGAGTTACTGACCAGATGGGAGATGTCGGCGATGACACCGGGGCCAAACCAATAGTCAAAGGGCATCTGGCCGATGGTGCGCCCGGCCGACCAGAAATGTTTCTCGCCGTCCATGTGGGTGGCCAGGTGGAAGCTGGCCCGGCAATGGGCGTTGTTCCGTCCCAGGCCAAAATATTGCCCACCCACCCGCTTGGTGTATTTGACGCTGAGGGGTTCGTAGTTGGCCCACTGGGGCGTTTGCACGCTGAAGGGTAGGGTCATGTCCAACATTTGGGTGTTATGCATGAAGGCCAAGAAGTCAGCTTCACTCATGTCATCGGGGGGGGTGATCGCGGCCGCGCGACACCACGCCGACTCTACTTCCATAAACGGCACGGGCATGATCATGATCCAGGCCCGCCGGTTGCCCAACTGCCCAATCTGCCCCCCCAACGACTCTGCCAGCAATAAACCCGCTTTGGACATGGTGATGTGGGTCAACTGGTGATACCACTCCGGCGGGAATGTCTCATCCCAGCTTTTGCCAGTGGTGGCCTTGAGTTTGGCCTCCGCTTTGTCAAATTCGCGGGCGTGGGCGGTGCGGATGTTCGTGTTCATGGGATGTTCGGCACAGCCACAATCTACGCCGATGAGCTTCAATTTCATGTCCAATGCCCATTGGAAAAAGTCCGGCGACGGCCCAGGATGACGCACATAGTAGCCGAACTCTTTGTTCTCAATGCCGCCCTGCGCGTTGGGGTTGGCTACATCGGGCTGATCCCAGCCGTATTTGTGGTAGCCGGTGTTGATGAGCAGGATGTCCCCTTCCTTCACCGTTACCCGCGAGGTGATCATCTCCGCGGTGTACAGGCTATAATCGGATACGGCATCGGAGATGTCTACGATGACGCCTTCGCCGGAGAGCGCGGCCGCGGGAATATCGGCAATCGCTTTGGCCCCGGAATGGAACGCACGTGGCCCCACAACGTGGGAGCCAGTGTTGTTGCTCCACTCGATGATCTGCCCATTGGCCCCTTGCCCGCCACCCCAGGAGCCGGTCAGCCGTTTGAAGAAATGTACCTGCAACGGCATCTCTCCCGGCCATGGTGGGGTGAAAATGCTCAAATTTTGGGTCAAATCATACCATTTGGCTTGCGCTAAAATATGGATTAGTTCGTTCTGATTCATGATAGGTATCCTTTACATAACTGTCGGGGTTGACGAGGCATGGTTGGTCAGTATGGTAGCTCATTTTTTGCTTTCGCTTCCAGACAAACTTCACCCTATTCTGTCTTGTTACCATACTTTTTGCACATCCCAATTTTTTACACTAACCTTGATTTTACCTTTCTGTTCACAGGGAGATCTATTATGGATATTCGACTCATCTCGTCTTTCGTAGCGATTGTTGTTACGCTGACAATCGTATTATTGGCCAAGCGGTTTTTAAGTCAAAGGGCACGTTACAGCTTGTACGGTGGGGTTATTGTGGTAGCCCTGCTCATTGTGGCTTACGTCTTTCTCAACACACGAGTAGTCCCCACCAATTTTGGACTACAGCCGATTGTAGCGGGATTGTCTCAACCAATCCACGCTCTCATGGCACCAGGGAATTCGGAACGTTGGTATCTCGTAGAAAAAAGTGGTTTGGTCCGCATTTTTGAGAATGGACAGCTAAGAGAGACACCTTTTTTAGATATTCAGGCACAAGTTGTCAATGATGCAGCGGAGCAAGGTCTGCTTAGTGCCGTCTTTCACCCCGCTTTTGCCACCAATGGTTATTTCTATGTCTATTATACGGTAGCCACTGGTTCTGTTTTAGAACGTTTCGAAGCGTCAGGCGATCAAGCCAATATGACCACAAGAACCGTTATTTTAGATATTCCCCAGGATATAGGACACCATAATGGGGGACACCTGCTTTTTGGGCCAGATGGTTATCTTTATCTGAGTTTAGGCGATGGAGGGGTAGCCACAGAAGCCGATCGAGCACAGGATTTGACCGATTTATTGGGCAGTTTGTTGCGTCTGGATGTCAATGAGACGCAACAAACCTACACCATCCCGGCTGACAATCCTTTTGTAAACCAGGAAAATGCGCAAGGAGAAATATGGGCCTATGGTCTCCGTAACCCCTGGCGTTTTGCTTTCGATTCACAAACAGGGGATTTGTATATTGCTGATGTGGGCGAAAGTAAGATGGAAGAAATTAACTTTGTACCGGCTGGTGCGGAGGGGGGATTCAATTTTGGGTGGCCCTGGTATGAGGGCAGTAGAGCAACCGAGCGGTTTGAGCCAGCTGCTCCTGCCGCAACGTTGACTTTTCCTGTGCTTACTTATGATCACCTGGCTCTGGGTGGCTGTTCGATTGTGGGGGGGGTGGTTTATCGCGGACAGGCCATGCCCTCACTGGTGGGGAAGTTTGTTTATGGGGATTATTGCACGGGCATCATTTGGGCGTTAGAACGAGATGGCGAAAATTTCCGTTCCGAACGGATTATGTTGATAAAAGGGGTTAATCTCTCATCTTTTGCGGTAGATGCTCAGGGAGAGCTGTATTTGTTGGGCGTCAATACCGGCACATTTTATCGGATTACGGAGTAGCCAGGGCGGGGTAAGTCAGGCGGGAAGTTACTTGAACCGCCTGACTAAGATGGTTTCCCGCCTGCCCTGTCCCTACACATCATTTTGCGAAAGGGGTCAATAAGTGCGGCCGCGGCCGCCCAGCCGCTCCACATGCACCGGATCATAACAATCCCCATACTTCGTCTTCGGCATATTCGCCTTCTTGGCCATCAACTCTTCATACTCCGCATCATCCACCATGGCCACGATGCGGGCGATGCTGGCTTCCCCATCTACGAACCGCCAGGGGAAACAGCCCACCTGCATCCGCCGGTTCACCAGTAGGTCAATATCGCCACCCACACATTCGGCATGGATGATCCCCCGATGAAACATCCACAGGTGCATCATCTGGTACATATCTTTGGTGAAATATTCCGTCAGGGGTTTGCCGTACTTGTCGCGAAAATGGGCATCGGCGTCCTCGGCCTGGGCGGGCATCCAGTCGCGGATTTTGGTGTTCATAGGATGGTCGGCACTGCCACAATCCACCCCGATCCAGCGAATTTTCTTCTCCACACACCAGTTGGCAAAGCGGGCGTCCGGGCCAGGGTGCATGACCATGTAACGCACTTCGTTGCCGTAGGGCTGATCCCAACCAAAATGATGATAGCCAGTGTGGATGATGAGGATGTCGCCTTCGCGCACTTCCACCCGCTCCTCGATCATCTCCGGTGTGTATACGTCGTAATCACCACAACAGTCGCTCAAATCTACGATGGCCGCATCCCCACACAGAAAATCGAGCTTCAACGAGGCAATATCTTTACCCGGTGTATAAAAATGAATTTCGCCATCCAGGTGGGTCCCGACATGGTTGCTGTGGGTCACCAGTTGACCATTCGCGCCATTGGGAGCTAATCGTTTGAAATATTTCACTTGCAGTGGTTCGTAGGTAGGCCACGCCGGTGTGCCAATACCGAGAGGAATAGATAGATCAATGAATTTCATGGTTTATACTCACTTGTAAATAAGTGCCTGGCGCAGGGCAGAAAGCTCTGGAAAGTTCAATGCTGTTCGCCCTGTGCCAGGCACTGCCGGTCAATAAGTCGGTTAATCAGGCGCGATAAAAGCTAACGCTTCGATTAGCTCTTGTTCAAAGGGGGGCGGAAAGCTGTGACCCAGGTTGGGATAGACCTTTAGTTTACAAGGAATGCCGTGTTGGGGAAACAGGTCGGCCATCTGTTCGGCGATGCTGCGGCAGTATTCGTCCCGTTCGCTGGCCACCAGGAAAACGCGCAGAGTGTGTCGCGGCCGCGCTTCCAAGTGAGGTATCAGGTTCTTGACCTCATTCACAAAGGGGGCCACCAATATCATGCCGGTTATGTCAACTTTCCCGCTTGCGCCGAGAAAAGCGGCTAAGCCTGCCCCCATCGAAAACCCGGCCAGAACCACTTTTTGCCGATTCACAGGATAATTTGTACACAAGCGTTGATACGCCTGCTGCCCTTCTTGCAACGACCAATCCCAATCTAGCCAGGAAAAGGCATCGGGGCCATAGACCTGAGATGATTGGGGCAAACCAACCAGCCAGCCTTGCGCCGCGGCTACGTGCCAGTGCCGTTGGAACTCAGCCACGGTGCTGCTGTTGCCATGAAAAGCCAGGAGTAAAGGATAAGGCGGTGTGCTCTCTTGGGGTGGTAAGGTTGTGAGAATTTGTTGAGCGTTGGCGATTGCGGCCGCGCGCCGGGCCACACTCGTCGTCACTACCTGAATAAAGGCGGGATCACCCTGTAACAAAGCAAAATCCGCCTCTTCATCCAGACCAACATACCAAGAACCGATGTTCAACGCCTCATTCAGCAGTTGTAACGCCTTTTCTTTTTGACCCAACAGGGCGGCCAAGCGAAAACGCCAATAATAAACGATGCGTTGAGCATGAGGGGGAAACAACGGGGCGGTTCGATCCGCCAGATCCAGGGCCTGGGCATAGTCGCCGCGCCCTACGAGTTGATGATATTGTTCTTCAATTTCAGCCAGCGTTTGCTGTCCCATGATGAGATTCTCCTGTCATCTAACCTTCACCACGATACGTCAAAGAACCCGAGGCCTGGAAGCCTATCGGGTCAACCTTCAAGACGGTATGACGCCCGGCTCACGCCGGGCCAAGTCACATGGGGGGTAGAGTACAGGGGCAAATCATCATCAATCTCCAAAATATTTTTCGGCAAAGGCCACCAGCGCATCTTCAAATACATTCATCGGCGGCCGCACCAGACCCGCGCCCACCTGTCCTACGCCTGCATCTTTGTGGGCAATGCCGGTGTTGATGCGCGGGGTAATACCGAGTTCGACCACTTTGCGGATGTCCACACCGACGGGCGTGCCGCGAAAATCGAGTGAGGGAATGGTGAAGGCAGTGTGTTCGGCGGTGGTGATTTCATACATTTCCAGAGTGGCGTTGATCGCGTCCTGGGGTGTGCCGCTAATGAAGGTGACGATGGCTGGTGCGGCCGCCATGGCAAACGCCCCAATCCCGGCCGTCTCCGTAATGGTGCTGTCACCAATGTCGCCACTGGCATCAGCGGCGGTGAAGCCGGAGAAGTAAAGGCCATCGGGTGTACCGACCGGGCCGGTAAACCAACGGTTGCCCAACCCGCTGACACGAATACCCAAATCGGTGCCGTTGCGGGCCATCGTGGACATGATGGTACTGCCTTCAACCCCATGCCCGGCGTCGGCCATGGCTTTGCAGGCGGCCATGACCGGGTTCAACACACTGAGGGCATTGTCACCCAGGAATTGTAGGATTTTGCTTTTCTCCTCGTTGTTGGTACTGGTGCGGGCGATGTGGGGAGCCAGACGGGTAGCGTAGATGAAGGAGCCAGCTTTGTTGCGGTTGTGCCCTTCGTCCCCCATGTGCAGGGCTTCAGCCAGCAGGGCGCGAATGTCCAGGCCCCCATCTATGAAGGAGAGCGCTTCGGCCAGGGTGGGAGCCATCACCTCGTTCATCCAGCGCAGTTTGGCCAGGACTTCCGGGCTGTACGCCCCGTAACGCAACACCTTGCCGTACCCTTCGTTGAGGTTAGAGTAGGCTTTGTTGCCGTGGGTGATGTTTTCGATAACGTACACCTGCATTGAGGCCGAGGTGACACCAGCCATTGGCCCCACGGCGTTGTGTTCGTGGCACGGCTCCAGGTCAATGTGGCCAGAGGTGACGAGGTGTTCGGCGCTGGCCCAATCAGTTGCCAACCCCTCAAAGATGAGGGCGCCGACGATGGCCCCGCGCATGGGGCCAGAGGCGCGTTCCCAGGTGATGGGTGGCCCAGCGTGCAGGAGCAGGTTGTCGCGCATTCCGGGGATAACGTCACGCGCGGCCGCAATGGTGGTGAGTTGCGGCCGCGCGGTCATCATCCGTTCGACAGCAGTTTGGTTGGCTTGTTCTATGTTCATAAGCTCTCCTCTCCGGGTGTGGGATATAAAATGGCATAGGTGTAATCCAGGTATGACCAGGCCAGCATGAGCGATTCGATAGGTACGGTGGCGCGCAGGATGGGTTATCTTGTAGGAGAAGGGGTACGTTGAGCGAGGGCATGAGCATGGTCGGCAATTTCATGAAGCAGGTCAAAGGTAAAAAGGATTTCACCCGTTGTGGCGTTTACGTCCAACGTGCCTACCTGGGCCACCGGACCAGTGGCCGGGGTAGCGTACCACACGGGCACACGCCAAAGGAGTTGTTGACCGGCTACCAGACTAGTACAGCTTTACGAGAATAGAAACCAGGTTTTTATGTTAAGTTTTACGGTGATCTACTTGAGAAAAACCTGGTTTCTAAACCTATGCAAGATTTCCGTGGAAGTGAACTAGGGATCTCACCATAAAGCAAATTACCTAGTTCATCGAGCAAGAGTTTGCTGACTTTGCGTTGAACTGTTTGTGCGGTCACATTGATAGAAGCCGTAATGCTCAGTTCAATTTTTAGCTCAGTTTGTGGGGGTAAGGTCAGGGCGGGAAATTCAACATTCATAGGAGATGATCCTTTTATAGAAAGTGACAACCTTCATTCCATTGTACCACCTTATGGTGCTTCTGTTAGCGGTGTTGTCCAATAGAGGTTTATTGCCGGGTTCCAGATAATGTCGGTGACTCGACTTGTCTGTAAATCAGCAATGATGATGCGGTGAGGGTTAACGAGACGCCGCGCGGCCGCGCAACCATTGGGCGCAACTGTCATCGTACCCGCATTAATATCCATTCGTGATTATTCCTGGGCCACACGAAATTTTTGCGGTTAGCGAGTGGTGTTCTCCTTGTACAAACTGAGTGAAAAATTATAACGTCAGTTGCCCATTCCTTAGAACAAGGGAAAATGGTGTCTCTTTAATCTTCTTCATCATCAGGCTTAAGTGCTGGCCCAGAGGCAGTTTCATGGCGGCGAGCCACAGTTTTACTGATGGGGTGGAGAAGGCGTAAAATAACAAAGGTGAGCAAGCTGGAAAAGATAGCCAGCAGATAGGCTCCCACACCAACGGTCATGCCAATGGCGGCGACTAACCAGATAGTGGCGGCGGTGGTCATGCCCTTGACCCGGTGAGAGGTTTGAAATAAAGCGCCGGCTCCTAGAAAGCCAATGCCGGAGACAATACCAGCGGCCACTCGACCGGTGTCACGAGCGGCTGAGTTTTCCAGAGGGAAACCATGAATCGAAATGAGGGTAAATAGACAGGCCCCCATGGCAATCAACATATTGGTGCGAAAACCGGCTTCGCGGCCGCGCCATTCTCGCTCCAACCCGATCACCCCACCCAGGGCGGTGGCCAGCAACACCTTGATAATCGCTTCAAAACCAAAATTCTGCATCGCTTGCATCCATTCCGGAACTTGTCCATCCATCTCAATACCTCCATCATTCAAAAGTTGATTTTACACAGATTCAATCAGCTTAATTGAACCCATCCCTAGAGTAACAATCCATGCTAAACAAACAACTCATTCAAGAAAAGGTTAAACAAGCTGTCAATATATTGCAAGAGTTAGATATTGATGTCTGGTTAACCTTCGTGCGGGAAACCATGCTGACACCTGATCCGGCCCTGGACTTAATTGTGGGACAAGGGATGACCTGGCAATCCGCCTTTATCATTACCCGCGATGCCCGTTCCATAGCCATTGTGGGGCATTATGATGGCGAAAATATCCGCCAGCTGGGTGCGTATACCGATGTCATCACCTATCACCAGGGTATTACCGAAGAGTTGCGCCAGACTCTGACCAAACTGAATCCGCGCCACATCGCCTTGAACTATTCGGAAAGTGATGTGGCCGCCGATGGGTTATCGGTGGGGATGTATCGGCTGTTGCAGAAATATTTGGCCGGTACGGGACTAGCCGAACGTTTTGTGTCGGCTGAGGGAATCATGCAAAGGGTCCGCGGCCGCAAAAGTGCCACCGAAATCGCTCTCATGCGTCAGGCCGTGGCTACTACCGAAGCTCTCTTCAACGCCATTGAGCAGTTTGCCAAACCTGGCATGACTCAGCGGCAAATCGCCTACTTCGTGCACGAGCAGATAGACGCCATGCGGCTCGGTTATGCCTGGGAAAAAGAATTCAATCCTATCGTCACCTGTGGCCCCCACTCCCCGGTAGGCCATGCCGCCCCTGGTGACGTGGTGCTGGAAAAAGGGCATACTTTGCACGTTGACCTCGGTGTTAAACAGGCCGAATATTGCTCTGACCTGCAACGGATGTGGTACGTGCTGGAAGATGGCGAAACCACAGCCCCGCCTGAAGTGCAACACGCCTTTGATGTGGTGGTTGGAGCGATTAAAGCCGGGGAGTCGGTGCTCAAACCTGGGGTGTTAGGCTGGCAGGTGGACGCGGCCGCGCGCGATTTCATCACTGATAATGGTTATCCCGAATACATGCACGCCTTTGGACATCTGCTGGGGCGCGTAGCCCACGATGGGGCCACCGTGTTAGGGCCTCAGTGGGAGCGGTACACTGGCATGTGTGATTTGCCGGTTGAAGCGGGCAACGTCTTTACCCTGGAACCCCATGTCGTCATCCCCAACCGGGGC
>Ga0307505_10003377_pt1 | contig 10057 bp, 13 predicted proteins | sample 23_S_MG_FD_202183 | JGI IMG/M metagenome (GOLD analysis project Ga0307505, IMG submission 202183) | Soil microbial communities from Populus trichocarpa stands in riparian zone in the Pacific Northwest, United States - 23_S | ecosystem: Environmental > Terrestrial > Soil > Riparian zone > Trees... | reverse complement strand
CTAGTGGCGGCATGACGTCAGCCTTCGCCGAGGTGATCGGCGACCCCATTGCCCAGTCGAAGTCGCCGCTGATTCATGGCTTCTGGCTGCGAAAGGTCGGGCTCGCCGAAGAGTATCGCGCGACCCGCGTGACCCGCGCCGAGCTTCCGGACTTCCTCAAGCAACGGCGGGCGGATCCGGACTGGCGCGGTTGCAACGTCACCATGCCGCTGAAGCTCGACGCCGTCGTCCAGGCTGACGAGTCGACGGACCGGGCGGTCGCCGCCGGCGCCGCCAACATCCTCGTGCCCAAAGACGGCAAGCTGCTCGCCGGCAACACGGATGTCGGGGCCGTGCTCAAGCTGCTCGGGCCGCTCCTCGGAAAAAGCGCAGTCGGAAGCGTCACTCTGCTTGGCAATGGCGGCGCCGCGCGCGCGGTGCTGGTCGCCCTGCGGATGCTCGACGTCCGCGACGTCCGCATCCAGTCCCGCGACTTGTCGGCGGCCTTCAAGCTTGCCGTCGAATTCGGCCTCGACCACGAGCCGCGCCCGTTCACGCAGGCCATCGACAGCGAAGGCCTGGTCAACGCCACGCCGATGGGCATGGCCGGGGTGCCCTCGGTGGCGATCGACATTGGCGCCATGCCGGGCGGCGGCTGGTTGTTCGACATGGTCACCGAACCGGCGGAGACTCCCTTGCTGCGCGCTGCCCGGGACCGCGGCCTGCAGGCCTTCGACGGCCTGGCCATGCTGGTCGAGCAGGCCGCCGACAGCTTTGCCTTATTGTTCGGCAAGGACGCGCCCAGGCAGTATGACGGCGAGCTAATGACCAGGCTCAGGCCATGATCAAGATCGCGCTCACCGGCTCCATCGGCATGGGCAAGTCGACCGTCGCCGCCATGTTCGCCGAGGCCAGCATTCCCCTGTTCGACGCCGATGCCGAAGTGCGGCGCATGCAAGCCTTTGGCGGCAGCTTGGTCGAGGCCATCGGTGATCGGTTCCCCGGAACGATGATCGGCGGCGCCATCGACCGCGACCTGCTGGCGGCCCATGTGCTGGACGACCGCGACGAGCTGGCGGCGCTGGAAATGATCGTTCACCCGGCGGTCGCCGAGGCGCGGCAGCGATTCATCGAGGCGCATCGCGACGCGCCGGCCGTGCTGTTCGAGATTCCTCTGCTGTTCGAGACCGGCGGCGAGGCGGCTTTCGACAAGGTGGTGGTCGTTTCCGCGCCGGCCGACGTGCAGCGCCGGCGGGTGATGGCGCGCAAGGGCATGACGGGCGACAAATATGCAAGCATCCTCGCCCGCCAGTTGCCGGATGCGGCCAAGCGCGAGCGCGCCGATTTCGTCGTCGATACCGGCCGCAGCCTCGACGAGACCCGCGCCCAGGTGAACGAGATCCTGACTTGCCTAGGACTCCGCGCGGCGCGATAAGCGGGCCATGCGGGAAATCATTTTCGACACGGAGACGACGGGGCTCAACCCGGCGGGCGGCGACCGCATCGTCGAGATCGGCTGCATCGAGGTCGTCAACCGGGTCGAGACCGGCCGCACCTTCCATGCCTATTTCAACCCCGAGCGGCCGATGCCGAGCGAGGCGGAGGCGGTGCATGGCCTGTCGGACGTCTTCCTGTCGGACAAGCCGAGCTTCATGGACAAGGTCGAGGAGCTGCTCGAGTTCATCGGCGACTCGCCCCTCATTGCCCATAACGCAGCCTTCGATTTCGGCTTCCTCAACCATGAGCTTCAGCGCTGCGCCCGCGACCCGATCTGCATGAGCCGGATGATCGATACGCTGGCGCTCGCCCGCTCCCGCCACCCCGGCGCCAAGCACAGCCTGGACGCGCTCTGCGCCCGCTTCGGCGTCGACCGCAGCCAGCGCGTCAAGCACGGCGCGCTTCTCGACGCGCAATTGCTTGCCCAGGTCTATGTCGAGCTGACCGGCGGCCGCCAGATCGGCCTGTCGCTCGGCAGCGTGAGCGCCGGCGCTGAAGTGGAAGCCGTAACAATGAGCCGGGTTGAACGAGTCGCGCGGCCACCGCGCGCGCATCAGCCCTCCGAAGAGGAACGGACGCGGCATCGCGGCTTTATAACAATGCTGACCAGTCCTTTGTGGGAGCGCTTCCTCGCTCCGATCTGACGGCAGCGCGGACGGCGGTTCGTCGTCGACCGCTTGATAGTCACGGAAAGGAAAGCCAACGGTGCAGGTCCGAGTTGCCGGCCATCAGGTCGAAACCAGCGAAACTTTGCAGGCCAGGGTCACCGAGCGCATTGAGGCGATCGCCGACAAATATTTCGATCGGGCGATCGCCGCTAACGTCACGTTCGGTCGGGGGCCCTACGACGATTTTACCTGCGAGATCGTGGCGCCGGTGCCGCAAGGCGTGGTGCTCAAGGCCTCGGGCCGGGCGGGCGAGGCGCGGATCGCTTTCGAAGGCGCCGCGGACAAGATCGAACGGCAATTGTCGCGCTATATGAAGCGCCTGCGCGAGCATAAAGGCAATGGCGCGACGCCTCCCGACCTGGTCGAGAACGCCGGTTACACCATCTTCGCGCCGCAAGCTGCCGAAGAGCCGCCTGGAAGCCCCGCCATCATTGCGGAGACACGCGTCGACATTCCAGATGCCAGCGTCTCCGATGCGGTGATGATGCTCGACCTGCGCAACACCAACGCCCTCATGTTCCGCAACCGCAAGAGCGGCGCCTTCAACATGGTCTATCGACGAGACGACGGCACCATCGGTTGGGTCGAACCGCCGGCGGAATGACATTCGCCAGGCAGCATCCTAAATGATCACCGGCGCGTAATTGCCGGCCCCTCGTGAGTTTCCTGACATGCAGCTTCATGATTTTCTCGACTTTGAATCGATCCGTGTCGGACTGTCGGGCGGCAACAAGCGCAAGTTGCTGCAGCTGATGGGCCAATTGGCGGCGACGCGGCTTGGGTTCGATCAGTCGGCGATCGTCGCGACCATCGCCGAGCGCGAGCGGCTGGGGACGACCGGGTTCGGCAATGGCGTCGCCATCCCGCACGGCAAGGTCGAGGGCCTGAAGAGCATCTATGCGATGGTCGTGCGGCTCGCCGAGCCGGTCGATTACAAGGCGATCGACAGCCAGCCCGTGGACCTGGTCTTCCTCCTGTTGTCGCCCCCGGACGCCGGCGCCGAGCATCTGAAGGCGCTCGCCGCGGTCAGCCGTGTCGTCCGCCACGCTCCGACGCTGGAGAAGTTGCGCGGCGCGCGCAGCCGCGACGCCTTCGCCGCCGTGTTGATGGCGGCCGACGAGCGCGATGCCGCCTGAGACCGGCGAAACCACCGGTGTCGACGCCCATTTGAGAGCTCTCGAGGCGCTCTATGCGTCGGCGCCGATCAACAGCCTGTTCAAATCGCGCATCGCCTTGCCCCGGGCCGGCCGGTCGCGGATCACCTTCCCGGTGCGCGGCGACAGCTTTCATGCCGCCGGCGCCGCCCACGGCACGCTCTATTTCAAGATGCTCGACGATGCCGCCTTCTATGCGGCCAACGGCCTGGTCAGCGACCGCTTCCTGCTGACGACCGCCTTCAACCTGCACTTCACCAAGCCGATGAAGGATGGCGAGGCCGTCGCCGAGGGCCGCTGGGTCAGCGGGCGCCGGCGCGTGTTCGTTGCCGAGGCGCGAATCGTCGATTCGACCGGCGAGGAATGCGCCCGCGGCACCGGCACCTTCCTTCGCTCGCACATCGCGCTTGCCGGCCTCAATGGATACCGGGCGTCTTGACCGGCCAATTGCCGGCGAAGGTCGAAGCGGCGGCGATCATGCGGCGGGCGCAGGGCCAGGGCGATTTTGCGGCCATCATCAAGCGCGGCGACCCGGATCGCGGAGCCATCACCTTGCTCGTGCGGGAAAAAGGGCGGATTTTCGCCATTGTCGAGCGGCGTCTCGATGCACAGTTCAACTACAGCTGGGCAGATGTATCCGCTTCCAGTCCGTCAAATGAGGCGGACTGGCGCGAATTCGTGGAAACCCGGTGCAAATTCGATCCGGATTTCTGGGCAATCGAACTGGACGTCGCGGATGCGGAACGATTCATCGCTGAAACGACCGTTACGGGTTGATCCGACCGGATTGAGGGGCGAGAGCGGGTCAACAACAGAGCGGGGGGCACCCATTCGACATCCGGTCGGGCAGGTGCCACGCAGACGGAAAGCCGCCCAAGCGCATTAGTAGAGGACGCGTAAAAGTCTCAGCGCTTAGTCGGGCAGCGGACCGCAAAAAGTCAGTTTTGCATGTCGTATTCCATTCGGTCGGTGTTCACCGTGCTCGCCGCGCTTACGGCTTCGTCCGTGGCGCCGGCACAGATCAACCAAGGCGCCGAACCGTTGGTCTTGACTGATTCGCCCGCGCTTCCGGTGCAGGCGGTCATCCAGACCCTTGACGATGAAATCATTCTTTCCACAGGCGAACCCGCGGATCCGCTGGCGCCGGTCGACAAAACCACTGCCATGGATGAACCGGCTCAGCCGGCGCCCCCGGCCGGGGACTTGTCGAGCCTGGTCGCGCAGCTGCGCGGCACCGAAAATGCCACGCGTGAGCTCGAATGCCTCGCGGTCGGCGTCTATTTCGAAGCCAAGAGCGAGCCGCTCGCCGGCCAGCTCGCGGTCGGCCAGGTAATCGCCAACCGCGCCAACAGCGGGCGCTTCCCCAAGTCCTATTGCGGCGTGCTGTTCCAGCGCAGCCAGTTCAGCTTCGTGCGCGGCCGCTCCTATCCATATATCGCCCGCGGCAGCCGCCAGTGGCAGAATGCGGTTGCGATCGCCAAGATCGTCGACCAGCAGCTGCATGAATCGCCCGTCCCGAGGGCGCTTTTCTTCCATGCCAAACGGGTCCAGCCGCGTTGGCGCCTGACCAAGGTCGGAAGCGTCGGCAACCACGTCTTCTACCGCTAGTAGACCGGTCCAGGCCTTGCTCGCCAATCCCCGGATTGGCTGCGTTTGCCTTATGTTCTAATCGAGGCGGATGAGTTCCGCTTCGATTCCCGACTGCTTCCTCGACCAGCCGCCGATTGCGGGGGAGGTCGCGCGCGGGGTCACGCGGCTGTTCTGCCGGCGCGACTGGTTCGCCATGTGCGAGGTGCCTTTGCCCAACGGCCGGCGCGCCGATTTGATGGCGATCGACCCTAAAGGGCAGCTGACCATCGTCGAGATCAAGGTCAGCAAGGCCGACCTGGTCGGCGACGGCAAGTGGCGGGACTATCTCGATTATTGCGACCGCTTCTTCTGGGCCGTCCCGGAGACCTTGTGCGCAATCCTCGAGCAGGAGCAGTTTCTGCCCGGCGAAGCAGGCCTGCTGGTCGCCGACCGCTATGACGCGGTGATCATGCGGGAGGCGATCGACCGGCCGCTGGCTGCGCCGCGCCGCAAGGCGGAGACGCTGCGTTTCGCGCGCCGCGCGGCACGCCGCCTGTCGGCCCAGATTGACCCGACTCTCGGCGAGGGCACTTAGGGTTTGACCGGCCCGACGCTGGCTTTCTTCTTGACCTTCACCGTCTCGATCAGCTTCAGCATGTCCTGCGACCGGCTGTCGCGCTTGGCATAATCGCGTGCCGAATAGCCGCTGGCATGGTCCGCCCGGTCGGGGTCGGCGCCGGCTTCGAGCAGCATTTTGACGATTGCCGGCTGGCGCTGCTGGACGGCGACGATCAGCGCCGTCTCCCCGAACCGGTTGGTTTTGTCGACCTGGGCATTGTGCATCAGCATCCGCGCCGCGCCTTCCGAATATTGCATCCGTGCGGCGATGATCAGTGGTGTGTCGCCGTTGCCGTCGGCTAGGTTCGGGTCGGCGTCCTTGGACAGCAAATACCCTACCCAATTCCCGTTCCTGTTGCGCATGGCGATGTGGAGACCGCCAGTCCCGTCGCGACCGCGGTAATTGACCACCGTCGACCCGGGCTTGTCGATCAGCGCGAGCGCCTTGCCGCCTTCGCCTTCCTTCAACGCCGCGATGAAGGCCTCGCCGTCCGAAGCGCCGACCTGCGCCGCTGCCGGCACCGCGGCGATTGCGAACGCGATGGCCGCTGCGCGTAACGATCGAACCATGGACCTCAGACCCCGTTTGCTCTTGCTCTCGCCCCAATGGCATTCCATGGCTACACCGCCAATGAACAAGCGAAAACCCTTTTGGGAAAAGCCCTTGTCCACGCTCGACCGGGGCGAGTGGGAAGCCTTGTGCGATGGCTGCGGCCGCTGCTGCATGCACAAGCTGGAGGATGAGGATACCGGTGTCCTTTACGCCACTAACGTCGCCTGCAAATTGCTCGACCGCCGCAACGGCCGCTGCACCGATTACGGCCACCGCAAGCAGCGCGTGTCGGATTGCGTGGTGCTGAAGCCGGAAAAGCTCGGCGCCATGGACTGGCTGCCCGAGACCTGCGCCTACAAGTTGCGCGCCGCCGGCAAGCCGCTTCCCGACTGGCACTATTTGATCTCGGGCAGCCGCGAAACCGTGCACGAAGTGGGCGAATCGACCCGCGGCTGGACCGTCAGCGAGGTCGATGCCGGTGAGTTGGAGTGGCATGTTGTCGACCGGCCGCTCTGAAGCCGTCCATCACGACCCCCGCCTGCCACTGCCGGTCGCCGTCCGAATTCACCCCCGCGCGCGGAGGCTGAAGCTGCGGCTCGATCCCGTACGTGCCATGCTGCTCCTGACCTGCCCGCCGCGCAGCAGCCGGCGGGCCGCGCTCGACTGGGCGGCGGGGCAGCGCGGTTGGGTGGAAGCACAGCTCGCCGATGCAGACCCGGGAAGGCCAATGGTTCCCGGCGCCTTCATCCCGGTCGAAGGCCACGACACGAGGCTCGAATGGGTCGACGGCGGACCCAGGACCGTCATGGCCCGGGACGGCGTCCTCACCTGTGGCGGCCCGCCGGAGGCCTTTTCCCGCCGCATCGAGGCCTGGCTCCGCGCCCGCGCCCGCGCCCTGCTGTCCGCCGACACCGCCGAGGCAGCCCGCCGCGCCGGCGTCACCGTCCGCCGGGTCAGCATTGGCGATGCCGGTACCCGCTGGGGCAGCTGCTCGGCGTCCGGCAGCATCCGTTACAATTGGCGCCTGGTGCTCGCCCCTCCCGAAGTGCGCCGCTGGGTCGTCGCGCATGAGGTCGCGCACCGGCTGCACATGAATCACGGGCCGGCATTCAAGGCGCTGGAGGCGGAATTGTTTGAGGGCGACGCCGAGGCCGCCCGGCTATTGCTCAGGCGTCTCGGGCCGGGCCTCAAGCGGGTCGGCCGGCTCGTCTGACGGCGGTTGGCGCGGCGGCGGCGGCGGGCGCTCGCGCTGCGGCAGCGGGCTGTTGAAAATGCGGTCGAGCTCGCTCTGGTCGGGCGCGCCCCTTCCCGGAGGCGCCGGTGCCGGCGCCAGTGGATCGCCGGGGACGGCACTCATGCCATTCTCGTCGACCATCGGGCCTCCGTCATATTCGTACGGCAATCCCCAGCTTTCCTCGTCCGGCTCCAGCTGCCAGTCGGGCAGCGGCACTTCGGTTTCGAACTGCTCGACCGGGCGCTTTGCCACGGCGACCCGCATGAAATCGGCGAAGGCGCGGGCGGGCGCCGTTCCGCCCTGCAGGCCGGCGACCGGCCGGGCATTGTCCTTGCCCATCCACACGCCGGTGGTGATGCCGCTCGAGAAGCCGACGAACCAGCCGTCCTTGTTGGACGTGGTGGTGCCGGTCTTGCCAGCCACCGGCCGGCCGATGTTGGCGGCGCGACCGGTGCCGGACAGGACCGCGGATTGCAGCAAATCGGTCATGCCGGCCGCCACCCAGGGGGCGACCAGCACCCGGCCTTCCGATCGGTCATGCTGGTACAGCAGCCGCCCCTCGGACGTCACCACTTTGCGGATTGCATAGGGCATGACCGAAACGCCCCGGTTGGCAACCGAGGCGAAGGCGCGGGTCATGTCGATCAGCCTGACGTCGCTGGTCCCCAGCACCATGGATGGATAGGTCGAGATCTTGCCGCCGATGCCGAAGCGGTGGGCCATGTCGGCGATGGTGCCGAAGCCGAGCTGCGCGCCGATCTTGGCGCTGACCGTGTTGATCGATCGCGAGAAGGCCTCGCGCAGGGTGACCGGGCCGAGGTGGGTGCGGGTCGAGTTGCGGGGCCGCCAGCCGTCGATCTCGAACGGCTCGTCGACGATCGTATCGGTCGGCTTCATGCCCGCCTCGAGCGCCGACAGATAGACGAACAGTTTGAATGCCGACCCCGGTTGCCGCTCGGCCTGGGTGGCGCGGTTGTAGATGGAATCGACATAGTCGCGGCCGCCGATCATCGCCCGCACCGCGCCGTCGCGGTCGAGCGCCACCAGCGCGCCCTGGGCGCCGGCAGGTGCATTGGCGTTGATCGCCCGGTCGGCGGCAGACTGCATGCCGACGTCGAGTGTCGTCCAGACGTCGATCGGCTCCGACGTCTCGTCGATCAACGTGTCGAGCTGCGGCAGCGCCCAGTCGGTGAAATAGCGGGCGCTGTTCTGCTTGGTCGCCGGCTGGACCCGGATGGTGGCCGGGTCGACGCTCGCCGCGGCGCCGGCCGAGACGAAGCCATTCTCGACCATGGAGTTGAGCACTACCCCGGCGCGCCCCCTCGCCGCCTCGACGTCGGCGGTGGGCGAATAGTTGGACGGCGCCTTGACCAAGCCGGCGACGATCGCCGCCTCGCCGAGGCTGAGGCGCTCGGCGCCATGGCCGAAGAAGGTCCGGCTGGCGGCGTCGATGCCATAGGCGCCGCCGCCGAAATAGACGCGGTTCAGATAGAGCTCGAGGATCTGGTTCTTGGAGAATTTGCGCTCCAGCGCCAGCGCCAGGATGCCCTCCTTGACCTTGCGCCCGAAGGTGCGGCTGTTGGTCAGGAAGATGTTGCGCGCCAGCTGCTGGGTGATGGTCGACCCGCCCTGGCGCCACGATCCGGTTTCGAAGCGCACCTTGAACGATCGCGCCATGCCGATCGGGTCGACGCCGATATGCCCGCGGAATCTTCTGTCTTCGACGGCGATCATCGCCGACTTCATCGTCGGCGGGATGTCGTCATAGGCCAGCCAGCGGCCGAGGTTGGGGCCCATCGACACCAGCACGGTGCCGTCCGAGGCTCGAACGCGGATCATCTGGCCCAAATTGTCGCGGCGCGTCAGCTCTTCGTAGTCGGGCAACTGGCTGACGGCGACGCCGACCGCGATCGCCAGCACGACCAGGCCAAGGACGCCCGCCGCCAGGAGATATTTGATCGCGGTCTTCAGCTTGCCGCTGCTGGTCTTGGCGGTTCGGGCCATGCGCCTGCTGCGATAGAAAGCTTGTCGGAACGCCGCAAGCGGTCGGCTGCCGACGGGTGCCGGAACTATGGTGAAGGCCAGCTTAACTCTTTCGGAAGGACTGATGTCCTAGGATTGTCGGCATGACGGGCCGTAATCTTGCCCTGCTGTCGCTCGCGGCCCTGCTTTGCGGGGCCCTTGTCATGCCCGCGGCGGCGCCGGCCCAGTGCCGGCTTTGCAAGACTCCAACGACGGAGATCACAGGTGAGGCCGCCGGCGGCGCAGTGCGCATCGAAGTCCAGGCCCGCCTCGACTTCGACCAATTGGTGCTGATGGACAGCGCCTCGCCCGGCGTCGCCCGCTTGCTCCCGGACGGAACCGCCAGCGTCTCTGGCTCGCTTGGGGTCGTCAGCGGCCGGGCAATGGTCGGCAGCGTCATCGTCCGCGGCGAGCCCGGGCGGCTGGTGCGGATCGGCCTGCCCTCGGCGATCGCGCTGTACGGGCGCAGCGGCGGCACTCTCCGCCTCGATTCGCTCGTTTCGGACCTGCCGTCCCAGCCGCGACTCGATTCGCAAGGCTCGCTCAGCTTCCGATTCGGCGGCGAGCTGCACGTCCAGGGCGATGCGTCGGGCGATTATCGCGGCGACGTCCCGATTACCGTCGACTACCTTTAGGCGGCGCCTTGGCGAATACTGGTCCGGATCGGACCGAAGCCTAACGGTCCATTAACCAAGTCGTTGAGCAAAGCCGTAAGCGGTCGAGGTTAATAGCAGGATCACGGATGGACGGGTCTCCCGGACAG
>Ga0307505_10003376_pt1 | contig 10059 bp, 11 predicted proteins | sample 23_S_MG_FD_202183 | JGI IMG/M metagenome (GOLD analysis project Ga0307505, IMG submission 202183) | Soil microbial communities from Populus trichocarpa stands in riparian zone in the Pacific Northwest, United States - 23_S | ecosystem: Environmental > Terrestrial > Soil > Riparian zone > Trees... | reverse complement strand
GAGGAGAGTCTTCGGGACCCCGGTCTCGGTGCTGAAGCGCAGCGCGGCGACTACGGCCGAATAGGCTTCCGACACGACTGAAGAGGGATCCTTGAGATCTTCGATGAAAGAGCCCTTGCCGACGCGCTTGGGGATTGCTCCGAGCGGCGCCAGGCCGAGCTTGGAGCGCACGTCCTCCCGGGTCTTGATCGTGTCGTTGAGCATTTCCAGGCCGACCGCGCCGCCGACCCCGCCGATCAGGCCGAACATCAGGCCCAACGCCAGGTTCAAGGGCAGGTTGGGCTTGTAGGGGCCGGTTGGCACCTGCGCCCGATCGACGATCGAGACCGGCGAGGCGCCGACGCCGCCGGCAACGCCGATCTCCTTGTAGCGCTGCAGCAGCGCGTCATAGAGGCTACGGTTGGTGTCCACGTCGCGCTGCAGGATCTGGTACTGGATGCTTCGGCCGCGAAGGTCGAGCACCGACCCTTTCAATGAAGCAACCCGTCCCTCCAGCGCTCGTTCGGCCCCGAGCGCCGCGCGATATTCTCCCCCAAGCGCGCTCGCCCGGCCCGACACGACCTGGGCGCCTTCGCGGGAAATCTGGCGATCGAGCTCGTCGAGACGCGAACGCAGGCTGACCATCTCCGGATGCTCGGGCTTCATCAGCGTGCGCTTCTCCTGATATTCGGCTTCAAGGGCGGCGCGAGCTTGGCGAAGCGCGGACGTGCCGGCGGCAACTTCGCCCGCGCCCATCGCCTGCGCCTGACGATAGGCGCCTTCGGCGGCGACGCGGCGCGCGATGGCCTCGGCCAGCGCCCTGTTGAGTGCGATCAGCGATTCGCCCTGCAACGAATTGGCGTCGCTGGGGGTCTTGGCGTCCTCGCCGCTGCCGGTGTTGATGATGCCTTGCTGCTGCGCATAAGCGACCAACTGTCGTTCGGTCTTCTCTAGATCGGTGCGAGTCTTGCCGATCTGCTTTTCGAGGAATTGGCGGGCATAGGCCGACGCTTCATAGCGGCGCTGCAGGCTGGAATTGATAAAACCGTCGGCCAGGCCGTTGGCGATCGAGGCGGCCAATTGCGGCGTGTCCGTCGAAAAGCCGAACCTGATCAGCTGGCCCTCGTCCGGAACCTCCACTTCGAGGCCGGTCGTGATCTTGTCCGCGGCCCTTCTCAGCCGGCTTTGAACATCGCCCTCGCCATCGACGAATTCCTGATTGTTGGCCAGGTTCAGATCCTGCGCGACCCGCTCGGCCAGGCTCTTGCTTTCGAGCAGGCCGGCCTGCGTCGCGACGAAGTCCCAGGGCGTAGTCGCCGCGCCGTCGCTGATCTGCTTTTCGCCCATGATCTCCACCGCGGGCGGATTGACCTCAAGCGTCACGAACGAGCGATATTGGGGCTTGGTCAGAAGGCTGAAGATGATCGCCGCGGCTACGCCCAGCCCGACCGCGCCGATGATCAGCCAGCGCCACTGACTGATGATCCGCATCAGCGTCGGGAAATCGAGGAAATGCGTCGGCGAATAAGTACGTTGCTCCGGCCCGGAAGCAGGCCGCGCGCCGGGAACGTAGCGGTCGATGACCCACCGTTCCTCGTCCGGAATGGCGATATCCTTATTCATGCGCGTTTGCCTGCGGCGACTGGCTGACGGCCATCAGAAAGGCCTGAAGATCGACAGCAGGGGCATGCTGTTCAAAATCTGCTTGGTCGCGGACTTGACCGAAGAGCCATCGACCACGACGATATCGCCGGAAAAGACGCGGGGGTCTTCCATTTCGCCGCGGCGGATGCTGGTCAGGTCAAAGGCGGCGGCCTGCCTCTTGCCGCCAATCTGGCGGAAAACCGCGACGCGCCGGGCATTGGCATCCGGGGAGAGGCCGCCCGCCAGGGCCACGGCCTGCATCAGCGACATCGGCCCGATGGCGGGATAGGCGCCCGATCTGTTGACGGCGCCATCGACCGTGACGACCCGGCTGGTCGAGGATTTGATGCCGACGCTGACATCCGGATTCTCAAGATATTTCTCGCCGAGCCGGCGGGTCAGTTCGCCATCCAGCTGCGCGGTCGTCAGGTCGACGGCGCGAACCTCGCCAATCAGCGGCATCGATATCTTCCCGGCCAGGTCGACTTCATAGTCGCCGGTCAGGTCGGTCATCCGGAACACCCGAACGGACAACGTGTCCATCGGCGCGATCTTGTAATCGGCATCGAGCGAGACGACCGACGGCGCATCGGGCGAGCCGAAACTGGGCGGCGCATAGGGAATCGGACCGCCGCGCTTGTCCGCGCAGCCGGCCAGCGCCAAGCCGCCCGCCAGGCAGGCGATCGCGCATAGGCGGCTGAAATAGGATGCAAAATCGCTCAACACGGTGTGCCTCGCCCAATACCCGCACCCTCCAGGGGCGCGCATAACTACCACCAGATTGGTGCTAATCAATCAGCGAAGCGGTTTGTTCCGACTGCGTAGCGTTGGTACGGAGGTACCAGCGCTGGTCGTTTTCGACGGCAATCGCGGTGAGGATTCCGGTGGCATAGGCGCCAGTATCGATGCCGATCCGGTTCGGGCGCTCGTCGATTTCCTCGGTAATCGTATGGCCGTGGACGACCAGGAAACCGTGGTCGGACACATCTTCGAGAAAGGCAGCGCGGATCCAGCGGAGGTCGCGCTGGCTCTGGCCGGCTAGATCCACGCCTGGCCGAATGCCGGCATGGACGAAGAGGTAGTCGCCGAAGCGAAACGTATCGACAAAGCTTTGCAGGAAGTCGGCATGCTCGGCCGGGACGGCCTTCTGCAGAGCCTTCAACGCGTCCGGCTCGGGGAGCTGCTTGAGCTGCCGCGCATCAACGCCATAGCTTTCAGCGCATTCGGCGCCGCCGAAGTTCAGCCAGCTTCTCAGCAGGCCGCGTTCCCCGCCCAGCAGCCTCAGCAGCACCTCCTCATGATTGCCGATCAGGAACACTGGCCGGAACGACGGGCTGGCCAGGGTCCGCAATCGCTCGACGACTTCGCGCGACTGCGGGCCGCGGTCGATCAGGTCGCCGAGGAAAACGAGATAGGTTTCGGCCGCCGGCCGAGCGGCGATGTCGCGCTCGATATCGGCGAGAAGACGGTCGAGTAGGTCGAGCCGGCCGTGGACGTCGCCGACGGCATAGGCCCGCCGGCCTTTGGGTGCCCGCAATGGCCGCTGCTGTTGGCGGATGAAACTTAGCATCATGCCTGTCCAACGCGGGAATTGGCGCCAATGTCCCGCAAGGCGCCAAGGTAGGCTTGAATGACCGTCTGCTCGCTGAATTCCGCTTCGACCCTGGCGCGAGCGGCCCGGCCCATCGCCTCGCGCTTCTCGCCTGGCAGGCGGATCAGGCGGATCATGGCGTCGGCCAGGGCCCGGGCGTCCCGAACCGCGCACAGGAAGCCGTTGCGCTCATGGTCAACGATCGAGCGGCAGCCGGGGACATCGGTGGCGATCAGCGGGCGGGCCATGGCAGCCGCTTCGAGCAGGACGCGCGGCAGGCCTTCGCGGTAGGACGGCAGGACGACCGCAGTCGCGCGGGCGATGTGAGGCCGCACATCGGCAGCTTCGCCGAGCATCTGAACATTGGCCTCCTGGCGCCAGCGGAGGATTTCGTCGGGATTGATGGCGGTCCGGTTGCCGGGGTCCATTCCGCCGAGCATCTCGAAGCGCGCTTCGGGAAACTCCTGCATGACCAGGCGCGCCGCCTCGACGAATTCGCGGACGCCCTTGTCGGCAAGCAGCCGGCCGATGAACAGGAAGGTCGGCGGCCTCTCGGCCGGCAATGGCGCCGGCGTGAAGCGGGTGAGATCGATGCCCGAGCCGGGAAGCAGCTTCGCCTGCTCTGAGCGGACCGTCCCGGCTTCGACGAACAACTGTCGGTCATCCGGATTCTGGAAGAATACGGTCGGCGAGCGGCGCATCGCGGCCCGGTAAAGGCCGTGCGCCAGGTGCGCTTGCCAGCCCTTGCCGAGAAACATGGTGCCAAGGCCGCTGATATTGTTGATCGCCGGCACACCCGCCACCCGCGCGGCCAGCGATCCGTAGATATTGGGCTTGATCGTGAAACTCAGAAAAGCGGCCGGCCGGAAAGAGCGCATCAGCTGCCTGTAGCGGCCGAGCAATTGCAGATCGGTGACGGGGTTCATGCCGGAGCGATCGATCGCCAACGGCACAAAGCGCACATGCTCGTCAGCCAGTCCAGACTCATGCACATCCGCCGGCGCGGCCACGACCACCGCATAGCCTTCACCGACCAGCGCCCGGAGCAAGCCCATCCGGAAATTGGCCACGTTCCAGGCGCTGTTCGCCGACAACAGCAGCAGGGGCCGCTTGTCGGGGGCGAGCGAGACGGAAGACATGGACGCTGCCTTACAGCGCGCAGCGGCGATTGGAACGGCGCCGGTCCGGAACAGCCATAGGTTGTTGGGTTACTGCCACAGTCCGACCGAATTCGCCGAAATGACGGAATCCCGCTGCGAATTGAACGTTTGCGGCTTGGCTCGGCGTGGCTTCATTGGCACAGGCGGGGCTGAAGGAGTCGTGTATGTCGTTGAGAAAGCGTAACAAACTTACCGCGTCGATCTGCGCCGCGGCACTCCTGATGGGCTCGTCCGCCGCTTCGGCCGCGCCGGCACCGCATAGCGTCGATCCCTGGCTCGCCCTTTCGGCGATGAGCACCAGCAGCTCGGCCGCCGTCGCCTCGACCGCAGCGGCACAGTCCGATGCTGCCTATGACTCCGGCTTCAGCGCGCCGCCCTGGCCGGCCCTGGCGGTAATCGTCGCCACGCTGGCGCTCGCCATCTACATCCTCGTCGATGATGAAGACGATGATGTCGACGTGCCGCTCAGCCCGGCCTGAGGCTCAGCTCAGTCGACGCTGCTAAGCTGGAAACGGGGAATGGCGACGTCGAACGCCGTTCCCTCTTCGTCGACCATGCGATAGGTCCCGCTCATCCAGCCCGAGGGTGTATCGAGCGGGCAGCCCGAGACATAATCGAAGCTACCGTCCGGAGCGATCAGCGGCATTTCCCCGACCACGCCCTCGCCATGCACTTCGTGCACGGTGCCGTTGCCGTCGACGATCTGCCAGCTTCGCGAGAGCAATTGCACCGACCGGCTTGAGCCGTTCTCGATGCGGATATGGTAGGACCAGAACCAGCGGGCCGAAGACGGGTCCGACTGCTCGGCAAGGTAACTGACGGCGACGCGGACATTGATGTCGCGCGTGGTGGCGAGGTTCGTGAACAGCATCGCCATCGCATCAATGGTCATGCGGCGACGCTAGGACAGGCGGCCAGCGCGCACAACAGCATCCGTCAGCTAATTCCGCCCGCGCGGCGCAACTGATCGGCCAGGCGGTCCCGCGCCTGCCCCAGCGCCTCCCAGCGCTCGCCCAATAGGTCGCGGCGGAGGAAATGGCCGGTGAGATCGAGGCCGTCGCCGATCTCGGCCCAATTGCCCTGCCCCCCGTCAAAGATGAACGGCGGCAGACGAAGCAATTGCCCGGCATAAGGCTCGGCCTCGGCGGCGCTGACCGCCCGGCCCGACCGCGGGCTGACTGCCACCAAATCGTCATTCGCACCGCTGACCGCGCAGTTCTCCAGGTCGAGGCCGAAGCCCAGCTCGGCCAGCATCAGCAATTCATAGCGGACCAGCGCCGCACCCCAGCCGCTTGCCGACGGCGCCGCTTCAACGGCGGCCAGCAGAGCATCGAGGGCGCCGTGGAGGCGCGGATAGGGTTGGCCCTCCGCCAAGGCGATCGCTGTCAGCGACGTCACCCAGGCGATGGCCGCGGCCGCCAGCGGCTCGGACAGCAAGGGCCCGCGGCTGTGGCTGAGCTCGATCTCGGCCTGGGGCAGCTGTGTGTCGGTCCGCGCCCGGAGCCGGGCCTGGACAACATTGCCGGGGATCAGCACCGGCCGCATCCGCCGCCCGCGCGCGCCGCGGACATAGGCGGCCTGCAGGCCATGGTCGCGGGTCAGCAGGCGGACGATTGCACCATGTTCACCATGGTTGCGCAGCGAACAGACGATGGCTTCGGCGTCGATCTGCATCAGCCGCGCGGGTGGAAATAATCGTAGAGCTGGCGGGCCATCGCCTTGCTGATACCGGGTGCGCGCTCGAGATCGTCCAGCGCCGCGCCCTTGACCGCCCGGGCCGTGCCGAAATGCATTAGCAGCGCCCGCTTGCGGTTGGGGCCGATGCCGGGAACGTCGTCGAGGGTCGAGGTGGTCAGGTTCTTGGCGCGCTTGGCCCGGTGCGTGCCGATGGCGAAGCGGTGCGCCTCATCGCGCAGCCGCTGCAAATAGAAGAGCAGAGCCGAATTGGGCGGAAGCGTTATCTCGCGTCCGCCGGGCAGATGAAAGGTCTCGCGGCCGGCGTTGCGGTCCGGCCCCTTGGAGACGGCCACCACGGGCACGTCATGCACGCCGGCATTCTCCATCACTTCGCAGACCGACGACAATTGACCCTTGCCGCCGTCGATCAGCAGCAGGTCGGGCCATTCCCCGGAGGCCCTGTCCGGATCCTCTTTCTCCAGCCGGGCGAAGCGCCGCTCCAGCACTTCGCGCATCATGGCGAAATCGTCGCCCGGCGCGGTCTCCGCATTCTTGATGTTGAACTTGCGATAATTGTTCTTGCGGAAGCCCTCGGGCCCGGCGACGACCATCGCGCCGGTGGCGTTGGTGCCCATGATATGGCTGTTATCATAGACTTCGATGCGCTTCGGCACATCGGCCAGCTCGAACACATCGGCCAATTCCCTCAACACCTTGGCCTGTGACGTCGTCTCGGCCATGCGCCGGTCGAGCGCTTCCTCGGCATTGCGCCGTGCCTGCTCCAGCAACTTGACCCGTGGCCCCCGTTTGGGGATTTCGATCGCAACCTTGCGCTCAGCTCGAACGCTCAGCGCCTCTTCCAGCAATTCCGCATCGACTAGCTTCCGGTCGACCAGGATCCGGCGCGGCGGCGGCATGTCCTCGTAGAATTGGACAAGGAAGCTGGACAGCACCTCGGCCTCGGGGACGTCGTTGGTGTGCGCCGGGAAAAAGGCGCGATGCCCCCAATTCTGGCCGCCGCGGATGAAGAAGCCCTGGATCGACACCGCCCCGGCCTTGCAGGCCAGCGCGAAGACATCTGCATCGCCCAGCCCTTCGGCATGCACAGTCTGGCTGCCCTGGATATAGGTCAGCGCCCGCAGCCGGTCGCGATAGACGGCTGCCAGCTCGTAATCCTGCTTTTCGGCAGCCTCGGCCATATGCTTGCTGAGGCGGTTCTGCACCCCGGTCGACTTGCCGGCGAGGAAGGCCTTCGCATCCTCGACCAATTCGGCATAGTCGGCCGCCTCGATCCGATCGACGCATGGCGCCGAGCAACGCTTGATCTGGTAGAGCAGGCAGGGACGCGATCGATTGGCGAAAAAACTGTCAGAACAGCTTCTTAGCAGGAACAGCTTCTGCAGCGCGTTAAGTGTGCGGGTGACCGATCCGGCGCTGGCGAACGGCCCATAATATTGGCCCTTGATGCGCCGCGCCCCGCGATGCTTCTGGACGCGGGGGAAGGCATGATCTTCACGCAGCAGGATGAAGGGGAAGCTTTTGTCGTCGCGCAGAAGGACGTTGTAGGCCGGCCGGAAGCGCTTGATCAGCTGCGCCTCGAGCAGCAGCGCTTCGGCCTCGGTCTGCGTCGTCACGATCGTCATCGACCTTGTCTGAGCAACCATCCTCTGCAACCGTTTTGGTAGCCGCGCGACTTGCGTATAACTGGTCACCCGACTCTTCAGCGCCCGCGCCTTGCCGACATAGAGCACGTCGCCGCGCGCATCCTGCATCCGGTAGACGCCAGGCCGCGCCGGCAGCGTCTTCCACACCGCACGAATGGCGGCGACGCCGGCCACCAAGTCCGGTACGTCGGCCCCACGCAACGCGTAGGTCGCGTTATCCTCGTTGAAACGATCCGAGGATCCGGGATGGTCGGGACGGTCGGCCTTGCTCACGGAAGTCGACTTAGGGGCTAAGCGGGGCTGTTGCGAGGGGTGCAAGTACGGGAACTACCAATGTCTGCTTTCGACCCATTGCGGACATTCAATATGCCATCCAATTAGGACGGCGTGATGAAGACCGCTCTGCTGATCCTTGGTTTGGTTGCAATGCTTGCCGGCCTGCTTTGGGTCGCGCAGGGCGCGGGTCTCGTCCATTGGCCAGCATCCAGTTTCATGATCGACCAGCGACCATGGGTGCTGCGCGGTGCGATCCTCGCGGTCGGTGGCCTGGTCCTGATCCTGCTGTCGCCCAGGCGTTAGCCCCAGGGAGCTATCGATACAGCCAGCGAAAAGGCCCGCCACCAGACGGCAGCGGGCCTCGTATTTCGTCGTTCGCGCCGCTTAGGACCGGATGGCTTCTCCGCTGGTGGTCGCAACGCTGGTGATCTTGTCATCCTCGTTGGCAACGATGACCGTCTCGCCGCCATTCGCATCCCGCATCCGCAGGATCCGCCGGTTCTGAACGCTTCGCCAGCCCACCGCGACGATTACCAGGAAGACGGCGGCGCCGAACAGGATGGCCATGAAACTCGAAGTCATCTCGGTCATAAGTCGGCCCCTTTGAAGCGATTACATTCCCGGTGATAACCAGCGCAATCGGCAGATGGGTGCAGGCTGCCTGAGTGTGTTCCCGATTTGAAACATCACTCCATGGCGGACACTCGGTTACGGGACAGGCGAACGAGCTCGCCAAGGTTCCACTTGAACAGGTAAGCAGACCGAATGCGAACAAGGCTGAGCATTTGCAGGACGAAGGCCTCCTATCGGTCGGAGGAGGAAGCGCTCGTCGCTGTTCAAGCGTCCGGGTTGAACCTGCGGACTTACCGGTGCGATCGGTGCCGCTCGATCCACCTGACCAGTCGAACCAAGGGCAAGCGGACGCCACGCTTTGCCTTGACTACCTAAGTGGCAGTCCCAGCTGGAAGCAGGTCCTTTGTCTGCTTTCCACCCATTGCGGACGTTGGCCTGACCGCCGTAGACGGTCCCGCAAACGGAGGTAGCAGGCATGGACTTCAACATGTGGACCGCATCGGTGCCGGTGTTCGTCAACACGCTGACGGACATGCGCGCGTGGCTCGACAAGGCCGCTGCCGAAAAGGACGAGGCCGCGCTACTCGAAGCGCGCCTGGCGCCGGACATGAGGCCTCTCCCGGCCCAATATCAGATGGCCTCGGACTCGGCCAAGAATGCGCTGGCCCGGCTGACCGGGGGCGAGGCGCCGTCCATGCCCGACACCGAACAAAGCTTTGCCGAGTTGCGGGAGCGTTGCGACAAGACGATCGCCTATCTCAATGGCTTCGACGCAGAGTCGCTCGTCGGCAGCGACGCGCGCGAAGTCGAGCTCAAATTCCCCAACGGGCACGGCTATCGATGGCCTGGCGCGGCTTATTTGACCGACTTTGCACTGCCCAATTTCTACTTCCACGCAACGACCGCCTACGCGATCCTGCGCCATGCCGGCGTGTCGCTGGGCAAGCCCGATTTCCTCCAGCATCTGGGTCCGCCCAACATCACGCCCTGAGTCAATGAACGTCGAAGACCAGATTGGCCGCTATTTCGGAACGAGCAGCCTTGAAGCGGTGCCGCCCGCGGCGTTCGAGGCCGGGATCGAGCATATGCTCGTCGATCTCGGCCTCGCCAAGGACCCCGGCGAACGCTTTGCGCTTTGGGCGCTGCTTCACACCCTTGGCGCCTCACCCGACCTCGACGTGGTGTTTAAGGACCCCAATGAGCGCGAGGCCGCGCGCAACTTCATGGACATGATGCAGGATCGGTGAGGTTCACGATTGTTTCACGGGGTCGCGGGAAACGAACTGGACGGAGGACCGAGCATCCTGTGTTACATTTATTCCATGACCTGCGCCCGACCTAGCCCGTGAGCGTCGCCTTTCGCCGGGAAAGCGACGACGAGCATCTCGAGCCCAAGTTCGAGTTGCCGATCCCGCATGGGCCAAACCTGGTCACGGCGCGCGGCTTTGCGCTGATCGAGGCGCGGCTGGCGGAGGTGGAGGCACAACTGACTCCC
>Ga0307505_10003375_pt1 | contig 10059 bp, 7 predicted proteins | sample 23_S_MG_FD_202183 | JGI IMG/M metagenome (GOLD analysis project Ga0307505, IMG submission 202183) | Soil microbial communities from Populus trichocarpa stands in riparian zone in the Pacific Northwest, United States - 23_S | ecosystem: Environmental > Terrestrial > Soil > Riparian zone > Trees... | reverse complement strand
GGGATCGAGCATGACGAGAGCGTGATTGGGAGTAAGAGGCAAGAAGGCCTGGCTGCCATCGCCTCCAGGCGCAGCCCAGCCTTCGATCTCGATCAAGCGCTCATGCTGGCTCGACATTGTGGGAGCCGCGCTCCGGACCGCCACCACCTCAGCAGCGACTGGCGAATCCGATGTCACAAACGGGCGGCCGGACTTGTTTAGCACGATGATCCATATGCATCGATAGATCCGCTCCGCAAGCTGGTTGATCGTGTCGTGTGACCACATAGTGCGCGCCTGTAGAGCCCAAGCGCGGTCGTCCTCTATTCCGACTACAACTCGCCCAGCGGGGCGCTCCTGCCCGGACAGATCGCTCGCCATTGCCCAGACCGTGTTAATCATCTGCTCGTAGGCGGATTTGTAGACGGCGCTCATCTGATCTCGCCATGCGCGAGTGCGAAGGTGTTGGAACGCAACGGTCTTCGCTAAGAGCGCCCTCTCATTGAGGCTCCCATTACCACCTTTGTCAGCGATTCGGACGGCAACGTCCATGCTCGCCACGAACCCCTCCTCGAAGGCAGCGAGTTGGCCCTCGATAATTTCGGGGTTGTCGTACGGGTAGTTCGGGTCATCAGGAAGAGCGTAAAAGCCTTTCTCAAGACCGACGTTGCCGACAGCGGTTGGACCGGGAATGGGACCGCTCTCCTTGTCGTAGACCCACGCCTTCCCGGCCGACGCCTCAAACCGCCGGAGGTAGACCTGAGAGACGAAGTGGTGTCGCCTGCTCATCTGCGGGTGAGAGTGCGGCGTATGCGGAAGAAATCCAAGCCTGAGGAGGCCAAATAACGGATTGTCGGTTAGCCGCCAAGAACGAAAGGAGCTGACCTGTCGTGCGGGGAACGTGGGCGCCGGCGGGGGGGCAAGCCAGTTGACGTTGCGGCGGCTAGGGCGGCGGGCCTCTTTTGACACCCACCTTGCTTCGGGGGATATGCAGTTGTGCGCTCGGGGCGCCGATTACACCTGCCAGTAGCCCTTACGGCTCCCACGCGATACGACCCCCTGCCTCTTCAGTGCGTCCAGAGACTTCCTAACCGTGTGCTGCCACTCCGGTTGGTTATGGCCGCTGGAGCAGTTATCTCGGCAGAGGTAGGTGTCGTCGCAGAGATCGCGGTACCGACTCTTGACCTCTCGGTACAGATCATCGAGGCTACGCTCGCCCCTAGCCGTAAAGCGGAAGCGGTCGTCCATCAGACGCTCGTATAGAGTATGAAGGTCGGATCTGGCCATCGGCTATCTCACGGTCGGCTGTAGCGGCAAAAAAGATGGCCAGGCGCCGGGGGCGGCGACTCCGCCGAACCGGACGCTGCGCTTGCACGGATGGCTACGCCACGCGGCTCGTGTCCGGATCCTGTCAGGATAGCCCAGGACGACCTCGAAGCAGCAACGCGAATGGCGCCAATTAGAGCGGAGGTGGCGATGGGACACGGCCGGATGATGTCCTGAAATGTCCGAGTCACCCGTGCTCCCGATCATTACGGATGTAGCGAGTGGACGGTCCCCGCCCCTCCTGACGTAGGAGATCGGCTTCGACAAGTCCACTGAGGTCTCGGCGTGCTTGGCGCTCGCTCACCACCCGTGCGAAGCGCTTGTGGTATTCCCCGAACGTCACTATGGCACCTGGTTCGAGTGCCGTGAGTAGGGACCGCTGCCGATCGTTGAGGGCGACCTCCGGGGCGAGGCGGGAAGCGCGGCTGAAGAGGGTGAGCTTGACGCCGTCGGCGTCCACCTCCCACTTTGGGGTGGGGATGCCCTCCTCGCGGCAGGTCTGGATCATCTTGAGCGTCCCGCGTCCGATTCGCTCCATGAGGCCGCGGAGGTAGAGGACGTGGGCGATGTCGGGGTTCGACGGGAGCGAGGGGTGCGTCGTACGCAGCCGCCTCGCATCCCACCCCTCCGGGAGCCTCCCGGTGTTCCAGATCTCGACGCGCGCGGGGTACACCTCGATCGTGACACCGCCGGAGAAGGAGGCGTAGTCGCGATGGGCGAGAGCGTTTACGAGCCCCTCGCGCACGACGTAGAGCGGGTACGCGGCGCGGTCACGGCGGTGAAGCCGGTCCTCCCGGAACTCAGCGGTTATCGGCGCCCGGTCAAGAACGAAGGAGGAGGACTCCTCGAGCACCTGAGCTACGGGCCCCGAGAGCGTCCGCTGGTCTACGAAGTCGCCACCCCGGTCCGACCGGTATGCGAAGGCGCGAACTCGAACCTGCGGGTGCCGAATGGCCGGGTTTCGGCCGAAGCAAACGTCGGCCGCGTTCGTGAACTGCCCCCGCGACGCCATTCCCAAGGCGGCGAGCACTGCGTAGGCGTCCTCCGCGTCCCCGGGGATAGAGGCCCGCCCCAGCTCCCGCGCCGATTGCACGGCGAGCCCGATCTCCTCCCGGTCGAGGTCTTCCTCGGTCAGCGTGGGGGCACTGCGCCGCTCCCAGCGCTCGACGCCCGCCACACGCCCTTGGAGGAGGGCGTGAAGTTCGTCCCCTGTCGCCACCACCGTCGAGGTGCCGCGACGCAGGAGCACACTGCCGTCGGTAACGAAGGGAGTGTCCTTCCCTCCCGGCACGTCCACGATGACGACCTCGAGGTCTTCGACGGGATCGACCCCCACGTCGAGGAACGCCTTCGGGGAAATACGGTCGACAAGGAAGGCTTGAACACCCTCCGCCACCTTCCCCGCATCGGGGATGCCCAGAACGCGGCCCTCCTCGTCGACGCCGAGCACAACGTATCCGCCGCCGCTGTTGAGCATGGCCACGACGTGCGCGGCGACCTGGCCGAGGTCCTCCGGTGATCGGACGAACTCGATCGTCGGGCCCTCCCCCTTCTCGATGAGTCGTTCAACGAGCGTCATGATTTACCTCCCTGGCGCTTCAGGGCCTTCTCGAGGTCGGCTGCGTTTCCGAGCGCTTCCGAAACGAACGCCTCGGCCTCCTGGTAGCGTCGGAACTGGCTAGTGGCAAAGAGGAGCGCGTCCTCGTCGGAGGTGAACGTCTGCACCCAGTTCCCGTCGCGGTCCTTGAGGAGCTCGATATCGTGGCGTGTGGCGAGCTCGTACATGTCGATCACCCGGAGGTCCTCGAGAAGGGCGGACTTTTTGAGTGGGAGCGCCGCGCGCTTCGCCGGTGTGTCAAACTCGAGGTTGTTCAGGAGCCCCCGAGCGAACACGACGTGGTCGTGCGCGAGGATCCACCGCGGCTTCTTGAGGTGGATGGCATGGCGGAGCTCCTCGTGCGTGATGGACTCGTCCCCGGGCTTCTCCTTCCCGCTCCCGTAGCGGGGCAGGATGATGCCGAGGAATAGGTCGCAAGCTGCGACGGCCTTGCGACAGCTCTCGAGCGCGGTTACCGCGGGGTCGACCGGCACCGTACCCTTGTGCGACATCCAGACCTCGTACCCCAGCCCATCTAGAATGGCGTAGAGGCGGTCGAGCAACTCCTCGAACCCGTAAACGGCCGAGGATACCAGAAGAACAGGCCTCTTACGGGGCTTCATGCTCGCCCCGCCTAGCTGTCCTCAGGTGCGTCAGTTTCAACAGGCAAGCGGCGTGAGAGGTACACATAACAGCTTGCCGGCTAGCGGCGGCACGCGGGCCGTAAAGGTAGGACTCGCCTGAACGTCGACAGCCCTCATTGTCGCCGTCTCCATCATTGCCGGCGCCGCGGCGGGTTTGCCTAGTGCCTGCGGACGCCCAGTTTGTTGGACCTCGGCTGGACCCATTATCGGCAGAACGGCACGTACGATATTCAGGGCGGTGATTATGAGGTTATGGTAGTGGGCCCGGCGGGATTCGAACCCGCGACCGTCGGATTATGAGTCCGCTGCTCTAACCGTTGAGCTACGGGCCCCTCGGCGCGAAGATAGACGGGCTAACGAGCCCACTGGCGGTCACCGGCCGACCGTAACCGAGCGGGTCAGCACGCGGCCGCCGGCGATGGCGCGGACGAAGTAGAGCCCGCTGGCCGCGCCGGCGACGTCCCAGCGCAGGTCGTGGTAACCCGCCTCCAAAATGCCGTCGTGGATCGTCGCGACGTGGCGCCCGAGAACGTCCGCGACCTCGACCCGGACCGCCGCACGGGTTGGGAGCGCGAGGGGTATGGACGCAACCCGTGCCACCGGATTGGGCCGTGGCTCCCCGAGCGTCGGCTCGTTGACGGCGCCGCGTCCGGGGGCGTTGGTGCCCGGGGACCTGACGACGAGGAGCCGCGCGTCTCCGGGCTCAAGAGTGATCGAGAACGACCCCGCCAGCGCCCCGAGACTTGCTATCACGTGGGACGTCTCACCGTCCGTTACGACGCGTTCGGCGGTGGACGCGCCGAGGCGGACGACCAGGTCGCGCGCGTCTCCCGGGATCGTGCGACGATTGACAACCAGGACCCGCGACTCTGCCTCCGCCGGAACGCCGGCGCGCCGGAAGACTCCCAGGTGCACGTCGCGCGCCGGCGTGCCATCTCGATCGCCAACCGAGACTCCGGCGGCGGGGTGCCCCGTTGCGGCGCCGGCTGTGGCGACGTGCCACCCCGCCAGCGCCGCAGACAGCGTCGCCAGCCGGCCGTTGAGGTCCCGCGCCGCGTGCCAGCGGTCGGAGTAGTCCGTCCAGATCGGGTTCAGGGGAGCGGCCGCCTCGTACGTGAACCGATCCGACTCGCGCTCGTGCCTGGGTCCGGTCAGGCCGACGTAGGCGATGCAATCGTTCCTGCCGCATCCGTCGAGGCTTTTGTACAGGAAGTGGAAGAAGCCGCGCGCACCGTGGGCGAGACCCATGAAAGCAACGACGCTGGCTTCCGTGCGCGTCGGTGGTCGGAAGTCATACTCGAGGGAACCGAGGCCGGACGGTCCCGGCGTGTCGGCCTCGTCCGGCGGTACAGTGGGATTGCCGACGACACGCGCGATGCCGTGCTGCTGCAAGGTGAGCCACAGCTGAACCCCGGCCAGGCGCGCCGCCACGCGCGCCCCCTCCAGGTCCTCGGCGTAGGTGTCGAGGGCCGCTCGAATAGTGACCTCGTAGTCGCCGCGGTCGTAGGGCGGGAGCCCGTGCCCTGCCGGTGCGTCTGCGGGCAGCCGTGGCGTTGCCAGCGGTGCCGCCGCAAAGGGGTACGGATCGATGAGGATCTCCGAAGGGCGCACGTAGAGCGCCCAGCGACGCACCATCTCCGCGTCGACCGCCCAGTAGAGGGCCGTGACGGCTCGGCGGCCCAGGCGAGCGGTGATCACCGAGTCCACGTGCCGCCAGGCCTCCCACTCGGCGTACTCCGGCTCGTCGTTTACGTACGTACGGATGCACCTCGGGCTCGCGCACGCACCCGCCTGGCGCGCGATCTCGTCGTCGAACTCGCCGTCGAAAAGGCGGCCGGCGCCGGCATTCTCGAATCGAAACCGGTCCACGACGAGGGCCGCCAGGCCCGTCGACTCGAGCCGCAGACCGAGCGTATGGTTGCCTCGGCCAGCACGGTAGAAGGGAACGTCGCCGTCGAACTCGATGAAGCCTGCCGTAGTGAAGTCGCTGACGCGCAGGTCGCGTACCCGCCCGTGCCCGGCGAAGTCGGCACCCAGGCGCGCCACCACCGCCGAAGGGTCGAGCGCACGTAGCTCGGCCAGGCTGCGTCCGCGAGCCTCATCGACTCGGAGCCGCACCCGTATGCGCTCCAGGCGGTGGCGGACGCCGGCCGAATCCACTCGCTGCTCGCCGGCGAAGCCGCCGACGCCGCACGGGCGCAGCCAGTAGTAGCTCCCGTTGCCGGGATGCGACCGAAGCGTGGTCGCCTGCCCGGCTGCCAGGACGAGGGCGTTGCCGGCGTCGCCCTCCGCCGTCACCCCGAACCGCGCCGCGGGATCGATCACGCGTTCGACGCCGGTGCCCATGCTCGACTCGGCGAGCATCGCAACGCTGTCCTCCGCCTCGATCGTCATGCGGCACACGCGGCCGAAGCGATCGAGGTTCAGTTCGTCGTCCGCCTGGTCCTCGTCGTCACTCCCCAGGAACTTGAAGATGACGTTGGCGCCGGCGTCCTCGGCGGCGGCTAACCACGCGTCGAGCTCCGCCCGGGTGTGGGCCTCGGGCACCCACGTGTTCAGCCCGAACGCGCGCAAGTCCCCCACACGCGCGATGTCATCCGCAAAGGCATCGCCGGTGCTGTGGAAGAAGGCGCTGATGACCGCGGAGTCCGGCGGGATCTGGGCGACGGCGCCAGAGGCAACCAGCGCAAGTCCAAGGGCGCCGGCGCGGCGGGCGTTCGACAAGCGGGTAGGGCGGGACATGTGGCAAAATAGAGGGACTACCGCTCCGCGTACCTTGGGCGCCCTCCCTCTTCTCTACCCGAGATATGGTCTCCCGACTCCTCGCCACGGTGCTCCTCGCCGTTCTGACGACCGGCTGCGCGGAGGCAGAGCGCATCGCGCGCACCACCGCCGGCGCCAGCACCGCAATGGGTGCCCCGACGGCGGCCGAGTGGCGCACGACAGCCACCCGCCACAGCTCCGATGCGAACGTCGGCCGGCGCTTCGTCTTCGACTGTCCGGGAAATGGGCACGTCGAGATTGTGTGGGGCACGGACCCGTACACGGCCGACTCGAGCGTCTGCACGGCCGGCGTCCACGCCGGCGTGATCACCGTGCAGAACGGTGGCCGCGTGATCGTCGAGATGCGCGCCGGCCAGGCGAACTACGACGCCTCGACGCAGAACGGGATCACCACGCGTACCTACGGTTCCTGGGGCAGCAGCTTCTCTGTGATCCGCTGACAGTCCGGCGCCGCCGAAGCCCGCGGCCTCCGTCGATCGCCGACGGGGGCCGCCCTATTTCGCGCCGGCCTGTGCACCGCTTGTGGAAAACTTCGAACGTCGGGATGGTGCCTGGCCTCAGTAATGGCGCCTAGCTTCTCGTCGCACCTAAGAAACTAAGGCGCCGGCGTGGAGCGACTGGACCCGATCGACGTGGCGATCCTGCAGCACCTGCAGGAGGACGGGCGCGCGAAGCGCACCGAGATAGCCGACGCCGTCGGGCTGTCCCTGCCGGCCGTCTCGGAGCGCATGCGCAAGCTCGAAGAGCGCGGTATCGTCTCCGGCTATCACGCCCACCTAGACGCGCGCCGGGTCGGGATCGACGTCGCCGCGTTCGTCAGGGTCGCGGTCGACGGGTCGGACCACTACGCCGGCTTCGTCGACGCTGCGGTCGCGATGCCGCAGGTCCAGGAGGTCCACGCGATCACCGGGGAGGGGTCGCACCTGTTGAAGGTGCGCGTCCGCAGCACATCGGAACTGGAGCGCCTCCTCGATGCGCTGCAGCGCCTGTCCGGAGTGCACGCGACGCAGACCAGCCTCGTGCTGTCCACACCGAAGGAGTCGCCGAGCCTGTCACTAGAAGAGCCCGCCGCGGTGGCCACCAACGGCCACTAGCCCACCAGCCCCCCTCCCATGGACTCTCTCACGGTCACCCGAATGCCCGCCACTAACGGAAACGGCCACCACAGGCGGCCCGTGCCCCTCGAGAAGCTGTTCGGACAGAACACGTTCGGCCTGTCGGAGATGAAGGCGCGCCTTCCAGGTGCTGTCTACCGCCGGCTCGTCGCCACCGTGGAGAGCGGCGCGCCGCTGGATGAGACCGTGGCCGACGCCGTGGCCTTCGCGATGAAGGAGTGGGCCTGCGAGCGCGGGGCAACGCACTTCACCCACTGGTTCCAGCCGCTGACGGGCCGCACGGCGGAGAAGCACGACGCCTTCATTACGCCCAACGCCGGCGGCGGCGCGGTGTCGGAGTTCTCCGGCAAGAACCTCTTCCAGGGCGAGCCCGACGCTTCGTCCTTTCCGTCGGGCGGCCTGCGCGCAACCTTCGAGGCGCGCGGCTACACCGCGTACGACCCCACGAGCCCGGCCTTCATCATCGAGCACAACGGCGTCGCGACGCTCTGCATCCCCACGGCGTTTGCGTCGTGGACGGGCGAGGCGCTCGACCACAAGACGCCGCTGCTGCGCAGCATGGAGGCTCTCAACACGAGGGCGATGGAGGCGCTGAAGGTTCTCGGCGAATCGGTCGTGGGGCGCGTCTACGCGACGCTCGGAAGCGAGCAGGAGTTTTTCCTGGTGGACGAGGAGTTCTACCTGCGCCGGCCGGACCTGGCGACCTGCGGCCGCACGCTCCTGGGTGCCAAGCCCCCGCGAGGCCAGGAGCTCGAGGACCACTACTTCGGGACGATCACCGACCGCGTGATGTCGTACATGAACGCCGTCGAGGAGGAGCTCTACAAGCTCGGAGTCCCCGTGGCGACCCGGCACAACGAGGTGGCGCCCGGTCAGTACGAGATCGCGCCGGTGTTCGAGAACGCCAACATCGCGGCCGACCACCAGCAGGTGGTGATGATGGTCCTGCAGCGGACGGCCCCGAGGTTCGGTATGGCCTGCCTGCTGCACGAGAAGCCCTTCGCCGGCGTGAACGGCTCCGGCAAGCACTGCAACTTCTCGATGGCGACCGACACCGGCGTCAACCTGCTCGAGCCGGGTGAGACGCCGCACGCCAACCTCCGCTTTCTGTTCTTCTGCACGGCGGTCCTTCAGGCCGTCCACACACACCAGGGCCTTCTCCGGGCGTCCATCGCGAGCGCGGCCAACGACCACCGCCTCGGCGCCAACGAGGCACCGCCGGCAATCCTGTCGGTGTTCCTGGGCGACCAGCTGGCGGACGTTTTCGACCAGATCGCCGCGTCGGGCAAGGCCTCGTCGTCACGCCCGAGCGGGTTCCTCGGGCTCGGCTCGCCCGTGCTGCCGCGCCTGCCGCGTCACGCCGGCGACCGCAACCGCACGAGCCCTTTCGCCTTCACCGGCAACAAGTTCGAGTTCCGCGCGGTCGGCTCGTCGCAGAGCGTCAGCTTCCCGCTTACGGCGCTGAACGTGATCGTCGCGGAGGCGATAGCGGACCTCACGGCGCGGGTCCGCGAGCGCCTCGAACGCCGGCGCGGCCGGCGCGCCCTTGAGGACGCCGTGCACCACGTCCTGGCCGAGAGCATCCGCGCGCACGCGGCGATCGTCTTCAACGGCGACGGCTACTCCGACGCCTGGCACGCCGAAGCCGCCGAGCGCGGGCTCCTCAACCTGCGGACGACGCCCGAGGCGCTCGCCGAACTGACGAGCGACGCCGTCGTCGAGGCCTTCGGGGCCGCCTCGGTCTTGACCCGCAAGGAGCTAGAGAGCCGGCGCGACATCTTCGGCGAGCAGTACGTCAAGACGATTAACATCGAGGGCGCGACCACCGAGAACCTGGCGCGCACGATGGTGCTACCGGCTGCCCTCCGCTACCTGGCGGAACTCGGCGAGGCCGCCGAGACCATCGACGACTTCGGCCTCGACGGCGCCGGCACGCGGGAGACCGCGGCCGAGGTAGTCGACGAGGTCAACGCGCTCCGCGAGCACCTCACCGCGCTGAAGGCGGCCCGCCACGCCGCGCACGACGCCGAGGACGAGGCCGTCGCGATGCTGGAGAGCGTCCGGCCCGCCATGTCGGCCGTCCGCGCCGCGTGCGACGCGCTCGAGGGGATGGTGCCGGCGGACCTGTGGCCGCTGCCGACGTACCGCGAGATGCTGTTCGTGAAGTAGAGCGGCGCCGCGTGTTGCGTGTTGCGTGTGAGCGGCGGATCCAGTGGTGGCCGCATTGGGCCGCTCCGTCGGCCACAATGCGCAACACGCGACACTCGACCTTCCTTCCAGCGAACATCCACATTCCCTGTGATGGCTACGCAAGGCGTTGTGAATCGGCAATACGTCACAGGCCAGGCTGGCAATCGGACGGCCGTCATCCTGCCGATCCATATGTAACGCGACCTCATGGAGGATCCTGAGGATCTCCGCGTCGTGGGTGAACGGTAAAGGGAGACGCCGGTGCCGCACGTTCAAGGCGCTGACGAGATGAGGAGGGAAGGACTGCAGTGACGTGATGTCGTTCCAGGTTGGGTGGAAGCGCTCGGCAGTGACTGCGCGTACGGCGCCCTCGATGATTACGCATAACTACCTGACACGCGATATCCGACTCCCAGCGCCCAGT
>Ga0307505_10003374_pt1 | contig 10060 bp, 7 predicted proteins | sample 23_S_MG_FD_202183 | JGI IMG/M metagenome (GOLD analysis project Ga0307505, IMG submission 202183) | Soil microbial communities from Populus trichocarpa stands in riparian zone in the Pacific Northwest, United States - 23_S | ecosystem: Environmental > Terrestrial > Soil > Riparian zone > Trees... | reverse complement strand
GAGTTTGAGTGATCTCGCGAACTCCGTTTTGGGGCAGGCCGTTATCGGTCGTCCAAGTGTCAAAACTGTACTGTGCCGCGACAGCGATCGCTGCAGCGGCCAATATCGACACCGATAGCGCAAATCTATATATGAACCTGAAGGACATTGCTGGGAGCGTGAGAAAGCTAGCGGAGACGAGCAGACGGCGCAGCAATTACGCTAAATCTATTAGACAACAATGTTTAGCAGTTGGTCAATGATTATTTGGCAACTCAAATTTAATACGCCTTAACGACATCCGCACCGGTGTAGTAGTGCTTGACGATGTCGTCGTATTTTACACCCATCTTGGCCATGCCGAAGGCACCATACTGACACATGCCAACGCCGTGGCCCCAGCCACGGCCTGTGAACGTATAGCTCGCGACCTTATCGCCCGCGTAGCGTTTGTTGATAACGAAGAGCTGTTCTTTTAGCCGCAGGGCCGAGCGGATCTTGCCGCCTTTGAGTGTCTTCACACCGTTCGAGCCGATGATCTCGATCTCGACCGCGCGCCGCGAATAGCCTTTCTGTTTGATATTCACATCGTAGAGCGTGCCGATTCCGCGGACGTATCGCGAGAGACGCGATTGGACCGCACCTGCTCCGAGCGATGTCGTCCAGTTGGTGAACGGCGACATATTTTCGGCGACGGTAGGCGACGCGCTCGGTTCGATCTCTAGATACCAGACGGCACCGCTCGGGTCGGTCAGATAACGCACGTTTTCGCCGCCGACTAGGGCCGCTTCTTTTATCTGATACATCTCATCGCCGAACTGTCGGAAGAGAAAGACGTCGGGCCTTACGGTAACCTGTTTTTCCGTCCTGCCATTTCTGAGCACCAGCCGGCCGTCCACTGTTGGCTTAGTCGTTCCGCCTTGCAGCGTCGGCATCCACTTCTTCTTATCGTAGATCTGCCTGATAAGCCGAAGCATTTTCGCACGCGAAAAGTGCTTTCTCGGCTTGAGAGTGAGATCGGCGTGGAGGGTGAAATATCCGTCGCGCATTAGCATTGCGATATCTGCCCGGCGCTCATTAGGTATTTCGGCCGCATCGTCGAAGGCGAGTTGGTAGTTGATATCGGAATCGCTGAGCAGAGTATCGGGAGCCCCAGGCGTATATATGAACGACGCAAGAACGCGAGCGAGTTCGACCGGTTCCGAGGTCTTTTTCGTTACGTTAGGAAAAGGCCTCCCGAATCTCGCCGCGAGGTTGTTCAGCCAATTTGAAAGCTCGCCGTCCGTCGGCATTTCGTCGAACCAGTCGTCCGTGATCGGATTCGTCGTGAGCGAGAATCCGTTCACTGCGAGCATCGACATCAGCCGCACGAGTTCAAGGTTGGCATCGTCGCGGAGTTTCGCGGGCGGGCGTGCGGTCTTGATCATGAACGGATCGAAATGCCGCCGCCCTTCGAGCGAACATTCGACGCCGCGAAGGTAGGGCTCGGCGTGGTCGAAGATGTTCTCACTGTTTTCGGTGCGGCCGCCGCACGTCGAGGTGAAGTAGGCCATTATCGGCTTGCCGTCGTACATCGCCACCTGCCCGGCGGTCTCGCGAACTGCACGCGTGCCCATAGCGGTCTCGATCGAGACGCCTTTGTAGACCTGCGACCAGACAGTCGGGACCATATCGAAACCCTGAGTTCCGTATTCGCCGATATTCGCGACTGCGTAGGTCCGGGCGGCGATCGCCTGAGCTTTCTGCGCTTCGATGTGCGGCAGGCCGAGTTCGGCGGGTACGACGCCGAGTAAATATTCTTCCAGCGGGACCACATTGACGACCGTCAGTGTGCCCTTTGCGTTGACGAATACTTCGATCTTCCCACGATAAGCCTTCCCGTTGAGCCGCACGGGGTTCGCACGCTCGTTGAGCGAGCCGAAACTTACCGATTTGAGCGATGTATATTTCGCTGTATCAACGGGGCCGTTCACGATCACCTCACGAAGATTCGGATCGACTGTTGCCGGACCGATCAACGCGCTTGTGTCGCCTGTCGGCTTGATCAGGCTCCGCACCTGCGACTTCCCTGCCATCCGATTCTGCTGCGAGAGCGCGATCGCCTCGTCCGAAACGACAGTCTTCTTTTCGCTGACGAGAATGAGATCGTCGAAGCCTTTCTCGGACATCGCCGTCTTGAATTTCTCCGCTTCCTCGATCGAATCGAACACACCCCCGACCCAAACTCGCCACGTGTTCGTCGCGGGATCGATACTAACAAGCGCCGTTTCCTCGGAGGATTCGCGGATGTCCTTCGCTATCTCATTCGCCTCTTCCGGGTTGGGCAATCCCTGCACCTCGAACCTGAACTGATCAACCTGCGGCGGCCTATAAGCCCTCGCCGCCACCGACACGCGATTCGATGCAAGCACTCGCAACTGTTCGTCGGGCGAGTAGGCGACGAGCGTAGAGTCACCGGTCGTGATCGAGACGGAGCTTGAGTTCGTCGAAAGTCCGATGCGGATCAATGGTTCGGAGCCGAGGAAGAACGGTGTGTTACCAAACGAAATTAAGGCGAAAGATAAGAGCAGGAAGAGGCACGAGATAGGCGTACGGAAGGACATACACCTAAAAGTCTAGCATTTAGCGAAAGTCGCCTGCAAAAAATCGCTAATTTGACTTGCTCAGGGGTTCGGCTTTGATCCCGAAGACCTGCGGATTTCGGCCGATGACTGCGGCCGCGAGGAATCGGGGAATGTATTTAACGGTCTCCATGCGAAATGCTGTGTGGGCATTGACGCGAGGCAGGTCGGCATCTTTCTCTTCGTCACCGGTTGCCGACTTTAGTCTTTCTGCGACCCACTCGTCGCGTTTGTTCAGAACAAAATCCGACAGGTCCCAAAATCCGACATCCTGCCGATTTAGAGCTTCTCGCGCTTCTCGGCGGACCGATCTTAGCCCGCCTTCTCCGACACTGTAGGCGGCGACCGCCAGGAGCATCTCTTGCGGATCGTCGGCAAAATCCTTCGTAAGCAGTCTCGAAACGTAGAGCGCGGCCCCGCGGGATGAAGCCGTAACATCACACCTTTCGTCGGGCTTCGCTGGCGACGCACCACGCACGGCATCGATCCCGTAAAGCCGAGCCGTGCTGGCCGTGAACTGAAACATGCCGAGCGGCCCGGTCGGCGCCTGCAGGCACGGGCAGAACTCGGATTCCGCCCAAGCCAGGTAAATACCGATGTCGGCCGGGACGTCCGTCATCGAGAATGAGGCGGTGATGGTCGGAACGTAGGGGTTTGCCCGGCGAAAGATCGTGCCCAGGTCGGCGCCTATTCGGCAGCCTGTCTTTGATCGGGAGGGCTTTCGCGCAATGAAAGCGTCGATCTGTTGAATGACTGCGTCTACCTGTCCTGCCGCGGGCGCTCCGGCAGGGCCGATGCCGATCACGTCCGCGACCTGAGACTTTACGAAGTCACTACGCTGTTCGGCCGTCATTGCGGCGTATAGCTTCTGACCGCCGGTTGGCTGTGATAGAACCGCTGTGCCGAGAATCGCCGAGAGTATTACAACGGCCGCCGTGCGCATAATCAGACCAATGGGTAGATACATTTGCCTTTCCTCCGTCCTGTCGCTCGTGGTGCCCGTAGTATAGTCGGAGTTCGGCGGCAAAGCTACAACTTATTTTTCGAGCGCATTGAACAACAGCGGAAACGTCGCGTACGTTTGTCCGCGGTGTTGGGGGCGGAAGGCGAAGAGGGTGATCTTGCCTTTGCCGTAGGCGGTCTCGGCGAGGGCGATCTTGCCGTTGATCATTTTTTCGCCGAGCATCCAGCCGGACATAAGCGCGTCTTTTTCGGCGTAGCGAGCGATGATAGTAAGAGTGACGCCTTTAGGCATTTCTTTGTCGTTCCCGGAAACGCCTGAAGGCGTCACTCTTACTTCTTCGAACGCGGAGCTGTTGATAAAGTAGGCCGGAGTTTCTTCGAGAACGTTGCGGCCGATCGGGTGTGAGCGATCGACGTTAATCTTCACGATCGAGCCGGGGTTGTAGAAATCTTTGCGGGCGACACCAGTGAGCAGGTTTTTCAATGGCAGGTTGAAGCGTTTGATCACGAGTTCGCACGAGTCGTCGAGACAGACGAGCTTGCCCCCATTCTCGACGAATTTCTTCAGGTTTTCGACACCCGCATCTCCGATGCCGCCGGCGAATTCGGCGGGGTATCGTTCGGCACTGAAGCCGTTCATGATCGTGTTCTCGCCGTCGGCGGGAAGAATGATCACATCATAGTCGAGACGGCCATTTCGGAAATCGTCGTTCGAGATCGGCTTGAACGGGATCTGGTGATAATCGAACACGAGCCGCGTCCAGCCTTCGTCCATAGAAGAAGTGAACGGCTTGTACATCCCGATCCGCGGATTGGTCTTGAGCGGGTTCGAATGCTTAGCGAACCAAGTTGGTGAGGCGGGCATGTTCAACCGCGTGCGGACCTGATTCTGGTTCGTGATCTTCTCCAGTGTCGGGCGAAATTTCTCTAGATCGCGGATGTCCCACACCTCGTAATTCTCGACGCCCATCTGCATCGGCAGTGTCCAGCCAGCCACGTCATACGGTGTATCGGGCAGGCCGTTCGCATCGACGCGATTTGGGTAAATCTGTTTTTCGAACAGGCTCAGGACGTTGTTCTTTTGCGGCTGATTGGTGAAAACGAGATAGCTGTTGAGCGGGATCTCGTGAAAGTCCTCGGTCTTCGAATGCTTTACCCATAGCTCATTCGTCATCCGGTAGACCTCGACACCCTGGTAGACAAGGATCTCAATAAATCGTGCGACGGCTTCGTTATTAGGCTGGCCGGCCATCACGACGAAGGCTTGCGGCACGTTGCCGTCGAGCCGTAGATTCTTACTGCCGAGGGCGTGAAAATTCTTCAGGTAACGCTGGCGATATTTCGAGGCGAGTGAAAGCAACGCGCGGCTTGCGGTCATCTCGATCTCGGCAATGTCACGCGGACGCCAGACGCCGCCTTCCCAGGCATCAGGATGCGCGATGTCGGTAGAAAGCGGCGAGCGAAATCCCCGCGCGGGCCGCTGGCGTTCAAGCTGCTGTTTGGTGATCGTTACCGACGACATCAGATCCGCGCTCGCCGCTTCGGACAGTATGCCGATCGAGTTGTGATAGTAAGGCGCCGAGCGGAATCCGCCATGCCACCACATATCAAATGTCGTGTTCGTCGCGATTCCTTCGACATTCTTTGCCTGAAGGTCGGCGGCCATCTTCGACCCGACAAGACTGACCTCGCGAACGATCGACGGATCGATGCGCGGATTCGGCGGATCGTGAAACGGCGGGATAACGAACCTCGCTCCGGTCTGGCCCATTTGATGGACGTCGTAGACAAACTGCGGGAACCATTCCTGCCAATAGAGCCTCGTAATATTTCGCGTCTCGGGCAGGTTGAGCATGAACCAGTCGCGGTTGTTATCGTGGCCTGCGTAGTGGTTGTAAAGCTCGGGCGGCGACGTGCCTTCGCTTTTCGTGCCGAGCGTTTTTCGATACCAATTCGCGACAATGTCGATGCCGTCCGGGTTCGACGACGGGATCAGTAGGAGGATCGTGTTGTCGAGCGTCTCGCGGGTCTCGGCGTCGGTCGATGTTGCAAGCTCATAAGCAAGGTTCATCGACATCTGCGAGGCGACGATCTCAGTCGAATGGATCGAGCACGAGATGGAAACGATCGACTTGCCGTTGGCGAGAATGTTGTTCAGCTCGGCCTCGTCTCGAATCGTTCGCGGGTCAGCGAGCTTTGCGTTCATTTGCCGATATCGCTCGAGATTGCTGATATTTCCGGGCGACGAAATGAACGCAACGATCATCGGTTTCCCAAGCGTCGACTTCCCTATTTCCTTCACTAGGACCTTCGGGCTGGCTGCGTCCAGTTTGGCGAAATAGTTCGTGATCTGGCTCCAATCGGCGATGGTCTTGTCGTCGGTCGGGATAAAGCCGAGCACCGATTGCGGCGATGGCTGAGCCGCTGCGAGTGCAACGAAAAGAACTAAACCGCAAAGAAGCAGAGCCGCAGAGGATTCGAAAAACCTTTTCATATCGTGTAACTTACGAGACGGCACATGACTGACACACCGGAACTGGAAATCTCGGCGTCTCCGCGTCTCGGCGGTGAACTTGAATTTGGGGTTCGCGAGAACAAGAAGATCGTTTTCCCGTCTGAGCAGGATAACAAATCACGCCTATTCGGGAAAATTCGATATTGGTGGTGCTGGCTGGCGGCTGGGTCGATGCTGCTCGTAGTCGGGCTTCCGGGAGTGCTATTCCTATACATCATCAACCGCCGGCTTTGGCTATATCCGCTCGCGTTGTGGGGAGCTAGGACGTGGCTCCAGGCGTGCGGAACGAAGGTGAATGTGACCGGGCTTGAGAATCTTGAAGAAGGAAAGAATTACGTCTTTGCGTCAAATCATCGATCCTATCTGGATACGGCGGCGTTGTTCCGATACGCGGGGCGGCGGATCGGGCTTGTGGCGAAAAAAGAGTTGCTCGCCGTACCGGTGTTGGGCCAGGGGATGGGGTTCGTCAATATCATCGCGATCGACCGTTCGAACCCGGAACGTGCTCGGCAGTCGATGGACAAGGCCCGGCAGGTCGTCACTGATGGCTATTCGTTCGGCGTGTTTGTCGAAGGCACGCGTGCGATGCCCAGCGAACTGCTGTCGTTTAAGAAGGGGGCTTTTCACTTGGCATTGCAAACCGGAGTTGATATCATCCCGGTCGCGTTCAAGAACACGGACCAGCTAATGGGAAAGAAGACCGGTGTGCTCAACTTCGGAACGATCGAGATGGTTCTGATGCCACCGGTTCGTACCGAAGGCCGCGAGTTGATGGATATTTTGCTCGAGACGCGCGAAGCGGTGGCGAGAGAGTTGGGAAAGAGATGAAGAGCGGGGCAAGCCCGCATTCCTTACTGAGATCCGCAACGTCGGATGGTTAGACCAACGCGGTCGAGTAAACGATTCGCTTGCCTCCGCTTGTTACGGTTTCTTCGGTAACGGGCTCGGTGTCGGCTCCGGCTTTTCGTCCGGCAGGTCCGATTCTTCACCGATGATGATATCGGTCCGGCCCATCTTGTATTCGGTGTACTTGACGTTCATCTTGATGTGAAGCACCGAACCGTTGTCGAACACTAGCTGGTCATTGGCTAGAGCAATTGACGGGAACCAATATTTGCCATCGACGTGTTCGCGCCAAGTTTCGACCACCGGAAATTTATTGATCTTCGTTTCCGGCACCGCCTTCCCCTTTGATTTCACGATCATCAAGTCTTCGTCGTCCACCCACACGCGGCCGGTGAAGAGCCGGATCTTGGTTTTTGGATCGGGTATGACCTTCGGACTGACCTCAAACACGTGAAGATTAAGTTCGTCTATCTTTTCCTTGCCGAGGTAAAGAAAGTTGTACTGCGATACGTTTCGCGGTTCGATGGCGAACGGGTTGACGCCGCCGAGATCGTCAAGGTCTTCGGCGGTGACCATTCCGGCCGGAACCGTCGGAACCGGCGCGAATAATATCCGCTCGATCCGCTTGCCGTCCGAGGTGAAGGTCATAAATGAGTCGCGTCGATAAACTCCCGTGACCTGACCGCCAAGTCCGATGGTGCTGAGCGTCGCATAGCGATTGAAGACGTAGTTGGTCAGAGCCTCGCGAAACGCGCCTTCGTTGGCCGTAAACTTTGCGATGATCTTGTCGACCTCCGCCTTTGGCAAGTTACCGGGCGTGATCGTGGAACCTTGGGCAAATACGCTCACCGACAGGGGCACGAGCGCGGCAATGGTCAATAGGGCTTTACGTAACATTAGCTATATAGATGCAGCAAATTGGCTGATAGTTCGCATTTTCCAACAAAAACGGACGCCCTTTTTCGATGGGACGTCCGAGGTTTAATTAGGTTTGTTCAGATCATCAATCGACGAACTGAATATCAACCTCGTGCGGGATGATCCCGGCCTCGAATCCTTCCCTCAGCAGCCGCCGAACGCCCTCTTTACCTCGTTCGCCGTAGTCGAGCGTTAGGTCGTTGACCCACATCGCAACGAAGCGGTCGGCCAGTTCCGGGGCCATGTCGCGGGCGAACTGCATCGCGTAGGCGAGTGCATCCTCGCGGTTCTCCATCGAGTACATGATGCTGCGGTGCAGGTGCTTCGAGACTCGTTTCATCAGGTCGTCGCCGAGGTCGCGGCGGATCACATTTCCGCCCATCGGCAGGGGCAGGCCGGTCCTTTCATGCCACCATTCGCCGAGGTCGAGCACCTTGTCGAGGCCCATCTGCTTGTAAAAAAGCTGGCCTTCGTGGATCAGCAACCCGGCATCGACGGTCCCCTTTTGCACGGCGTCGATGATCTGATCGAACGGGACGACCTCGTACTGAAAATCCTTGTTGAAGATGCGAAGAGCGAGGAAAGCGCTCGTCAGTTCGCCCGGAATGGCGATCTTCATACTCCCGATGTCGTCGGAGCTTCGCGGCTCTTTCGAGACAACGATCGGGCCGTATTTGTCGCCGATGCTCGCACCGTGCGGCAGCAATGCATATTTGTCGGCTACGTAAGCGTAAGCGTGAAATGAGATCGCGGTCACGTCAAAGACACCATTTTTCGCGTCTTCGTTGAGCGATTGGATGTCCTTGAGCGTGTGCTCGAACTTCAATCCTTCGGTTTCAAGCTTGTTTGTGGCAAGCCCATAGAACATGAATGCGTCGTCCGAATCCGGCGAGTGGGCGACGGAAATTGTGCGTGTTTCGGTGGTGGTCTCAGCCCTGACTGACATAAAGCTAGTACTGCGTATAGAAAACGTTCGTGTTGTAGAGAAGTGATATTCTATCGCTTTCGGCGTGTTTATCAAATAAGGTTTTCAGTTCGCCAACCATCGCCGGATATCGCTCGTCGGACTCCGCCGGCATATATGATGACGACGTGACGCGGCCCTTGATCCCTCCGAAGTCCAGCACCTGTTCGTTGGGAAATGTCGCGGTGCGAAAATCGGCCCGGAAGAACTCGGCGAGGGCGGTTTCGTTGATGTTGTCGTGGCGGACCTTGGTGTAGTCGTTCGCGTATTTGAGGAGCAGTTGCTCGTATTCGATCAGGAACGGAGTCGTGTCTAGCTGCCGCTCGTTCCAGATTAACGCAACCCTTCCGCCGGGCTTCAGGATACGCTTGAACTCGACACGCGTCGGCTCAGGATCGAACCAATGGAACGCTTGGGCCGCAGTAACTATGTCTATGGATGAATCGGACAGCGTGGTCGCGGTCGACCTACCGTCTATGCTGTGGAAATTCGGGAAGTCCCTGAGAAATTCTTCGGCTGCCTCGCGCATACTCGCGTTCGGCTCGACACCGTAGACCGTGTTTCCGTTCTCGAGAAACAACTTGGTCGAGAGTCCGGTGCCGGATCCGACGTCGGCGATGACCGACTCCAGCGTGAATCCCATATCACGCAGAAAAACGCCAAGCGCCTCGACCGGATAGGTCGGGCGATACTTGACGTAATTCTCGACACGGTTCGAAAATCTTTCGATCGAATCAGAACTGCTCACATTTTGGCACCAGTTTCGAGTTATCAGTTTCGAGTTTTCAGTTCAGAACTGGTAACTCGAAAACTCACTACTCGAAACTGTAGACGAACTAATCGCCTGAAATGAAATATGTCATCACCCATCGGCCTCGTTTCTTCTCGAAACCGGCTCGATAGTCGATCGGGCTGCGGACGAACTCGGCCTTCATCCAGCCTGTTTGGCCGCCAAGTGTCGTCACCTTTTGCCAGTCGTACTTCCAATCCCATTCGCCGGGACCGGTTTTGCGCTTTGTTGCTGCCTCGGCATCGACCTTTACGATGTTGTACGAGAGTTGGGTTATCACCGGAGCATTCGCGTCCGGTTTCTCGCGGAGATTCACGTTGATTCCGAAGACAGCAAATACTTCGAAATGATCGAGATCCTCAGGCGTGTCAGTGAAGACATAAGGCGCCGAGAAAGCATCCATTTTGTTCGGCCCTTCACCGACGAAACGGCCACCGTTCTTGATCACCGGGAGGAACTCGGTC
>Ga0307505_10003373_pt1 | contig 10066 bp, 10 predicted proteins | sample 23_S_MG_FD_202183 | JGI IMG/M metagenome (GOLD analysis project Ga0307505, IMG submission 202183) | Soil microbial communities from Populus trichocarpa stands in riparian zone in the Pacific Northwest, United States - 23_S | ecosystem: Environmental > Terrestrial > Soil > Riparian zone > Trees... | reverse complement strand
CATGTTTCCAGGCTTCCAACTTGCGCTGCTCCGACCAGACATCACCCATCTCGGGCAGCGTGTAGCGCTCGATCACGGGGGTGATGATGCCATGTCGACCCGAAGAAGTAGACCGGTTAGCGTCAGAGCGCATGCGGCGGATGAGCAACGACCAAGCGCGGCGTTATGCGCTGGGTGCTCAGGGATTCAGCGAGGGCAGGACGGAGGGCCGCGTTGATGTGCGGCACTTCCGGAGGGTGGTCGATCGTCTGGGTGTCATCCAGCTCGACTCGGTCAACGTCTTCAGCCGTACCCACTACATGCCCTTCTTCTCCAGGATCGGGCCGTATCAACGTTCCACACTGGACAGTTGGCTTTGGAGCTCGGGGGAGATGTTCGAGTACTGGGGTCACATGGCGTCGCTCCTCCCTGCCCGCGATCACCACCTCTTCCGGTGGCGGATGACCCGGGGCTGGGTGTGGAACCGAGCCGAACAGCTCGTCGCCGACCAGCCTGGATATCTCGAGTCGGTGCTCGCGCAGGTGCGTGAGCGGGGACCCTTGCAGACAAGTGACCTGGAAGAGCCGGGGCGCAGCAACGGTGGTGGGATGTGGAACTGGGCGGACGGAAAGGTCGCCCTCGAGATGCTCTTCATCAAAGGTGAGGTGACCACGGCGGCGCGTCCCAACTTCGTGCGGATGTACGACACCCCCGAGCGTGTCATCCCTCGTCGACACCTGGAGACACCTACTCCGGAACAGGAGGATGCCCTGGCCGAGCTCCTGGTCAGGTCGGCGCAGGCGCTGGGTGTCGGCACCGCCGACGACCTCGCCGACTACTTCCGAATTCGGATGCCGGTGGCTCGTCCCATCCTCCGTCGCCTGGCCGAGGCCGGCGATCTCGTTGAAGTCGAGGTCGATGGTTGGGACAAGCCTGCCTATCTCCACCCCGAGGCGTCACTGCCGCGTCGGGCAAACGGCACCGCGTTGTTGTCACCCTTCGACAACCTCATCTGGTACCGGGACCGGGTGGAGCGGATCTGGGGTTTCCACTACCGGATCGAGATATACGTGCCCGAACCGAAACGGGTCTTCGGCTACTACGTCCTGCCCTTCCTACTCGACGGCGACCTGGTGGCTCGGGTCGACCTCAAGACCAACCGCCAGACCAAGACGCTCCAGGTTCGTGGCGCCTTCGCCGAGCCCGGTGTCGACGGGAGGCATGTGGGACCGGCCCTTCGCGAGGAGTTGGAATCGGTGGCGACCTGGCTCGGCCTCGACGACGTGGAGGTGGGCCGAAACGGCAACCTCCACAGCTATCTCTGAATCCCCAACCCAGGGTTCACAGCCCCGCTCAGCGAAGTCCAGCGCCCTCAGTTCAGGAGAAAGCGTCGAGACCGGTGATGGCTTGCCCCATGACCAGGGTGTGGATCTCGTTGGTTCCCTCGTAGGTGAAGACCGTCTCCAGGTTGGCCATGTGCCGGAACACGGGGTATTCGAGTGTGATCCCGTTGCCACCGAGGATGGATCGGGCGACACGAGCCACGTCGAGTGCCTGACGCACGTTGTCGAACTTGCCGAAGGAGACCTGTTGGGAGGTCAGCTCGCCCTGGTCCTTGCGTCGGCCCAGGTGGAGCGCGAGCAGCGTGCCCCGCTGCACCGCAACCATCATCTCCACGAGCTTCTTCTGAGTCAGCTGGAAGGCTGCGATCGGCTGGCCGAACTGCACGCGCTCCTGGGAGTAGCGCAGAGCCGTCTCGTAGCAGTCCCGGGCCGAGCCCATGACACCGAAGGCGATCCCGAAGCGGGCCTCGTTGAGACAGGACAGCGGCCCACGCATCGAGGCGACGTTGGGCAAGACGAAGTCGTCGGGCACCCTCACTTCGTCCAAAGCCAGCTCTGAGGTGACCGACGCCCGCAGCGAAGCCTTCTTCTTGATGTCGTGAGCGGTGAACCCGGGAGTGTCGGTGGGGACGATGAACCCGCGCACTCCCTCATCGGTACGAGCCCAGATGATGGCCACATCGGCGATCGACCCGTTGGTGATCCACATCTTCGACCCGTTGATCACCCAGTCGGAGCCGTCCCGGCGGGCGTTGGTGCGCATCGACGATGGGTCAGAACCCGAATCCGGCTCGGTCAAACCGAAACAACCGATCACCTCACCTTTGGCCATGGGGGGCAGCCAGGTCTGTTTCTGCTCCTCTGATCCGAACTTCCAGATCGGGAACATCGCCAGTGAGCCCTGAACCGAGACGAACGATCTGATCCCGGAATCCCCGGCCTCCAACTCCACACAGGCCAGGCCATAGGCAGTCGCCGAGGTTCCGGCGCAGCCGTAACCCTCGAGATGCATTCCCAGCATGCCGAGCTCGCCGAAGGCACGGGCGAGGTCCTTGTGAGGTATGACCCCTTCGTCCCACCAGTCGCCGACGTGAGGCTTGATCTCCTTCTCCACGTACTGGCGCACCGTGTCGCGGAGAAGGATCTCCTCGGCATCCAACAGCGAGTCGATACCGAGGAAATCGAACGGATCGGGCTTGTCCAAAGGCGTTTCGCTCATGTGACGCCGATGCTATCGACCTGGAGCGCCCATGCCCCCTCCGGACTCGAGTCGTCGCTCGCGCTCACCCGGCGAGGGTCTTCTCGGCTAGCTCCTTGCGATAGGCGGCGAGCTTGTCGGTCAGCTTCTCGTCACCGACGGCCAGGATGGCGACGGCGAGAAGCGCTGCATTGTTGGCGGCATCGATGGCCACGGTGGCGACCGGGATCCCGGTGGGCATCTGCACTGTGGCCAGCAGGGCGTCCATGCCGTCGAGTGAGGCGTTTATGGGGACACCGATCACGGGGAGGAGCGACTTGGCCGCCATCACCCCGGCGAGATGAGCTGCCTTGCCCGCCCCGGCGATGATCACACCGAACCCGTTGGCGGCTGCGTTGGCGGCGAACTCGATGGCCTGGTCGGGTGTCTTGTGTGCGGACAGGACCCTGGTGTCGTGTTCGATGCCGAATCCGTCCAGCATCTGACCGGCCTTTTCCATGACGGGGCGGTCCGAGCCCGACCCCATGACGATTGCGACTTTGTGACTCATGTCTGGCGACGGTAACGCGATGTATCAGAGGACGACTCTCCTCCTCTTTGTCGGTGTTGGGAGAAGCGTTCCGCTTGGGGGGAACCTCCGACCGGTCTCCGCACAGACCGCTCGGTACTGAAGATGGGGATGCCGTTGGCATCCCCATCTTTGTGCGCATGTCCGATCTCCGTCGGCCGATGATCGATGTGGGGCCTGGTGGGACTCCCCGCATCTTCAGAGGGCGATGTCGCTCCGGTACTGCATGCCCGGCCAGGAGATCCGCCCTACCGCCTCGTAGGCGCGGTCCCGTGCCATTTCGATGTCCACGCCGATGCCGACCACGCTGGCGATCCGGCCACCGTCGACGAAGATCTTCTTGCCCTCGGCCACGGTGCCGGCGTGGAAGACGAGCACGTCCTCGCCGAGACGGCCGTCCAGACCGCGGATCTCGGCGCCCTTCTCGGGGGAGGTCGGGTACCCCCTCGCGGCGAGCACCACGTTGACGGTGCAGAGGTCGGACCACTCGGGCTCCGCTCCCTCCAGCACATCGAGCAGATCGCTGCGGAGACGGGGCATGATCGCCTGGGTCTCGGGATCGCCGAGACGCACGTTGAACTCGAGGACCTTGGGCCCCTCGTCGGTTATGACCATGCCGGCGTAGAGGAACCCGTGGAACGGGTTGCCGTCCTCTTCCATCTGGGTGAGGGTCGGCCGCACGACCTCATCCATCGTGTGCTCGACCAGGTCAGGGGAGAGGTCGGCCACGGGGGAGTACGAGCCCATGCCACCCGTGTTTGGCCCTTCGTCACCCTCCAGCAGCCTTTTGTAATCCCGAGCCGGCTCGAGAGCGACGGTACCGGATTCGGTGCAGACGGCGAACAGACTCACCTCTGGGCCATCGAGGAAGTCCTCGACCACCACCGGGCCCTCCTCGATCCAGTGATCTACCCAAGAACGGGCATCTGTCTTCGAGTCGGTCACCAGGACCCCTTTGCCTCCGGCGAGACCATCGGCCTTGACCACATACGGCCCTTCCAGGGAGTCGATATGGCTCTTGGCGGGGTCCGGCTCGAGGAACCGCTCGGCACCGGCTGTGGCGACACCGGCCCGCGACATCACGTCCTTGGCGAAGGCCTTCGACGACTCGAGGCGCGCCGCCGCCCGGGTCGGGCCGAAGACGGGGATCCCGAGCCGGGACACCGCGTCGGTGACCCCGGCGGCCAGCGGATCCTCCGGGCCCACCACCACCAGGTCGACGCCATGGACCCGCGCCATCGCCGCGATCGCGCCCACGTCGGTGCCGTCGATTCCCTCGACCACCGGGCCCAGCTCGGCGAGCCCGGGATTACCGGGCAGGGAGATCAGCTCTTTGACACGTGGTGAGTTCGCCAGCTTCCAGCCCATGGCGTGCTCACGCCCACCAGAGCCGATCAGGAGGACTCTCATGCGATCTCGATCAGCTGGGAGCGTTCCGGTCCGACCGACACCCATCCGATCGGCGCCTCGATCTCGTCCCGGATGTACTCGACATAGCTCTGAGCGGCCTTGGGGAGGTCTCCGAACTCACGCACCATGGTGATGTCCTCGCCCCATCCCTCCAGCTCGGTGTAGATGGGCTCACAGTGATAGAGCACCGACTGCTGTGAGGGGAAGTGCTCGTAATGCTCGTCTCCCGAGCGATACCCGGTGGCGACCTTGATGGTGTCGAACGCCGAGAGGATGTCCATCTTGGTGAGAAAGATCTTGGTCAGGCTGTTGACCCTGACCGCGTAGCGGAGGGCGACCAGGTCGAGCCACCCACACCGGCGACGTCTGCCGGTGACCGTGCCGTACTCGCCACCGAGCTCGATCATGGTGTCGCCCACTTCGTCGTGGAGCTCGGTTGGGAAAGGCCCTGTGCCGACCCTCGAGATGTAGGCCTTGGCGACACCGACGACCTCGTCGATGGCTTTGGGCCCGATCCCCGAGCCTACGACCGCCCCGCCCGCCGTCGGGTTCGAGGAGGTCACGAACGGATAGGTCCCGTGGTCGACGTCGAGCAGTGTTCCCTGCGCTCCTTCCAACAACACGTACTCGCCCCGGCGAAGGGCCTCGTGGAGAAGGAGGGAGGTGTCGGTCACCAGGGGGCGCAGCCGCTCGGCGTACTCGAGGTACTCGTCGACGATCTCGTCGGCTTCCATTGGGAGCGTGTTGTAGACCCTGGGGAGGATCTTGTTCTTCTCCTCGAGAGCGGCTTCGACCTTCTTGGCGAAGATCTTGGGATCGAAGAGGTCCTGGACTCGGATCCCGAAGCGGGAGTACTTGTCGGTGTAAGCCGGGCCGATCCCCTTCTTCGTCGTCCCGATCTGGTTGTTCCCCAGATAGCGCTCGATCGCTGCGTCGAGCTTGCGGTGGTAGGGCATGATGAGGTGGGCGTTGGAGGAGAGTCTGACCCTGGACGTGTCGAGGTTCATGTCGCCGAGCATGTCCATCTCTGCGAGGAGAACGGCGGGGTCGATGACTGTCCCGGACGCGATCACCGGTGTGCAATCCGGGTAGTGGATCCCGGAGGGGATCAGTGAGAGGGCGAGCTTCTGGTCTCCCACGATGATCGTGTGCCCGGCGTTGTTTCCGCCCTGGTAGCGCACTACGTAATCGGCTTGCTCCGCGAAGTAGTCGACGACACGGCCCTTGCCTTCATCACCCCACTGGGCACCGAGAACGATCGTGGCAGGCATCTCGTCGTGCGACGGTAGCCAAGAGCGACACAGGATTCAGATGCTCTCGGACACGACTCTGCGATGGATCTCCTGTGTGAGCCGGTCGACGTCCTCGGTGAGCCTGGTGTTCGTCTCCAGTAGATCATGCATCTGGCGGGTCAGCCCGATTGCGATGTCCTGACGCTCGACCGATGCCTGGGCCAGGGCTTCCCGATGACTGGCATCGGCGGTGCTCATCGCCTTGTCGCGATCGGCCTGCCGCGTCTGTGCCAGCAGGATCAGCGGTGCCGCATAGGCTGCCTGGAGGGAGAAGACCAAGTTGAGGAGGATGAATGGGTAGGGGTCCCAGCGAAGCGAGACCGCCACCACGTTGAGTGCGATCCACAAGCCGACCACCAGCGTCTGGGCGATGAGGAACGTCGGCGTCCCGAAGAAGCGAGCGAAGCGCTCGGCATGCCGCCCGAATCGGTCGCTTCCGAATGCTGAGTGGACACGTTGGTCCTCAGGATGCAGGGTGGGTACGAAGTGGTCGTCCATCGTGGCTCCTCTGGTGGATCGCTGTGGGTCGGCAACGCTGGCCCTGTGTTCACCGGAGCGTTCCTGTGGAAAGCCCGAAACACAGCGTTCACATTGCAGCAACGGCAGGGCAACTGTCCGCTTATAGAAAGTGCCCGGTTCACGACCATATCGAAGAAGGAGGCATCGTGACCAAGACGGCTGCCGACGTCTTGTCCCTCGTCGAGAGTGAGGGATATGAATTCGTCGACCTGCGCTTTTGTGACCTGCCCGGTCAGGTTCAGCATTTCACAGTTCCCACCCACCAACTGACCGAGGACTCGTTCCAGGACGGATTTGGCTTCGACGGGTCGTCGATTCGGGGATTCCAGGACATCCAGGAGTCTGACATGCTCCTGATCCCGGACCCGTCGACCGCCGTCGACGATGTCTTTCGCGCCCGGAAGACCCTGATCCTGTATTGCTTCGTCAACGACCCGATCACCGGTGCTCCCTACGAGAAAGATCCTCGCTATGTGGCCAAGAAGGCCGAGGATTATCTGGTCTCGACGGGTATCGCCGACACCTCCTACTGGGGCCCCGAAGCCGAGTTCTACATCTTCGACGACGTCAGGTTCGGTCAGAACCAGAACTCGGGTTACTACTTCCTCGATTCCGAGGAAGGCGCCTGGAACTCCGGTGAGTACGAAGATGGCGGCAACCTCGGTTACAAGCCCCGGTACAAGGAGGGCTACTTCCCGGTCCCGCCGACGGACCACTTCCAGGACCTGCGTTCCGAGATGACCGCCCGCCTCGAGGCGGCCGGCATCGAGATCGAGGTGCAGCACCACGAGGTGGGCACGGCCGGTCAGGCCGAGATCGACATGAGGTACGACACCCTGCTGCGTACCGCCGACAACGTCACGCTGTACAAGTACATCGTGAAGAACACGGCCTGGGAAGCGGGCAAGTCGGTCACCTTCATGCCCAAGCCGATCTTCGAGGACAACGGATCGGGGATGCACACCCATCAGTCGTTGTGGAAAGACGGCGACACTCTCATGTACGACGAGAGCGGGTATGCCGGTCTCTCCGACCTGGCACGGTGGTACATCGGCGGCTTGCTGAAGCACGCCCGTGCGATCCTGGCGTTTGCCGCACCGACCACCAACTCCTATCACCGCCTCGTCCCTGGCTACGAGGCACCGGTCAACCTGGTGTACTCCAGTCGGAACCGCTCCGCAGCAGTGCGGATCCCGCAGTACAGCCAGAGCCCCGCGGCGAAGCGTCTCGAGTTCCGCTGTCCCGACCCGTCGTGCAACCCCTATCTGGCGTTCTCGGCGATGCTGATGGCGGGACTCGACGGGGTGCAGAACCGCATAGAACCCCACGACCCGGTTGACAAGGACATCTACGACCTGCCGCCGGCGGAGTTGGCCGGTCTTCCCTCAGTGCCGGGGAGTCTCGACGAGGCTCTGGAGGCCCTGGAGGAGGATCACGAGTTCCTTCTGCAGGGAGGGGTCTTCACCCAGCCTCTGATCGACGCCTGGATCGGGTACAAACGGGTCCACGAGGTCGACCCGGTGCGGCTCCGACCCCACCCGTACGAGTTCCACCTCTATTACGACATCTAGGTCGAACGTGTCGGCGACCTCGGTCGCCGTGGCGTTCGTGGAAGGGGCCGGGCGGCAGCCCGGCCCCTTTCGCTAGTCGGGTCGAGCACGAACATCAGCGGATTCGGCCCATATATGGGGCGAGGAACCTTAGGTTCGTGGATGGGGGTCAGCCTCCGGCCGCGTTGACCGCGTTGGTGACTCCGGTGTTGTAGTTGGAGGCGGCGGTGGAGAACGCCTCCACGGCGCTGTTGCGCTGTTGGCCGGTGTCGGTCGAGCGCAGACCGTCGAGAGCCTGGGTGATGCTGTCGGAAGCCAGGTTGAGCTCGGTCAGGAGACTGGTGTGATTGGTGGCGAGGGCAGCGGGTGCTGTCAGTCCTTCCTGGGTCTCCACCAGGCCCTGAACCGTCTCCTCGATGGCCTCGAAACGATCCTCGGCCTCGCCGAACTCGATGCCACGAGGGTCCTCGTTGAACGAGTCGTTCGTGCTCACCAGATCGGTCTGCTGCACCTGCAGCTCCTCGTTGATCGTGTCGATCGTGTCGAGATAGGTCTGAGTCTCGGGGTCGAGGGTGGTTCCGGTGCCGGGGGTGGTGGTGGTCGAGCCATCGCCCCCAGGGACCGTGGTCGTGGCCCCGGGACCGGATACCAGGGTGGTCTCGGTGGATGCCTCGGGAAGCTCGCGCACGAAGAAATAGGTGAACGCCACCATGCCCAAGACGACCAAGGGGAGGATCCAGCGGCCCGGCTTCGGGTCGGGGTTGACTGCCATTGACAACAGACGATAGCCAAGCACCCGCCGGTTCCCGTAGATCCAACGGCGCTTTCACGACCCTCTTGATCCGGTCGGTGGCGGGTCATACGTTCGTCTCATGGAGCCCGATCGCAACGAGGTCTATGAGCGGATCCCCTGGGAGACGCTGGAGAAGAAGGGCAACGACCGTCAATGGCTGCTCTATGCGGTGGCCGGGGCGGTAGTCCTCGGAGCCCTCGCCTATTCGTTCATGCGGAACCAGCCTGTGCCGGTTCCCCCTCCCGCGATTGCCACGGCCACATCGGTCCCGGCCACCACCACGACCGCGGTCCCCGCCGCCCTCCAGCCTCCGACCGTGGCCAGCCCACTGGTGGTGGCCGAGGCCGACCTCTACGCAGTCGATCCCGAGGATCTCCTCGACCAGGCCGCCACCCATGCCGAGTGGTTTGCCGTGGAGTTCTTGTCCTTCGACGGCAGCGAACAGTCCTCGAATACCCTCTCCGCCTTGCTCCCCGCGGACGCACCCCTTCCCACCGCTCCGGACGGCACCCAAGTGTTCGTGGACTGGGCTCGGGCCGCCACGGTGACCCAGACCGGGCCGGCCAGCTTCGATGTCGAGGTGTTGGTCCGGTCCCTGGTCTCGATCGGTGAAGATGGGTTCCGGAGACAGCCCACCCGCTCTCTGTCCGTTTCCGTCGTGATGAACGATGAGGAGGGCCCCCGAGTCGCCGGTCTCCCCACTCTGGAAATCGTCGATCCTGTGAACGGTCTCGCCCTCGGGCTCACAGAATTGCCCCCGGACCTCGCCGCGACAGTGGACCCCGCTCTAGGCGAGCCGGTAGGAGGAATTGCCGCCGGCGACGGCAGCCTGCAGATAGTGGTCATGGCCGAAGGGTCTGACGGGGTGCGTCGACCCGTCGTCGTGTCTCCCTGAGGCTGGTCAGTCTCCGAAGTGGCTCTCTAGGATCGCGCTCGCCTCAGGGGTGATCACATCCCATGATCCGTCGGGAGTCTTTGAGATGGTCACGAAGTCAGCGGTGAAGAAGACACTCGCCACGCCGTCGAGCCCGAGCAGCCCGGCGAGAAACTCCTCATCCGGCTCGGCCCCCTTGACATACGTCCCCGGGCCACCCACCGGGCGGCCGACCGAGAACTTGACTGCATTCGGGTTGGGGGTTGGTTCGACTCGGATCGTCATGCCCGGACGAGCGTAACCAATGGCCGACATCATCGGTGTCGATGTGGGAGGCACCTTCACCGACATCGTGGTCCTGGGCGAAGGTCGGCTCGAGGGCCGCAAGGTGCCCACCTCGGTCGACCAGTCCGTTGCCGTGGCGGCGGAGGTTGCCGGGGTCGGTGCCGGCGTCTTTCTCCATGGCACCACCGCGGCGACCAACACCCTGCTCGAGGAGAGGGGTGCCCGTGTGGCCTTGGTCACCGATCCCGGATATGA
>Ga0307505_10003372_pt1 | contig 10068 bp, 9 predicted proteins | sample 23_S_MG_FD_202183 | JGI IMG/M metagenome (GOLD analysis project Ga0307505, IMG submission 202183) | Soil microbial communities from Populus trichocarpa stands in riparian zone in the Pacific Northwest, United States - 23_S | ecosystem: Environmental > Terrestrial > Soil > Riparian zone > Trees... | reverse complement strand
CCCACGCAAGTTTCGAGATCGAGGCTTCTGGACCAGGCTCGCCGTCCGCCATCGAGTGCAGCGTACGCAGCGCGTTGTAGCGCAGCAGACGCAAGCCGATGAACGCGTCGGCCAACCGTTGCCGCATGACTGGCGACGACGACGTGCCGTTCGCCTGCGCGAGCGCCAGAATCGCGTCGTACTCGCGCTCGAAGCCGAGCTGTTGGCCGAGCGTCGCCACACCGCGTTCGAACCCGAGCGTCGCCATCGCGACGCGCCACCCGTCGCCAACCGGACCAACCACGTTGGCGGCCGCGGTGCGCGCGCCGTCGAAGAACACTTCGTTGAATTCGGACGTGCCGGTCACTTGCACGATGGGGCGAATCTCGACGCCGTCCTGCTTCATCGGCACCAACAGGTACGACAAGCCGGCGTGTCGAACCGAACCTTCTTCGGTGCGCGCCACCACGAAACACCAGTCGGCGGTCTGCGCCAACGACGTCCACACCTTCTGGCCGGTGATCACCCATTCGTCGCCGTCGAGGCGAGCGCGCGTTTTCACGTTCGCGAGGTCAGATCCGGCGTCGGGTTCGGAGTAGCCCTGGCACCAGAGTTCGGTACCGGCGACGATCGGCGGCAGGAACCGCCCTTGCTGCTCGGGGGTGCCCAATTCGATGATCGTCGGGCCAAGCAGGCCCTCGCCTATGTGGCCCACGCGGACCGGCGCGCCCGCCCGCACGTACTCCTCGTTGAAGGTCACTTGCTCGGCCATCGAGGCCTCGCGCCCGCCGAATTTCTTGGGCCAGCCGAGGCACGTCCAGCCCGCGGCGCCCAACTTCCGCTCCCACGCGAGCCGGACCTCGAAGCCCTCGTGTTCGCGTCCCGGGCCGCCGCTCGCGCCCAGTTCCGCGAACTCACCGACAAGGTGTTCCGACAGCCAGGCACGGACTTCGTCGCGGAACATCTGACGGAACGTTAGTAAACGAAGGCGGGCGGTTGCCGGTCAAAATGAAACGTGTTCTACTGGGGTCGTGGAGTACCACTTGGCCGATCTCTTCGAACACGCGGTCGACAATTTCGCCGATCGCGACTTTGTGGTCTGCGACGGAAAACGCCGCACATACGCCCAAATGGAGGAGCGAGCGAACCGGCTCGGTCACCATCTGCAAGCGGCGGGCGTGAAACCCGGCGACCACGTAGGTATCTACGCCCTCAACTCGGTCGAGTGGATCGAGATCATGTGGGCGGTCTTCAAGATCCGCGCCGTGTGGGTGAACATCAACTTCCGTTACGTCGAAGAAGAGTTGAAATACCTCTTCACGAACGCCGACCTCGTCGCCCTCGTGCATCAAAAGCAGTACTCGCCGCGCGTCGAGGGCGTGCTGGCGCATCTGCCTGATCTGAAGCACATCGTCACGATCGACGACGGTTCCGACGTCGCGCCGCCTTCCGGATCGATTGACTACGAGGAAGCCGTCGCCAGTGGCGGGCCTGAGCGTGACTTCGGCCCCCGCTCCCCCGACGACCACTACATCCTCTACACCGGCGGCACCACGGGCATGCCCAAGGGCGTCGTATGGCGACAGGAAGACGTGTTCTTCGCGCTAGGCGGTGGACTCGATCTACCTACCGGCAACCGCGTGTCGTCGCCCCAAGGAATGGTCGAGCGAGGCCTCGCCAACGGACCGATCACGATGCTGCCGATCGCACCGCTCATGCACGGCGCGACGCAGTGGGGCGTAATGCAGGGCGCGTTCATCGGCAACAAGCTCGTGCTCGTTCCCGAGTTCAAGCCAGCCGAGGTCTGGCGGCTTGTGGCCGAAGAACAGGTCAACGTCGTGATGATCACCGGCGACGCGATGGGCCGCCCCTTGGTGGAGGAACTCGACAACACCGCCGCCAACTACGACCTGTCCTCCTTGATCGCGCTGTCCAGCACGGCGGCGGTGTTCTCGCCGACGGTCAAGGACGAGTTTTTCAAGCGGCTGCCCAACCTGGTGATGACCGACTCGGTCGGGTCGTCGGAAGGTGGCGCCAACGGTCTCACGTACGTGTCTAAGGACAACACCGCGATGAAGGGTGGGCCGACGGTCAACCCGAACGCAGACACCGCCGTGTTCGACGACGAGGGCAACCGCGTGCAACCCGGCTCGGGCGTGATCGGCAAGATCGCCCGCAGCGGACACGTCCCCATCGGTTACTACAAGGACCCGGAGAAGACCGCCGAGACATTCGTCCAACTGGAGGGTCGCCGCTGGTCCGTACCGGGCGACTTTGCGTTGGTCGAAGCCGACGGAACGATCACGCTGCTCGGCCGCGGTTCGGTCTCAATCAACTCGGGCGGTGAAAAGATTCACCCCGAAGAGGTCGAGGCGGCGGTAAAGGGCCACCCCGACGTGTGGGACGCCGTGGTCGTCGGCGTGCCCGATGAACGCTGGGGCCAGCGCGTCGCGGCAGTGGTTCAGGCCCGCGAGGGTGCGACGCCAGGTCTCGAATCGATCCAAGAGCACTGCCGCACGACAATCGCTCGTTACAAGGTCCCGCGTGAACTGCACGTGGTGCCCGAGATGGTGCGTTCACCAAGCGGCAAACCTGACTATCGCTGGGCGCTCGACATCGCAACGTCTGCAACGTCTACTTCCTAGGAGACAACGAAGTGCACACCGACCTCTGTGACATGTTCGGCATCGACCTGCCCATCTTCGCGTTCAGCCATTGCCGCGACGTTGTGGCCGCCGTCACCAAAGCCGGTGGCCTCGGCGTGCTTGGCGCGCTCGCGTTCAGCAACGAGCAGTTGGAGATGGAACTCAACTGGCTCGACAACGAGCTGAAGGGCAAGCCGTACGGCGTCGACGTCGTGATGCCCGCCTCGTACGAAGGTGCGGGCAACCTTGATCCGGAGCACATGGAAGAGCAGCTCGCGGCGATGATCCCGCAGCGCAACACGGACTGGATCAACAAGGTTCTCGCCGAGCACAACGTCCCCGAGATGCCGGCCGACGAAGAGGTTCATGGCTTGCTCGGCTGGACGCACGAAGGCGCCCGTCCACAGGTGGACATCGCGCTGTCGCACGACATCAAGTTGCTCGTCAACGCGCTCGGCCCGCCCCCGAAGGACATCGTCGATCTCGCCCACGAGCACGGCGTGAAGGTCGCGGCGCTCATCGGCAGCGTGCAGCAGGCGCAGCGTCAGGTGAACCAGGGCGTCGACATCATCGTGGCCCAGGGTCACGAAGCGGGCGGCCACACCGGAGAGATCGCATCGATGGTGCTGCTGCCCGAGGTCGTCGACGCGATCGCACCTGTCCCCGTGCTCGGCGCCGGTGGTATTGGGCGCGGTCGTCAAATCGCCGCCGCGATGGCGCTCGGTGCGCAGGGTGTGTGGACCGGTTCTGTCTGGCTCACGACTGCCGAGAGCGACATGCAGCCGATGGTCGTCGAGAAGCTGCTCGCCGCGTCATCGCGCGACACCGTGCGCTCGCGCTGCATGACCGGCAAGCCGGCGCGCCAGCTGCGCACCGGATGGACCGACGCGTGGGAAGCGGAGGACGCTCCGCCCTTCCTTCCGATGCCGTTGCAATATCTGTCGACCGCGGAGGCGCAGCGCCGCATCGGTCGCTCGGGCAACCGCGAACTCACGGGCATCCCGGTCGGTCAGATCGTCGGCTCCATGAACGAAGTGCGTCCGGTGAAGGACGTCATCTTCGAAATGGTCGAAGAGTTCATCGACGCCAGCGAGCGCGTCGCCAAACTCGGCCAGGAGTAGCCGCCCTTCAACTCTTGTGATGTTTACGCAAGAAGACCTGGCGAAAACATCACAAGAGTGTGACTTAGAGCCTTTGGATGATGGTGCCGGTGGCGAGTGCGCCGCCGCAGCACATGCTGATCAGCGCAAACTCTTTGTCGGTGCGCTCGAGCTCGTGGAGCGCGGTCGTGATCAGTCGGGAACCGGTCGAGCCAACTGGGTGACCGAGCGCGATCGCGCCCCCGTTGACGTTGACCTTGTCCCAGTCGGGGTTGTGCCGTTTGCCCCACGACATCACCACGGATGCGAACGCTTCGTTGACTTCGAAGATGTCGATGTCGTCCATCGTCATGCCCGCCTTGGCGAGCACCTTGGCGGTGGCCTCACCCGGACCATCGAGGTGGTAGTAGGGGTCCGAACCTATAAGTGTTTGCGCCACGATTTTGGCCCGAGGACGCAGCCCCTCGGCCTTGGCGCGGTCTTCGCTCATCCATAGGACCGCGGCCGCGCCGTCTGAGATCTGCGAACTGTTGCCGGCTGTGTGCATGCCGTCGGGCATAACCGGCTTCAGCTTGGCGAGGCCTTCCGCCGTTGTCTCGCGCGGCCCTTGGTCTTGGCTGATGACCACGCGCTCACCGGTCGGTCCGTCAGGACCCATGACCGGAACTTCCATCGGCGCGATCTCGCGCTCGAAGCGTCCCTCGGCGACGGCGCGGGCGGCCTTCTGCTGCGACACCAGCCCGAGCCAGTCGACGTCTTCACGCGTGATGCCGTGCTTCTCAGCGATGCGCTCCGCCGCGAGGAATTGATCGGGCATGTCCCACGGAAAGTTGTCGGGCTTCGAACTACCCGGCCCGTTCATCACGTTCATACCGAGGCCGACGCGGCTCATCGCCTCGACTCCACACGCGATACCGACCTCCGCGGCGCCGGTCGCGATGAGGCCCTGTACGAAGTTGTTCGCCTGCTGAGCGGAGCCGCATTGGCAGTCAACGGTGGTCGCCGCTGGTTCGTAGGACAGGCCGAGGCTGAGCCACGCGTTGCGGGTGACGTTGCTCGCCTGTTCGCCGGCCTGCGTGACGCAACCGCCGACAAGCTGGTCGACCGCTCCGGGGTCGATGCCGGCCCGTTTCACCAATTCGATCTGGGCGACAGCGAGGATCTCCGCGGCGTGCATGCCCGACAGGTAGCCGTTGCGCTTCCCGATAGGCGTTCGAATGGCTTCAACGATGACGGGCTGTGGCATGGGGACTCCTCGGAAGACGACTCAGCCAATACTAGAACCTGTTCTTGTATAGGGTCGCCTCGTGGCTAATCACCCGACGCGGGACGATATCGACCTCATCAGCGGTGCCTTCTGGGGACGCAACCCCCACGAGGAGTTCGCCTGGATGCGCGCCAACGCCCCTGTGTACTGGGACGGACGCGTGTGGGGAATCACGCGTCACGCCGATCTGAAACACGTCTCGAGCGACCCCGCGACGTTTTCGAACGCGGGCGGCATCCGGCCCGACTCGGGCCCCGTCGCGATGATGATCGACATGGACGACCCGGATCACCTCCGGCGTCGGAAGCTCGTAAACCGCGGCTACACGCCGCGTCGGGTGCGCGATCGCGAGGCCGAAGTGCGCGCAACGTGCGACGCGATCATCGACCGCATCGTCGGTCAGGACACCTGCGACCTCGTTTGGGATATCGCGGCGCCACTGCCACTCGCCATGATCGCCAACGACCTCGGCATCGAAGACCCCGATCGGCCTCAGCTACTGGAGTGGAGCGACGCGATGATGCGCGCGCTCACGGGCGATCCCGAAGCAGCCCAGGCCGCCGGGGAGGCGTTCGGCGCGTACTGGGCGTACGCGGCAGGTGTAATCGCCGACCGCAGGGCGAATCCCCGCGACGACCTGATGAGCGTCTTGTGTCACGCCGAGGTCGACGGTGAACGCCTTGACGACGACGCCATCGTCCACGAGTCGCTGCTCATCCTCATCGGTGGCGACGAGACAACCCGCCACGTGATCTCAGGCGGCGCCTACCAACTCCTGCTCGACCGCTCGCGGTGGGATCGGCTTCGCGCCGATCCGTCCCTGCTGGGTGTCGCCGTCGAGGAAATGCTGCGGTGGGTGTCGCCCATCAAGAACATGTGCCGCATCGCGACGCGCGACGTCGAGCTCAATGGTCAGGTGATCGCGGAGGGCGACAAGTTGATGTTGCTGTACCCCTCGGCGAACCGCGACGAAGACGCGTTCACGAACCCCTTCGACTTCGACATCGCGCGGACTCCCAACGAGCACGTGGCGTTCGGCTTCGGCTCGCACTTCTGCCTCGGCAACAGCCTGGCGCGCCTCGAGCTTCAGGTGATGTTCGAGCAGCTATTCCGGCGACTGCCGAACCTGGAACTGATCTCCGACGACGAGCCCGAGTATCGGCCTGCCAATTTCGTTTCCGGCTACGAGACGATGCCGGTGCGTCTCGGCGCTCCGGCGTAGGGCGGAGCGCGGAGTCAGTCCTCGATCGAGATGGCCTGCTTGGGGCACACCTGCATGGCCTTGATCGCCTTCTCGCGCAGTTCCTCGGGCGGGTTCTCCTGGAGCACGTAGAGGAAGTCGTCGTCGCGGACTTCGAAAATCTCGGGCGCCTCGGCCATGCACAGGGCGTTGCTCTCACACAGGTCGAAATCGACAACCACTCGCATGCCTTGACCTTACCTAGAGACCGGTGAACGATCCGCCATCGCACGCGATGGTTTGGCCGGTCACGAAACCCGCCGCCTCCGACGCGAGAAACGCGACGACCGAACCGATGTCGTTCTCCGGGTCGCCGAGACGGCCGAGCGGAGTGCGGGCTTCGAGGCGGGCTTTCAGATTCGGGTTGGTCTTGAACGCGGTTTCGAGCGCGGGAGTCACAGCCACCGGCGCGATGCAGTTCACAGTCACACCGCGCTCGCCCCACTCGCGGGCGAGGCTCTTCGCGAACGCGCGCTGCGCGCCCTTCACCGCCGCGTACAGCGGCAGGTTGGCGCTGCCCTCCACTCCAGCGGCCGAACTCACGAGGATGTAACGGCCGCGCTCGCTTGATCGCAGCGCGTCCGAAGCAGCCTGCGCGCAGTAGATCGAAGCCCACATCGCGGAGCGCGACGCGCGGTTCCAGTCATCCAAGGTCGCCTCCTCCAACTGGTAGGGCGAGTTCCGCCCGCTGAAGGCGTTGTGGACCATCACGTCGAGCCCGCCGAACTCGGCGACCGCCACGGCAACGGCCGCCTCGATCGCGGCACGGTCGGTGACATCGGTCGGCACACACACAGCGCGGCCACCGCGGTCGCGGATCTCTTGCGCCACGGGCTCGCCGTTCTCGGCGCGACGCGCGGCTACGACCACCCCGAAGCCGGCGTCGGCGAGTGCGAGGGCGATGCCGCGTCCCACTCCTTGACCGGCCCCGGTGACGAGTGCCGCCGTCACAGCGCCAGCTCGCTTCCGCCGTCGATCGACAACGTCGCCCCGGTGAGGTAGTGCGACGCCGGACTGGCGAGAAACACCACCGTTGGGCCAATCGACTCTGGATGCGGATCAAGCGACGTGGCCAAGCAGTTGACCGTGACGCCGTGTGTCCGCCATTGACGCGCCGCTGACAGCGCCATCAGCCGCTTGGCTTCAATGGCCGCGCACGTTGCGGTGAGACCGGGCCTTCCGACCGCTGCCACCGATGGCGTGACGACGATGACCCGCGAGGCGCCACCGGCACGCGCGGCCTGCATCAGCGTCAGGGCGTCGCGCACTGGGCGGTCCCACGCCATATCGACGGCGGCCTCGTCCAAGGCTTCGACTGGTCGCTCGACTGGTTCGATGTCGGCGATCACAAGCACGTCGACGCGATCAAGCGAGTCGGTCAACGTGGCCCCCGCCGCTACCAACGCGTCGGCGAGCCCGCGGCCGAACCGCGCGTCGGTCGCGGTCACATATGCGATTTGTCGGTCGAGCACGCCGGGCACGCCGTAGTTTGTCGCGTTCATGCGACACATCGCCGTGACAGGGGCCGCATCGGGGCTGGGCGCCGCGACGCGCCAACGACTCGAGGCCGGCGGTGATCGCGTCATTGGCGTGGACCTCGCCGGAAGCGACATCGACGCGGACCTCGCCACGGCTGAAGGCCGGGTGCATGCGGTCGCCGCGATACGCGACGCGAGCGGGGGCGAACTGCACGGCCTCGTCGTCGCAGCGGGACTCGGGCCGCCCAGCGACGCCGTGCCCATGACGTCGGTCAACTACTTCGGAGCGATCGAGTTGCTCGACGCACTCACGCCTTTGCTCGCCTCGAACGCACCGGCCGCGGTCGTGGCGATCAGTTCGAATTCCATTTCGCTCGTGCCCGAGAACGCCGCGTTCGTCGAGGCCTGCCTCTCCGGCGATGAGCCCGGCGCCCGCGCGCTGGCCGAACGACTCGACTCCGCGACGGTCTACGGCAACACCAAACGCGCGCTCGCTCAGGCGGTGCGCCGGCGCGCCGGTGACTTGGGCGCAGCGGGGATTCGTTGCAATGCAGTCGCGCCTGGCCCATTCGCGTCGCCGCTGCTGCAGCGGACGCTTGACGATCCTGTCCTCGGCGGCACCGTCGACCTGCTGCCCTCACCGCGGCCAGGGCGCGCCACTGCCGATGAGGTCGCGGCGACCATCGCGTTTCTGTTGTCGGCGGACGCGGTGAACGTGCACGGCGCAGTTCTTTTCGTGGACGGCGGGATGGACGCAGCCGTCAGCCCGAACCGCGTCCCGTAGGTTTTCGGCCATGCCGGTACCCGATTCGTTCCGTCAGCTGGCGGCCGAGGTCAACAACTGGGGTCGGTGGGGCGACGACGACGAGATCGGCACCATCAACCTCATCACGCCCGACGTGGTGAAGCGCGGCGTCGCATGCGCGAAGAGCGGCAAGACGTTCTCGCTCGCGCTGCCGCTGCACGAAGACGGCCCGCAGACCGGCTTCGTCAAGGGACGCGTCAATCCGAGGCGCACAACCTTCATGGTGAACGAACCAGCCTTCGGCGACCCCACGATGTTCAGCTCAAGCGACGATGTTGTCACGATGGGCCTGCAAGCGGCGACGCACTGGGACTCGCTCGTGCACGCGTCCTACGACGGCCGGCTGTACAACGGTTACGACCCGTCCACCATTACCGAGACCGGCGGCGCGGCCAAGGCGGGCATCGACAAGATCACGACGATTGTGAGCCGCGGGGTACTGCTCGACGTCGCGCGCTCAAAAGGCGTCGACCGTCTCGAGCCCGGCTACTCGATCACGGGCGGGGACCTCGACGATGCCGCCGCGCTCGGCAAAGTCACGATCGAGCCGGGTGACGTCGTGCTCATTCGCACCGGCCAGATCCAGATCCTGCACGGCGGCGACAAGCGCGGCTACGGCTATCCGAGCCCAGGCCCGTCGATCCATTCGGTGAAGTGGATGCGCGACCACGACGTCGCGGCGGTCGCGACCGACACGTATGTGTTCGAGGCATTTCCGGGCGATGACCAGGAGTTTCTCCTGCCTGTCCACTTGCTGCATCTCGTCGAGATGGGTCTGCTCCAAGGCCAGAACTGGGACCTCGAGGCGCTCAGCGCGGACTGCGCGGCAGACGGCGCCTACGAGTTTCTGCTCGAGGCGTCGCCCGAACCCTTCGTCGGGGGCCTCGGCTCCCCGGTCAACCCTGTTGCCGTGAAATAGAACCTGTTACAGTTTTTCCTCATGGAATTCGGGATCTTCAACAGCCTGTATTTGCCGCCCCAACTGAAAGATGCCGATCCGGTCAACGCCGAACACAACCGGCTGATGGACGAGGTCGAGTGGGTCAAGGCGGCCGACCGATCGGGCTTCAAATACACGTGGGCGACCGAACACCACTTCCTCACGGAGTACTCGCACCTTTCATCGAACGAGGCGTTCCTCGCCTACGTCGCGGGTGTCACGAACCGCATTCACATCGGCTCGGGCATCTTCAACATCACGCCGCCGGTGTCGCCGCCGGCGCGCATCGCCGAGAAGGTTGCGATGCTCGACCATCTCAGCGGCGGTCGCTTCGAGTTCGGCATGGGCCGCGGCTCGAGCTCGACTGAGCAAAAAGGCTTCGGCATCGACGACCCCGAACTGACCCGCGAGATGTTCGACGAGGTCATCCCCGAGTTCAAGAAGATGTGGCGCGACGAGATGTACTCCTTCGACGGCAAGTTCTTCTCGATCCCGGAGCGCAACATCCTGCCCAAGCCCTACACGCTCCCCCACCCGCCGATGTGGGTCGCCGCGGGTAGCCCGTCCACCTTCGAGAAGGCGGCGCAGATGGGCCTCGGTGTCCTCTGCTTCAC
>Ga0307505_10003371_pt1 | contig 10068 bp, 10 predicted proteins | sample 23_S_MG_FD_202183 | JGI IMG/M metagenome (GOLD analysis project Ga0307505, IMG submission 202183) | Soil microbial communities from Populus trichocarpa stands in riparian zone in the Pacific Northwest, United States - 23_S | ecosystem: Environmental > Terrestrial > Soil > Riparian zone > Trees... | reverse complement strand
GACAGAAGAAGATTTCATCACGGCGATGCGCACGGGCATGACGCCAAACGGCCGCCAACTAGACCCCATGTTCATGCCCTGGCAATCAGTGGGCAAGTTGGACGATGACGAGTTACGGGCGCTATGGCTGTACCTGGAATCGCTCCCATCTCAGCAGACGGCTGGCGAGTAAGATAACGAGGCATTTGTATCCTTCACCACTTCATGACTAGATAGAGGGCGAAAAAAGTATGAATGGATATACCTTGTTATCCGAACGCCAAATCACAGCTATCCTACTTATTGCCTGTGCCGTTATTTTTATGGTGGGCGGCATCCTCTACACCGGTCGGGCAATTTGGAAGTGGCCGGCCAGCGAGACCATTGGTTATCTGCGTTGGGAACGGGGTATTGTCATCCTGGCCGTTCTGGTAACTGCTTTTGGCTTGGTCCTGCTGGAGAATCTCTTGCGAGTGGCCCCGGCAAGCCGGGGCATCGCCGGGGTCATCGCGCGGTTGGGCATGGTCACTTATCTGATCGGGGCGGTTGTCGTCGTCGTTGCCGAAACAACCTATCTGCACAATCGGCAGTGGGTCTATCCTCAGATTGTGTTGTATGTGGTACTGGCCTTGCTGGCTCAAGCAGCCTTTGGTCTATCGCTCCTTCAGACCGGACTTGTGCCAGGGTGGGCTGGCTGGGCGACCCTCATTTGGAATCTGTTTTGGCTGGTCGTCTTGCCCATCGCGGACCGAAATAACATGTACTATCCGGCCCTGCACCACGCCGCCCCCCTCGTCATCGGGATTGCGTTGCTTACGTCCGCTTAACCGTAGATACCTCCAGAGAATGACCCCATGAATGACAAAATTTTCCTGGCTACTTTTGATAAAGGGATCACTCGGGCTGAATATGACCCCAACGGCGATTGGCGCATTGAACGCCTGGTTATAGATCACCAGATAACCTGCCTGGCGAGCGATCCGTCGAACCGCCGAATCGTGTATGCCGGGACGCGAAATGGTGTTTTACGTTCAGATGACTGTGGCCAAGCCTGGCGTCTCAGTGGTATGGACGGCTGGGTCGTCAAGTCGCTGGCCGTCAGTCCACACGATGGCAATGTTGTCTATGCGGGCACAAAGCCTGCTCTCATGTTTACCTCTGGCGATGGTGGCCAAACCTGGGCCGAATTGGAAGGCTTCCGCCGCATTCCTAACCGCTGGTGGTGGTTCTCGCCGGCCGAGCTACCAGACCGGCGTCCCTACGTCTTTGCCATCGCTCCTTCTCCATCGAAGCCTGGGACGCTATTGGCCGGAGTCGAGCTGGGGGCCGTTGTGTGCAGCGATGATGGCGGCCGAACCTGGTCTCGTCACCGGCGCGGCGCGCTGCGTGACTGCCATTCGCTCAAGTACCACGCTACCAATGGGAACTGGGTTTATGAAGCAGGTGGTAGCGGCGGCGGGGCCGCCTTTAGCCAGGATGGTGGCTTAACCTTTCGTAAAGCCAAGCAGGGTTTGGCAAAAAATTATGGCCTTGTTTGTGCGGCAGATCCGGAAAAACCGGAAATCTGGTATATCTGTGTCGCCCCCAGCCCTTTTAACGCCTTTGGTAAAGAGCCAGAAATCTATCTTTACCGAGCCATAGACGGCGCAGGCTGGCAACCCATCGGCTGGCAATCTCAGCCGCTCCCCGTCGCCGCGACAGCGCTCACTACCATTCCCGGCGCGCCGGGCCATCTGTACGCTGGGCTGTACAATGGCGACATCTGGCACACAACCGACTACGGTGATTCCTGGACAAAAATGCCCTTCAACGTTGCCGGTATCTGGTTTTCACTGCTCGTCATCTGAAGAGCTAGCAGAAAGTTCTGGAAAATTGAGGTACACCATGCCAATCACAGGTTTCCTTCAAAGCAAAACCACCCTGGTTGCCGCGCTGGTCTTTCTATCCTGGTTGGGTGCCTATATCCATACCACTATCGAGTTAGAACTGCCCGTTTGGAGATGGGAAAACAGCTTTCCGGGGCTAATGGGGCTGGTGTTATTCCTCGGCTGGTGGAGGCAGCCCAATTGGCGCCGGTTATGGGCCTGGTTGCTGTTGGGTTGGACTTTCGGCGCACACCTGTTAATTGGTGCGATCCTCTCTGTTGTGCCCATTCCACTCTGGCCATTCTATCCTGAACAATCGATGGGCCACTACGTTTCGCACGTGATCTATGGTGTAGCACAGTTGCCACTGATTTGGGTACTTTGGAAGGAAATCAAGTCGCGAAGGTGAAGAATATATTGGTAGGAGTCAACATGAAAGGGTTCACCAGAAGCGAGGAAAATTTTAACCACAGGTTTACACAGATTTTTCTTAATCCGCGTGCATTTGTGTTAATCCGTGTACTTATTTTCAGAGGAGGGGGTAAACCATGTCCGAGCTGAAAATGAAGCATATCTATAGGCGAGCGGAAGAGAACCCATCGGATCGCGAGTCCGATAGTTCTGTATCAAAGAAGATACTGACTCGGTCAGACATGATCAACGCCTACCACGTCGCCGAGTTTGTTACTCTGACCCACGATGGTTCCCCCGTTTGCTGGCCACTTATGCCCGATTTGGAAGGTGGGCGACTTATCTTCAATACCGGCTACGTGTATCCAACCAAGGCTCGCAACGCTCAGCGAAATCCACAGGTGGCCGCCCTTTTTTCTGATCCGACCGCCAGCGGCCGCGCTGACGACGATCCGTTGGTGCTGGTGCAAGGGCTTGCTAAAGTCTTCGATCAGGATCTACAAAGGAATACAGAGCGCTACGTTGATCAAATTTTGCGAAAGGGACCGATCCTGTTTCGTCTGATGGTGCGCACTCCCGTGTTGCGGCAGGCGATGGTTGGCTACCTGGCACGCATCTGGATTGAGGTGATTCCTCAGCAGGAATATGTTTGGGAGCGTGGGTATCGGCCGCCAGAACCGCTACGTTGGGCGATCCGACCCGTCTCTTTCTCACCGATGCCGGGCATCGAGCTGCTAGAAGAAGTATTTGCCTGGCTGCCACGATATACCCGACCGCCGATCCTGGCCTATGTTGATAGGGCTGGTTGGCCGGCTATGGCCCGAGTCCAGGCGGACGTGCGGCGTGATCATATTGAGATAGAGAGTGACATTCAGACGAACGAAGGGGCACCCGCCTGCCTGACGTATCATCGCCTTGTTGGGAATTATTGGGCCAATGATACCTTCCTCGTCCGTGGGCACTTCGACACAGCGGGCAAACTGATTCCAGAGAAGGTTGTTGGCTTCGGCGGCACAAAGGATGACCGCGGCCTTGGCTCCTTGAAGGTGATGCGAATGTTGTTGGGCTTCCGCCAGCAGCTTTCGCGCCAGATGGAGAAACAAGCTCGCCGGCTCCCGGTGGTCCGCCCCACTCCCAGAGCTTAGAGAGCTTTCCTGGATATGTTCGTTCCAATAAAAAATATAAGGATGCATACTGATGACTGAAACCGCTTTTCGCTGGAGTGGAATCTTCTTAATGGTTGGCGCATCGCTTCAAGGGGTGGCAACGGCCATCTTGGCGATGCAACCGGTGATGAACCAACCTTTGTCGCCGGGCGTCAGTCTTCTCTTTCTGCTGGCCGGGATATTTCTCCTTTTATCACTGCCAGCCGTCTATGCCCGGCAGGCAAACAGGGCGGGATGGCTGGGTCTGGTGGGTCATGGCCTGCTGGAAACGGGTATTCTTCTGTGGATCGTCCTGGCCGCCCCACCCCTGGCCTATCCTTCACTCAACCTGGTTCCTGGTGAAAACGCGCTGTTTTTTTTCTTGGGCATTGCCCTTACTTCGGGCTTTCTCTTAACTGGAATCGTAACCATTCGCGCGGGTGTTTTTCCGCGCCGGGTTGGAATTTTGCTGCTGGCGGCCACGTTCGGATTCTTCTTCTCCTTTTTCGTGGCCGAGTTTCTGCCACCGGTGGCCGGCCAACTCAGTTCGGCTACCTTTGCCCTCCTACTCGCGCTGGCACTGGCCGGGTTCGGGTTGGCTCTCTGGACTACGAGCGAACTAGGGCTGACAAGTGGAAAGGAGAGCCACCAGGGCATACGTAATATGGTAAAATGGGGATCATGAAACGGCCGGATCAGCCTCAGTCAGCACCCACGTCAAATGCCAATCGGACACCGAACCGCCTGGCCTGGTCACTGGCGCTGCTAGCGGCTACCGGCTCCTTTGCCGGGGTTGTGGTGAGCATCTACTACGCCCGACACACTGGCGATACGAGCCATCTCCTTTCGCACGCCGCGTTAAACCCTTTTATCTCTATTGTCTACGGGATTGTTGGGGCGCTGGTGGCCTCGCGACACCCCCGAAATGCTATCGGCTGGATTTTCCTCTCCACCGCTGTTCTCTCTGCCTTGAATATCGTGGTTGGCGCCTATGGCCGCTACACGGTTGCTACCCAAAGCACTGGCGTGACCGATGTCGCCCTGGCAAATTGGCTCGGTAGCTGGTTCTGGCTTCCCACCTTCTTTTTGCCGACGATATTCGTCTTCTATTTATTTCCTACCGGTCGGTTACCATCCCGCCGATGGGTTGCCCTGTTCGGCGCGGCCGCGGCCGGCCTGGCTATGGTCACTGTGGGGGTGGCGCTCCATCCAGGCCCACTTGAACTGTGGCGAACGGGTCCGAACCCCTATGGTTTGCCAGAAGCAGCCAGACTCTTGGACGGGGTCAACCAGGTTGGCGCTGGGCTGCTAACGGTGGGCTTCCTAGGCGCCATCGCTGCCCTTATCTTGCGCTTCCGCAGCGCCCGTGGCGTCGAGCGGGAACAGATGAAGTGGCTCATCTACGCGCTGGGCTTATTTCTGTTGGGCGTGGTCGGCAGTGCGGTTGCCGGGCTTGTCTGGCCAGAGAATGAATGGCTGCTGGAGTTGAGCATTGCCGGCAGCAACCTGACTATCGTGTCAGTTGCTGTCGCCGCCAGCGTTGCCATCCTGCGTCACCAGCTTTACGACATCAATCTCGTTATTTACCGCACGCTGCTCTACGGTGCGCTAACGGTCAGCGTGGTCGTCATCTACGTGTTCGTTGCCAGCGGGCTGGGGCTCTTGTTGCAAGCGCGCGGCCACCCCTTCATCGCCTTGCTGGCTACGGGGCTGGTGGCGGTCCTCTTTCATCCCTTACAGGGGCGGTTACAGCGTGGGGTCAACCGGCTCTTTTACGGCGAGCGAGATGATCCATTGGCCGCCCTCTCCCGGCTGGGGAAGCGGCTGGAAGCGGCCATTGCCCCCGACGTGGTATTACCGACGCTGGTGGAGACGATTGCCCAGACCTTGAAGCTGCCCTACGTGGCTATCAGCCTATGCACCGGCGAGGAATTCAAGAAGGCCGCTGCGGTCGGCAACGAAGTAGAAAGCACTCTGAGCCTGCCGCTGATCTACCAGGGGGAAAAGGTGGGACAGCTCATTGTCGGCACTCGCGGTGTGGACGAGCACTTTAGCCAGACAGACCGCCACCTGCTGGAACACATCGCCCACCAGGCTGGCCCGGCCGTCCATACTGTCCAATTAACGGCCGCCTTGCAACATTCGCGCTTGCAGATGGTCAGAGCGCAAGAAGAAGAGCGTCGTCGCCTGCGACGCGATTTGCACGACGGCCTGGGGGCAACCCTGGCCGCCCTGAATCTGGAGGCTGGCGTTTTGCGTCGCTCGATCCGCAGCGATCCGGAAGAAGCCGAAGCCTTAGTGGATGAACTGCGGGTGGAGATTCGAGCGATGATTGACGATATTCGCCGCCTCGTCTATGCTCTGCGGCCGCCCACCCTGGATCAATTGGGATTGGTCGCGGCTGTGCGTGCCCATGCCAGCCAGTGCAGTCGCCCCGGCGAGAATGGCCATGCCAGATTACATGTCGAGATCGAAGCGCCAGAGGAATTGCCGCCTTTGCCAGCGGCCGTCGAAGTGGCTGCCTACCGCATTGCCCAGGAAGCTCTGACGAACGTTGTCCGCCATGCCCAGGCCCACCACTGCCTGGTTCGTCTTGAGCTAGCTGGCACGCTGAGCATCGAGATCGTAGATGATGGCGTGGGCATACCGGCTGGCAGTCGCAAAAATGGCGGCCTGGGACTCCTTTCGATGCGTGAGCGGGCGGTGGAGTTGGGTGGCACCTGTGTGATTGGGCCAGTATCAGGTAGCGGCACCCGAGTACTGGCTTCGCTACCCCTACCCAAGGTGTAAACTGTGAGTTCCTTGACCGTATTGATCGCCGATGATCACCCCCTTTTCCGCAAAGGGATGCATGCGCTTCTCAAATCCATGCCCGATATTGAGCTAATTGGCGAGGCAAAAAGCGGCAAAGAAGCGGTCAGTATGGCTATGGCCCAACAACCGGACGTCGTTTTGATGGACTTACAGATGCCGGATGGAAGCGGCCTAGCCGCCACGCGTGAGCTGAGCCAGAGTAGCCCAGCGGTTCGCATCTTGGTCGTCACACTTTTTGAAGACGACGAGTCAATCTTTGCCGCGCTGCGTGCGGGTGCTCGCGGCTACATCCTGAAGGATGCTGACGAAGAGGAAATGATGCGTGCGATTCGCGCTGTTGGTGAGGGCGAAGCTATTTTCAGCCCGACAATTGCGACCCGCCTGATGGAGTACTTTGCTACAACCCGTACACTCGTACCTCAGGGGATCTTCCCCGAACTAAGCGACCGCGAGCGGGAGATCTTAACGCTGATTGCCCGTGGGGAAGCAAATGCGGCTATTGCGGAACAATTAACCATCACCTTGAAAACGGTACGCAACCATGTTTCCAACATCTACAGCAAATTGCAGGTAGCCGACCGCGCCCAGGCCGCCATCCGGGCGCGGGAAGCTGGTCTAGGCTGAGAAAAGACCTTCTTTTTTGCTGTTTGTCACGAAGGATTCCCTTATCTCCTTATCTTTTGATGCAAGCTTCGCAAACAAGTTCATGAATTAGGGCAGAAATTGCCCTTATCTTTGGCCGCTATTTGGCACCACAAAAATTCGCCCCTAGAAAAAGCACCCCTCAATTTTTGCCTTTATCTTTTGCCACTTCCCATTCAACCTCAAACATTGAACCAAACTTTTCTACCAAATTGCCTGCTCATATAGCTGTGAGTTTGTTCACAAAGGGGGGATAATAAGCCCGAACCTCACCGTGATGCCCAAAATCCGGTGGTTTCCCCTTTCTAACAAAAATATGAATAACCGTATGAGTGGAGCAAAGTATGTACGATCCAAAACCTGAACATCAATTTACCTTTGGTTTGTGGACAGTGGGCAATATGGGGCGCGACCCGTTTGGTGAGCCGGTACGAGCCAAGATGTCGCCTGTGGAGTTGGTGCATCTGCTGGCCGAAGTCGGCGCGTATGGCGTCAATTTCCATGACAATGACCTGGTTCCGATTGACGCCACCCTCACCGAACGTAACCAGATTGTCAAGGATTTCAAGCAGGCCCTGGCCGAGACGGGCCTGGTTGTGCCCATGGCGACCACCAACCTGTTTACCGATCCGGCGTTTAAGGATGGGGCCTTTACCAGCAATGATCCCCAGGTGCGGGCCTATGCGCTACATAAAACCTTGCACGCCATTGATTTGGGGGTGGAGTTGGGGGCGAAGGTGTATGTTTTTTGGGGCGGCCGCGAAGGCACAGAAACCGACGCCAGCAAGAATCCGCTGGAGGCCGGTAAACGGTTCCGCGAGGCCATGAACTTCTTCTGTGCATACGCGCTAGATCAGGGGTATGACCTGAAATTTGCCCTGGAAGCCAAACCCAATGAGCCGCGTGGTGATATTTTCCTGCCTACCACGGGAGCCATGTTAGGGTTTATCAATACCCTGGATCACCCGCAGATGGTTGGGGTCAATCCTGAAGTGGCCCACGAGCATATGGCCGGGCTGAACTTTACCCATGCCGTGGCTCAAGCCTGGGATGCCGGTAAGCTATTCCATATTGATTTGAATGATCAGGCGTTTGGCCGGTATGACCAGGATTTCCGTTTTGGGGCGCACAATATCAAGTCGGCCTTTTTCCTGGTGAAATTCCTAGAAGAAGTGGGGTATCAGGGGAGCCGCCATTTTGATGCCCATGCCTACCGCACCGAAGACTATGAGGGGGTCAAGGCGTTTGCGCGAGGCTGTATGCGAACATACCTCATTTTGAAGGAGAAGGCGGAGCGGTTTAAGGCGGATGCGGAGATTCAAGCCTTGCTGGCCGAGATTAACGCGGATGATGGGGCGATGGCCGGGTATCAGGGCAGTTATGACGCGGGCAAAGCGGCCGCGATCAAAGCCGCTTCGTTTGACCGTATAGCCCTGGGCGCACGGGGCCTGCCCTATGAACGGCTGGATCAACTGACGGTTGAGCTTTTGTTAGGTATCCGCTAAACGAAGGGGGTTGTCATGTTAAGCAGAAGTCAGGTGAACGAGGCACAAGGGCACGCGGCCGCGATGCTGGCTCACATCGGCATTCATTTGACCGCCGCCGAACGCGAGCAGATTGAGGTGGCCGAGTTTGGCCTGGGTGAGCTGGAACGCACCGGCTTGGAACTGGTGGTGTATATCAATACGGACCGGTATTGTGCCAAAGAGCTGGTTTTGTTCCCCGGTCAGACTTGCCCGGAGCACCGCCATCCGCCCGTAGGCAGTGACCCCGGCAAAATGGAAACGTTTCGCTGTCGTTGGGGGCAGGTGTGGTTGTACGTGGAAGGGGAACGCACAAACCCCATTCAGGCCACTGTGCCTACAGGCAGTGAACCCTATTACACCGTCTTCCACGAAATCGAATTGAACCCCGGTGAACAATACACCATCCCACCCAACACCTGGCACTGGTTCCAGGCCGGGGCTGAGGGGGCCGTCGTCTCGGAGTTTTCCAGCACCAGCCGAGATGAATTCGATATTTTTACCGACCCGCGCATCAAGCGGATACCTGAAATCAGTGAGGCGTGAGGGAATTTATAGCATTTACGATTTACGATTTTAGATTTACGATTGGGAACACTCTGGATAACCTCTCGTAAAATCCAAAATCTTTTTCTTGAAAGCTATAGTACACGGATTACGCGGATGGACACGGATTAAAAGCAATCGGCGAAAATAATGAACCGCAGAGACGCAGAGTACACAGAGAAAAGAAAAATCTGCGTTAATCCCCAAAATCTGCGGATAATTTTTATTCATGTGGGTGAAACCCTTTCATGGGGTCTCCTCTGAAAATAGACACGGATTGAAGAAACACGGATAAGGAATGAAAAGAATCTGCGTTAATCTGTGAAATCTGTGGTTAAAAAATCTGTCATGAAACTATACGGACAAACATACAGCCGCCGCGAGATTGAAGCCCGGGTGGGTCGCCTGGAGCAGATCGGTGGTCTGCGCCGATTTACCTTGAGTGAAGGGCCAGAAGCCGGGGTAGAGCATATCCAGGTGCGGACGGGGGCGGGACTGAGTTATCTGGTTTCGCCGTCACGGGCACTGGATATTTCTCTGGCGGAGTTTGGTGGTGTGCCGTTAAGCTGGCAGTCAGCCAATGGGGATGGGCATCCGGCCTATTATGATGACAGTGGGGCCAAATGGTTACGCACGGCTGTCGGGGGTTTGTTGATGACCTGTGGCCTTAGCTATGTGGGTGCGCCAGGGGATGGCGAAGGGCTTCATGGCCGGATTCACCATTTGCCCGCCCGCCAGGTATGTGCCGAAGGGCGTTGGCTGGGTGATGAGTATGAGATGCGGGTGGCTGGGGTGGTAGATGAGACGGCCATTTTTGGTGAACATCTGCGCCTGACACGGGAGATTCATAGTCGTTTGGGGCAGAACCGGCTGGCAGTACGAGACACGGTGGAGAATGTGGGGTTTGTATCGCGGCCGCATATGATCCTCTACCACTTCAACTTTGGTTTCCCCTTACTTGGCCCACGCACCACCCTACAGTTCCCCTCCCAACAAGTCACCCCCCGCGAACCCGAAACCCCCCTCGAAGGGTATGATCGCTGGCTGGCCCCCCAAGTTGGTTATCAGGAGCGGGTTTATTACCATCAGGACATGCCAGAAGGTTGGGTGAGCGCCCACATTCATAACCCGGCCTTTCCGACC
>Ga0307505_10003370_pt1 | contig 10068 bp, 9 predicted proteins | sample 23_S_MG_FD_202183 | JGI IMG/M metagenome (GOLD analysis project Ga0307505, IMG submission 202183) | Soil microbial communities from Populus trichocarpa stands in riparian zone in the Pacific Northwest, United States - 23_S | ecosystem: Environmental > Terrestrial > Soil > Riparian zone > Trees... | reverse complement strand
TCATGAGTTTCCCGTCGCACAACAGGACACCGCCTCGCAATGGGCGGGCCGTTCGCCCTTCGGGCTCAAGGGCCGTTGCCCGCCAATTCGAGTCGATGGAAAGCGCGAAGCCGAAAAGCACGTCATCCCGGCGAAAGCCGGGATCCAGTTGGGGCGGCGGTGGCGTGCGGCCTGGACCCCGGCTTTCGCCGGGGTGACCAAATGGGATGGCGATTGAATTGGAGGGCAATACTCCCTGAGCCTGTCGAAGGGCACGCCATCGTCCCGCCTTGACGCCTTCGCCGCGCTTCCGTACAGCGAGCCATGCCAGATCACGTGGTAATCACAGGTGCGTCGAGTGGGATCGGTCAGGCGCTCGCCGAGGCGTACCTCGCCGACGGCGCGCGCGTTACGCTGGTCGCGCGCCGCGAGGATCGTCTCCGCGCGATCGCGGCGACGGCCCCCGATCGCAGCCACGTCGTGCGCGCCGATTTGTCCGACCCCGCCCAGGTCGCCACATGGCTGCCGGGGGCGGAGGCGGCTCTCGGCCCGGTCGACGTGCTGGTCAACAACGCCGGCGTGCAGATCGTCGCGCGAACCGAGACCGTGGACTGGCGCGACGCCGAGGAACTTCTGCGCGTCGACCTGCTTTCCGCGCTCCAGCTCACACACGCGGTGTTGCCCGGCATGCTCTCGAGACGCTCGGGAACCATCGTCGACGTGGCCTCGGTAGCCGCCATCGCGCCGACGCCGAGCATGTACTTCTACAACGCCGCCAAGGCCGGGCTGGCCGCCGCTTCGGAGAGTTTGCGCGGCGAGTTGCGCGGCTCCGGTGTGCATGTCCTCACCGTCTACCCCGGACCCATCGCCACCGACATGGAAGCGGCCGGACGCTCAGCGTACGTCCAGAGCACCGCCGCCGACTGGACCCCGGTCGGCCGCCCCGAGGTTCTGGCGCGCCTGATCATCAATGCCGTCGCCACCAGGAAGCCGCGAGTCATCTTTCCCGCGAGCTACGCCATCTCGCGCCACTTCCCCAATCTGACTCGATGGGCGCTCGACACCTTCACACCCAAGATCAAACAGAACATGGTGGCCAACCGAGCAAAGAGTTCGCCGCGCGGCTGAGATCGCGTCCCCGACCCGCGCGGTGTTTCAGCTCGCGGGAGCCATGGGGCAGTGCTCCATCTGGCGCAACACCCAACGCTGGCGCGAGCGCACGTACGGCGACGGGTCGGTGACACTGCGGGCGCGCGGATTCGGCAGTACCGCGGCGAGCAGTGCCGATTGCTCGCGGCCGAGGTCGGCGGCCGACACGCCAAAGTAGCGCCGCGCCGCGGCCTCGGCGCCGTATACGCCGTCGCCGAACTCGATCACGTTGAGGTACACGGTGAGGATGCGCTCCTTGCTCCAGAGCAATTCGAGCAAGACGGTGAAGTAGGCTTCGAGCCCTTTGCGAAGCCAGTTGCGACCGTCCCAGAGAAAGACATTCTTCGCCGTCTGCTGAGTGATGGTGCTGGCACCGCGAGTTCGATCCGAGCGCCGATTGTGGCGAATCGCCGCGCGGATCGCCTCGACGTCGAACCCCCGGTGATCGAAGAACTTCTGGTCCTCGGCGCAGACCACCGCCCGCTGAAGATGTGGGGAAATGGCGTCGATGGTGACCCAGCCCTTTTCGATGCTTACGCCGGTCCGGTCGTCGCGCGCGTGCTCGACCGCGCGCAAGAGCATCAGCGGCGTGAGCGGCACCGGCACGAAGCGAAACACTCCGACAACGGTGATGCTGAGCACGACGAGCGCCATCGCCAAGCGTGCAATGGTTGAGGCCAGTTTCACTCTGTCAAAAGATTTCATCGCGCGGAGACGCGGAGGCGCTGAGATCGGGGACACGACTTTTTCTCGCGCCAAGACGCCAAGACGCCAAGGAGGATCGTCCAATGCTATCGGACGGCGTCGATCGCGGGCGATGACATTCTCGAGCAGGAAATTTATCCATCGAATCGTTTCTTGGCGCCTTGGCGTCTTGGCGCGAGAATGTCTTTTGAGGCTACGTCCTCGAAGCCCTCTTTCTCAGCGCCACCGCGCCTCCGCGCGAGATCGTACTGGCATCTCTTGCGCGCACTTTCGATACCCACCGATTGCCCGCCTCAAAGTAGCGCCACGGCATCTCCGCCCAGGCTCCGGCGTAGTCGACGCCGACGCGCGGAGAGCGCTCCAACCGGCCGCGCGGGATACCGGCGTCCGCGAGGAACAGCGATCCACTCGTCAGGTCGACGCCGTAGTGGCCGCGATCGATGCCCAGCGCCTGGCAGAGTTTGCCGGGGCCGTTGGTGAGGCGCACGTCATCCACGCCGAATCCGCGCCGGGCCGCCATCAGCTGTTGGCCGGCGATCGGTTCGAGTGCGCGCAGCAGAACGGCGTGCGGCGCGCCCTCGGCCGTGGTGACGAGGTTCAGATGCCAGTGCATGCCGTACACGAAGAAGACGTAAGCGAAGCCCGGAGGGCCGAACATCACCTCGGTGCGCGGCGTGCGCCGTCCCGACCAGGAGTGCGCGGCGCGGTCTTCCGGTCCGCGGTAGGCCTCCGCCTCCACCACGCGGCCGGCCATCACTCCCGCCGGCGTCACGTGAACCAACAGCTTGCCGATCACGTCGCGCGCCACGGTCAGCACCGGGCGCGCGTAGAACGCCCGCGGCAGCGGTGGGAGCGAGGCGAGTTCGCCCGTTGGCTCGAAGCCTGGGGATGCGGTCGTCATAAGATACAGCCGGGCGAAAATAAGTGGCTTTGCCCGCCAATTCGAGTCGGTGGGAACGCGAAGCCGAAATGCACGTCATCCCGGCGAAAGCCGGGATCCAGGGTGGGGCGGCGGTGGCATGCGACCTGGACCCCGGCTTTCGCCGGGGTGACGAACAGGAATGGCGATTGCTTTGGAGGGCTAGGCTAAAATACGTACACAAGGCCGTTCCCGCAGGCGAACGAGAAGAACCCCCGGCCACGAGCGGTCGCACCCGCAACGGCTTCGGCGCAGTTCGCTTCCATGCTAGACGACCATCTGTGGACTCGGCACGCAGCAAGGCAACCTATGTCGACCTCTTGAACGTCCCGGCCTACTTGCTCAACGGGCTGTCAACCTGTGCCGAATAGGCCGGCACGCCAAGACCGGAGAACACGTTGCCGACCACCTGTTGGAGTAAGCTGCTGGTGGTGGGACCGCGCCGCGACGTCGCTCGCTTCCGCCGTCAGGCGCGCGGGGGCGCCGACGTGCTCCCGGTCGTCTACGCGCTGCAGACCGACGCGCTCGGCGATCGCGAAGCGGAGGTCCGTCCCAACCCTCTCGATCTCGACCGCCTTCGCCCGCCCGACGAGGAGTCCCACGAGCGCATCAGCGAGAAGCTGGGCGATCTCTATATGGACCCGAAGTGGAACACGTGGGACGTCCATGTCGGGCGAACCAAAACCGTCGGCGCGCACGCCCGCCTCGAGTACTCGTTCATGACGGCGTGGTGCGAGCCGCTCGGGCCGATCGCCTACGCCTCGCAGGACCACCCTACCCTCGTCTTTGTTCTCGCCGCCGTCGCCGATGAGGAGTACACGAGCGCGTTCGTCCACCGTGGCCGGATTCGCCGCTGGCGGATGTCCGAGCGAACCTGGGAGAAGCTGGCCGACTACGAAGAGGAGGACGAGGAGGAAGGCGAGTTCCTCGCCGATTACCAGCCGCGGATCATGGAGGCGCTCCTCGCGCATTGGGAGAACGCGATCGCCAAGAAAATGGCCAGCGTCCCGAAGCGCAGGCGTTGAACGCCCTTCACGCGCGCGAGCGCGTGTAGGCGTGCTCCGCGATCGGCCGGATGTCCGCCGGTAGCGCGTCGATCGCGGCCGCGTAGTCCTCGCGCGGTTCGATGAAATAGCGATCGGGGTCGGTAGCGACGATCGACGGCATCCACGCGGTGTGGAGAGTGAACGGCAGATCGAGTTCGGGATGCCCGAGGCGACACAGCGGCCCACGCGCGAGGTCGCGGCCGTCGAAGATCCAGATCTCGTCACCGCTGGAGCGGCCGTCGGGCTGGTCCGAGATCACGCTGGTGATCACGTACCCCTCGCCGGCGCCGCTGCGGCCGCGCGCCGGCGCGAACTGCGGCGACAACGCGAAGTAGCCGGTCGGGAAAGAGTACGCGTCGGCCACCGCGACGCGGTCGGAGTCGAATCGGAAGAGCGCGCCGGGCAGCGCGCCCTGCGGCAGATCCTCGATCGCCACCGTGCGGTACGGATAGTCCAGGAAGGCGTTGACGACGCGGCTGATCAGGTTGTCGGGCGAGAACCCCAGCGACACCCAGTAGATACTCTCGTGGCGCTCGCGGATGAACTCGCCGGTCGTCGACGAGTACAGAGCCGGGCCCCATGTGTACGCCTCATCATAAACCGCCACCGCGTCGACGACGCGGCCGGTCGCCGCCTCGATCTCGTAGCGCCCCATGCGGCCGACGTCTGTCGACGCCAGCACCTTCTGCACGTCGCGCGGGTCGATGCGCTGTTCGGTTCGATGGACGGTGTCGGGACTCGTCATCCAGCCCGACGAAGACGCGCCGCAGCCGTGGGCGGCGTGCAGCACGATGCGGCCGCCGGCGTCGTCGTAGTCGACCTGGAAGTGCGCGGTCTCGCGCGGGATCCGAACGTGCGCCGCGCGCGCGCCGCCGGCGCGACCGAGCTCGGACTTCGGCACGATGTAGTAGTCGACTTCCGAAAACGCCCGGCCGGGATTGGTCGCGTCGAGCGAGTTCACAAACGACGTGTCGCACAGGACCACGTGCTCGCGCGTGATACAGAGCTGGTGCATCGACTGGCGGATCGCGAGCGGTTCGCCACTCGGATCGACGACCGGATTGGCCACGACCGCGCCGTCGTTCTCCCACGTCATCACGCTGGCGAACGGCCTCCCGCCGAAGGCCGTCCCGCCGTAGGCGACGCCGTAGAAGCGACGCTCGTGTGGATCGTACTGCGGATGCGCGCTGGTGAAGTGCCCTGGGAACAGCGGCTGCGCACCGAACAGATCGAGCCCGATCGGCCAATCGCGGTTGAAGCCGATCGGTGTGACGATCTCGAGCGAAACCGGATCCACCATGTGCGGGCGACCGGCGTCGAACGTCGCGACGAGCCGGTCCTCCATCGGCAGCAGCGCCGTGTTGACGAAATTGCGCACACCGAAGGCGCCGAACCGGGCGATGCCGGCGTTGTTGAACGCGTACGCGGTGCCGACGGCGGCATCGTCGACGTAGGAGTCGTCGGTGCGCAGGATGCGGTTCACCGCGGTGACGCCGGTGGGGTCAAGGTCGAAGCGGTAGAGCATGCCGATGCCGTTGAACGGCGAACTCTCGTCCGGGTAGTTGAGTGAGCACACCATGAATGAGTGGCCCTGCAGGTCGCGCGGCAGGCTCCCGGCGAGGACCTCGAGCGCGAGATCGTTCTCGGCGCGCCCCGCTCGCACCAGCGAATCCGGCCAACGCGTCGTCGCAACCGACGCCGGCGCGACAGCGGAGTCCGAACCGTCACCGCAGCCGAGCAGCGACAATCCGCTGCCCGCAACCGCCGACGCCGGCAAGGCCGCCGCCGCGGCACGCAAGAAGCGGCGGCGGCTGATCCCCCTGCGGCCGAACTCGGATCCGTGTCCGTTCATGTAGCTCCCTTCCGGTTCATCGCGAGGGCTCCGTCGCGCGATTTCATCGGGTTAACACCGCGATCCTCCAAGAGCCAGCAGGTGGCTCCCATCGGGCGTCTCGCCATGACAAGTCGCGACGGCTAGATTCCCCGCCATGAGCGAATCACCCATACGCAGAGTCGTCATCGTCGGCGGCGGGCCCGTTGGGTCGGCTCTCGCGACGTATCTCGCCCGGGCCGGTGTGCGCGTGGTCCTGTTTGATCGCGGCAAGCGCCCACCCATCCTGGTCGGCGAGTCGCTGGTGCCGGCGATCGTGCCGTTTCTCCGCAAGTTGGGCGTCGAGGAGGAAGTGGCCAGCTACAGCACGTACAAGCCTGGAGCGACGTTTACGTTCACGCCCGAGAGGCGCCTGAGCTTTTGCTTTGCCGAGGTGCGCGGCTGCCAGACGCACTACGCGTACAACGTCCCGCGCGCGGAGTTCGACGAGACACTGCGGCGCCGCGCTCTCGCGTCCGGTGCAAAGCTGGTGGAGAGCAACGCCGTGCTGGAGAAGGACGCCGAGCCCGATCGCGTGCGACTCAGCGACGCCACCCTCGCGGCCGCGTCCGGCGCGCTCGACGGCCCGCCCGATTTCATCGTCGATGCCAGCGGCAGGAACCGGGTCCTGGCACGGCTCCTGGCGATCCGCAGTATCGCCGGACCGCGGCGCGATACGGCGCTGCACGCCCACATGGAGGGTGTTCCGCTCGTCATCCCGGGAAACATCCACAGCGATCGCATCGAGCGCGGATGGGCCTGGCGCATTCCCCTTCCCGGCCGAGTCTCGGTGGGATTGGTGGTGCCGAGCGATCACCTGGAGCGCTTCGGGGCCAGTGCCGAAGAACAGTTTGATTCACTGCTGCGCAGCGATCCGATCACGAAACTCTGGGCGACCGACGCCACTCGCACGACACCGGTGATCAAGTACACGAACTATCAACTGCGCTCGACGCGTGGAGTCGGCCCCGGCTGGGCGACGGTCGGCGACGCCTTCGGTTTCGTCGACCCCGTGTTTTCGAGCGGGCTCCAGATCGGCATGCAAGGTGCCGAGGCTCTCGCCGATGCGATCCTGGCCGGGACTCCCGCGGCGTTCGCGCACTACGAGCAACTCACCCTGCGCAGCCTGACCGCCTGGCAACAGGTGGTCGAGTACTACTACGACGGGCGGCTCTTCACGTTGATCGAGATCGGCGAGCGGGTGCGCAAGACGTTCTTCGGCAAGCTCACCAATTGGCACCTGGAGGCGCACCTGCCGCGCATCTTCACCGGCGAATCGACCACGAGTCGCTACAACACGGCGCTCCTCGATTTCATGATCAAGAACGCACTCGGACGGAGCGACCCGCGCGAGCTCGAGGTTCGCTGAAGCGCCTCCGCCCGATCTCGCCCGCACCGCGGAGGCGCTTGCCGAGAGGGCTGGCCCCCTGGCCCACATTCCCGGCTTTGCCCGCAAATTCGAGTCGGTGGGAAGCGCGAAGCCGAAGAGCACGTCATCCCGGCGAAAGCCGGGATCCAGGTGGGGCGGCGGTGGCATGCGGCCTGGACCCCGGCTTTCGCCGGGGTGACTAAGTGGGATGGCGATTGAATTGGCGGGCAAAGCCCACATTCCCGCAAAGGTCGCCAAGGCCCTCCAGCTGTGGCAGGCTTTCGGGCATGCCTGACTACAGCCTTTTCGGAGACGATCACGTTCGCAAGTACGAGGATACCGGCGGCGCCGTCGGTCACGACTGGAACGACACGAGCTGTCTCATCCTGCACGCACGCGGGCGGCGCTCGGGAACACTGCGCAAGGTTCCCCTGATCTACGGACGAGCCGGCGACGACTTCGTGCTCGTAGCGTCCAAGGGCGGCGCGCCGGAGAACCCAGGCTGGTACGAAAACCTGCTCGCCCACCCGGATGTCGACATCCAGGTGTGGGACAAGGTCATTCCGGTGACCGCCCGCACCGCGACGCCGGAAGAGAAGAAGCGCGTGTGGCCGGTCATGACCGCGCAGTGGCCCGACTACGACGCGTACGAGGCGACGTCACCGCGCGACATCCCCGTCGTTCTTCTCACGCCGCGCTGAGGACAGATGGCGAAGGCGCTTTGGAACGATGCGGTCATCGCCGAGAGCGATCGCTGCGTCGTGGTCGAAGGGAACCAGTACTTCCCGGCCGACAGCGTGAACCGCGAGTATCTTCGCGCCAGTGACACGCATACGGTCTGCTCGTGGAAGGGGACGGCCAGCTACTACGACGTCGTCGTGGGCGGGAAAGCCAACAAGGACGCCGCCTGGTACTACCCCGACCCGAAGGAGGCGGCGGCGAACATTCGCGGCTTCATCGCCTTCTGGCGCGGGGTGACGGTGGAATAGCAGGACGGGGGTACGCCGAATCTCGGCGCGGAATCCGGATGACTTTACGTCTTGAAACCGGCTCCGCCGTGGTCGTACTGTCCCGCACGTCGCATCGAGATCGTCCAGGGGGGATTCATGTCGAGATTGCGCGCGGCCGTCGTGTGGACCGCATTGGGACTCGTGGCCGGGGTCGGGCCGGCACTCAGCCAGACGATCACCAACGTCTCCGTCGCCAAGAATCCGGGCAACAGCGCGGACTACATCAACCTCTGGCCGAGTAACACGCATGGTCAGATCGCCAGCGCCGTCCAGCTCACTTCGGCGGGCGCGAACGAATTCGAGACGCGCTACGCGGCGATCGTCACCGCCGACTCGGAACTCTTCGGGCTGTCGGCCGTTCTCACTCTCGCCTCGGACTACACGATCCATTTCACGGTCAACGCGCCGGCGGGCTACCGCGTGACGGTGCGGACGCGACGCAAGGGCGAGATGACACTGCACGAGGACAACATCTTCGTCGCCGACCATTTCGCCGACGTCACCGCGCTGAGCGGCGCCCATAGCGGCGGCACGCTGGTGAGCGGCGACCTCAACCTCGTCGACCCCGGCATCGCGATGGACATTCCGTTTGTCTTCGATCCGATCTTCGTCGCCTTCGACCAGACGAAGACGGCGATCATCGACGGCACCAGCAACGGCGCCGACGTCAATCACACGCTGACGTTCACGTGGTCGCAGCAGGCAGCGTCGCCGGCGCAGGGCGACGAGGCCGCGGTGCGGCTCGGCGGCACCTCGCTCGATCCGGACGAGACGGCGGGAAACTATCCGGGAAGCCCGGCGCGCGTGAAGGCCGACGACGGGCACTTCGTTACGGTAACGGTGGAGCCCTTGTGCGGCGACGGTGTGCTCGGTGCCGGGGAGGATTGTGACGAAGGGGCGGCAACCGGGTCCCCCGCATCGTGTTGCACGGCGACGTGTGCGCTGAGGGCCGCCGGCGCGACCTGCCGCGGCAGCGCCGGCGCGTGCGACGTAGCCGAGCAATGCGACGGCGCGAACGGCGCCTGTCCGGCAAACGACTTCGCGGCGAGCGGGACGGTGTGTCGCGCGGCTTCAGCGGGGCAGGAGTGCGACGAGCCCGAGGTGTGCCCGGGCACCGGCGCGGATTGTCCAGCGGACGCCGTTCTCGCGGCGGGCACACAGTGCCGCGCCGCGGTGGACCTCTGCGACGTGGCCGAGCAGTGCGACGGCGTGAGTAAGCTGTGCCCGGAAGACGACGAGCACACGGACCCTTGCGTAGCGCCGGGCTGCGCCTTCGGACCGCTCGCGGGATGTCGTACGGCCGAGAAGACGCTCCTCGTGTACAAGGACAAGGAAAACAACGTCGCGGACAAGCTGCTCGTCCGCTGGAGCAAGGGACAGTCGACGACACAGTCGGAATTCGCCGACCCGACGACGAGCTCGGCCTACGACCTCTGCGTCTACGCCGGCTCGGCGGCCGCATTGTTGTTGGAAGCCACGGTGCCGGCGGACGCGAACAAGTGGGACACGTTGGGAACGAGCGGGTATTCGTACAAGGACCCGGCGGCGGAGGCCGACGGCGCGCAGAGGATCCTGATGAAGGGAAGCGAAAGCGCGAAGACGAAGATCCTGTGGAAGGGCCGGGGCATGGCCCTTCCGGATGTGGTGCCCGGCACATTGCCGTTGGCAGCGGGGGACTTTCCGCTGCTCGCGCAGTTCATGAACACCACCAGCGGCGTGTGTTTCGAGACCAGCTTCGAGTTCGACGACGTGATCAAGAACTCCGCCGAGCAATTGAAGCTCAAAGACCCGTGACCCGGATCAGGAGGGCGAGGCTCGAGCCGTGGTCAATCTAGCGATCGCGGCTCGGCAGGAGCCTCGCCATCCTGGGGAGATCGGTCAATTCTCCAGGCGTGGCCTCGCTAGGCTGAAACTCGCCTGTCATGCGACGTCGGGAAACCGGGCCACCCCTTCTGTAGGCGCAGGTCTTCAGCCTGCGACCGGGCGGCCAGCCGCGCAGGCTGAAGACCTGCGCCTACTGG
>Ga0307505_10003369_pt1 | contig 10079 bp, 6 predicted proteins | sample 23_S_MG_FD_202183 | JGI IMG/M metagenome (GOLD analysis project Ga0307505, IMG submission 202183) | Soil microbial communities from Populus trichocarpa stands in riparian zone in the Pacific Northwest, United States - 23_S | ecosystem: Environmental > Terrestrial > Soil > Riparian zone > Trees... | reverse complement strand
TCTCGCCCGGGGGCCGCATTGCCGGCCCGGTCACGAGCGCGTCGAACGGAGCCGCGATCGCCGGGATCGCGGTGGGCATCTACACGTCCTCCGGAGCCTGGGTCACGAATGCGATCACCGACGCCGCGGGAAACTATGTGACGCCAACCGGCCTGGTGACCGGCACGTACTACGCGCGCACGTTCAGCACCACGGGCTACTTGAACGAGATCTTCGACAATCAGACGCTTTGCGTGCCCAACTGTGTCGTCACGGCCGGCACCGCGATCTCGGTGACCACCGGCGTGACAACCCAGCCGGTCGGCTTCGTGCTGACGCCAGGAACGGAACTGATTCAGAACGGCGACTTCGCGAACGGCCGGGCGAACTGGTCGCTCTTTGCGACGCCCGACCTGACCTATCTCCAGTGGCAGGTGCCGAACAACGCGTTTCAGTTCTATCGCGTGCCGCCTCCTCCCAGTACCTCGAATTCGGCCGTCATCCTTCAGGGCACCGGCGCGGCGGTTGCGGCGGGCGCACCATTAATCGCCGAGTTCGACCTCGCCAACACCAGCAGCGTCCGCAAGCGCATCAGCGTGCTCCTGCACGACGGTGACTTCAGCGATCTGTCGGTCTGCACCTTCTGGTTGGCGCCCGACGCGCCGCGCCGGCGCTATGGCATGCAGACCCACGGCACCGAGGCCTGGACCAACGCGACGATTTCGTTCTACGCCGCCTCAGCCGGCAGCAATGGTGGCTACTACGAGATCGACAACGTATCGCTGCAAGCGCCGGCCGGGGCCTCGATCGGTCGCACATCGTGCCTGGATCCGCTCACGCCGGCGACATCAGGGGCGGCCACGGGACCCGATCTGATCGCCAACGGCGGGTTCGGCGCCGGGACGACGTCGTGGATCTTGTTCGGGCAGATGACGCAGCAGGTGAACGCGGGCGTCTTCGAAGTGCACCGTCCGACATCCGCGGAGCCCGCCGGGGTCATCCTGCAACCCACCGGCGCCAGCGGGGCCGCCGCCGCCATCGTCACCGCGCAGTTCGATCTTGGCAACAGCAGCGGCGTCCGGAAGCGGGTGACCGTCCTGCTGCACGACCTCGACTTCAGCGACCTGACGGCCTGCACGTTCTGGCTGGCGCCCGGTCAGGTGCTGTCCACGTACACGATGCGCGGCTTCGCGACCAAGAGCTGGACGAACGCGACGCTCTCGGTCTACGCGGCCACGGTCGGGACCGAGACCTGGACGCGACTGGACAACGTCAGCATGCGGTTGACGCCGGGATCTGCAACGACCGGAACGCAATGTGTGGCGCCGGGTGGTTAGGACCTCGACGACTGTGTTCCGTTGGGAACAGACAGAGCGCCCCGATCACACGCATTGTGGTGAAGCGAGTTCAAGCGGTTAAGAAGCGGGTAAACGAGCGTTGGGGCCTAGGTGGCCCGGGGGAGAGAGTATGCGGAAGCATCTGGTAGTTATCGGTATGGTAGCGATGTTCGGTGCGGTCGCGCAGACCGCACAGGCGGCGTCGTTGGTCTTTGGCAGTATTTCCATCAGCGGCGCCTACATCCCGGTGAACGTGGGCAGCTGCGGCACGCAGTTGTCGTGTCAGGGCGCGATGACCACGCTGGGACAGGCGACGGGGATTGACTTCGTTGTGACCAACGGCGTCACGAGCCCGGGGACGGCTGGCGACTACCGCGTCGGCGGGACGACCGGCGATTTCACCACCGCCGGAATCATTTCCGGCGTCAACGGCGAAATGGGCAAGATCAAGGACATCTCGTTGACGGGATCAAACGTCAATGGATTCTCCGCGGCGCCGATTCTGCTGTTCCAGTTGAACAACAGCGGCAACTTCTCATTCGACCTGTTGAACTTCACGTTCGTGCAGACGACCAATCAGCTCGACATCTTCGGCTTCGGCACGATCAAGCTGGCCGGCTACCTCGACACACCCGGCACGTTCTACTTCAGCAACCAAGGCACCGGCGTGGGCACGTTCACGTTCTCGGCGACCGAGGCTGCGGTCCCGGAACCGAGCTCGATGCTGCTCATGGGCTTCGGCCTGGTCGGCCTCGCGGCGGTTCTGCGCCGTCGGCGCCAGGCACGGAAGATGGCGTAAGGGCAGACGGGTACGACGGGTACCTGGAGCGGGCGGGCCGAGTGGCCCGCCCGTTCTCTTTGTGGAGACTTTACCTGTTCAGCAGCGTCTTCGCCGTCACGAACCGCGGCTCGATGTCGACCGGTACGTCGAGGAGCTTGTCGAGCACGCGCTGGACTTCGGGGCGAATCACCACCATCTGCTTGAGCAGCGCCTCGGCAGCCGCGTAGTCGCCGGTGGCCTGGATGGTCATCAAATCGCGCGTCAGGCCGGCCACCGCATCCTTGATCTTCGCGTCGTTCACGGCGAACGTGCCGTCGGCGTTCACGACGAACGCGCCCTTATCGAGCAGGTAATTCAGTTGCAGCGCGATGCCCTTGCCGTGCGCTTCCGTGATGCCAAACCGAATCGATCGAAATGCTGACGCCAGAAACGTCGTGTACATGCTCCTGGCGATCTGCGGTGAGACGACGGCGCGATCCGCCAGTTGCTGCAGCGCCCACAGACCCGAGATATCCGCCTTGGCCTCCTCGATCGCGCCGTAGGTGTTCTTGAGCGCGTGACGGACGGCCGTACCGTCGGTCAGTTGCTGCGGTCCGAGGCCGTGCATCAGTTCGTGCATCAGGATGTGCGTAAAGAACGCCTCGAAGCTGAGGTTGGCTCGGTCGGCTGCGGCCAGCGCGATGCCAGAAATCGGCACCAGCGCCTTCTGAAACTTGGCCTCCTGGACGTTCTTCAGCATCACCCGCTTCGAGCCCTTTTCCTTGACGACGCGATCGTCGTTGGGCAGGTTGAAGGCTGCGGTCTGCACGCCGCGATTGCCGTCGCCGGCCGCGAAGATCACGTTGACGACGCGAATCGGCGCCAGCGCGCCGAGCCTGGCGTTGCGATACTTCGCGTCGATCGGCAGCGCGTTCTCGAGCGTCTGCAATTCCGCGCTGAACATGCCCAGCTTCTTCGTCTCCGCGTCGTCCCGCAGCGTCACGAAGGCTTCGAACGCCGCCTTGAAGCCGAACCATTCGTCCTCGTAGGTTTCGTACGGGCCAATCGTCGGTTCGATCGTGGCGTCCAGTTCCATCCACGCGATATCGCTGGCGTAGTAGTCGTTGGACTGGAACGCATCGGCCCGGAGTTCGAGGAACTTCTTGAGCGTCGGCTGGGCGGTCATCGACGCGGCCGCGCGCAGATGTCCGGCGGCCTCGGCCAGCACGTTCTGGTACGCGACATTGTAGGGGACCGCAATCAGACGGCCGCCGGCATCACGTCGGATGACGGTAAAGAAACCGTTCGCGCTGGCCTTGTCGCCGCCCGTGAGCGTCGACATCCAGGCCTCAACCTGCGCCTTCGTGGCGTCGGCCGGGTAGTAGTTGGCCTGTTCGGGCTTGTGGGGCACGCCGAACTCCGGGCCCAGGAACGATTCGTTCTTGTCCAACCGCGACCAGGGACCTTTGTTGATCAGGAAATAGTGCAGACGCGCGCGCCCTTCGATGGAGTCGTCGGCTGCCAACTGTGCCAGCAGCGACGCATTGCCCGCCCACACCTGGTCCAGAAACAGCCCGTCCATCAACCGCGCCGCCCGAAGGATGTGCGCGAGCGCGCCGGGTTCGTTGCCGGGCAAGCCCGAGATGTCCACGGTGAGATCGACCGGCGCGAACCGGGCGATCTTCTTGTCGAGGGTGGAACCGGTCGCCGCCGGTGTGCCCGGACCTGGCGCCTCGGCGGTACACGCCGGCGTCAGCAGGCCCGTCGACGTGAACAGCAGGACGGTCAGTACGGCGCGGGATGGAGTGTGTGCGCTCATAGGCCCTATTCTGCACGGAATTTCCTACGGGTGTGCGAACTCGCGCGAACAGCTTAGAATAGGTGGATTATTCTGCATGTCAGGGACCCATCATTCATGAAGAACCTTTCTCCGGCTGACGCCGCCGCTCTGGAAGCGGTGGAAACGCGCGAGTGGCTCGAATCGCTCGACTACGTCCTCACCCAGTCCGACAAGGGACGGACGATGCGCCTGCTCGACGCCCTGCGGGCGCGGGCCCGGCAGTCGGGCGTGCGCGAGCCGTTCACGTCCACCACCCCGTACATCAATACCATCGCACCGTCCGACGAGGTGCCCGTCCCCGGCGACCGCGAAATCGAGCGCCGCATCAAGAGCCTCGTGCGCTGGAACGCTTTGGCGATGGTCGTGCGGGCTAATCGCGAGTCCGATGGCATCGGCGGCCATATCTCGACCTATGCGTCGTCGGCCACGCTGTACGAGATTGCGTTCAACCACTTCTTTCGTGGCAAAGATGCGGGCGCGGATGCGGACCTGATCTACTTCCAGGGGCATGCGTCACCGGGCATTTACGCCCGCGCGTTCCTCGAAGGCCGGCTGTCCGAGACAGATCTTCGGAACTTCCGGCACGAACTGCGGAAAGAGGGCGGACTTGCGTCGTATCCGCATCCGTGGCTGATGCCGGACTTCTGGGAATTCCCGACCGTGTCGATGGGCCTCGGGCCGCTGATGGCGATCTATCAGGCGCGCTACGCGAAATACCTCGAGAATCGCGGCCTCAAGCCCGCTTCGGATCAGAAGATCTGGGCATTCCTGGGTGACGGCGAGACCGACGAGCCCGAGGCGCTGGGATCGATCTCGCTGGCGGCGCGCGAGAAACTCGACAATCTGATCTTCGTGATCAACTGCAACCTGCAGCGGCTGGACGGCCCGGTCCGCGGCAACGGCCAGATCATCCAGGAGCTCGAGGCCGTGTTTCGCGGCGCGGGCTGGAACGTCATCAAGGTGGTGTGGGGATCGGATTGGGACGATCTGCTCGAGCGCGACACCGAGGGCCTCCTGGTCCGCCGCATGCACGAGACGGTCGATGGCGAGTATCAACGCTATGTCGTCGAGGACGGCGCGTATCTCCGGAAGCACTTCTGGGGCGCGGACCCGCGGTTGCTGCAGATGGTCAGTCATCTGTCGGACACGCAACTGAAGCACCTGCGCGTCGGGGGCCACGATCCGATCAAGGTCTATAACGCCTACCGTGCGGCGGTGACCACCAAAGGGCTGCCGACCGTCATCCTCGCGCGCACGATCAAGGGCTACGGCCTGGGCGAGGCGGGTGAGGGCAAGAACATCACCCATCAGCAGAAGAAGATGAACGAGGCCGACCTGCGCTCGTTCCGCGATCGCTTCAACGTGCCGATTCCCGACGACCGGATCGCCGACGCGCCGTTCTACCGGCCCGACGACAAGAGCGCGGAAATCGCGTACATGAAGGAGCGCCGGCTGGCGCTTGGCGGCTTTGTGCCCAAGCGCGTCGTCGCGGCGCCCGAAATCCGGCCCGCGATGACGGGCGTGTTCGAGGAGTTCGCCGAGGGCACCAAAGGCCGCAAGGCCTCGACCACCATGGTGTTCGTGAAGATGCTCGCCAAACTCTTGCGCGATAAGGAGATCGGTGATCTGGTTGTACCGATCGTGCCGGACGAGGCGCGGACATTCGGGATGGAATCGCTGTTTCGCGCGGTGGGCATCTACTCGAGCATCGGCCAGGTCTACGAACCGGTCGACATGGACACGCTGCTGTACTACAAAGAAGCGAAAGACGGGCAGATCCTCGAAGAGGGCATTACCGAGGCGGGATCGATTTCGTCGTTCATTGCGGCCGGTACGGCGTACGCGTCGCAGGGCGTGAACACGATTCCGTTTTTCATTTTCTATTCGATGTTCGGCTTCCAGCGCGTGGGCGATTTCATCTGGGCGGCGGCCGACGCGCGTTGCCGCGGCTTCCTGCTGGGCGGCACTTCCGGCCGCACGACGCTGGCCGGGGAGGGCCTGCAGCATCAGGACGGCAACAGCCACACGCTGGCGCTGTCGGTGCCGACGTGCCGTGCCTACGATCCCGCGTACGCCTACGAACTGGCGACGATCGTCGAGGACGGGATCAAGCGAATGTACGGCGATCGCGAACAGTGCTTCTACTACATCACCGTGATGAACGAGCAGTACGACATGCCGGCGATGCCTGAGGGCGCGCGCGAGGGCATCATCAAGGGGTTGTACCGGTTCAGCGTGTCGGAGCCGAACCCTTCGACTTCGCTCAGGGCGCGGGCGCAATTGATTGGCAGCGGCGCGATTCTGAACGAAGTGATCAAAGCGCAGGGACTGCTCGCGAAGTACGGCGTGTCGGCCGATGTCTGGAGCGCGACCAGCTACAACGAACTGTATCGGGATGCGCATCGCGCCGAGCGCTGGAACCTGCTGCATCCGACCGAGCCGAAGCGCGTGCCATACGTGACCGAATGTCTGGCGGGCACGAACGGGATCGTGGTGGCCGCGTCCGACTATCTCAAGAGCCAGCCGGACATGATCTCCCGATGGGTCGGGCGGCCGGTCGTGACACTGGGAACCGACGGCTTCGGCCGGAGCGAGGATCGGGCCGCACTGCGCGACTTCTTCGAGGTCGACGCGCGTCACATCGCGGCTGCGACCCTCTCCGCGCTGCATCGGCAGGGTGACATCGACGCCGCCACCGTGACGAAGGCGTTCAAGGATCTGCACATCAATCCGGAGAAGGCCGATCCCGCGCTGGCCTAGTGCCAGCCTGCGACGGTGGAGCGGCTCGTGTGTGTTGGTGGACCCCGGGCGTTCATGTGGAGCCCCGGGTCTTGAGACCCGGGGAATGAACACGAAACGAAGCGTCGAAAAGCATGAGTACTGAGATCAAGTTGCCCGAACTGGGCGAGAACATCGAAAAGGGCGACGTCGTTCGCGTGATGGTGAACGTGGGCGACTCCATCAAGGCCGATCAGCCGGTGGTGGAGCTGGAAACCGACAAGGCCACCATCGAAGTCCCCAGTTCAATCGGCGGTGTCGTGACGGCCGTCCACGTCAAGCCGGGCGACAAGGTCAAGGTTGGCCAGGTTCTCCTTGCCGTTGACGAGGCACCTGGATCTGCGAAGCCCGCCGTTGCGGCCGCGAAGCCGGAGACGGCGGAACCTCCGGCGGCCGGAACCGGCGCTCCGCCCGCACCGCCTGCGCCCCCGGCACCCGTCGCACAAGCCGCGCCCGCACGCTCGGCAGCGGTCGTTGACATCGCCAGCGCGAGGCCGGCTCCCCCGGCAGCGGCCGTCGCGCCAGTCGCGGCCGGCGCGCCCGTTCCGGCGTCGCCGACGGTCCGTCGCTACGCGCGCGAACTTGGCGTCAGCATCGGCGATGTGCCCGGCTCCGGTCCGGGCGGCCGCATCGGGCACGACGATGTCACGGCGTTTGTGAAGCGGATCGTCACCAGCGGCGGAGCGCGCACCGGCACAGGCACGCGTCAGGCGCCGCTACCGGACTTTGCGAAGTGGGGCCCGATCGACGTCCGGCCGATGTCCAACATCCGCCGCAAGACCGCCGAGCATCTGTCGGCGGCCTGGCAGGCGCCGCACGTCACGCAGCACGACAAGGCCGACGTGACCGCCATCGAGGAGTTCCGCAAGGCGCACAGCGCGCGTGCGGAGAAGGACGGCGTCAAGCTCACCGTGACGGCCATCGTCATCAAAATCGTCGGACTGGGGATCGCCAAGTTCCCACAGTTTGCGTCGTCGGTGGACATGGCGAACGAATCGCTGATTTTCAAGAACTACTGCCACATTGGCGTAGCCGTGGACACGCCGAATGGCCTGCTCGTGCCGGTGATTCGCGACGTGGACAAGAAGACCATTACGCAGATTGCCGGCGAGTTGATGACGCTGTCGCAGAAGGCGCGCGACAAGAAACTCAGTCTGGACGAAATGTCGGGCGGGGTGTTCTCGGTCACGAACCTGGGCGGCATCGGCGGAACGTCGTTCACCCCGATCGTGAACATGCCGGAAGTCGCCATTCTCGGGCTGTCGCGCACGGCGATCGAGCCGGTGTGGAAGGACGACGCGTTCGTACCGAAGCCGATGCTGCCGCTCTCGCTGTCCTACGATCACCGTGTCATCGACGGCGCCGACGCCGCACGGTTCCTGCGATTCGTCGCCGAGGCGTTGGAACAGCCGATGTCGATCTATCTGTAAAGAGAAGGACGTGAAGAGAGTCAAGGAAGTGAAGACGTCAGCATGGCACGCGTGACGGCCTTGACACTCTTCACTTCCTTGAGTTGCTTCGCTTCCTTCTAGGGTTTATTTTCAGAGATCTATGACTTCTACTCAACTGGTCATTGTCGGTGGCGGTCCTGGCGGATATGCGGCCGCGTTTTATGCGGCGGACATGGGTATGTCCGTGACGCTCGTGGATATGGAGCCGAACCCTGGCGGCGTGTGTCTCTATCGCGGGTGCATTCCGTCAAAGGCGCTCCTGCACGTCGCGAAGGTCGCGAGCGAAGCGAAGCACGCGTCGCATTGGGGGCTGACCTACGGCGAGCCGGCGATCGATCTCGAGAAGCTGCGCGGCTTCAAGGATGGCGTTGTTTCGAAACTCACGGGGGGGCTGGGCCAGCTCTCCAAGCAGCGCAAAATCAATTACATACAGGGCAAGGCGTCATTTGTTGACGCGAAGAACCTGACGATCGAGCCCGTGGGCGGCGGGGCCGTTCAGCCGCTGGCCTTCGAGCACGCCATCATTGCGACCGGGTCGTACCCGACGCGTATTCCCGGCCTCACGATCGACAGCCCGCGCGTGATGGATTCCACCGGCGCGCTCAATCTGCCGGACATTCCGAAGACGCTGCTCGTCGTCGGCGGCGGCTACATCGGTCTCGAACTCGGGTCCGTCTATGCCGCACTGGGCACCAACGTGACCGTCGTCGAGATGACGGACAGTTTGCTGCCCGGCGCGGACCGCGACCTCGTCACCTTCCTTGCGCGACGGCTCGAGACGACGCTGCACAAGATCCTGCTGAAGACGCGCGTCACGGGCATGGAGGAAGCGAAGAACGGCGTCAAGGTCCTGATGGAGGGTGACCCTTCGACCGGCTCAGGGCAGGGGCTCGCGGACGGGGACAAGGCGCAGGTGTTCGAGCGCGTTCTGGTGTCAATTGGCCGCCGGCCGAACTCCGCCGTGCCCGGGCTCGACAAGACGGGCGTGAAGGTGGGCGAGAAGGGTTTCATTGCGGTCGACGCGCAGCTGCGAACGGCCACGCCGAACATCTTCGCGATTGGCGACGTCGTCGGCGAGCCGATGCTGGCCCACAAGGCGTCGCACGAGGCGCGCGTCGCCGTGGAAGCGATCCTTGGCCACAAGGTCGCGTTCGAGCCGCAAGCCATTCCGGCCGTCGTCTTTACCGATCCGGAAGTCGCGTGGTGCGGACTCACGGAAAGCGAGGCGAAGAAGCAAGGCCGCAAAGTCGAGATCGCGAAGTTTCCCTGGGCTGCGCTGGGCCGTGCGCTTGCGATCGATCGTCCGGACGGCATGACCAAGCTCGTCATCGATCCCGCGACCGAGCGCGTGCTCGGCGTGGGGATCGTCGGCTCCGGCGCGGGCGAGCTGATCGCCGAAGGCGTGCTCGCCATTGAGATGGGCGCGCTTGCCAGCGATCTGAAGTTGACGATTCATCCCCACCCAACTATGTCTGAGACCTTGATGGAGGCGGCGGAGGTGTTCTTCGGGCACTCCACGCACGTGTACCGCCCGAAGAAGAAATAGAGGTTTGCATGCGATATGTCGATGGATTCGTGATCGCCGTCCCGAAGAAGAACGTGAAGGCCTACGTGAAAATGGCCCGGTGGGGCAAGCGCGTGTGGATGAAACATGGCGCGCTCGATTACATGGAGTGCGTCGGTGACGACCTGAAGGCGAAGTGGGGCACGCCGTTTCCGCGTCTCGCGAAGGCGAAGGCCGGCGAAACCGTCGTGTTTTCGTACATCGTGTTCAAGTCGCGCGCGCACCGCGATCGCGTCAACGCCAGGGTCATGAAGGAGATGGAGACGACGCCCATGCCCAAGGACATGCCGTTCGAGATGAAGCGCATGACCTACGGCGGCTTCAAGGTCGTCGTCGGCCGCTGACCGGGGTCAGACCGGGGTCAGACCGG
>Ga0307505_10003368_pt1 | contig 10081 bp, 8 predicted proteins | sample 23_S_MG_FD_202183 | JGI IMG/M metagenome (GOLD analysis project Ga0307505, IMG submission 202183) | Soil microbial communities from Populus trichocarpa stands in riparian zone in the Pacific Northwest, United States - 23_S | ecosystem: Environmental > Terrestrial > Soil > Riparian zone > Trees... | reverse complement strand
CTACACCGGTTTAACATTGGTAAACCGGCGGCCTGGTTGTGCCAGGGGTGGCAAGAGCAGTTACGGGGCAAGCCGGGTAAGGCGATGAAGTTGTGGCAGAAGGGTATTGCGGCCGCGGTAACGCTCCAGACCCCCTTTGAAGAAGGGTGGCTCCATTACCAGCTGGGTCGTCATCTGCCCGCCAATGACCCGGCCCGCGCCACCCATCTGGCCCAGGCACGAGAGATATTCACCCGGCTGGGCACAACTTACGAACTATCGCTGGTAGCCCTTGTTTGAGTTCGTGGCATATTGCGGCCAACATTCCACGCGCTACCTGAAAAAACACACGCCAAGGACGCCAAAGCTACCAGGTAAGCGTTCAGTCGAATTCGTTTATCCGTCCAGACCGCCCGGCCGTAAAACGGACCGGGCTATGGTTACAAAGGCCGTTGGCCTGGCGTTTTAGCCCGGCGGTTCGACCGCCGGGCGAGCTAACTGGAGATTTAGTATGTCTACTCCTCATCTCCTGGATGCGTTGAGCCAGCTTTATCCGCCGGCGCGTTTATTGACCGCCCCCTCAGCCCTCGTGGCCTATGAATCGGATGCCCTGACGGCGTTCCGAGCGCGGCCGCGAGCCGTCGTTCTGCCGGAAACCCAAGCCGAAATCATCGAGACGGTGCGCCTGTGCCATCAATACAGCGTGCCGTTTGTAGCGCGGGGTAGTGGCACCAGCCTGTCCGGTGGTTCATTACCTGTTGAGGATGGCATCACTATCGCCCTGAACCGGATGAACCACATCCTACACCTGGACCCGGAGCAACGGATCGTGGTCGTGGAGCCGGGGGTGGTCAATTTGCATGTGAGCCAGGCCGCGGCCGCGTACAACCTCTACTACGCCCCTGATCCATCCAGCCAGAGCATTTGCACCATCGGCGGCAACATCGCCTTCAATTCCGGCGGGGCGCACTGCCTCAAATATGGCATGACCAGCAATCACGTCCTGGGCATCAAGGCCGTTCTACCTGATGGTGAGGTCATCACCCTGGGCGGCGACAGTCTGGAGAGCGTTGGCCCCGATTATTTGGGGCTGTTCATCGGCTCAGAAGGGTTGTTTGGCATCGCCCTGGAGATTACCCTGCGCCTTCTGCCCAAACCGGAACTGTACCGGACCGTTTTAGCGGCCTATGACAGTCTGGCTCAGGCGGGGGATGCAGTAGCCCAGGTGGTGGCGTCTGGTTTACTACCAGGGGCCATCGAGATGATGGACCGGTTAGCGATCAAGGCGGCGGAAACGGTGAAGGCGGGTTATCCGGACGCGGCCGCGATCCTCATCGTTGAGTTAGAAGGCGAGAAAATCCAGGTGGACGCCGAGTTTGAGCACCTGATGCGCCTCATCGAAGCGTCTGGGGCGACAGAAGTGCGAGTGGCCCAGGATGCCGACCAGCGGGCGCGTATCTGGAAGGGGCGCAAGGGGGCGTTTTCGGCGGTGGGGCGGCTCAGTCCTGATTACATTGTGCAGGATGGGGTGGTGCCACGCGGCCGCTTGGGCGAAGCCCTGGCCGAAATCGAACGGCTCAGCCAGGTATATGACATTCGTGTTGCCAATGTGTTTCACGCCGGGGATGGCAATTTGCACCCGTTGATTTTGTACGATGGGCGAATTGACGGGGCTTTAGAGCGGGCCGAAGAATTGGCGGGGCATATCATCCGCTTGTGTATTCGGTTGGGTGGCTCCATTACCGGGGAGCATGGCGTGGGCATGGAAAAGCGTAATTACCTGCCCGCCATGTTCAGCGAAACAGATATGGATGTGATGTGGGGCATTCGCCAGGCCATTGATCCACAGGCCCTAGCCAATCCGGGCAAGATGTTCCCTGGGGCAGAAGCCCCAGCCCTGTCCCATCGTGGGCCGCATCCGCTGGAGAAGGCGGGAATCATTTCGCGGGAATAATTTTTAAGGGGATGTGGATGGCGATTTGATTGAACTCTTACAATATAACTCACGGTCCGGTCAGATGCAGGCTAGTTTAGAAAATGCGGTAAGGTTTCTATATGACAACAGAAAACCCTACCATAACCATAGAACGAGTGGACGATATACCCTTACTTGTGGCGCAAGCCATCAAAATGGGCTTACCTGCCCTGTTGAATGAAATGAATGGGTAGTTGTGTGCCAATCACCAGATCGTTTTCATTGCGGCCGCGTCATCCAGGGTAAGAAAAGCGAGTGGCCTTGGACAATAATGTAACTCATTTTTGTAGCCCTCCCGATACCACCTGGCCCTTGAACAGTCAGCTTTACTGTATAATGCCCCGGTATCTCATAGGTATGTATCGGATCATTACATAGGGTGCTGGTTGCTCCATCACCAAAGTTCCACCAGCAATCTGTGAAACTGCCGCTCGAGAGATTAGTGAAAGTGACATCAAGTGGGATCCAACCACTGGTAGGTGAGCCAGAAAAGTCAGCAAACGGTGGCAATCCCAACTGAATGACAAAGGCATCCTTGATGCCGCCACTATTATGGGTCGGATCAAAGGCTCCTGGTGTTGTGGGAAAATCGGGCGAAATTGTACTGCCCGTCATGTAGGCAAGCCACATGTCAGCAATGGCCAAACCCCCGCTTAACTCACTATTGATACCACCTATATAGGTTCCATAAGTCAGGGTACTACCGGCTGGATCGAGTCTTGCCAGATAGGTATCGTTACCGCCACCGTTACCGAGTGGGTCAAAGGCGTCCGGTGTTGTAGGAAAGTCACCTGAACTGGTATTCCCCACCACATAAACGCTCCCCATTTCGTCTACCGCAATCTGAGAGCTACTGTCCCAATCCGTCCCGCCCAAAAACGTTGCATAAATGAGACTGCTACCACTCACATCAAATTTTGCCACAAAGGCATCTGTGTTACCGTTGTAGGTTGTGTCATAGGCCCCTGCTGTAGCAGGAAAGTCGGCTGAATGGGTATAACCTAGAACATAAGCGTTCCCCATGTCATTTAGCGCAACAGTGACATCCCCCTCCAGGTTACTACCCCCCAGAAAGGTAGCATAGGGCAGAGCGCTTCCGGTTGCATTAAGTTTGACCACAAAGGCATCGTAGCTACCATTGAAAGTTGGGTCATAGGCTGTGGGTGTTGTGGGGAAATCGACTGAATTAGTGAAGCCCACAACATAGGCATTTCCCGCCGCATCTATGCCAATACTGGGACCATGATCATCATTGTCGCCGCCCAGATAGGTTGAGTAGAGCAAGTTCGTTCCAGCGGCGTTCAACTTAGCTACAAAGGTATCAAGAGCACCATTGTGAGTAGGGTCAAAAGCCCCAGAAGTGGTGGGAAAGTCAGTCGAAACAGTCGTGCCGACTAAGTAAGAATTGCCAGCCTCATCCAAGGCAATATCATACCCTTCATCAATCGAATCCCCACCAAGAAAGGTTGCATAAACCAGATCACTCCCATTTGGGTTGAGTTTGACTACGAAGGAATCCATGATGTCACCTATCGCGACATCATATGCTCCTAGCGTGGTAGGGAAGTCGGCCGATTGGGTATAGCCAGTGACATACACATAGCCCATCTCGTCCAGGACCAGGCCAGTACCGGCATCCAGCCCACTACCACCCAAGAAAGTCGCATAGACCAGGCTGCTACCGGTTGGGTCAAGTTTAACGACAAAGCCATCGGCCCCCCCGCCATTATGGGTGGGGTCAAAGGTGCCAGGTGTTGTCGGGAAGTTTGTGGAATAGGCATTGCCGGTAACATAAGCATGGCCCAGACTGTCCGCCGTAACATCATCACCCATTTCCTCATTATTTCCGCCCAGGAAGGTTCCATAAAGCAAGCCCGTAAACGATTCCGGTACGGCGGGTGTTAGGGCCAATGGGCTATGAGTGGCAGAGGGGCTAAAGGAAAGAATATTGTTTTCCAGGGCAGGGATTAGGTTGAGAGAAATGGCGGTAGTACCCTCGGTTATAACAACTGACAGGGGCGGTAAATCGAGATCGCCGGCGGGGGTGGTCATAATGAGGTGCCCTTGGTTCAACTGTAGGGTCTCAGCTCCCACCACTTGCAGGCGCACCTGTTGTAAAGCTGATAGGCAATTCTCGTGACAAACCAATCGGGTTAAGAGTTGGTTTGTTTCGCCCACAACCTCGAAATCTATTCCCGGATATAAATCCACATAACGCACGCCGCGCCAGACTGGCACATGCGTTTGCCATTGGTTGGGATCAGATCCAACAAAGTAATTGACTGACGTTTCTAACGGATCAAACGGTTCTAACTGAGGCGTTGAGTTGCTCCCCACAAAACTCAGTTTGATATTGATTCCCAGCGGGGGTTCTGCTTGTTCCTGTACGTAAGGAAGGTCGTCTGACCTCGTGGTTCCTGGAGCTAGCAGGGTGAGCCATAAGGCATCCTCAGCCAGCCACATCGTGCCGTTGCCGCCACGTACCTGAAACCGGGCCCGTTCGTCAAACTGGCCAGCATTTTCAATAAACAGAAGAGGGGGATCTGTTGATGGCGTGGCCGATGAATTGGGTTGAGCCGCGGCCGCGGAGGGTGATGCGGAAAGGTGGAGAAGAAACAGTAATAAGGAAAGAAAAAATAGGGGTAAAACGAAGGGTCTTATTTTCATGATGATGCGTCCTTGTGTGCCGGTGAGGTCGCCAGATATTTTGATGTGGGCAGGTAGGAGAACGATCTCACAATGGGTTAATTATTATTGTGCTCACAAATGTGGGAATGTTAAACGATTGTTAGCCGAGAGATTATAACAGTTTCCCAATCTTGCAGATAGAGAGATGGTTCAAGATCACCCTTTATTCTGGATGATGGGACAGGAAAGATTTTGAACGCGGCCGCAACCAATTCTCTCGTACTCTAGCGGTAACCGAGATGAGGTTATCTTATTTTTCGATTAGCACCAACCAGATACTACCGTCGGCACCGGAATAAGTTGGGCCTGGACTACGACGGAGTCGGTATCAGCGTCATAGTTGTTCACTTCAACGGCACAAACGGGGCCGAAGGGAAATAGGTGCGGTTGTATCTATGGTTCGGTCATACTTTCGGATAAACAATAGAAATGTAGCCTCTTTGAACTGATTTGCGCTCGAAAAACGCTCTGCAAGTGAAAAATTTGGCTCAAATCACAACAAGCGAAAATATCGGCGGGGTGCAACCCTAAAGGTTGGCTTTTTTGATGAAAATGGGGCAAACATCTCATGTTTCGCCAAAAAATTACCCAAATCGTTAGTAAATCGCCCAGAGAAGGTTTAACCAAATCATCTTACATTTCCAAATCTTCCTGGATGATCTGAGGCGAAGGATGGATGCAGATGAGTTCCAGCGGCCCGGTGCCGATGTTGAGGAATTTATGGGGAGTGTTCGCGGCCGCGACAACCACATCGCCTGCACCAGCCTCAATTTCTTCATTACCCACCGTGAACCGCACCTTTCCAGCGCGGACGATCCAGGTTTCAGGGTAGGGGTGCTGGTGCAGGGATGATCCCATGCCCGGTTCGTTGTTGACATGAAAAAATGAAGCCCCGGAACCATAAAACGCACCCTCAAATCTCACTGTGCCGCTTGGAGTACGCTGTTGGTCAGCAGGCCGAATGATCTTATACATGAAATCTCTCCTTATCAGGGAATAGACTGGTCGTCCCAAGCAGTTAATCGTACCTTTCAAGCCAGCTTCTTGTCCAGTTAGCAAGAAGATCGGCCACGAATTTTTCTTTTCCCATTCGTGCTAATTCGTGTAATTCGTGGCAAAAACCTCTTAGGTGCTGGCTTGTCCAGGTTAGGCGTTGACAATCGTTGCTTCGATCTCTGCCCAGCTATTGAGGCGGCCCAGACCCAGGCTCTGGTAAACCTCTTTGGCCTGCTCCGCACCACTCAACTGCCCCAGTAAAACCACTGCCGCTTGGTAACTCACCAGGCCACCATTGGCCGTGATGCGGCGGTTATCCAACACCACTGGTTTATCATGCACTACCTGAATCGCCGGGAATTGGGCCTGTAAACTCGTTTCACCACCAAACCAGGTTGTAGCTTGTTTGCCGTCCAATACCCCAGCATTCCCCAGAAGAAAGGCCCCGGCACAGAAACTGCCTAGCCACTGCACGCTTTCTTCCTGCTTTTGGATAAAGGCGTTCAGTTTGTCGTGTTGTAAGAGGTGGCTCATATCATTACCCCCAGGAACCAACAATACATCTAACATCAAATCATCGGCAATGGTGGCGTCTACTGTCAGACGAATACCTTCTTCTGTGCCAATGGTTGGCTGTGGCTCAACGCCGATCAACAACACCTTCCCCCCTTTGAACCAATCCCGTTGGCTGGCAGTAGCAAACACTTCCGCCGGACCAATCACTTCAGAGGTTAATACCCCATCGAAAACAATAATCCCAATCGTATAAGCTTTTGACATGGTGTGAACTCCTCTCTCTTTTTCTTATATAATAGGCTGAGTGCTCACGAAATAATTGTAAAATTTCGACATCTTGGCGAACCACATGCCGCAAACGCCAGAATCTCAATTAGCCTATCTTGGCTTCCAACGCATCTTACCAGGCCAGTTATTACGCCCTTATGTACGGTCGTACTGGTATTTTCGTCGTGAAATACCCCTGAGTGCCTACCACGAGGAATTTATGCACCCGACGGGCGGGTTTGGGCTTGTCTTCAATTTTGGCGACACGCTGAGATTAGACGCCCAGACTGTGACCGAACCCGTATTTCTGGACGGCGTCAATACGGTTTCCCGCAAGTTGGGTTTTCTAGGCCAAGTGGAGTTAATGGGGGTGCGCTTTTATGAAGGGGGTGCGTATCCTTTTTTGGGGGTGCCGCTCAATGAACTGCGGAATGAGATGGCTTTATTGGATACCCTGGAAAGACCCGGTCTGTTAACGCTTCAGGCACGTCTCCATGAAGCAGAATCGCTATCGGCCCGCATTAACCTGCTTGAAGGATGGCTAATAGAACGTCTCTTGCGTGGCAAAGAGCGCAACGGGATCATTCCCGCGTCCCTGACGATGTTACGTGATACGAGAGGCCATCGGCCCATTCCTGAATTGGCTCAAGAATTGGCTATCAGTCAAAGACAATTGGAGCGTCTCTATCAGAGTCAGGTGGGTATGTCACCTAAGCAGTATGCTCAGTTATTAAGAGTGGAGACGGCCCGCCTGGCCCTTAAACAGATGAACGGCCAAACGACGACAACGCTCGCGGCCGCGCTGGGTTACTATGATCAATCCCATTTTATTCATGAATTCGGGGCGGTTATCGGCCTGACACCCTATGCTTATATGAAACGTCATCATACATGATCCAGAATAGAGAAAAGCAACGTTGTCACTCATGATTGTTCAAGCACAGGATAAAGAAACGGTGGCCGCGGCCGCGTCCCAACACCCTTCCCTTTCCGTCAAAGGTGGGAGGAGCAAAACCGCGCTGGTTGGGAACCCCCCGGTGGTGCTGGATGTGTCCGGTCTAAGGGGCGTGCTGGAATATGAGCCAGATGAATTCACCTTCACGGCCCTGGCAGGCACACCCATCCGGGAGATCAACACCCTGCTGGCCCAACACGGCCAATATTTGCCCTTTGATCCGTTGTTGGTGGACAAAGGGGCGACATTAGGCGGCACGGTGGCGGCGAACAGCAACGGCTCCGGGCGTTACCGCTATGGCGGCGTGCGGGATTTTATCCTGGGGGTGCAATTTGTGGATGGGCGCGGACAGTTGGTGCGCGGCGGCGGCAAGGTAGTGAAAAATGCCGCCGGGTTTGATCTGCCCAAGCTGATGGTCGGTAGTTTGGGGCAGTTGGGCATTCTGGTGGAATTAACGTTTAAGGTGTTCCCTCAACCTCCGGCTTATGCCACGCTGAAAGCTGATTTGCCCGATTTGAATACCGCTCTGGAGACAATCTACCGGTTGTTCACCTCTCCATTGGAACTAGATGCGCTGGACTTGACTCTGCCAGGGACGTTATGGTTGCGGCAGGGGGGAAGTGAGGAGACGTTGCGGCCGCGACTGGAACAGCTTCGTCAATTTGTCGGCGGCGGCGACATCCTCAACGGCGATGAGGATGCGGCCATTTGGCATACCGCCCGCGAACTGGCCTGGGTTCCGGCAAAGAATACCCTGGTCAAAGTACCTCTCACCCCCAAACGCATTCCGGCTTTACAAATCGCCCTCGCACCCTATGAACTAACCGTGCGTTACAGTGCGGGGGGTAATGTGGCCTGGATTGCCTGGCCTGCCAGCCTGGACATTCTCGATGCCCTGTTGAAAAAACAAGGCTTACGTGGTCTGGTCCTGTTGGGTGAACCCATCGCCCAACCATTACTCGGCGTCCCACTTGATGCTATTTTCGCGGGTCGTGTCCGGCAAGCTCTTGATCCCCAGCAAAAATTTGTTCAGGGGAGGTAAGACCCTCATCCCCGGCCCTTCTCCCCGGCAGGGAGAAGGGGGCACATACCCTCTCCAGGGGGAGAGGGCAGGGTGAGGGGTTTTTAGAAACAGATATGAAACATCCCAGTTGACCAACTTGGCCCCCAGCAAAAATTTGTTCAGGGGAGGTAAAGCCCTCATCCCCGGCCCTTCTCTCTGGCAGGGAGAAGGGAGCACATACCCTCTCCAGGGGAGAGGGCAGGGTGAGGGTTTTTAGAAACAGATATGAAACACAACATCCCGGTTGATCAACTTGGCCCACAAGGGAGCGCGATGGCAGAGGCAGTGAGTGCTTGTGTGCATTGCGGCTTTTGTTTGGCGGCCTGCCCCACGTATGCCGTGTTGGGTGAGGAGATGGATTCACCCCGCGGCCGCATCGTCTTGATGAAGGAGATGCTGGAAGGCAACCTGGAACTGGAACCAGCTCTGCCTTACATTGACCGTTGCCTGGGCTGTTTGGGCTGTGTGACGGCCTGCCCGTCCGGGGTGCAATATGGCGAGTTGGTCACCAGCTTCCGGGCCTGGTCTGAGGACAAACGGGAACGCCCATTCATAGAGAAGGTCAAGCGTACCCTGGTGGCCCAGACGTTACCTTACCCCAAACGGTTTCGGGTTGCGGCCGCGACCGGTCGCCTCACCAAACCACTCCATCCCCTACTACCCCGCCCTTTCCAACCCATGCTTGACTTGCTACCGGGCCAATTGCCCCCAGCCCAACCGTTGCCCGGCATCTACCCGACGCAGGGAGAGCGACGGGCGCGGGTGGCTCTGCTGGCGGGCTGTGTCCAACAAGTTCTCAACCCAGATATTAACTGGGCTACTTTGCACGTTTTATCAGCCAATGGGGTTGAGGTAGTGATTCCGGCGAGGCAGGGGTGTTGTGGGGCGTTGGGGATGCACACAGGGCAGGCCCGGCAGGCCCGGCAACTGGCCCGGCACAATCTAAACACTTTCCCGATGGATGTAGATGCTATCATCATCAACGCCGCCGGATGTGGCTCTGGTATCAAGGAGTATGGTCTACTCTTTGCTGGGGAGCTGGATGAGGCCCAAGCACGGGTGTTTTCTGCTAAAGCCCAAGATGTGAGCGAGTTTTTAGTGCAATTGGGGTTGCGGCCGCTCAATCCCCTGCCTTCTCCCCTCAAAGTGGCCTACCACGACGCCTGCCACCTGGCCCACGCCCAGGGTATCCGTTCAGCCCCCCGTACATTGCTCCAGCAAATCCCCAACCTGACCCTGCTGGAAATCCCGGAAAGCGATTTGTGTTGTGGCTCGGCGGGGACGTACAACCTCGAACAGCCAGCCATTGCCCAACAACTGGGTCAGCGTAAAGCGGGAAATATTCTTAGCACCCGGCCGGATGCGGCGGTGATGGGGAATATTGGTTGTATGGTACAAGTGGAGAGAGGGCTTGCGGCCGCGGGCCATCCTCTTCCCGTCTACCACACCATCCAACTCCTGGCTATGGCTCTCACCAGATAACAAAAAAGGTGTCACAATGACACCCTTCTGTTTTATGGTGGGCCATGGGGGATTCGAACCCTCGACCAATTGATTAAAAGTCAACACGCCGTTCAGCCTCATCTTAGGCAGTTTGTAGACCCCGATCTTCTTTCCCTTTTTCATCAGCCTTTCTCCTGGC
>Ga0307505_10003367_pt1 | contig 10081 bp, 6 predicted proteins | sample 23_S_MG_FD_202183 | JGI IMG/M metagenome (GOLD analysis project Ga0307505, IMG submission 202183) | Soil microbial communities from Populus trichocarpa stands in riparian zone in the Pacific Northwest, United States - 23_S | ecosystem: Environmental > Terrestrial > Soil > Riparian zone > Trees... | reverse complement strand
AGGAGCAAGGTGCGGATGAGATCGTCCTCCTCGACGTTTCGGCGACACCCGAAGGACGAGCCAACAACTTCGATGTGGTCGCCGCTGTTCGTGATGTCCTCTCCATACCGTTGACGGTCGGTGGTGGAGTTCGCCAGATCACCGACGCCGGCCGATTGCTCGACGTTGGCGCCGACAAGGTGGGAATCAACACGGCGGCAGTCGACCGCCCTGAGCTGATCACCGAGATGAGCGACCGCTTCGGCGCACAGTGCACGGTCGTGGCGGTCGACGCTGCCGCAGCCGGGGAGTCCTGGGAAGTCGTCGTCAGGAGTGGCAAGGTGCGGACCGGTCGTGATGCTGTGGACTGGTGCACCGAAGCCGCGAAACGCGGCGCCGGCGAGATCCTGCTCACGAGCTGGGACCGAGACGGGACCGGGGAGGGCTATGACCTCGGGTTGGTCGCCCGGGTTACCGCCGCTGTCAACGTCCCGGTGATCGCGTCTGGCGGCGCCAAGAGCCACCAGCACATGGCAGCAGCAATCTCGGCTGGTGCGAGTGCCGCGCTGGTGGCGTCGATACTCCACGATGGGCTCACGACGGTTTCCAACCTGAAGACAGGTCTGGGTGAAGCCGGCATCTGGGTGCGACCGTGATCGTCCCCTCGATCGACATCGTCGCCGGAAGCACTGTCCAACTTGTCGGTGGCGAGGAGCAGGCTCTCGACGCCGGCGACCCTGTCGCCGTGCTCGACCGGTTCTCAGTCGCCGGCGAGGTGGCGGTGGTCGATATCGACGCCGCGAGGGGCGAAGGAGACAACTCCGCGATCGTGGAAGACCTCTGCTCGCGCGCCCCGATCAGGGTGGGAGGCGGGGTCAGGACCGTGGACAGTGCCCTTCATTGGCTCGATGCGGGGGCAGCCAAGGTCGTCATTGGCACGGCCGCGGACGAGCGTCTCCTCTCCGAGCTGCCGGCCGACCGGGTCGTCGTCGCACTCGATGCCCGTCATGGCGAAGTGGTGACCCACGGTTGGCGTCAGGGCAGCGGCCGGGGCCTTCTCGACTCGATCACGCGCTTCCGCGAGCTGTGTGGGGGCTTTCTCGTCACGTTCGTCGAGCGGGAAGGAAAACTCGGGGGGACCGACATGGAGATGGCTCGGCGCGTGGTCGATGCGGCCGGCACGTCGCGTGTGACCATCGCCGGCGGGATCGCCACGGCCGATGAGATCGCCGAGCTCGACCAAATGGGCGCCGACGCTCAGGTTGGGATGTCGCTGTACACGGGGGGGCTTTCCCTGGGAGATGCCCTGGCAGCCCCCTTGCAAAGTGATCGCCCGGACGCGTTGTGGTCGACAGTCGTCGTCGACGAGCACGGTGTCGCACTGGGCCTCGCCTGGTCCAGCCCTGAGAGCCTGCGGGAGGCCGTGGACACCCGGAGAGGGGTCTATCAGAGCCGGAGCCGGGGCCGTTGGGTCAAGGGTGAGACCTCGGGTGCCACCCAGGAGCTGGTCCGCGTCGACCTCGATTGCGACCGGGATGCCCTCCGTTTCACAGTCCGGCAGAGAGACGGGTTCTGCCACACGGGGACCCGAACCTGTTGGGGTGAGGACCGGGGCTTGGCCCGCCTGGACCGCCGTCTCCACGGCATGGCCGCGGAGCGGCCCGAGGGCTCGAATACCGTCCGGCTCCTCGACGACATGGCACTTCTCGACTCGAAGCTCGCCGAGGAAACCGGCGAGCTCATCTCTCCCGGAGCCGACATCGCCTCCGAAGCAGCCGACCTCCTTTACTTCGCGCTGGTAAAAAGCGTCGCCGCCGGCGTGGCTCTCGAGGAGATCGAATCGATCCTCGACAGCAGGGAACGGCGGGTGAGGAGACGACCCATGGAGATTAAGGAAGTGGAGTGAGCGGGGTGTTGCGCAGAGTCCGGCCGTCGGATCTCGAAGTTCGCGGGCACGTGGCGCCGGACGCCGAGGTAGCCAGGACTGCGGCCGAGATCGTCGAGGACGTGAGGGAGCGCGGCGAGGAAGCCGTGCGACATCACGCCGAGCGTCTCGGCGATATCGTCCCAGGGCAGACACTTGTCCGGGACCGCCAGGATCTCCGCGCCGCTTTCGAGTCACTCGAGGAAGAGACGCGTCAGCTTCTCGCCAGGATTCACCGTCGCATCGAAGGGTTCAGTCGCGCCCAACGAGAAGGGCTGTCCGACCTGAACGTCCAGGTCGACGGGGGACAGGCCGGGCATCGCTGGATCCCGGTGAACTCTGTCGGCGCCTACGCACCCGGGGGGCGATACCCACTCCCGTCTTCTGTGTTGATGACAGTCACCCCCGCACGTGTTGCCGGGGTCACCAGCGTCTGGGTGGCGTCGCCCCGGCCAACCGAGCTCACTCTTGCGGCCGCCTGGGTCGCGGGAGCCGACGGTCTCCTCGCCGTTGGCGGGGCGCAGGCCATGGCTGCCCTGGCCTATGGCACGGTGGGCCCGCCGGCGGACCTCCTCGTGGGGCCGGGGAACAAGTGGGTGGTCGCGGCGAAACGCCACCTCGTGGGCGAGGTTGGCATCGACGGCCTGGCAGGGCCAAGCGAGATTCTCGTGATTGCCGACGACACTGCCGACCCTTCCCTCGTCGCCGCCGACCTGTTGGCACAGGCCGAGCATGATGTCGATGCGGTACCGACTCTGGTCACCCCATCGGAGAGACTGGCCGGTGCAGTGGACGAGGCCTTGGCGTCCCAGCTGATCGACCTCCCCACGGCCGAGGTAGCCGGGGCCGCCTTGTCGAACGGCCTGTGTGTGCTGGTCCGCGACCTCCGCCATGCCGCCGAGGTATCCGACTCCTTGGCCCCTGAGCACCTTGCCCTCCACGTGGAAGATCCGCGAGCGGTTGCCCTGCAGGTTCGCAACTACGGGACGCTTTTCGTCGGGCACGGATCCGCAGAAGCATTTGCCGACTACGGCGTGGGCCCGAACCACGTGCTGCCGACCGGTGGCGGCGCCAGATTCGCCGCCGGGCTTTCCGTGTTCACCTTCCTCAAACCGGCGACCTGGCTGAGTGTCGACCGCCCCGACCTACTGATCGAGGACACCGCACGCCTCGCCCGTCTCGAAGGGCTCGAGGCGCATGCCAGGGCGGCTCTCGCTCGGGGCCGGGCCGGCTGATCAGGCTCGAAATGTGCCGGGTCGGGGTTGCAATTCGGGGTGGCGGTGACCCTTTTCCCATGGAAAGCGACCCTGGAAGTCGTCGTAGCTGAGTTGAAGCACTTCAACCGAGGAATCTGGCGGGCGCTTGTAGAAGCGGTTGGCCGAGAACACGATTTCCCCAGGGTTGGGGACCTCCTCGGGCACGACCCGATGTTCCCACTCACCGAATTCGATCATCACACCGGGCATCAACGCCCCGTCGTCACGGACGTGGCCGCCGAGTTCGTTCAGCAGAGAGAAAGCGGTATCGGGGTCGAGGCCGAACGCCAGCAGCTCCGGATGCCCCAACCCGAACAGCCCCACCGTGTATGCGAACGGCGGGCCCTCGTCTTCACTGCCGCCGTCGCATCCCGGAGCGGAACAGCATCCGCCTCCTATGTACTCGATGGCCCACCCGTGTCTTCTGATGATTGTGCCGATCCTGGCGTCCTCTTGGTCGAGCCAAGCTTGCAAGCGAGCATTCATTTCCATCCCTCCTCATACGCCCTCCTCGGCCCAACGTAGGTGTGGGCGGGGACAGATCTCGGGGCCGGGCCAGCTGATGCGCCCCCGGTGTCCGCAACCCGTGTTGCGCTACACTCCCGGCGTTTGTGGGAGCGTCCACGGCGCACAGGCGGAAAATGGGAAGCAGCCAACCCGATACCGACGTCCGATCTGCGGCCAGGCTGATCAGCACACCGGATCAGCGTCTCCGTGTATTCGTGTCGTCCACCCTCAGCGAGCTCGCTCCGGAGCGTGAGGCGGCCGAGGAAGCGATCCGCACTCTGAGACTCACGCCGGTCATGTTCGAGCTCGGAGCCCGTCCCCACCCGCCGGTCGACCTCTACCGGTCGTACCTCGATCAGTCGGACGTCTTCGTTGGGATCTACTGGCAGGCCTATGGCTGGGTCGGTCCCGATGCCGATTTATCCGGGATCGACGACGAGCTCAGGCTCTCCGGATCCCTTCCCCGTCTCATATACATCAAGGAGCCGGCGCCCGAGCGGGAGGCCGGGCTCGCCTCGATGCTGGACCGCATCCGCGACGATGGGTCGGCTTCATATCGCACGTTCGGCACGGCCGAAGAGCTCTCCGAGCTGTTGCTGGACGATCTGGCGGTGCTGGTGACCGAACGCTTCTACTCGTCGGCGGCGGCCCCCGATCTCGCCGAAGGGACGATGACGTTCTTCTTCGCCGACCTGGAGGGCTCGACGCCGATGATCCAGCGCCTCGGTGACGACTACAAGACACTGCTCCGCGATTACCACGCCATCGTCCATGCCAAGGTCTCGGCTCACCGGGGCCGCACCGCGGCTACCGAGGGGGACGGGTTCTTCTGCGTGTTTGCCACACCCATCGACGCCGTCGACGCCGCAAGAGACGTCCTCGTGGAGATGGCGAGCCGGGAGTGGCCGGGAGGTGAGCTACCCCGCTGCCGCGTCGGTATTCACACCGGCACCGCCACCAGGACGATGGAGGGCTACGTGGGTCTCGACGTCCACCGTGCCTCCCGGATCGGTGCGTCTGCAAACGGCGGCCAGGTGCTCGTCTCTGCATCGACCGGTGCCTTGCTCGCCGAACACGCCGCAGCCAGCGGTTGGACACTGGTCGATCTTGGCGAATTCAAGCTCGAGGGCATCGGTCAGGAGAATCGTCTGCTTCGCGTGGACATGCCGGAGCTGGAACGGGTGACCACCCCACCGAGGGCAAAGGCCCGGCCAAGGATCACCCTGCCCGCCTCGCCACGGCCCATCGTCGGCAGGGTCGCCGACCTCGCCGGCGCCACGGAGATGCTGTTACGCGATGCGGTTCGCCTCGTGACGATCACAGGGCCCGGCGGCACCGGCAAGACCAGGCTGGCGGTCGAGATCGCCGGGCGGCTCGACGACGACTTCCCCGACGGGGTGGTCTACGTCGATCTTTCCGCGGTGAGAGACCCGGCAAGATTCCTACCGGCGGTCGGACGGGCGATGGGCGTTCGAGAGTCTGCAGAGCGGGAGGTGATCGAGGGCCTCGAGAACGTCGTGGGGGCGGACCGCATGCTCGTGGTGCTCGACAACCTCGAGCAGTTGCTCGAGGCCGCTCCGGATGTCGCTCTGCTCCTCGACAGGCTGCCCAACGTGAAGATCCTGGCCACGAGTCGCTCACCGCTCCGCCTCAGTTGGGAGAACGAGTACCCGCTCTCTCCACTACCCGTACCGCCCCCAGCCGCGCCGATCGAGGCCATCACCGAGTCCGACGCCGTCGCCCTGTTCGTGGAGCGGGCGAGAACGGTGCGGCCGGGCTTTCATCTCGACGAGGAGATTGCCGGGGTGGTGGCAGAGATCACCCGACGGCTCGACGGGCTCCCGCTGGCCATCGAGTTAGCTGCGGCCAGGCTGCGTCTGTTTCCGGTAGAGGTCCTGTTGGAGCGGCTCGACGATGGGCTGGCGTTGTTGGACAAGGGCGCGTCCGATGCCCCCGAGCGTCACCGGACCCTGCGCTCCGCGATCCAGTGGAGCCACGACTTGCTCGACGAGCCCGAGAAGGTGGTGTTCCGCCGTCTCGCGGTGTTCACCGGCGGTTGGACCCTCGACGCCGCCCTCGAGGTCTGCACCGACGCCACGCTGGGTGAATCCGCCGTACTCGATGTCCTCGACGAGTTGGTGGCCAAGTCTCTGGTCGTCTTCGCCGTGGACGAACAAGGGAGACCGCGCTATCGGATGTTGGAGACGCTGCGTGAGTACTCGACCGAGAGGCTCGCCGAAGCCGGCGAGGAGGAGCATTTTCGCACCCGGCATCTCCAGTGGTGTCACTCGATGGCCGGCGAGATCATGGACATCCTCCCGACGCCTCGCTTCCCTCCCTTCCTCGACGAGATCGAGATTGAGCGGGCCAACATCCGGTTCGCTCTGAACTGGAGTATCGAGAGCGGCAACGGCCTCGAGGACGCTCTGACCATCTGCGGCGACCTTCCCCTCTTCTGGGACACCAGGGGCTATGTGACCGAGGGTGTCGAGTTGACCCGCCGACTCGTCGAGATGACCGAAGGCAACTCGACGGGCCGCGGCAAGGCTCTCACCGCTCTCGGCTGGCTGGAGATGCTGGCCGGCGAGCCGGATCGGTCCGAGGACGCCTTGGCCGCCGCAGAGCAGATGTTCCGCGATCTCGAAGACGACGATTGGCTCTGCCGGACCCTCGCCATGCACGGGATGACGACATACAACCGAAATGACCTCGATGCCGCCGAGCGCCAGTTCGAGGAGGCAATCGTCTTGACGAAGGCCCACGACCTGGAGTGGCTGGCCGAGGCATGGTGCGCCTACGGCATGGCTCACATCGCCCTGGCGCGTGGTGATTTCGAGACTTGCCAGATCCTGCTCGAGAAAGCTCTGGACTTTTCCCGTGATCTCGGCCTCACCTGGGGTGTCGGACACACTCAATTGAGCCTCGGTGTGCTTGCTTTCATGCGTGGGGACATCGACGAGGCTTTCCGCAGGCTCTCGGAGAGTCTCGAGGTGCGTCGTGAGCTGAGAGACTCCCGAGGCATCTGCGACTGTCTCGGGACTATTGCCCTGTTGTCATCGTTCCGGGGCGAGAACGACTTCGCCGCCCTCATGCTCGGCGCTGCCGAGATGGCCCGGGAGGCTTCGGGGCATCAGGTGGTCCCTTGGTTGCAGCCACTGCTCGAGCAGGCTCAGATGTCGGTGCAGCTCGCCCTGGAGGACGGCTACGAGTCGAGGCTGTCAGAAGGCAGGGCGCTGACGACCGGAGTGGCCATCGAGATGATCCTGGAGAGGTTTCACCCTTCCGAGATTGTCGGCGCCTGAGGCTTGCCGCCCCGGCTGGAGCGCAACAAGGCCGACACCCGTTGTCGTGACACTCCGAAGAGAGCGGCGATCTGGTCCATGGTCAGCCCTTCGTCATAGAGGGCGGCGGCCTGAGCTTGACGCAACTGGGCTCCGCTGAAGCGAAGGCGGTCGAGGTTGTCTGTCACGAGTTGAATGATCATCGGCTCCCCGATGGCGTCGGCGATCTCCCGGTAGGCGAGCCCTTGGTCGCGCATCTCCCTGATGATGTGGGCGCGCTTCACCGCAGTCTTGCTCGCGGCGATGTTGTGAGACAGGGCCGCCACGAGGCCGTCTAGAGCGTGGAGCACGTCGTCGTCGCCCCGGTTCGGTTTGGCTGTCACCTCCCCGATGTTACGCAACACGTGTTGCGGCCTGCGTCGGCCGGAATACGGTTGGGCTACTGTCGCCGCGATGGCCCCCGCCACAGAGAGAGTCGCTTCACGACGCATCGAATTCGCCCGTCTCCACGAGGTGGGGACGTTCATCCTCCCCAACGCATGGGACATGGGCTCGGCGCTCGTGCTCCAATCGCTCGGCTTCGAGGCCGTTGCCACCACCAGTTCGGGCTTCGCTGCGGCCCTGGGACGTCATGACCAGAGCGTGACTTTGGCGGAGCTGTCAGTCCACGTCGCCGACTTGTGCTCGGTGCTCGACATCCCGCTAAGTGTCGACGCCGAAGCCGGGTATTCCGACGATCGAGAGGGTCTGGAACGAACCGTCACCCAGCTCGCCGCCGCCGGTGCGGCCGGAGTCTCAATCGAAGACTTCCTCCCGGGCCGTGGCATCGTCGGTGTCGACGAGGCAACTGAGAGAGTGGCCTCGTACGCCGCCGCGGCCCACGAAGAGGGGATGGTGGTCACGGCCCGAGCCGAGAACCACCTCTACGACGTGGCCGACCTCGACGACACGATCGCCCGCCTGAACGCCTATAAGGAGGCGGGGGCCGACGTCGTCTACGCCCCTGGGTTGGCGTCTTTGGCCGACATCGAACGAGTCATTTCTGAGATCGACGCACCGGTGAACGTCCTCATGGTCCCGGATGGGCCTTCCATCGCCGAACTGGCCCGCATCGGTGTGCGCCGGGTGTCGACAGGGGGTTCGCTCGCCTTTGCGGCCTACGGTGCCCTGGCCGCAGCCGGCCGGGAACTGCTCGGGCGGGGGACATACGGGTTCGCGGCAGGGTCCCTCACCGGCGAAGAGCGCACGGCTGCCTTTGGCTCGGACGAGGGCTGACCACACGGCGGCAGGCGCTCTCAGGCGGGGGCAACCTCGACCGGGATCCCGTTGAGGACGGCATTGCCCGATACCGGGTCCATCGCCCCAGTGGAGAGGAGGTTGGAGTTGACCCCGGCACGACTCGAGGCCACGGAGAGATGGGTGCCCTCGGCGTCGTGACCCCAGCCATGGGGGAGGCTGACCACCCCTGACATGATCTCGTCAGTCACCTCGACGGACGCCACGACGGTCCCCGCACCCGAGGAGACCTTCACCTGCCCGCCGTGGCTGACCCCGAGTCGCTCGGCGTCGTCACTGTTCATCTGAAGGGTGCACCGGTTCTTGCCTGCGACGAGAACATCGACGTTGTGCATCCACGAATTGTTGGATCGGACATGACGTCTCCCGATCAGCAGGAAACCGCCATCGCTGGGGCGTTCGAGACTCGAGCGGAGTCTGTCCACATCGGCGCGGAGTGGCTCCGGCGCCAGGTCGACCTTCCCCGAAGGTGTGCACAGGGCGTCGGGGAGACGGGGTTGGAGAGGCCCGAGGTCGATTCCGTGGGGGGCCTCCCGGAGACTCTGCAGTGTCAGCCCGTCGGAGTCGCTCCCGTAGCCATCGCCGTATGGCCCGGTCCGGACCAGGTAGTCGAGCATCCTCTCCGGGCCGCCCCCACCGTCGGTGGCGGCGTAGATCTCTTCGGGGTTCCTCCCGTGGATGGGGGAGGAGGGCTCGCCTACGCCCGAGCCGACCAGCATGGCGAACATGGCATCGTCCAGAGCTGTGAGGTCGGTGTCCGCGCCTTGTCCGGAGACGGTGGCGCCGAGACGGAGCAACACCTCCCACTCGTCGAGAGAGTCGTCGTCCCCTTCGAAGAGAGCCGGCGAGTAGTTGGCGACGTTGCGGACCGCGATCCCGTAGAAGGCGAAGTCGTAGTGGGGACGGCGGAGCGGCGTCGACCCGGGGAGGATCACGTCGGCATGTCGGGTGGTCTCGTTGAGGTAGACATCGATGGAGACCATGAAGTCGAGCGATGCCAGCGCCTCGTCTAGTCGACCGCTGTCGGGGGTGGAGAGGACCGGGTTCCCGGCGATGGTGACGAGGGCCCTGATGCGCCCTTCGCCTGGTTCGAGGATCTCTTCGGCCAACGCCGATACCGGTAGCTCGCCCCTCGTCTCCGGCAGGCCCCTCACCCTCGTGGCCCATCGACCGGTCTGGAACGGGCGCCGCGACCGGGGCTGCTCGTGGGCAGGAAGCGGGAACATCGCCCCACCGGGTGTGTCCAGGTTGCCGGTGATGGCGTTGAGGGCGTCGACCATCCACGACGCCATGGTCCCGAATTCTGCGGTGTGTGTGCCGACTCGGCCGTAGACGACGGCTCGCTCCGCTCCGGCGAGCTCACGGGCGAACCGCCGGATTTCGTCAGCACTGATCGCACATGCCCGGCTGACCGCCTCCGGCGTGAACGTGGACACTGCAGCCGCCAACTCGTCGAGCCCGACCGTATGGTCGTCGAGGTTTCCCAGGTCGGCGAGGCCGTCTTCGAAGATCACATTGGCCAAGGCGAAGAGGAATGCCGCGTCAGTTCCCGGCGTGATTGCGACGTGCTCGTCGGCGGCCTTGGCGGTCCTGGTGAGGCGGGGGTCGACCACCACGACTTTGCCACCCCGCTCCCGGATCGCCTGCATGCGACCGGGCCAGTCGGGTGCGGTCGCCAGGCTCCCGTTGGACTCATAGGGGTTGGCACCGAGCATCAGCAGGTAGTCCGTGCGGTCGATGTCGGGGACGGGGATGAGATCGGGGTGGCCAAACATGTACCCGGACGAGACGTGCTTGGGCATCTGGTCGACCGTCGCCGCCGTGAAGATGTTGCGGGA
>Ga0307505_10003366_pt1 | contig 10091 bp, 12 predicted proteins | sample 23_S_MG_FD_202183 | JGI IMG/M metagenome (GOLD analysis project Ga0307505, IMG submission 202183) | Soil microbial communities from Populus trichocarpa stands in riparian zone in the Pacific Northwest, United States - 23_S | ecosystem: Environmental > Terrestrial > Soil > Riparian zone > Trees... | reverse complement strand
CGCGCTCAGCGCGCCCATGTGCACTCTCGTTGTTGCCGGTGGGTTATTGCGGGGGTCGCGGTTGGGGGCCGGCCGGCTGACGGGGCCCCGTCGACGCATCGTCCTGGCTCTCCTTGAAGAGCTCGGCGATGGCAGCCACCGATCCGAGGACACCAGAGGTGTCCAAGGGGAGGAAGATCTTGGTTGCCTGCCCGTCAGCGACGCCCTGGAGAGCCTCCAGATAGCGGATCGCGATCAGGTCGGGGGTGGGGTCTCCGTTGTGGATGGCGGAGAACACCCGCTCGATGGCCTGACCCTCACCTTCGGCCACGGTGAGCTTCTGGTACTGCTCGGCGTCGGCGACACGCTTGATCGCCTCCGCCTGACCGTCGGCCTCGAGCACCTGGGACTCCTTGACACCCTCGGCCTTGAGGATGGCGGCACGCTTCAGACCTTCGGCCTCGGTGACGGCTGCACGCCGATCACGTTCGGCTTTCATCTGACGGTGCATGGCGTCGGTTACGTCGACCGGCGGCTCGATCCGCTGAATCTCGACACGGACCACACGGACACCCCATTTGTCGGTGGCATCGTCGAGGATCTGGCGGAGCTTGGCGTTGATAACCTCACGCGAGGTGAGGGCGGCATCCAGATCGAGGTCGCCGACCACGTTCCTCAGGTTGGTCTGGGCCAACTTGGTCACGGCGAGGATGAAGTTGCCCACGTTGTATTGCAGCTTCACCGGGTCGGTGGCCTCGTAGTAGATGACTGCGTCGACGGTGACCACCACGTTGTCCTTGGTGATGACCTCTTGAGGGGGCACGTCGATGACCTGCTCTCTCATATCGACCTTGGTCAGCCTCTTCACGAACGGCATGACCCAGCGAAGACCCGAGTCGACGGTTTTCTCGTACCTCCCCAAGAACTCGATCAGGCCCTTCTGGAAGGGTCTGACCACCTTGAAGCCGGCTGCGGCCACCGCGATCAGGGCGATCGCGAGGATCACGAACAGGATCACGATTGGATCCATGGTTTCCTTTCCTTTCTCCTAAAACTTCATGTGACGGTAGGGCACGTTCAGTCCTCGAGACGTTCGACGATCAAGCGGGCACCTTTGATGTCGGTGACGACGATCTTCGAGCCGGCCGGGATATTGCCCGGGGCGGTGGCCCGCCACTCCTCGTTGAGGGCACGGACCATGCCGGTGCCAGTGTGAGGATCGATGTCCTGGAGCACGACTCCCTCCGACCCTATCCACCTGTTGGCGCCGACCCGGGGCTGCTCGCCCTCGTCCTGACGGCCGATGAACCGGCGCAGATAGACGAAAGAGATCGTCGTGACGCCGAAAAAGACCAGCCATTGGGCGATCAGCGGTGCGCTCAACCAGGCGAGGATCGCCGCGGCGCCACCTCCAATCGCAAAGGGAAGCAGGAAGAAGCCGGCCGTGAAGATCTCAGCGATCCCGAGCACCAATGCGAAAATCGTCCAAAGCCAACGCCATAGTTCATTGTCCACGTCGCCACCTCCTTGTGCTGCGACGGCAACCGCGGCCACCAGGGCCGCCGCTCCCGACCCGTACAGGACCAGCTCCCGACGGGTTTCCTTCTTTCTCCGTACACGCCCGCTCTGCACCTCGGCCCAGCTGGCGACGGTCCTGCCTCGACGTGCCGCGGCCCAGCCTTCGGCGAAGGCCGCCCGGTCGCCGATGACGTCGTCGACACTGCGTCCGTGCTCTTCGGCCTCGATCAGGTGCTGGCTGAGCTCGTCACGCATCTCGGCGACAGTCTCGGCAGGCAGGCCGGTCTCCAACCAGTAACGCTCGATCTCGGCAATGACCTTGGTCCGATCAGTCATGACTCATCACCCCCAATCAACACTGCGTCGACCGCGGTGGCGAAATGGCGCCATTCTTTGCGCCATTCCTCGAGGACCTCCCGACCGTCCTCCGACATCCGGTAGTACTTCCTCGCCGGGCCTGCGGGACTCTGCACCAGGTAACCCTCGATGATCCCTTGCTTCTGGAGACGGGAAAGCAGCGGGTAGATGGACCCTTCGCTGGCCAGATCGAGTCCTCGCTGTCTCAGTTTGTCGACCATCTCGTACCCGTAGGTCGCCTCTTCGTCGATCAGCGAAAGTAGACACATGTCGAGCACACCGTGGAGCAGCTGGGAGCTATGGCTCTGGCTGGTGGCCTTAGGTACCATGCGTTGCATAATACTCAGTTCGGTTGAGAAGTCAACATGACAAGAGTCGGCTTCGTACTCGACGGCAGTCATCGGGAATAGGCTCCAATCTCATGGACTTGATATGACAACACTCAACTTTTCCCACTAATATACGAGCAACTCATGAATCCAGAGAAACTGACGGCGCGAACCAGAGAAGCCCTGGTCACCGCGACCAACCTCACCCGGGAACACAACCATCGGGCAGTCACCCCCGATCATCTCGGGCTGGCGCTCCTTGCCCAGCCGGAGGGCATCGTCTACCCGCTGCTCGACCGGCTCGGTGTCTCACCGCTCGACGTGCGACGGTCTCTCGAGGCCCGTCTCGACGGCCAACCCCGTGTCTACGGCGATGCGGAGATCAGCACGTCGAACGAGTTGTCCCAAGTTCTGGCCGAAGCTGAGCGGTTCCGCACCGACATGGGAGACGACTATCTCTCTGTCGAACATCTCCTCCTTGCCCTCACCGACACACTCGGGCTCGACCGCACCGCACTCCGCGCTGCGATAGACGAAGTCAGGGCCGGGCGTCGGGTCACCACCGAGGACCCAGAGTCGACCATGAACGCCCTCGAGCAGTACGGCCGGGACCTCACCGCAGTCGCCCGTCAAGGCAAGCTGGACCCGGTCATCGGTCGGGACGACGAGATCCGCCGGGTCATCCAGGTGCTCTCCCGACGCACCAAGAACAACCCCGTTCTCATCGGCGAGCCCGGTGTCGGCAAGACCGCGATCGTGGAGGGCCTGGCGCGAAGGGTCGCCGACGGCGATGTCCCCGAGAGTCTCAAGACCAAGCGCATCGTGGCTCTCGACCTGGCGTCGATGGTGGCCGGTGCCAAGTATCGCGGTGAGTTCGAGGAGCGTCTCAAGGCGGTCCTCGACGAGATCAAGGGATCGGAAGGAGAGATCATCACCTTCCTCGACGAGTTGCACACTCTGGTCGGTGCCGGTGCGGCCGAAGGCGCCATGGACGCATCCAACATGCTCAAGCCGATGCTGGCCCGGGGTGAGCTCCGGCTCATCGGTGCCACCACCCTCGACGAGTACCGCAAGCACATCGAGAAAGACGCCGCCCTGGAACGCCGTTTCCAGCCGGTCGTCGTGGAACCACCGACGGTGGAGGAGTCCATCGGCATCCTCCGGGGTCTGAAGGAGCGGTATGAGGTTCACCACGGGGTTCGGATCACCGACTCCGCCCTGGTCGCCGCCGCAGTGCTGTCCGACCGCTACATCACGGCCCGGTTCCTTCCGGACAAGGCGATCGATCTCATCGACGAGGCAGCCTCGCGTCTACGTATCGAGATCGATTCGATGCCCGAGGAGATCGACGAGCTGACCCGTCGGCGCATCCAGCTGGAGATCGAGCGTGAGGCGTTGAAGAAGGAGACCGACAAGCTCTCCATGGAACGTCTCGACGGTGTTCTCCAGGAGATCGCCGACCTCACCGAGGAGATCGACGCCCTGACTGCGATATGGGATCTCGAGAAAGAAGCGATCACCTCGATCCGTGAGCTCAAGACCGGGATCGAAGAGGCGCGTCACGAAGCTGATCTCGCCGAGCGATCCGGAGACCTGGGCAGGGCGGCCGAGCTTCGTTACGGCACTATCAACGACCTCACCGCACGTCTCGGGGGTCAAGAACGCGAGCTCGAGAAGCTCCATGAGAAGGGCTCGATGCTGTCCGAGGAGGTCACCGATGAGGACGTCGCCGAAGTGGTCGCCCGCTGGACCGGCATCCCCCTGTCCAAGCTGATGGAGGGCGAGACCGAGAAGCTGATTCATCTCGAGGAGCATCTGCATCAACGTGTCGTCGGTCAGGGACCGGCCGTCGCAGCCGTGTCGAACGCGGTCCGCCGTAGTCGGGCGGGGCTCTCCGACCCCCATCGGCCCGTTGGCTCGTTTCTCTTCCTCGGCCCCACCGGGGTGGGCAAGACCGAGCTGGCACGAGCTCTCGCCGAGTTCCTGTTCGACGACGAGCGGTCGATGGTGCGCATCGACATGTCCGAGTACATGGAGAAACACTCTGTGAGCCGTCTCATCGGTGCGCCACCCGGATATGTCGGCTACGACGAGGGTGGGCAGCTCACCGAGGTCGTGAGACGACGCCCGTACTCGGTGGTGCTGCTCGACGAGGTGGAGAAAGCCCATCCCGAGGTCTTCAACGTGCTGCTCCAACTTCTCGACGACGGTCGTCTCACCGACGGTCAGGGCAGGACGGTGGACTTCACCAACGTGGTGCTCATCATGACGTCGAACCTGGGCTCGCAGTTCATCGATCCCGACCTATCTCGCGAAGTGGTGGAGGAGAGGGTCATGGGCGCGGTTCGTGACCAGTTCCGGCCCGAGTTCCTCAACCGCATCGATGACGTGATCGTCTTCGACAAGCTGAGTCGTGATGACCTGCGTGAGATCGTGGATATCCAGATGGTCTCGTTGCGGCACAGATTGGACGCCAGAGGAATCGATCTCCAGGTCTCCGACGACGCCCTCGACCTGCTGGCCGAACGTGGTTACGACCCGGTCTACGGAGCCCGCCCCTTGAAGCGGGTGCTACAGAAGGACCTGGCCGACCCAATTGCCACTGCCATCCTCGAGGGACGCTACAGCGACGGTGATGTCATTGAGGTGTCGGTCGACGGCGACGCCCTAACCATGTCCTGATCGCGAACCCAGGGTTCACAGCCCCGCTCAGCGAAGTCCAGCGCCCTCGGTTCGCCGAAGGCGGGGTCCACGACGGCCTCGTCAGCCGGTGGTGCCGATCTCCTGGAGGACGAAGCTGTTGGCGTCGGGGTCGGTGAACCCCGAGTAGCTCCCGTACTTGCGTCGTTCCGGGTCGGGGCCATCCTCCCATCCACCCGGTCCCATGTGCCGAATCGGGTCGCACTCGATACCCCGCCCGGTCAGGTCGGCGACCGCCTCCTCGATGTCGGCGACACAAAGGTGCGTTCCCTTGATCGGTGCCGCGGTTGTCTCACCGAGCCCCACCCCGAAGGTGATCGAGCAATCCGATCCTGGCGGGGTGAGCTGGACCACCCGGAACTGGTCGTTGGGCTGGTGGTCGACGTCGAGTTCGAAGCCGGCCTGCTGGTAGAAGGCCCTGGCCCGGTCGACGTCGGAGACCGGGAGGATCACCACCTCCAGTCGCATGTCGACCATCAGACCTTCTCCCTCTCCCCGGCGATGATCTTGTCGATGCGGTCGAGGCTGTGCTGCAAGCCTCCCTCCATCCCCGACCCGATGTGGGCATCTCGTGCTTGCCTGGTCTCGTGAAGGACGTGGATCGTCATCGTCGTCACACCATCGGCCTCCTCAAGAGTGAGGGTGTTCACGGCCCTCGAATCGGCGTAGGGCTCGTAGGTCTCGGTCGCGACGAGACGATGAGGTCGATCGATCTCGAGGCACTCGCCGCTGAAGGCAAACTCGCCGTGTTCAGGGTGGCGGGCGGCGAATCGCCACTTGCCGCCGACGCGAAGGTCGAATTCGCACACCGTCATCTCATCTCTCTCCCAGCCCCACCAGTTGCGGATGTGCTCCGGGTTGGTCCACACCTCGAACAACAGGGCGGCTGGTGCGTCGAACTGACGTGTGATGAGGATCTCGGTGTCGGAGGGCAGTGTCACCACGGCGCTGCCGGTTCTATCGATGGGCATGGTCATTCCTTTCCCTGAATCTCGTAGAGATATCCGTCGAGACGGTCGAGCCGCTCGTTCCAAAGTCGTTCGTAGTCCTGGAGCCAGTCGTGGATCGGCTTCAGTGCCAGGGGCTCCAATCGGTAGAGCCGTTGCCTGCCGGCCGAGTGTGACCTCACCAACCCGACTTCCTTGAGGACCTTCAGGTGCTTGGACACCTGGGGTTGAGAGACCGGCAAATGGGTCACGATCTCGCTCACCGTGCGTTCCCCTTCGGTGAGCACGTCGAGGATCACACGGCGTCGTGGCTCGGCTACTGCGTTGAAGGCGTCTGCTGTGGTCGCTGCTCTTGCCATGGATGCCACAATACATAACCATATAAGAATATGTCAACTCGATGTGGTGGACCAGGGGCGCCAGACTTCGCTGAGCGGGGCTGTGAACCCTGGGTTCGCCAATGGGCTGGTCACACGACCAGATCGAAGTCGGCCGTGGCGAGGGTGGTGCCGTTGGCCATCAACTCGACAGTGTGACGCCCGGGGTGAAGGCGGTACGTCGTGGCGTCGCCGCGGAGCTGGTGTGTCTTGACGATCTCGACGCGCTCACCGTCGGACATTCGCAGCCGCCTCAGCTTGAAGACCCTCCGCCCAGGCTTCCCGCCGTTTCTGGCGAACTCGATGGCGTAGTCGACGATGAGGGACGTGTCATCGGACGCCAGCAGCGACACGGAGAAGGTGAGCCTTCCCCCAATCGGCACCACCTCATCCACGATGGCAATCTCGCCGGTCACGGATGGTTCTGGCGGGTAGCCGAGAAAGATCAGGCTCTCCCCATGCCCCTGCTTCACCAGAGTGCGTAGTGCGTGGTTCTCGATCCAGGTCAATTCGGCTGGGTCCTGGCGTTTGTCACCACGCCAACGAGACAGGGTCTCCAGGGCCAGGTCCGACCGCAGCTTCGAGATGTCGTTGAGGTGGTTGGCGACGGACCGGGTCACATAGCGGGTCGGGTCGGCATGGAGGATGTCGAGTAGAGGGATGGAGGACTCCGGATCGAGGCTGATCCGGGGTGCCCAGGGGAGCCGGGGTCGGGTGCTCTCGCTCACCAGCCTTCGGACGTGATAGTTGGGATCGCGAGCCCATGACTCGAAGAGCCTGAGGGTCTCTTCCGGCTTCACCTCGATGAAGGTGCGAACCGAACCTTCCATCGAGAAGCGCATGGTCAGCTCACGGAGCAAGCCCATCGACGTGTCGTAGTAGCTCACCCCATTGTCCTCGACGTACTTGCCGAACGGGGCGAGGATGAAATCCCCGAAGTCGTCGTCTTTGAGCGAGGGGTCGAGCGGTGGGGGCAGAGCCGCCTGTATCTGAGCGGCCGCCGAAGGGAAGTCAGAGGCGAGATGATTGCGGAGCACAGATGCGATCAGCGCGATCCGCTGCTTGAGCTCGAGGGCGGGTAGCGCTGCGTTTACCTCGTCCTCAAGACGTTTTCGATCCAAACCAGGGACGGCCTTCGCGAGGAGACCGCCCAGATACGCCACCTTCGCCTCATTGAAGAGATGATCTTTGAGGCTGAACCGCTCTGTGGTCATCGCGGGCGGAACCCGCCTGACTCACTCTTCTGGGAGCTTGTCGATGAAGTCCTTGGCGGCTTCCTGGCCTTTATCGACGTGCTCTTCGTACTTGCCGTCTGTCTTCTCGTCGACGAAGTCGCCGGCCTTGTCGACGCCATCGGAGACAGCATCCTTGTTCTCGGCAGCGGCCTTCTTGCCCTTGTTGAACCAGTCTCTGATGCCCATGTCGACTCCTATCGCTCGGGTGGAGGTGACCCTACCCACGGAAGAGGACGAGAGTCAGAACGGGGGAGACCCCAGCCCGGTCACAGTCGATTGGGCTCGGTCGTCTACCTCGCCGAGAGGTGTCAGTTGGGCGCGCCCGCTACCTCCGTCGGGGATCTGCAGGTTGACGACGAGGGCCTTGCCGGCGACACCCGTGCCCCTCAGTGTCTGGAGCACCCCCCGCCAACTATCGAGGTCCGGGTCGAGCTCGAGGGCGACCTGACCGGTGGTGAGGAGAATCCCGTCGTCGCCACCCATGATGCGGACCGGGCCCTCGTACGAATCGGCCATCAGCTCTCCCTCTGATAGATCGTGCGCACCTGGCTGCGCAGGATTATGTCAGCCGGTTTCGTGGCGAACTCTGCGGCCTCTTCCATCTCCTCGATCTTGTCACGGAGACGGTCGAGCTTCTTCTTGAGCCGGCGATTCTCCTCTTGGAGGACCAGCACGCGACGCACCCCCTCCAGGTTCATGCCCTCGGCGGTCATTTCCTGGATCAGCTGGAGACGTTCGATGTCCTCCTGGGAGTAGCGGCGGGTGCCCCCTGGAGTGCGAGCCGGGTCGATGAGCCCCTTGCGCTCGTAGATGCGCAGTGTTTGGGGGTGCATCCCCGCGAGCTCGGCGGCTACCGAGATCACGAAGACTGCCCTGGTGGTGTCGGTCATGGTGTCTCGCTCATCATCTCAGATGGGACCGAATGTCTTCGGTCTCATGCTCGGCCAATTCCTCCAGGAGGCGTTTCTCGTCCTTACTCACCTTCTTCGGCACGGCCACGTCGACGGTCACCAGGAGATCGCCCTGACGTCCCTTCTCTGGAGCGATGCCCTTGCCCTTCACCCTGAATGTCTTGCCCGAGGGCGTCCCTGCCGGGATCTTCACCTTGACGCCACCGTTGAGAGTCGGGACGTCGACCTTCGTTCCCAGGACAGCCTCGGTGAAAGTGATGGGCACTTTGAGGGTGAGGTCGTTGTCCCTGCGCCCGAACCTGAGGCTCGGCGCAACCCGAATACGGACCATGAGATCGCCCGCCGGTCCGCCGGACGATCCGGGTGCCCCCTTGCCGCGGAGACGGAGGGTGGTGCCGTCCTTCACCCCAGCCGGGATACGGAGCTTGACGTTGCGTCGACGGTTCTCCGTGCCTGTTCCACGACACTGGGTGCACCGCTCTTCGATGAGTCGGCCGGATCCGCCACATTGGGGGCAAGCCTGGGAGAACGAGAAGAATCCCTGGTTCTGGGCCACGACGCCCCGACCTCCACAGGTGGGACAGGTGGTGACGGCCGTCCCCGGTTCGGCGCCAGAGCCGCTGCACTTGGAGCAAGGGGCGGCTCCGTCGACGGTCACCTCGGTGGTGACGCCGAAGGCGGCGTCCTCGAAACTCACGCTCAACTCGGTGGCCAGGTCAGCACCCTGGGATGGGCCGGTGCGGGATCGGGAGCCGAATCCGAAGAGATCACCGATACCACCCAATCCGCCCAGCAGATCCTGGAGGTCTTCGACCCGGACCTGCTGACCGCCAAAGCCGCCGTAACTGCCGCCTGGTTGACCTCCGAAGCCCTGGAAGCCACCGGACGCGGCAAGACGGCGGATCTGGTCGTACTCCTTGCGCTGTTCGACATCGGACAGCGTGGCGTAGGCCTCGGAGATCTCCTTGAACCGCTCTTCGGCCTGTTCGTCACCCGGGTTGGCATCGGGATGGTGAGTCTGTGCCAGCTTGCGATAGGCCTTCTTGATCTCCTCGGCGGTAGCCGTTTCGGGCACTCCAAGGACGTCGTAGAAGTTCTTCTCAACCCAATCGCGGTTCATGAGGGTTCTTTCTCGACGGCGCAGAACCGATATACCGGTTCCCATGCATTAGGAAAGCGGTTCATGAGGCCACTTCCAGCGCAACCAAGGCCGCTCGCAACACCTTTCCGTTGAGGCGATAGCCGCGGCGAAGCTCATTGGACACGATCAGCTGTCCCTCGCCCTGGGGCGCACCGGCCGGCTCGTGGACTTCTGGGTCGAACTGCTCGCCAACTGTCGGGATGACCTCGAGCCCTTCGGCTTTCAAGGAGTCGAGAAGTTGCTCCCGGGTGTTGAGCATTCCGGAGTAGAGCTGTCTCTCTGTCTCAGTGTCGGGTTCGGCGACCAGGGCGGCGTCGAAGGAGTCGAGGACCGGCATGAGACCGCGTACGACGTTCTCAGTGGCTCGGTCGAGCATCACCGCGTTGTCCCGTGTGACCCGCTTCCTGTAGTTGTCGAAGTCGGCAGCGACCCGCTTCAGGTCGTCGAGGTAGGAGGTGGCCTCCTCTCTCGCTGTGGCCAGTTCGATCAGGAGCAGGTCGACTGCCTCGTCTTTGTCGGCTGGCAACTCCAGACCCAGCGTGTGCGGGTCCGGAGTCGGTCGGGTCGGTTCTACGGGGACGGCCTCGACGAAGTCAT
>Ga0307505_10003365_pt1 | contig 10094 bp, 6 predicted proteins | sample 23_S_MG_FD_202183 | JGI IMG/M metagenome (GOLD analysis project Ga0307505, IMG submission 202183) | Soil microbial communities from Populus trichocarpa stands in riparian zone in the Pacific Northwest, United States - 23_S | ecosystem: Environmental > Terrestrial > Soil > Riparian zone > Trees... | reverse complement strand
CTGCGCCGCGCCGTCAAGCTGGCTTTGAGTTCGAAACAGCTGCAGCGTGCCACGTCGGCGCGCATCGTAGGCGATGCCGGTCTCGGCGCGCAGCTCTGCAAGGCAGGCTTGGCTAAACAAAGCCAAGCGCACCATGCGCAGTTTGTTGCGGCGGTAGCGCGTCTGCGTGCAATTGCGCAGCATCGACAGGCACCAGAGCGCCATGGCTGGATCCAGGCGCGGGCGAATGATGAGCGGACCGTGCTCGGCGAGCATCCAACCCAGCGCCTTGCGCGGAACGGAAGGGCCTGCCCATGGCGAGGCGTATCCGGGCGAAACTTCTCCGGCGTTCGCAAAGCTGGTTTCGAGCGCAGGGCCGGGCTGACGATCCAGCACCACGACCTCGTGGCCCGCCGCGCGGAGGTAGTACGCCGTGGTGATTCCGATCACCCCGGCGCCGAGAACTGCTACCCGCATGAATTAATCTCTCCCAGTCCCGCATTGACGCTCGTCTTTTATCCGCTCATATGCAATATTGTTCGAATGAAAAATTGCGCGGCTGCGCGATATAGGGGGTAAGATGCGGACTCTTCCGCTCCAGGGCGTCCGGGTGCTTAGCATCGAGCAATTTGGCTCGGCGCCTTACGCCACCATGTTCCTGGCCGACATGGGGGCCGAAGTCATCAAGCTGGAAGCCGGTGCGGGGGATTTCGCGCGCCAGACCGGCCCGAAGACGTTGGGCGAAGGCGACAGCCTCTACTTCCAGTGCTTCAACATGAACAAGAAGAGCGCACTGCTCGATATCAAGGACGGCGCGGACTATGCGCGCTTTCTCGAGCTTGCCGCGACAAGCGACGCCGTGATCAACAATCTGCGCGGGCACCTGCCGGCGGCGCGCGGGCTTACCTATGCGGCGCTAAAGGCGTCGAATCCGGCGATCGTGTGCGGGCACATTTCCGCCTATGGACGGGACAATTCGCGCCAGCGCATGCCGGGCTACGATTTTCTGATGCAGGCCGAAGCGGGCTTGATGGCGGTGACTGGCGAGCCGGGCGCGCCGCCCACGCGGATAGGCGTTTCGATCATCGACTACATGACCGGCATGACCATGGCGCTGGGTGTGATGAGCGCCATTCACTCGGCGTCCATTGATGGCGTAGGGCGCGATGTCGATGTTTCGCTATTCGATGTCGCTATCCACCAGCTCGCCTATCAGGGCGTGTGGCGATTGAATGGGCAGGACGTGACCGAGCGCGCGCCGCGCTCGGCGCACTCTCATACGACGCCGGTGCAGCTCTTCCGTACCGCCGATGGCTGGATTTATGTTGCGTGCATGAGCGACAAATTCTGGCATGTTCTGCGCGAAAAGCTCGGCCAGCCAGAATGCCTTTCAGGGGCGGAGTTTGCCTCGATGGAGGGACGTCTCAGCCGTCGCGATGTGCTGACTCAACGCCTTGACGAGATCTTTTCCCAGCGCCCCACCGAGGCATGGCTTGAACTGCTTGAAGGGGCGGTGCCGCTCGCGCCGGTGCGCAGCCTTGATGACGCCTTGGACAATCCATTTTTGCTTGATGAATCAGGCATGGTGACATCGCTTGAACACGTATCTGGCCCGCTGCGCATGCTCGCAAACCCGATCAAGCTCGACGGCGCGCGTCTGCCGCAGAAACCTGGGCCGGTGCTCGGCGCCGATACCGGCGCCGTGCTCGCGTCGGCGCGGGCCAAGCGCGACCAGGGGCGTCAGTCCAGCTGAAGACGTATGTTGTAGATGAAGTTCTTGGCGCGGTGCGTCGTCACTGAAATCTGAAAAATACGTTGCTTATCGTCAAAATAGCGACGCGCGATGCGCAACGCTGGCGCGCCCACGCGCTCGTTCATCACTTCGGCGTCCTTTTCACTGAGCAATACCGCGCTGATGTCCTGCGAAATAGATGCGGCGCGGATTCCATGTTTCTCCTCAAGCCACTGATAGACGAGACGGTTGCCGAAATCGGTTTTCGCGGTGATTGGCGCGCGGGCGGCGTCAACATAAAGCTGCACGACGCCGATCGGCGTGTTGTCCGTGGGGTCGATGCGGATGCCTTCCATACGGTTCCAGCGGCGCATTTCATCGCAGCCAAGTTCACGCGCCAGGCGTCCATCGGTTTCGACGAGTTCGGGTGGGCTAAAATCAATCGTCGTGTGATGCACAAACTCCATCAGCTCAACGCGTGAACTGGTGGCGTGGCGGAAAACATGCTTGCTCGGCGGAGTAAGCACGCGCGTGCCAGCGCGACGGCGCCGCTCGATGTAGCGCTGGCGTTCAAGCTGGGCGAGCGCTTCGCGCAACGCATAGCGGCTGACGCCGAGTTCGGCCTGCAATTCTTCTTCGGTCGGCAGCAGCGAGTCCGGTTCAAACGCCCCGCTTTCGAGCCTCTCGCGCAGAAGGTCGTAGACCGGCTGGCTCTTGGGGCGTCCGCTCGCCTTTTCAGATTCTGTCGGCATCCGCTTCCTTCCGAATCCACATGGGATTTCAGCTGCATTGATACGCAGGAACGTGCGCAAGTCCATTTCATACGCTCACTTCGGATGAATAAGTGCGATTTATTGCTTTAAAGAGCCGAATGAAACTTGACAAAAGTACGAATGGGTCGGAGGCTGCGTTTATGGAAACGGCTCACTCTCATTTGGCGCGCTCTGGCCATGCCGCGCTGTTTCAAGCGCGCAGCGCCCTGTTCGCGCCGGCGAGCCGGCCCGAGCTGTTCGCCAAAGCGGCTGCGAGCGGCGCGCACCTGGTGTGTCTCGATCTCGAAGACGCGGTTGGAATCTCGGAGAAGGGAGCCGCGCGGACGAACGCCGCGGCGGCGCTTCTCGACTTTCCGCGTTTTGTCGTGCGCATCAACAGCATCCGCACGCGTGAAGGCATGACCGACCTGGTGAGCATCGCCGGGTGGAAGCAGCCGCCAGCGATGGTGATCTTGCCCAAGGTGCGCGCAGCGGCCGAGCTGGAGATCGCTGCGAGCGTGCTTGAGGGGTGCGTTGATGCGTTTGCGCCCATGATCGAGTGTGCTCACGCGTTGGCGCGCATCGATGATATTGCAAGTTCGCCTGCCTGCGCTGCGGTTTTGCTCGGCGCTGAAGATTTGGCGGCGGAGCTGAATGTCGCCCGCGACGCCAAGGTGTTGGATATGGCGCGCGGAATGGTGGTGGCCGCCTGTGTGCGCGCAAGAAAGCCCGCGATCGATTCCCCCTATCTTGGACTTCACGACGAAGATGGACTTTGCGCCGCGATTGCGTATGCGCGGCGCGAGGGCTTCGCTGGCAAGCTCGCGATCCATCCCCGGCATGTGGCCGCGATCAACGGAGCCTGGGAGGTAAGCGCAGCGCAGCTTGCTGAAGCGCGCGGCATGCTGACGGCGTTCGGGCGCTCCGAGGGCGCGGCGGCGAACCATGGCGGCGCGATGATCGATGCCGCGACCGTGCGGCGCGCGGTCCGCTTGATGGAGCGGGCGTCCGATGGTCACTGACAACGTGAGCCAGGGCGTCGTGCACAGCGATCGCGGTCGCTTCTTCGAAGATTTTTCGCTTGGCGATGTCTTTCAGCACTGGCCGGGACGCACCTTGAGCGAGGCGGACAATACCTGGTTCACGCTGCTGACGATGAACACGCATCCCATCCATTTCGATGCGAACTATGCGGCGCAAACCGAGTTCGGCAAACCGATCATCTGCAGCCCGCTCACCTTGGCGGTGATTGTGGGCATGAGCGTTCGCGATGTCAGCCAGAACGCGTTGGCCAATCTCGGCTGGAGTGAAATCCGCATGACGGCGCCGATGTTCGCCGGCGACACGCTTTATGCGGGTTCGACGGTCATTGCTCTGCGCGCATCGGTGTCGCGGTCAGAACAAGGGCTCGTCTCGGTGCGCACCGAAGGTCGGAATCAAAACGGCGTCATCGTCTGTGATTTTGAGCGGACGATGCTGTTGTGGAAGCGGGGTTTCGGCCCTGCAGGCGCATAGCGTCGCGGCGGGGTTTGAGGTAAAGGGAGGTTATCGTGGGGCAAAACAATTTTGGCCGTTTGGTGCGCGGTGCGCTTTTAGGGACGGCGTGTTTGTCAGCCTTTCATGCGGCCGACGCACGGGCGCAGGAAGCCGAAGATCAAAGCGAACTTGTCGTCACCGGTTCGCGCGTCGCCCGCAGCGGCTTCAGCGCGCCGACGCCGACCACAATGCTCGGCATCGAAGAGCTTCAAGTTTCGGCGGCGACCAACCTTGCTGATGTGGTCAACACGCTTCCTGCGGTGAAGCCGACGCTCACGCCGGCCAGTGCTTCGAACAACAGCAATTTCGGCTCAGGAAATTACCTCGATCTACGCGGTATTGGGCCAGCACGAACGCTGGTGTTGGTGGATCGCAAGCGGTTCGTGCCTTCCTCGATCTACGGTTTTGTCGATGTGAACGTCGTTCCTCAGGCGCTGGTGCGTCAGGTGGAGGTCGTTACGGGCGGCGCGTCGGCCGCGTGGGGCTCGGACGCTGTCGCGGGCGTGGTGAACTTTCAGCTAGATCACGCGCTTGAAGGCTTTCGCGCCACCATCCAGGGCGAGACCACCGAGCACAATGACCACCAGGGTTACTTGACCTCGTTCGCTTATGGCGCGGGTTTCGCCGACGGGCGAGGGCGCGTGCTGCTCGCGGCGGAATTTGCCGAAAACAGCGGCGTTCTGCGCCAAGACAGTCGTGATTGGGGCGCGCAAGGCTATCGTCTCATCACCAATCCCGCCTACACGCCGACAAACGGCGAGCCGATGCGCCTCATTGCGGCGGACGTGCGCACGGCGAACGCCTCTTATGGTGGTCTGATCACGTCCGGCCCCCTGCGCGGGATTCAATTTGGCGCCGGCGGCGTGCCGTTGCCGTTTACCTTCGGCGCGGCGTTGACGGCCACAACCATGATTGGCGGCGACGGGGTGCGCTCGAACGCCAACGCCGTGCTGGAGACGCCGCTTGAACGTCAAAGCGTGTTCGCCCGGGCGTCGTTCGACTTTACCAGCAGCCTTACTGGTTACGTCGAGGCGTCCTACGGACATTCCTCATCCGAATATCCTCTCGCGCTGCCCGGTGTGAACATCGATACGGTGACCATTCGCGTCGACAACCCGTTCTTGCCGACATCTGTTCGTGACGCGATGGTCGCCAATAGCCTGACCGCGTTCACCATGGGGCGCTATTCCGATGATTACGCGATGGTCCAGGCCGAATTGAGCACCGAGGTTCGGCGCTTTGTCGCCGGGTTGGAGGGTGAGTTCGGCGGCGGTTGGAGTTGGGACGCTTACTACACGTACGGCCAATCCAACGTGGACATCGTTGGTCGCAACAACCGGATCACTGCGAACTACAATCTGGCGGTCGATGCGGTGCTCCACCCCACAAGCGGCGCCATCGTTTGCCGCTCGACGCTCACCAATCCCACCAATGGCTGCGTGCCGGTCAACCTCTTTGGAGCCGGGTCGGTCTCGGACGAAGCGCGCGCCTACATGATGGGGACCGCGGCTCGCTCCTGGAATTTGCAGCAGAATGCGGCGGCCTTCACGCTGCGCGGCGACCCCTTCTCGACCTGGGCCGGTGTCGTATCCTTTGCGGGCGGCATTGAGGCGCGCCGCGACTCCGCCGACGTGACCGCGGATCCGCTTTCTGCGGCGAGCCGCTTTGGCATCGGCGCGCAAATTCCCTGGTCCGGCGAAGTGGATGTTTGGGAAACTTTCGGCGAATTGGTTGTGCCGCTGGCGGCGAACGCGCCCTTCGCCCACGCGCTCGATCTCAATCTTGGCGCGCGCTACACCGATTACAGCACGTCGGGCGGTGTTTCGACTTGGAAAGTTGGGCTCACCTACGACATCACGGAAAGCTTACGTTTGCGTACGACGCGGTCGCGCGACATTCGCGCGCCTGCGCTGGCCGAGCTGTTCCAAGGGGCGTCGCAAGTCAACTCGAACGTGATCGATCCGACGACGAGCACGAGCGTCAACGTACGCTCGCCCGTGCTGGGCAATCCGAACCTTGAGCCGGAGGAGGGCGATACTTTCACCTTCGGTGTGGTCTATCGGCCGACTTTCTTGCCCGGCCTACGCGTGTCGGCGGACTATTACGACATCAACATCGAGGGTGCGATCACCTCTCTCACAGCGCAGGCGATCGTTGATCGTTGCGCAGGGGGAAACTCCCAAGCGTGCAATGCCGTCACCCGCGTCGGCGGCGTTTTGACTCAGGTCGATGTGGTTCCGATGAACCTCCAATCGCTTGAAGTGCGCGGAGTGGATTTTGAAGTCGATTACCGAATGGCGCTCGATGAGTTGCTTGCAGGCGCACAAGGCGACGTCGGCTTGCGCGCACTAGTGACTTACACCGATGCGTTTGACCTGACCGACAACAACCGCACCACGGTGTTGGCCGGAAGCACAGAGCAACCTGTCATCCAGGGCATTGGCGGCGTTCCACATTGGCGCCACAGCGTGCGCGCGAGCTATTTCAACGATCCGCTCTCGCTGCATCTCACGGCCCGCTATGTTGGCGGCGGCAATATCAGCAACGCTTACACTGAAAAGGACATCAACATCCTTGAGCATGATCGGCGCTGGTACTTCGACCTTTCGGTTCAGTACGAATTGCTTGCCGACGACGAGCGCAGCGCCCAGCTCTTCTTCGCGGTGGAGAATTTGCTCGATCGTGATCCACCCATCGTCGGAGGCGGGTTCAACACGTCCGCAACCGTGCGCTCGCTCTACGATCAAATCGGGCGCGTGTTCACGGCCGGGGTCCGCTTGAAGTATTAAACCGGCTAGCGCGCGCCGCTCTGGATTGAACGGGAGATGAGGATGCGAGTTTGGGCCGGGACGGTGGTGGCGCTGTCGCTTTGGGCGCACGCCGGATCGGCGTCAGCTGACACCGCCGACGTCGCAACCCTTGATCGCCTGTTCTCCCAGTGGAGCGGCGCGCAGACGGCCGGATGCGCCGTAGGCGTGGCGCGGCCTGGGCAGCCGCTGCTGCTGCGCGGATATGGCATGGCCGATCTCGCGGACGGTGTGGCGATTGATGCGCAAACTCGGTTCGAGGTGGGGTCCGTCTCCAAGCAATTCGTTGCGGCCGCTGTGCTCACGCTTGTCGAAGAGGGGCGCTTAAGCCTCGACGCGGACGTCCGGCGCTATTTTCCGCAATTGCCGGATTATGGCGCCGTGATCACCGTGGATCATTTGCTCAATCACACGAGCGGGCTGCGCGACTGGGGATTTGCGGTCGAAATCGCCGGTTGGCCCCGCACGACCCGCGCCATGAGCAATACCGACGTGCTGGCGCTCACGGCCCGTCAGCGTGAGCTCAATCACGCGCCAGGGGCTGATTATAGCTACACCAATACGGGCTACGTGCTCTTGGCCATGCTGGTTGAACAGGTGACGGGCGCGTCGCTGGCGGCATTTACGCAGGAGCGCTTTTTCGGGCCGCTCGGCATGGCCGATACCGGATGGCGGGATGATTTTCGCCGCGTGCAGCCGCGCCGGGCTGTAGCCTATGTCGAAAGTGAAGCCGGCTGGGTCGAGCGGATGCCGTTCGAAGATGTATACGGCGATGCCGCGCTGATCACGACGGTGGGAGATCTCGGCGCGTTCAACGGGTTTCAGGAAATCGGGCACGGTGGCGCCATTGGCGGGTATCGGGCGTGGCTGGGGCGCTACCCCGAAATGGGGCTGTCCATTGCTGTTGCCTGCAATGCTGGCGATGGCGTTGGCGTGGGCCTGGGACGGCGCCTGGCGGACCAAGTGGCTGGTGCGTTTTTGCCGGCGCGCGCAGCGCAGCCACGCGCCGTTCGGGCCAGTGTTCGCGCGTATGCTGGCCTCTTTATTTCAGACGTCACCGGTCTTCCGCTGAATTTTTCTGTTCGCAATGGGGCGTTGTTGTCGGCCAGCGGGACGACGTTGACGCCGATAGCGCCGGGGCGCTTCGTATTAGGAGGCAATGAGTATTTGTTTGAAGACGCAGATCGGCTGCGCGTGCGTAGATCAAGCGGCGCTACAGAAGCCTATCGCCGCGAGCAGCCCATCCAGTTTAACGCGGGCGAGGCCGCTGAGATTGAAGGCTGCTACCGCAGCCCGGAATTGGATGCGGGCTATCAAGCGGCGATTGAGGACGGTGCGCTGGTGCTTCGACTAGAAGATCGCCCCCGTATCGCGTTCACACTTGCGCCGCTTCACCGAGACGCCTGGACCTATGACACGAGGTTTGGCCCGCGCACCGCGATTGTGGCGGTCGTGCGCGACGAGGATGGCGCGGTGCAAGCACTGCGTATCGGCTGGAACGGCAGAATCCGCGGCGTACTGTTTTCACGCTGCTGATTGCCGAGGGGATTGACGTCTAGCGTTGCAACCTAAGGGGTGCAGGTTGCTGGTGGGCGTGCTAGGCGCGCCGGCATTGCAGGTGCATCAGCTCAGCCGGATCGTGAGAGGCCGCTGGCGAAGCGTACTCGGTGCTGGCCGCCGGGCGTGGCGCGGAGGTCAGAATGTCGCCGATCAGCGCCCCCGAGGGCAATGGCCACGCGCCACGCGCGTGCCATTGCGGGGTACGTTTGACTACCTTACCCCAGCCCCTTCGGAGCGATCACCAGCCGAGGCTGAGCCGCGTATAAACGAAGCGCCCGTTGAAGCCGAACGGCGAGAACGACGAGAACGGCGCGGTGCCCGCATCGCCCAAAGCCGCCAAGGTGGATTCACGCGGATATGCGTCGAGCAGATTGTCCGCGCCCAGCGCGATGGTGAAGCCTGAGGCGAAGCTGTAGCGTCCCTCAAGATCGACCACCGTGCGGATGCCGGTATGGGTGTCGGTGGCTGCGGTGAGGCCGGCGCTGAGCACGCTGGCGTAAGTGGTGGCGCGCAAGGTGGCGCCCAATTCCCCGCCGAACGCTTGGTTCGACCATTCGGTTTGAAACGTGGTTTTCCAAGCGGGCGTGCCGTCTTCGAAACGCGAGGTTTCGCGCCGTCCAAACAAAGAGACGCGCTCGGGCAGGATCGAGCTGGATGAGAATGTGTCCGTATAGGGTACGCGGGTAACTTTGAAATTGTTGGTGTTGCCCGCGAACGTGAAGGCGAAATCGCCGATATTGTCTGTCGCGAGGCGATAGCGCGCCACAACGTCAAGCCCGGTGGTTTCTGTATCCACGCCGTTGATGAAGAAGCGCGCCGAGGTGGCGCTGCTGCCGATGCTGGTGAGCAGATCAGCGATCACACGCGCATTCGTGCCGGGCGCCGCGGCGGCGTTGCCTTGCAGCAATTCGGACAGGATGATCCGATCGGTCACGTCGATGCGATAGGCGTCGATCGTGAGTTCGAGGGGGCCGCTGCGGAAAACGGCGCCGAGAGAATAATTTTCCGATTCCTCCGCTTCGAGATCCGTGCCGCCAAGGGCGCTCCCAACGGCGCTGTTGGAGGGGAACGTGCCGGATTCCGTGAAGATGCCGCCCGGTAACAGCGTGATGGAGGTTTGCGTGAAGAATTGTTGTTGCAGGCTCGGCGCGCGGAAGCCGGTGGACACCGCGCCGCGCAACGCGAACGAAGGCGTGAAATCATAACGCGCCGCGATCTTGCCGGTGGTGCTGTCGCCGAAGTCTGAGTAATCCTCGAACCGCACGGCGGCGGACGCGGTGAAATTCTCGAACAGCTCGCCTTCCAGATCGACGTAAACGCCGACATTGTCGCGATCGACGTCCACCTCGTTGGAGGGAGCGAAGCCCGAGAACCCGCGTGACGCCTGCGGGACCGGCGAAGCCAAAGGCCCGCGATTATAGGAGCGCGGTTCGCCCGCGCCGATTTCGTAAGTTTCGCGCCGGGCTTCCAGGCCGAACGCAACGTTCAGCGGCCCGGCGAGCCCGACGTCGAACGAACGGCTCGCATCCGCACCGAAGGTGAGCTGGCTATAGAGCAGTGAGCCCGCGTAGAAGCTGGTTTGCGTCGCGGCGCCCTCATCGCCGTAGGAGGGGTTGATGGAATTGTGGACGCTGTAGTCGAGTTCGTTGCGCCCGTAGCCCAGATTGAAATCGACATCGAAGCCGCCGATCTCGCCGCGCACGCCGCCCGCGGTGCTGAGATCCTGCG
>Ga0307505_10003364_pt1 | contig 10095 bp, 11 predicted proteins | sample 23_S_MG_FD_202183 | JGI IMG/M metagenome (GOLD analysis project Ga0307505, IMG submission 202183) | Soil microbial communities from Populus trichocarpa stands in riparian zone in the Pacific Northwest, United States - 23_S | ecosystem: Environmental > Terrestrial > Soil > Riparian zone > Trees... | reverse complement strand
TGATGTGGGTCGTCGCGGCGTTGCTCAGCTGGTATCTGGTCAAGCGCCTCCTCATCCAGCCGCTCGGACGATTGAAGGCGGCGGTGGTCGCCTACCAGCCCGGGGACGACCGGCTGGAACTGCCGGAGCGGCTTGGCCCGACGGCCGAAATCCGCGAGCTTGGCCAGGCGTTCGAGCGCGCGGTCGAGCGCATCGAGGAATCGGAGCGCCAGATGTCCGAGGCCCTTACCGGGCAACGCAAGCTGGTGCGCGAGGTCCACCACCGCGTGAAGAACAATTTGCAGGTCGTCGCCTCGCTTCTCAACATTCACGGGCGGAGCGCCACCACGCCCGAGGCACGGGCCGCTTATGCGGCGATCGGCCGCCGCGTCGATGCCTTGTCGGTCGTTCACCGCAACCATTTCGCCGAAGTCGAGGAAAGCCGCGGCATCGCCCTTCGTGCTTTGCTCGTCGAATTGTCGGCAACGCTGCGAGCCTCGGCGCCCGACGATGCCAAAGCAACCTCGATCCAGCTCGATGTCGACAGCTTGCACACCACTCAGGACGCAGCGGTCGCGGCCGCCTTTTTCGTCACCGAGGTGGTCGAGTTCGCCATGCTCGGCCAGCCCGGCGATCCGGTGGAGATCGAGCTTCGCCGAAGCGGCGAGCTTGCCGCCCGGCTGACCATATCCAGCAATGCACTGATGCAGGATGGCGACGGCGATCCCGAGCGGGTCCAGTTCACCCGCGTCATCGGCGGGTTGGCGCGCCAGCTCCGCTCACCGCTCGACGAAAAAATCGGGCGCTTGAGCGTTGATATTCCAGTCTTTCCGGACTGAGCTCACATTAAAATGACAGGCCGGTGATTTTTTTTGGGACAGGCGGGAACTCTCGCGAAAGCCGGGACGTTATGCGCCTTGGATAGTGACCTTTTGCCCCCCCGCTCTCGCTATCCGCTTAAATGGGCCCGGACTCGCCAACCCTCCCCCCCCCCGGTGGCGAATCCGGGCCCACGTTTGTCTGGGCCCCCTCACCTTCCGTTGGAGCCGCCGCCTTGGCATTGCGCCAATGGGTGACGCGGATCGCCAGCAAGGCCAGCTCGTAGAGCAGGTACAAGGGCACGAGCAGCATTAGCTGGGAGACGACGTCGGGCGGAGTCAGCACCGCCGACACTACCGCGCAGGCGACGATCGCGTAGCGCCGCGAGCGCGCCAGCTGCTCGCGGGTGACTAGCCCGGCGCGCTCCAGGATCATCAGCAGCACCGGGGTCAGGAAGGCGACTCCGAAGCCGAACAGGAACCGGGTGGAGAAACTGAGATAATTGCCGACCGCGGGCAGCGCTTCCCGGGTCACGCCGCCGACATCGCCCTGATAACCGAGCAGGAAGTGAAGCGCCCACGGCATGGCGAGGAAATAAGCGAAGGTCGCGCCGGCGCCGAAGAAGAAGGGGGTCATCAACAGGAACGGCAGGAACGCCTTCTTTTCCTTGGCGTAGAGCCCCGGGGCGACGAACTTCCACAGCTGCGTCGCCAGCACCGGGAAGGTGATCATCAGCGCCGCGAACAAGGCGACCTTCACGTCCGCGAAGAAGGCCTCGAACACGTCGGTATAGATAAGCTTGCCCTGCCCTGCCTCCAGCAGGGGCTGGACGAGGACCCCGAAAATCGGGCGAGCGAAATAGAGGCAGGTGAAAAAGGCGACCGCGAGCGCCGCGAGGCACCAAAGCAGCCGGCGCCGGAGCTCGATCAAATGCTCCATCAGCGGCGCCTTGGTATCGTCGAGGTCCTTCACGGCAGCGGACGCTCCGCCGGCGGCCGCGGATCCGGCTCCTCGAGCGGCAGGGTCGGCTCTGCCTCCGCCGCGGCCGTGGCCGCCGCGGCGCCGGGAAGCATCACATCGCCGGTGCCGGGAAACTCGCGCATGATGCGCTCATTTTCCTCGCGCCACTGCTTTTCCATCTCTTCAAGCTCGGCCTCGCGCACCATGGCCTCGATGCCGCTGTTGAAATGGCGCGCCATGCCGCGGACCTTGCCGACCCAGCGGCCGACGGTGCGCATCGCCCGCGGCAGGTCCTTGGGGCCGATGAACAGCAACGCGACAATCGCGATCAGCAGGAGCTCGGAAGTGTCGACGCCGAACATCGGCGTACTCCGGGACTAGTGGCGGGGTTCGTCGCCCGATGCGGGCGGCGCGCTCGGCGCGATTGGCTCGGCGGGGGGCGGCGCGTTCGGCGTGATGTCGATGGGCTGCTGGTCGCGCGGCAAATGGCGCTGATCCGCGGGCTTGGCCGCCTTGTCCTCGTCCTCCGCCATGCCCTGCTTGAAGCTTTTTAGGCCCTTGCCGATGTCGCCCATCATGTCGGAAATCCGCCCGCGCCCGAACAACAGCAGGACGAGGATGATGACGACGAGCCAATGCCAGAGGCTGAAACTACCCACTGAAATCTCCAATCCTGAGTTGGGGCCTTCTAGACCTCCTCTTCGTCGCTTTCCAGTTGCAGGCTGAACATCCCTTCATCGAGCGGGTCGAGCAGGCCGGCGGCCTTCAAGTCGTCAATGCCCGGCAGGTCTCGGCGTGAGCCCAAGCCGAAGTGGGTCAGGAACTCGGGCGTCGTCGCATACAGCAAGGGCCGACCCGGCGTTTCCCGGCGCCCGGCGGTACGGACCCAGCCGGCCTCCATCAGCACGTCGAGCGTCCCCTTTGAGATCTGAACGCCGCGGATCGCTTCGATTTCGGCGCGGCTGACGGGTTCGTGATAGGCGATGATGGCCAGCGTCTCGGTCGCCGCGCGCGACAGCCGGCGCGGCTCCTCGCGCTCGCGCCGCAGGATATGCGCGAGGTCGGGCGCTGTCTGGAAATGCCAGCGTCCGCCGCGCTCGACCAGCTCGATGCCGTGGCCTTCGTAATGAGCCGACAGATTGCCTAGCGCGATCTCGATCTCGCCTTCGCCCACGTAGGCCGCAATTTCCTCGACCGTGAGTGGCAATGCCGAGGCAAACAAGGTCGCTTCGACGGAGCGGGTGAACTCGTCCATCCTAGGCTGCCCGCACCTTTAACGGCGAGAAGGCCTCGTCCTGGGCGATCTCAAGCCGTCCCTGCCGCGCCAGCTCCAGCGCGGCAACGAACGACGAGGCCAAGGCCGACTTGAGGAAGGCCGCGTCGTCGCTCGCCGGCAGGAAGGATTCGAGAACCGTCCAGTCGATATGGGCGCCGATCAGCCGCGACACCCGGATAATGGCATCGTCGAGGGTCATCACCCGCCGGTCGTGGACGACGTGCATCGCCGGCTGGGTGCGCGCCTTGACCACGCCATAGGCGGCGAACAGGTCAAACGGGCTGACCTGCCAGTCCGACTTGCGCACCAGCCGCAGGCCTTCCGGAGCAGCGCGGGCGAAAACGTCGCGGCCAAGCCGGTCGCGGCCCATCAGACGGGCGCCGGCGTCGCGCATGGCGTCGAGCTGCTGCAGCCGCATCTGAAGGCGCAGCGCCAGCTCTTCCGGGCTCGGATCGGCTTCCGGGTCCTTCGGCAACAGCAGGCAGGATTTCAAATAGGCGAGCCAGGCGGCCATGACGAGATAATCGGCGGCAATCTCCAGCCGCAGCTTCCGGGCGCCCTCGAGGTAGGCGAGATATTGCTCGACGAGGGCGAGGATGGAGATCTGGTGAAGATCGACCTTCTGCACCCGCGCGAGGTTCAGCAGCAGGTCGAGCGGCCCTTCCCAGCCGTCGAGGTTGAGGTTGAGCGCCTCCTCGTTCCGGTTCGGTCCTTCGAAGAATTCGGAGTCCATGGCCGGGAGACTATCCCAGCGCTCAGACCAGCGCCAGCAACGCGTCGCGCTTGGCGACGGCTTCGGCGAAGTCGATGTCGTCGGCTTCGTTGAGCGTACCCGCCATGGCCCGCGCCAGCCGCGCCTCGCCGTCAGCGGACAAGTCGGGGATGACCGCGGCAATGCTCTCCATCTCCGCCATGTCGCCGGAGCAGTGGAGCGCCACGTCGCAGCCGGCGGCAATCGCTTTGGTGGCGCGCTCGCCGAAGTCGCCACTCAGCGCATGCATGCCGAGGTCGTCGGTCATCAGGAAGCCATCGAAGCCGATGCGTTCGCGGACGATGGCCCGGATCACGGTCGACGACTGGCTGGCCGGCAATTGCGCGTCCCAGGCGGTGTAGACGACGTGCGCCATCATCCCCATCGGCGCACCTCGCAGCCGCTCGAACGGCTCGAGGTCTAGACCCAACTCCTCGTCGGTGGCGGTGACCACGGGCAGTTCCTTGTGGCTATCGACCAAAGCCCGGCCGTGGCCCGGCATATGCTTGACCACCCCGATGACCCCGGCGGAGGCCATGCCGTCGAGCACCGCACGGCCGAGCGCTGCAACCTGCATCGGGTCGCTGCCCAGCGAGCGGTCCCCGACGATGTCGCTGGCCCCGGGCTGGAGGACGTCCAGCACCGGGAGGCAATTGACGTTGATCCCCGCGGCGCGGAGCGTCAGTGCGATCGCCCGGGCATTGACCCGCGTCGCCTCGATCGCCGAGGATGGCGCGAGATTGTACAAGGCTGCAAAGGCCTCCGCCCGCGGGAAGGCCGGCCATTCGGGCGGCTGCATGCGCGCCACCCGGCCCCCTTCCTGGTCGATGAGAATCGGCAGGTCGGGGCGGCCGGACAAGTCGCGAAGCTCATCGTTCAACCGTCGCAACTGTTCACGATCACAACAGTTACGCTTGAACAAAATGTAACCCGCCGGATCGGCTCGTCGGAAGAATTCCCTTTCATCTTCCGTGAGTTGTGGGCCAGACAAGCCGTAAATGGCGGCCTTCATCTATTGCGCCACGAAGCAGTTTTCGCCGCCGGCGACGACGGCGCGGCAGGCGGCCTGCGCTTCGGCCGGCGAGCCAGCCGACGCGCGCAGGCGATAGCCGCCACTGAACGGCACGACCATCTTGGTGAGGCTTGCCACCGCCGGGAAGCGGGACGACAGCATCCGCCAGGCGGTCTCGGCCTTGGCGGTCGACCCATAGGCGCCGAGCTGGATCACCGTGCCTTTCGCGCCGGGCGTGGGCGCCGGGGCCGGACTTGGCGGCTCCGCCTCAACCCGTTTGGGCGGTGCTGGCGCATCCGGCAGTTCAGCCGCTGGCGCCTCGGGGAGCTTGCTGACGTCGAGCTCGGCGTCGCTGTCCTCGCCGGCGCCGGTGGCATAGGCCGTGCCGCTGTCGCCGGCGACGTCGAGCCCGCCGGGATTGTCGGGCCGCAGCTTGTACGGCCCCGGCTCGGCCTTGATCAGCTTGGGCGGGCCGCTGCCCGTGTCCTGCCGACCGAGCCAGAACAGGGTTCCGGCGACGATCGCTATGCCGAGCAGCACCAAGGCCAGCGCGGCCAGCATCTTGCGCGCCGATACGGCGGGCGGCTCATCCTCGTCATCGACCGCTTCCAGCCAGGGCAGCGCGTCGTCGCCGGACCGTCGGATGTCGATCATTCCAGGCCTTTCCATCAGCCGATCACCAGGCAGTGATCGCCGCTGCGCCGCAAGTTGCGGCACACCGTGTTCGACTGTTGGCGCGAGGTGGTGCCAAGGCGCAAGACATAAAGGACGCGGCCGGTCGGCCGAGTCGCCACGGGCACGATCACCCGAGGCATCTGCCCCAGCAGCGGATAGCGGGCGATGCGGGCCTGGTAGGCGCTTGCGGCTCGCGTTGGTGTGCTGAAGGCGCCCAATTGAATGACCTGCCCCGCGGGTCCGGGCGACGGCATTTTGGGCCACGGCCGGCTGACCGGCTGGCGCGGCGTCGGGGCCGGCGGTTCCTGGGCCGCGCGCACCGCATTCAATTGCTCGGTCTCGACTCCGGCGGAGCGGATCTTCTTGGGGCGCACCCGATTGCGCGCCGCCGACTTCTTCTTCGTCGCGGCCGGCTTGCTTACCTTTTTCGGTGCTGGGGGAGCTTGCTCGACGACAGGGGGCGCCTCGACCGGCTTCGCATCGGCGACCTGGACCGGCGCCGGCTTGGGCGCCGGCAAGGCGACAGTGGCGGAAGGACGCACAGGCGCGGGCGCGTCGGCGCGCTGGCCCAGCCAGTAACCGCCGGCACCTACCGACAGCACGAGCGCCATTCCGAGCCCGAAGGCGACCGGCTTGCCGTAGCCGCGTCGCGGCAAGGGCGCTCCCCGCGTCTTCGTCTCGCGATAGGGTTCCAGCCATGGCAGCCGGTCTTCGTCGGCCGGCTGAACGCCTGCCATCAGCGCATCTCCTCGACGGCTTCGACTCCCATGATCTTGAGGCCGTTGCGGATGACCTGCCCGATGCCGCGCGCCAGTTCCAGCCGGGCGCGGGAAACTTGTGGATTGTTTTCAAGGAGAAAGCGGCGTTCCGGGTCGTCGTTGCCGCGGTTCCACAAGGCATGGAACTCGGCCGCCAGGTCATAGAGGTAGAAGGCGATACGATGCGGCTCATGGGCCATCGCCGCGCTCTCAAGCACGCGCGGGAATTGCGCCGCCGCCTTGACCAGCGCCAGCTCCTCGGCGTCGAGCAGGTCGAGATCGGCCGGCGCTTCGAGCAACACGCCCGCCTCCGCGGCCTTGCGCTGCAGCGAGCGCACCCGGGCATGGGCATATTGGACGTAGAACACCGGATTGTCCTTCGACGCCTCGACCACCTTGGCGAAGTCGAAGTCCATCTGCGCGTCGTTCTTGCGGGTCAGCATGGTGAAGCGGACAACGTCCTTGCCGACCTCCTCGACGACCTCCGCCAGGGTGACGAAGCTGCCCGAGCGCTTCGACATTTTGACCAGCTCGCCGTCGCGCAGCAGCCGCACCATCTGCACCAGCTTGACGTCCAGCGCCGGGCGGCCGGCAAGCGCGGCGACCGCTGCCTGGGTCCGCTTGACGGTCCCGGCATGGTCGGCGCCCCAAATGTTGATCAGCTCGTCCGATTTTTCGAGCTTCTGCAGGTGGTATGCGGTGTCGGCGGCAAAATAGGTCCAGCTGCCGTCCGACTTCCTGATCGGCCGGTCCTGGTCGTCGCCGAACTGGGTCGAGCGGAACAGCAGCAGCTCGCGCGGCTCCCAGTCCTCGACTGTCTTGCCGCGCGGCGGCGGCAGGGTGCCGGTGTAGACGAGACCTTTCTCATCGAGCAGCGCCAGTGCCCGGTCGACGGCGCCCGATTCCTGTACTTCGCGTTCAGAGGCGAACAGATCGTGGTGGACGCCGAGCAGCGCCAGGTCGTGCTTGATCAGGTCGAGCATTGCCGCCACCGCGCGCCGCTTGAAAAGGTCGAGCCAGTCGCCCTCGGGCGCTGCGGCGTATTTTTCGCCAAATTCGGCAACCAGGAGCGCCGCGACGGGAATCAGATACTCGCCCGGGTACAAGCCCTCCGGAATCTCGCCGATGTCCTCGCCGAGCTTCTCCCGGTACCTCAGGTGCAGCGAGCGGGCGAGCGTGTCGACCTGGCCGCCGGCATCATTGACGTAATATTCCTTGGTGACGCGGAATCCCGCAGCTTCCAGCAGCCGCGCCAGCGCGTCGCCGACGACCGCACCGCGGCAATGGCCCATGTGCATCGGCCCGGTCGGGTTGGCGGAGACATATTCGACGTTGACCCGCGCATTCTTGCCGACCTTCGACAGGCCATAAGCCTCGCCCTCGGCAATTATGGTGATCAATTCGTCGCGCCAAGCGCGCTCGGACAGCCGCAAATTGATGAAACCCGGCCCAGCGACCTCCACCGAAGTGACCGACGGGATCGCCTCTAATTTCGGCTTCAGCGCCTCTGCCAGTGCGCGCGGATTGGTTCCGGCGCCCTTGGCCAGCACCATCGCCGCATTGGTCGCCAGGTCGCCATGCGACGCATCACGCGGCGGTTCGACCGCCACCGCCTTGCGGCTGGCATCGGCCGGCAGCCGCCCCTCGGCGACGAGTTCGTCGAGGATGCCATCAAGAAGGGCGGCATATTGGGCGTAAAGCGACATGGGAGAGGCCACTAGCGCAGCCGGCCCCCTTCGTCACCAGCCGCGGAGCCCTGTGGACCGAGCCGCGCGCAGCATGGGCTTGAAGGGCAACGCAAAAGGCCTAGTCTGCATTGCGGGAGGTGGCGATACCATGTTCAACAGTCTGCTTTTCGTGGGTTTTTTCGCCGGGCTTGCAACAAGCCAGACCGCCACAACCTTGTCGGTCCAGCGGCTCGCCGACATCCCGAACACAACCATTCGTTATTATGATGTCCAGGGCACGGACATCACCAGCATCAACCGCTCCATCGCCGGGCAACGCCCGTCAGTTGGGGGAACGCCAATCGCCGCCGCCACCGACTGGACGGTCAACGCGGCGTTCAAAATGCACACCGAGGAGGGTCGTTGCCGCGTGGTGGGCGTGGAAGCGCGGTTCGCGGCCTCGGCGGACTTGCCGCGCTTGGTCAACGAGCAAAAGCTGGCGCCCGAAAACCTTGCCAGATGGCGGCGATATGTTGCCAGCCTGGAGGCGAGCGAGGTGACCAATCTGGTTTTCGTTTATTATCATCTCGACGAGGTCGAAAAGGCGATCAGCGCCAGCAGTTGCGAAGATGCCAAAGCCGCCGGCATGGCCGCAGTGGAGACATTGAAAGCGAAAGCGGCGGCATTCGAGCGCGAGCGCGAACTGCATGCCCGCAAGACGGAGCGCGCCTTTGGCGATGCGCAGGCGCCCGACGCGCAGGCCGCCAACACGATCTGCAAGAATTTGGTCGGCACAGCTTCCCGGCTCGACACGCTGCGGGTCTGCATGACCAAACGCGAATGGGCGAAACTGCACGCCAGTGGCGAACAAGCGACGCGTGAAATGCAGGACAAGCGCCGGACGAACCGGCCTTTCTGATCCCGATGACTTAGAACCGGTCCGGCAAATGCACGGGGCCGACCAGCTCCTCGTGGCGGGCGATGGCGAAGGGGTCGGTCATGCCGGCGATGTAATCGGCGATGCCGCGGAGCCGCGCAATTTCTCCCTCGCCGCGCGCCCAGCCATCGGGCAGCAAAGCCGGGTCTTCGCGATAGGCGGCGGCGAGATTGGCGATGACGCGCTGCGCCTCTTTGCGGACCGAGGCGAGCATCGGGCTGTTGTAGAGCCGCTCGTAGAGGAAGCGTTTCAGCTCCCGTTCTTCGCCGGCCAGTGCTTCCGAGAAGTCGGCCAGCGCGGCACCGAACGCACGGACTTCGTCAATCGTCGCCACCCCCGCTTCGCGCACCCGACGCTCCGTCTCCACCATGACATCGCCGACCATGGTGCCAATGCCGTCGCGGACCAGCGCCTTGACTTTGCGCGACACGTCGAGGCCCGGATGGCGTTCCTCGATGGCCCGCCACAGCCGCTGGACGAACGGCAACTCCAACAGTTCGTCGAGCCGCAGGATGCCCGCCCGCAGCCCGTCGTCCACGTCGTGATTGTCGTAGGCGATGTCGTCGGCGATCGCCGCGACCTGCGCCTCGAGGCCCGGCCAGCTGTCGAGCCCGAGCGAGAAGACGGAATCCGCCTCGGTCATGGCCCAGCCGGGCTCGGCGATCGGCCCATTGTGCTTGGCCAGGCCCTCGAGCGCTTCCCAGCTGAGGTTGAGGCCATCAAAGTCCGGATAGGGGTTTTCGAGGCAGGTCACGAGCCGCAGGCTGTGGCCATTGTGGTCGAACCCGCCCGCATCGGCCAGGGCCTCGGACAAGGCATCCTCGCCGGCATGGCCGAACGGCGGATGGCCGAGGTCGTGGGCAAGGCACAATGTCTCGGTCAGGTCCTCGTTCAGGCCAAGCGCGCGCGCCATGCTGCGGCCGATCTGCGCAACTTCGATGCTGTGGGTCAGCCGCACCCGGAAATGATCGCCGTCGGGGGCGACGAACACCTGCGTCTTGTGGCGGAGGCGGCGGAAGGCAACCGAATGGACGATGCGGTCGCGATCCCGCTGGAAGATGTCGCGGGGTCCCCGGGGGCCGCCGTCCGCTTCCTGGTGGGCCCTGCCGCGCGATTGGCCTGGCTGCGCGGCAAGGTGTCCCAGGAGGTTCATCAGGTCTTGAGTTTCTCGATTCTGATCTGGGCCGGCGTACGGGTCCAGCTAAAGCCGTCGACGCCCTCCTTTTCAAGCTTGTTGACGAAGGCCTGGGCCTCCGACTTG
>Ga0307505_10003363_pt1 | contig 10096 bp, 6 predicted proteins | sample 23_S_MG_FD_202183 | JGI IMG/M metagenome (GOLD analysis project Ga0307505, IMG submission 202183) | Soil microbial communities from Populus trichocarpa stands in riparian zone in the Pacific Northwest, United States - 23_S | ecosystem: Environmental > Terrestrial > Soil > Riparian zone > Trees... | reverse complement strand
TCGCCGATGGCTGGGCGCGAGGGCACCAAGGTCACCAGCCGGATGATCCGCGACCGCCTGTTCCGCGAAGCCGAGTCCAATGTCGCGATCAAGGTCACCGAGAGCGCCGACAAGGACAGCTTCGAAGTCGCCGGCCGCGGCGAATTGCAGCTCGGCGTGCTGATCGAAATGATGCGCCGCGAAGGCTTCGAGCTCGGAATCAGCCGCCCCCGCGTGCTGTTCCGCGAGGACGAAAATGGCAAGAAGACCGAGCCCTACGAGACCGTGGTGATCGACGTCGATGACGAATATTCGGGGACGGTGATCGACAAGATGGCGCTCCGCAAAGCCGAAATGACCGACATGCGTCCCTCGGGCGGCGGCAAGACCCGGATCACCTTCTCCGCCCCGTCGCGCGGGCTGATCGGCTATCATGGCGAATTCCTGTCCGACACCCGCGGCACCGGCCTGATGAACCGCATTTACGAGAAATACGGCCCCCACAAAGGCCAGATCGAGGGCCGCAAGAATGGCGTGCTCATCTCCAACGGCGCGGGCGAAGCAAACAATTACGCGCTCGGGCCGCTGGAGGAGCGCGGGATCCTGTTCGTCGCCCATCAGGAGGCGCTCTACGAGGGGATGATCGTCGGCGAGAATGCCAAGACCGACGACCTCGAAGTCAATCCGATGAAGGCCAAGCAGCTCACCAACTTCCGCGCCAGCGGCGGCAAGGACGACGCCATCAGGCTCACCCCGCCCAAGCGCATGACGCTCGAGCAAGCCATCGCCTACATCGACGACGACGAGCTGGTGGAAGTGACGCCCAAGTCGATCCGGCTGCGGAAGCGGCACCTGGATCCGCATGAGCGGAAGCGGGCGAGCCGCGCCAAAGTCGCGGCTTAGCCGCCGAGCGTAACGAAAGCGGAGCGAAGCGAGCGTCGTTACGTCGAAGAGCGGCGGCGCGCCGGCCGACCTGCGCCCGAAGAGGCGACAGGATCGACGTCACGAAGCGAGGGCAACAATGCATCCGCATTGTGAGAGCGAGCGTAAGGGACGGAACAGCGCGAAGAGAGCGCGAAAGGCGGCCTTGAGCGCGTGGAATTACCTAATCATATATCCTCATTAGGTATATACTAGACATATATTATTTCAAAGGTTATACCTATAGGTATGCCAAGGGTACAACTGTGGGGTTTCGGCTGCACTCGGTGCGACCATCAATGGGTACCGAGGTCGGCGGAGGAACCGCGAGTCTGCCCCAGTTGTAAAAGTCCGTACTGGGACCGCCCGCGGCGACAAAAGGATGCCTACGAGAAGAAGGGGGGCCGCCGTGGACATTGAAACGTCGCGCAAGTCGTCGGCGACCCCATCTCTCGAATTGAGCGGCAGTGACCTTTCAGGCGCCGATCTAAGCGTTGAGGAACAGGTTGGGCTGGTTGAAGCGGCCCGAAGCAGTAGCCCAGTCGTTGGGCTGACCCATAATTTTTATCGGTATCCTGCTCGGTTTTCGCCGCTCCTGGTGGGCTCAGTAATTGAAGCATTTTCCGATCCCGGTGATCTAATCCTGGATCCGTTTATGGGTGGCGGAACGACTTTGGTCGAAGCTGCGGCCCGAGGCAGACACGCGGTTGGAAGCGACATAAGTACGCTCGCCTCGTTTGTCGCACGCGCAAAGACCGCAGTTCTCGATGACGCGACGGGTCAATCGATGCGCGAATGGCTGAATCGAGTGCCTGGCGAAATCAACATGAGGACGCCAGAGCCGGAGTTTCAGTTCTGGGCGGAGGCCGGCTATTTCAAGCACCTCGGTAGCGCACATCGGTGGCGCGTTAGGAAAGCTCTAGCGCAATGTGTTGAGTCTGCGGAACGGATTGGATTGCCGCAGGCGGAGAGCTTCGCCCGGTGCGTGATCTTGCGTACCGCGCAATGGGCGCTCGACGGCCGCAAAATATTTCCGTCTTTGCTGCAGTTCAGAAAGCGCCTTCAGACATTTGGTGCGGAGATGCTCATCTCATCTGAGGCCTTTACACAACTTATGACCGAGCGAGGAGGTTCGGTCACGGCCCTCAATCGCTCGGTAGTGGGCCTGGAAAACGACGACCTATTCCGTCGGAAAAACGCACCGCGCCTGATACTCACTTCACCGCCGTATCCAGGCGTCCATGTCCTTTATCATCGTTGGCAGGTGAGTGGCGGCAAAGAAACCGGAACTCCCTTCTTCATCGCCAATGCACTCGATGGTTCCGGCAGTTCGTATTATACAATGGGGGACAGGAAGCGCCCGGGCCTGACGACCTATTTTGAACAACTGCGAGAGGGGCTGGCGTCGCTCGTTCATTTAAGTGATGATCGCACGACTTTCGTACAGGTCGTCGCCTTCTCCCAGCCAGAATGGCAGCTCCCTGCATACCTTGATGCTGCGGCGGGGGTGGGTTTAACAGAGCTATTTCTACCGATTCTGCAGGGCGAAGCCGACGGGCGACTCTGGCGTCAGGTCCCAAATCGGAAGTGGTACGCACAGCAGCGATTCGAGTCACCCGGATCTCAAGAGGTGGTTCTGTTTCACCGCTTGACTTAAGCGGCCTCGGCGAGCTTGGGCTTCAAGACGAACTCAAGGTTGCCGAGGTGGCGGATTATCGGGACGAGGACCAACGCGGCGGCAGTCGTCACCTGGTCAGTGCTCTCTCGAACCGTGTCACCGTCCGGGTTCTTTCCGAGGCCATGGATCACCGACATTCCGAGCAGCAGCATGCCAACTCGGTATTGCTCGCGCACCAGGTCTTCCTTGCCTTTCGCGTGCTTGAGTTCGTTGAGCAGATGCACGTTGTCCTGATTCAGAAAGAAGTCGTACCGCGCCTTGTCCTCGCCCTTGTCCTGCCTCAGCACCCGCAAAACCGAATGCTCGTTGAAGCCATACTCGTCCCACTCGTCTTTGACGATCCACGTCGCGGTCGGCAGCTCGATCCCCGCTTGGTCGGTTGTGTCCTTGCCCTTGTTGTTGGGGTTCTTTTTCTTCTGCTTTTTCGTGTTCGAGGGTTCGTGCACTTGGTACGGAATCAGCTCGATCAGCGCCGTGTTGATGGTGGGTTCGAGCATCTGATCGTCGGTCACGGTTATACGAATTGGCACATGCTTTCCGGCCGGCTCGTCTCCTTCCAGCGTGATCGTGAGCGAGGCGTTGCCGTGGTATAGATTCATCGAACGCTGGCAAACGATGACCCACGCGCCGTCGAGTTCCTGTTCGACCGTATACGAGCCAGGTTCCTTCGACCGGCCGAAGTAATTGTCCTCAACGTCAGTATCGAAGCCCATGCGGATCGCTCGCCCCTTCTCGGCCTTGCGGACCAGCTCTTCGCCCTGCGGACGACCCCGGAAACGGAAGTACGACGGGAAAAGCTTGCCCTCGAACTTATTCGACGCTCCCATTGGCTTCACATTGAAGGGCGTCTTCAATTTCTGACCGCTGAGGAAGATGGACGCCAGGGACGGCGACGAGGAGAGAATCTCCTTGAGGGTGTCTTCCAGGCTGGAGTTATCCTCCGTCTTCTCCTTGATCTTCTCCTCGCGCCGCCGGTTGTTGAACTCTCGAAGCAACGGGTGATGGTTCAGGAAATCCTCCAACTCGCGTTCAACGGCGGTCCGGAACTCGGATTTCGCTAGGGACTCCCGCGAGTTCATAAACAGCTCTTCGAGCGCCGTCCGACTAAGCTCGGAACAATCGAGCGAGACGAGGAGTGAGTCCGCGACATAGTCGAGGCCGACCTTCGTCCGCGTGAAGACCTGTTGGGGCAGTGTGCCGTGCGTCTGCCCGTTGACAACGAACAGCACACCCTCGGAACGGTTAAGGTAGGTTGCCGCCCTCTTCGCCTTGAACCCGAAGAGGCTGATGCGGAATTTCTGGCCCGCGACCACCATCTCGTCGTGCTTTGGGAAGTCCTGCTCGAGGTTGTCGCCCTTGTCGTCCGCAAGGCGCACGAGGACGCCGGTGGCGGGGTTGGCGAAGCTTCGATCCGAGTCACCTTTGTAGTCCCTGCACTCGTGCATCATGTACGGCAGAGCGGGGTTAGGAAGCCGCGTGTCGATCTGTCGCAACAGCCCGTCGCTCAACAAGACGTGGGACCGATACGTATACTCGTAGTGGTATAGCTTGATGAACGAGCCAAACTTCTGCGGGAGCGCATAGGCGTTGTTGCCCTTGGGCCGGATCGACAGGCTGTCTGCAGCAAAGGACAGAATGGAGGGCTTATCGACGTCGCCGGTTGGGATTGGCGCGAGGTACCGGTAAACCGAGCTGCGTTCTCCGCCCGTCGGCTCCATGCGGCGGACGATGGTGAAGCTCCACGGATTATCTTCGCCGTCCGGAAGAAGCGCTGGATTTCGCCTCGTCAGAACGAGCTGGAAGTGGTGCAGGCCGCCGCAGAAGCGCAGCGCTCCCGTGCCGCCCATGTTGAACTTACCCTGGACGAACGGAATACGAAGTTTGTTCGACTTCGCGAGGGACATGAAAGTGTTGGGCACCGCTCCGGGCGTTTGCCCTTCACCTAGATCGCTGATCGACAAGCAGGGATTAGTCTTCGATCCCGTGGCGGAAATGCTGATGAATTCGGCCTGTTCACGCCTTTGCTTCGGAACCCAGTGCTCGATGCGGCCATTAGCTGTCTTTTCCGGATCGCTGCCTTCGATCAAACTCGCGATGGCGCGGCGAACCGAACTTGGCGCATCCTTGCTCTCTGGGTCGATCTTCGCTGATAGGCACTCGTTCGTCAGGCGAGCGTCGATGCTGTTTACGACCTTCTCGACGAGCGCAGCAATTGGGTCTGCCTGCTGAGCGCCAATGACTGCGTAGTTGTTCTCATTATCGCCGAGGTCGCGCCACACCGCGTGGTTATCCCAGTAACCCGCCTTCTGCAAAATGCTGACAACCTCGTCGGGGCTGTCGGCACGGACTAAGGCCATGCACAGTTCCTGGGCCTTCATCCCGCCTCCACCTACAGTTTAAAATTTTTCTCGCGCGAAATCTTCGGCGCGGAGAACTTACGTTCGATTTCCCCCACGGCGTCCTTCAACGCCTTCACGATCTTCCTAACCTCGGCGTCCTCCCACTCGTAGAGGTGCCGGTTGGAAAGGTTCCCGATCCTGCGGATAGAGTCCAGGGCACGATTGGTCCGGCCCTCTGCAAGGTCCCGAAACTTCGCATGTTTTTCGCTCATGGCCTTACCGACTCGCTCGAAACCTAACGATTTTATGAGACGATATGCGAGCGCATATCAATCTTTGTCAACCACATATTAGTGCGAATATAGAACGAAATTTTTTGCACTTTCCTACATGTACCTATTTGGTTCATGACTCTCGCTTGATTCGCGATCGATCGGGATACTTCATGCGCAAAAAAGGCACTGACCTCGTCGAAGCTCAGGTTGAGGACGATCCCTCGACTGTCCCCGGATCAAGTCCGGGGCTTCGGCGGACAAACGGGCTTGGGGGGCCGGAACCCTCGACCCGCTCGGGACAAGCGGTGGGGGGAGACGTCCCTCTGCCGGACTTTGCCCCCGTGCCGCGGCGCTACCGCCACGACGGGTGGACGCCCGAGCGGCAGCGGGCGTTTATCGAGGCGCTGGCGGATACCGGGTGCGTCACGCGGGCCGCGGGGATGGTCAATATGGCGCAGGCCAATTGCTATACGCTTCGCCGCGCGGCCGGCGCCGAGGGGTTCCGGCGGGCGTGGGATGCGGCGCTCGATTTCGGGCTGAAGCGGCTGAAGGACATCGCCTTCGAGCGGGCGATCGAGGGGCAATTGGTGCCGGTGTTCGTCGCCGGCAAATTGATGGGCTTCCGGAGGAAGCGCAACGACGCGCTGCTGATGTTCTGCCTGCGCCACTATGGCCAGGACGCCAATGGCAAGCGCACCACGATCAATTATTTCTCGACGCGGGCTGCCTCGACAAGCTCGGCACAGGCGGGCGCCGGGGCGGTGGCGGGGGATCCCTCGACTGCGCTCGGGACGAACGGGGGAGGGGTGGCTGCATCGGAAGCGTCGACGACGACGGTGCGGACGGTGATCAGCGGTCCCTCGACCGGGCTCGGGACGATCGGGGAGAGTGGCGACGAGGCGGCGGCGTTGCTGGGCGGGTTTGAGGGGATTGAGCTCGATCCGGAGGCCGAGGCGGCGATCGCGGCGGCGCTGGAGGCCTGCGCGGCGCGGGCGCGGGCGGCGGACGAGGCTGGCGTTGCGGACGATGCGGAGAGCTTCGTGCGGGTCGGCGAACAGGAGAATCCGTTTCTTGGCGAGTTGGAGCCGCCAACGGCACTTGAGGAATATGTGCCGTTCGCGGACGGCGAGGCGCCGTGGATGCTGGCCGGGGCGGACAAGCCGGCGGCGCTGGTGGAATTCGAGGAGCGGCAAGCAGCCCAGAGACTGGAAGGGCTAAAAGAAGGACAGGCCCTCACCCCGACCAGCAGTGCGCAGTCGATCGTCTCCCAGACGATCGCACCGCACAGCTCCCGCAAGCGGGAGAGGGAGGAGTAGCTCCGCTCCGGCCTACAGGATCGCCAGCTGCCGATTGTCGAAGCCGTGCGCATATTGCCTGGCGATGGCCACCTTGCGCTCGAGCGAGTCGATGACCGGGACCGCGAAATCGACCCCGTTCAAGGTCGAGCAGCTGCCGAGATTGCCGGGCGAGAAGACGTTCACCTCAAGGATCTTGTCGCCGACGATGTCGATCCCGACCAGGAACATGCCGTCGGCGATCAGCTTGGGGCGGATCATCTCGGCGACCCTGAGTTCGGTCTCGCCAATCTCGACCGCTTCGGCGGTTCCCCCGGCATGGATGTTGGAGCGGATGTCGTCGGCCGAGGCGACCCGGCGGAGCGCGGCATATTTGTCGCCGATCTTCAGCGGCATGCCGTTCATCAGGAAGAAGCGGATATCGCCCTTCGACGCCGCGGGGACATAGGATTGGGCGATGATGTAGCCGTCGCGGCCGATGGCCTCGATCATCTGGTTGAGGTTGGACGCATTCTTGGTGTCGAGCTTGAACACCCCCGACCCGCCCGAGCCTTGCAGTGGTTTGAGGATGATCTGCCCGCCATGATCCTTGGCGAAGGCCTTGATGTCGGCGCCATGCTTGGTGATCAGAGTCTCGGCGCGGGCCTCGACCGGGAAGCTCTGGAAATAGAGCTTGTTGATCGCCTTCGACAGGCTGTCGGGATCGTTGACCACGATCACCCCGCGCTTGGCCGCCTCGCGCCCGAACAGGATGCCGACGTCCATCGCCCACGCATTGGCCTGGGCGTCGATCGACGGATCGTTGCGCAGCATCAGCACGTCGACCTCGGCCATGTCGACCACCTCGACCTTGGACTTTTCGATCAGCGCCTCGAAGAATTCGGGGCGGTCCTTATATTTCTTCTTGGGCGGAAAGCGGCCGTGGACCCGCAGGCTGTCGTCGGGGTTGAGGACGAAATCGGACGGGGTGACGTAGCAGATGCGATGCCCGCGCGACGCCGCCTCAAAGGCCAGCACGGTGGTCGTGTAGCCCGCGAACTCGCGTTCCATGTCGTTGACGAAAAAGGCGATCAGCATGAACCAGTCTCCGGGGTGAACATCGATTGAAAGGGAAGCCCGGCCGTCAAACGCTCGATCCGCTTGGTAGTGTCCGGGCGGGACAGGAATTCGGGAATGAATACAGGAGCGTGGGCCAGCCCGCGGTGAAGCAGCTCCTCGATCGCGGGGGCGTGGCCGGGCGCGATCTTGCCCAGCCAGAAGGGCGTCAGCGAGGCCCCCGACGCGACCAGATCGACCACCTGGCGGAATCCGCGCAGGTAAATCGCATCCTTGGCCATCCCCCCCGACCGGAGCACGCGCGCCGCAATCCCGAAGGCCCCGCTGCGGCGGAAGCCATGCTCCCGGAGCAGCTGGTAAACCTCGATGAAGTCGGCGCCGCCGAGCATGGCATCGACCGCCACCACCCGCCCGGCGAGCAGGCGCAGGCGAGTTCGGGTGAGGCCGCCGACCGCCCATTCGGCGAACACGCCCAGCCCCTCCTGAATGCCTTCGTAATTGGCCAGCCCCGAGCGAAACACCTTGAGCCCCTGGGTGCTGCCGTTGAAAAAGGTCAGCAGGTGAACGCTCACCTCATGCGCCAGGAGCGCGTCGAGGCGGTGCGCGGGCATGATCGAATCGGTGCCGATCATCAGCTTTGGTCCGGACACCATCAGCCCCGACACATCTTCGCGAATCTCGACCTCGGCGGCGAAGCGCTCGTCGAGCGTCTGATAGGCCGCGATCAGCGCCCGGGCGGCGGCTGCCACGCCGTCCGCCCCGACGCTGTTGCCGCGAGGCGGGGCCGGATCGGTCGACTGCAACAGGCCCAGCGCATCGTCGAGCAGGCACGGCTCGACGATTCCATAGAGCATCGTCGACGCTGGCCGGAAAGACGGCGTGTTGCGCGTGGCGAGCATGGTCAGCTGCTGGTCGACCTCGCGGCGCTTCTCGGACAATAAACGCGCCAGCAGCGGATCTTCCAGGATCGACAGGTCGATGTCGTACAGTGCCCGCTTGGCGGTGTCGGGATCGATTGACAGCGGCCGGTAGCGGAACTGCGGCATCTCCCTCGCCTTGGAGGCAACAAAGCGCTGCATCGCCTCGCCGGTATTGATCGGCGACACCGACAGCAGGAAATCGAAGCTTCTCGACACCTCGCCGAGCTTGCGGTCGGCCGATTTGGCCGCGGCCAGAAACGCCTGCCGCCCGAGCGCCCGATAATGGGCCGGGGGCGCGCGCTTGCCGTCATCGATATAGGCGCAGGCCGCTTGCAGCAGCGCATCGCCGAACGCGACGCTGATCTCATGCTCAAGCTGCGGGTAGACGTTGCCATCCGGCTGGAGGTGGATCGAGGGCAGACGGAGCGTGATCGACGGCGCCTCGACCAGCCGGTCGTCATCGGCCGCAACCCGGTCGACTTCGCATTGCCGCAAATCGGCGTGGATCGCGGTCACCGCCTGTTCGAGCCTGGCCACCGCGCGCCGAGCGCCGGGGTCATCCGACGCCCCGATCTCGGCGATGAAACGGGGAAGCGTCGGTGCCTTGCCCGACACCAAAGGCACCGGCTGGTCGGACAGGATGAAGATCAACGGCGGCGAGCCAAGCCGTTCCCCAATCGCCTCTACCAGCCGCTCGAGAAGACCGAGGGCCACTCGATCGTCGCGGGGTTCCCACACCAGATAGGCGGGGCCGTTGATTGCGACGTGCCGCGCCAGGCTTGGACCGCCGCCCTCGCCGCGATAGATCATCAGGAAGGGAAGCCACCGGTCAAGGTGGACCCGGCCGCTCTCCCCAACCGCGTCGCGCAGGGCGCCGAATTCGCCGAATTCCAGCTCCGGTCCCGTCACGGCGACGCTCATTCGAGCAAGCCGCGCGCCGTATCGGCGCACATGGTGACGAACCGCCGCATTGCATCGAGCTCCGCCGGATCGGGCTCGCCGGTCCACTCGTCCATGAAGAACTTCTTGAACTCGATGGCGATCGCACAGCCTTTGCCGGGGTAACGGTCATGGATGAAGCGTGTCTGCTCGCCCTTGCCCTGGAAGGCGATATTCTCACGGACGTCGAGGCTCCGGCCATTGAAATCGAAGGCCCGCATGGCCTCCATCAAGGGGTCGAGCAGGAACGCCCAATCCTGACGCGGCATCGAAAAGGTGCCGATGTTGATGTCGGGCGCCTGGTCCTGCGCGGTCGCCGGCCCAGCGGCGCCATCGCGGCGGTGATTGTAGCTGTGGATGTCGAGCACGACGAACCGGCCATAAAGAGCGGCGATATCGTCCAGGAAATGGCCGAGCATGCGGTAATAAGCGGCATGGATCGCAAGCGACCGGTCGAACAGCGCCCGCTCGGGGGGTTGGCTCCACACTTGGAGACCCCAGCTTTGCTCCGGGGTTTCGTAAATGGCGCCGTCCGCGCCGCGATTGAGATCGAACTCGAACCGCGACCGGTGAACCACGATATTGTTGGCGACGTCCCGCACAGCTTGCCCGGTGAAGGGATCTTCCTCGCGCAGCCGGTCGAGGTCGGGCAACGCCATGGCCGCGGCGACTTCGCCGCGCAGGCCGTTGCCGT
>Ga0307505_10003362_pt1 | contig 10098 bp, 9 predicted proteins | sample 23_S_MG_FD_202183 | JGI IMG/M metagenome (GOLD analysis project Ga0307505, IMG submission 202183) | Soil microbial communities from Populus trichocarpa stands in riparian zone in the Pacific Northwest, United States - 23_S | ecosystem: Environmental > Terrestrial > Soil > Riparian zone > Trees... | reverse complement strand
GTTGCTCTGGTCGGCAATATAGAGGACGCCCTCGTCGCTCAACGCCAACGCAGCCGGTTCGTTCAACCCGGCCTCCACGGCTAATCCTCCGTCACCAGAACACCGAGGCCGGCCCAAGCCGGCGACTGTCGTGATCACCCCTGTCTCCGCATCCACGCGCCGCACCCGATGGTTCAGCGTGTCCGCAATATACAGATGTCCTCCCTGATCGACCACAACCGCGGTCGGAAAATTCAACAGAGCTTGCTCGGCAGGACCACCGTCACCACTAAAGCGGGTGGCCGGCGCTGTACCGGTCACAACGTAACGCACGGTTCCGCTCAGATCAGTCTGTTGGGTCACGGCGTGCAAATTGACCGTGCCGCTTTCGGCAAAAGGATCGCCATCCACTTCCTCAGCCACCGGAGCGGGCGAGTCGGATTTCGCTCCTGATTCAACTCCTTGAATGCGGCCCGCTACCGTCCTGATACAGCAGGTCTTCCGGTCGATCTTTCGAACGACGTGATTCTCAGAGTCGGCGATAAAGAGGTTTCCCTCCGCATCGATGGCAAGACTCTTCGGCTCATTCAGACAAGCCGCATAGGCCGCAGCCCCATCGCCGTCCCAGCCTGAGTCTCCGGTACCGGCAACAGTCTGTATCAATCCAGTTTTCAGATCTATCTTCATCCGTATCGAGCGGCTCGCCTAGTTCAGATTTCGCAGGATGGCATCGCCCATTTCTATTGTACCGACCAGGCGAGTCCCAGGGCTGTGAATATCCTTCGTGCGATGGCCGAGATCGAGGGTTTTCACAATCGCGTTCGCGATGGCCTCCGCTTCTTTATCCAACTTGAACCCGTAGGACAGCATCATCGCCGCCGACGCAATCGTCGCAATGGGATTCGCCACATTCTTCCCGGCAATGTCAGGCGCGCTGCCGTGAATCGGCTCGAACAGTCCGACCTGCGCGCCAATACTGGCCGACGGCAACATGCCGATGGAACCGGTCAACATCGCGGCTTCATCGCTCAGAATGTCACCGAATATATTGTTGCAGAGCATCACATCAAACTGCCGCGGGTTACGCACGAGTTGCATCGCCGCATTGTCGACGTAAATGTGGCTCAACTCTACATCCGGATAGCCTTTGTGCGTCTCGATGACCACGCGACGCCACAGCTCGGACGATTCCAGGACGTTCGCCTTGTCGACGGACATCACTTTTTTCCGACGTTTTCTCGCCGCCTCAAACGCCACTTTCGCAATGCGTTGAATTTCTTCGGTGGTATAGACCTCGGTATTGATGCCTCGCTCGCTCCCGTTCGGTAACTTCTCTATCCCTTTGGGCTTCCCGAAATAAATGCCGCCGGTCAATTCACGAACGACGAGGATGTCAATCCCCTCAATCACGTCACGTTTCAGCGTGGAGGCATCGGCCAACACCGGATACAATTTCGCCGGGCGTAAATTTGCGTAGAGGCCCAGGTGCTCTCGCAAGCCCAACAGCGCACGTTCCGGACGCAAGCTATACTCCAGCCCTTCCCACTTCGGGCCGCCGACCGCCCCGAGCAAAACGGCATCGCTCTGCTTAGCCAAAGTCAGGGTCTCCTGCGGGAGCGGGACGCCCACTTTGTCGATAGCCTGCCCGCCGACATCACCGGAAAGAAACTCGAACATGTGCCCGAATTTCTCAGCCACAGCTTTCAGCACTTTTACGGCTTCAGGGACGATCTCTCGACCCACTCCATCACCGGCTAGTACAGCTATCTTCGCCTTCACAGACCACTCTCCCTCTTTGTGAGTTAAGACCGCACCAGCCTCTATTCCAGCACTTCCTCATCCTCTGGTCGCCATGCGGGATCGACCAAGCAGAGAAACTCGATGGCAGTGGGTCCATTATTTTCCAGAAATTGCTTGCCTCCGGGAGGCACATAGACGACGGAGCCTGGTTCTACCGAAACGACCGCATCGTCTACGGTCAATCGTCCCCGGCCGGCGATAATGTAGTAGACCTCTGAGGACCTCAGCCTGTGCCGTTTCGACCGAGCGCCGGAAGCCAATATCCCATGGGCCAGACTATATCCAAGCGTGAGCGGTTGCTTTGCCGGGTGCAGCAGTTCGCGCAGGACGGTATGATCGCCGGCCAGAAACTCCGGCCGCTCTGCCAGGGTGACGTGAACCACGGAGCCCCTCACAGCCAACAATATCTTCCTCAGTCTCACGCCTGAGGCGGTGACTCTACCGTGGCCACTTTCCCTAAATCAAGTTCACCCTCTGTTCGCCCTGCGCCTGTTTTCCAGCCAAGTACAACAGCTTATTTAGCGCATTGAGATAGGCGCGCGCCGAGGCCATGATGATATCCGTATCCGCTCCATGTCCTGAAACAGTGCGGCCATCCTCTTGAACCCTGACCGAGACTTCGCCCTGAGCATCAGTCCCTCCGGTGATCGCCTTCACGACGTACATGAGGAGCGTACTCTTGGTCTGGGTGATCGCGGCAATCGTCCGATACACGGCATCCACCGGTCCATCCCCCGTCCCAGTCTGCGCAATCGGCCGCCCGTCGATTTCGAGTTCGACCGTGGCGGTCGGCACCTGATCGGTCCCGCTGGCCACATGAAACGATTTCAAGGTGATCCGATCGGCCATTTTGGCTAACTCTTCGGAAACAATGACTTCAAGATCCTCTTCATAGATCTCCCTCTTCTGATCGGCCAATTTCTTAAACCGCTCGAACGCATGATTGACCTCTTCATCCGAGAGCGTGTAACCCAAGTCCACCAGCCTTTGTCGAAATGCGTGCCGGCCTGAAAGCTTTCCCATGACCATCTTGCTCTCGACCAGCCCAATCGTCTCCGGCCGCATGATTTCATACGTCGTCTTGTCTTTCAGCAGGCCGTCTTGGTGAATGCCGGACGTATGGGCGAAGGCATTCGCGCCGACGATTGCCTTGTTGGGCTGCACCACCATGCCGGTGATCTTGCTGACCAATCGACTGGTCTTTGAAATCTCTTCTGTGCGAATCTTCGTATCGGCTTGATAGAAATCTTTCCTGGTCCGAAGCCCCATGACGATTTCTTCTAACGCGGTGTTTCCAGCCCGCTCACCAATCCCGTTGATCGTGCATTCGACTTGGCCAGCCCCTTCGAACACCGCCGCCAAGCTGTTCCCTACGGCCATGCCCAGGTCATTGTGACAATGGACAGAGATCACCGCCTTCGCACTGTTTGGCACCTGCTCGCGAATGCCACGAATGAGCCGGCCGAATTCTTGTGGCACCGCGTAGCCGACCGTATCAGGAATATTGATCGTCCCGGCTCCTGCAGCAATCACCGCCTCGATCACCTCATAGAGATAGGCCGGATCGGAGCGACTGGCATCCATAGGCGAAAACTCCACATCATCCACATAGCCCCTCGCCCGTTGCACCATTTCGACCGCGCGCTTCTTCGCCTCGTCACGCGTCATTCTGAACTGGTGCTTCAGGTGGATATCCGAGGTCGAGAGAAACGTATGAATACGGACTTTCGGAGCCCCCTTCAATGCCTCCCAGGCTCGATCGATATCCTCAGGGCGCGCACGAGCCAAGCTGCAAATCGTCGGTCCCTCGACTTCCTGCGCGATCCGACGTACCGCTTCAAAATCCCCAGGCGAGCTATAGGCAAACCCTGCCTCGATGATATCGACTCCCAAACGTGCCAGCTGCTTCGCCACCATGATTTTCTCTTCCACATTCATGCTGGCCCCTGGAGATTGCTCTCCGTCACGTAGGGTCGTATCAAAAATTCTGATCATGCGTGTCATGGTTTCACCTCTCTTCGGTTCAGACTGCTCAAAACGGACGTCCAGCAAGGCCTCAGGCGCAGAAGACATCGCAGGCGTACCCTCCCGGGTACGTCGAGAATGTGTTCAAGCCGAGAACGAAGCTGGCGACTGTTTTCAGCAGTCTGCAAAAACACAAAAAGCCTCCATCCCTACGCCCAGGGACGGAAGCTTCAGAAGCTCCGTGGTACCACCCTGATTTAGCCATGAACAACGTGCGTCGTCCACAGCCCTTCATTACGCCCTGTCACGGGGGCGAGGCGGAATCCATTACTCGAGTTTCATGGATTCTGGCTCGGAGGCGAGTTCTGCGCCGCGCAGGCTGGTTTGCACCATCCACCAGCTCTCTCATTGCTGTGCGAATCGCGTACTACTCCTCGTCGCAGCCACTCACAGGATGCGGGGAAACCCGCTAGCTTCGCTCTCGTATGCCACAATACTGTTCTTCACAGCCTTCAAAACTTCGACTCCGTCACAGACTGCTCAGTCTTCGACGACGGACGTTTCCCCGCCACCTTGGAGAGAAGTCCGACGAGGCGTTCCGCAGGACCAAGTAAGGCATACCCGGCGAAGATAACAAATAGCATAACTTGGGGCCAGGCCGCTACGAGCATGAGCGCCAAAATTCCCCACACGAGATAGGTAATGTGCTGACCGCCGCGGAACTTCATGTCTTTAAAGCTGCGATACTTGATGGTGCTCACCATCAAGAACGAAAGGGTCAGCGTAATAATCAGGACAAGGAGAGGCTTCACTTCCGTTCCAATCCTGACACTATAGTGGTCGAAAATCACAAGCGACGCCACAACCCCCGCCGCTGCAGGAATAGCTAAGCCGGTAAAGTACTTGCCGTCCGGCACGGACGTAGTCGAATTAAACCGGGCCAACCGAACCGCACCCATCGCCACGTATGCGAACATCACCGCCATACCGAACATGCCCTGTCCACTCAGCGCCCAGGAGTAAATCAAGAGTCCCGGAGCAACTCCGAACGACACCACGTCGGACAACGAGTCGTATTCAAAGCCGAAATGGCTGGTACTGTTCGTCATCCGCGCGGACTTTCCATCGAGTATGTCGAAGATCATCGCCACCAGGATGGCGACCGCTGCGACCATGTAGTCTGCATTGAACACGGACAGCATCGAAAACACGCCGCACAAGAGATTCCCCGTCGTAAAAAGATTCGGGATCAAGTGCATGGCCGCTTTACGCCGCTTCCCATCCTTCCCGAATGATTGCCGAAGTCCCATGGGTTTCATGGTAATTCTCCCAGGATGGTTTCCCCACCTTTGACCCGGTCGCCGACTGCAACTCTTAGAGCCGTCCCGATAGGAAGAAACGTATCCATCCGCGACCCAAATCGAATCAAACCGAACCGTTCACCGCATACAGCCCGATCTCCCGGCGAGACCCAACAGACAATCCGTCTGGCAATCAACCCGGCCACCTGCACACACAGCACCTTCGCTCCCTGCCCCGTCCGAATCATCAAGGCATTCTGCTCATTCCTCAACGTCGCATCCGGCCTGCTGGCCACGAGGAATAAACCCGGCTGGTACTGCACATCTTCTATCGCTCCTTCGCAGGGAATCCTATTGATGTGTACATCGAACACGTTCAAAAATATCGTGACTCGAATACTGCGATCCTTGATGAATCGCGGCTCGAACTCTTCCTCGATGGCAATAACTTTCCCATCACCGGATGCTACGACAAGACGAGGCCCCTGAGGGACCACCCGTGAAGGGTTGCGAAAAAACCAGGAGACGAAGAACGTCAGGATCGCCGCCCCAACCGCCACGATCGTCCAGCCCAGCCATACAGTCAACAGTGTAACGCCGACAGCGGCCCCGATGAAGGGAATTCCATCTTTGGCAAACGGGATGCCGACGGCACGATCCGCCACTTTTTAGCCATCAGCCCTCAGCAATCAGCTTAAGTCCGCCGACTCTTTATGATCTGACGGCTGACGGCTGATAGCTGACAACTGCTCCTTAGTTCTTGTTCTTATCGACCAGTTGGTCCTTCTTCAACCAGGGCATCATCGCGCGCAGCCGGCCCCCGACTTCTTCGATGGGATGAGCTTCACCTTTAGCCAGCAGCGCGTTGTAGACCGGACGGTTCGCCTGATTCTCCAACACCCATTCTTTGGCGAACTGACCTTGCTGAATTTCACCCAAGATCTTCTTCATTTCCTGCTTCGTCTGTTCCGTCACGATCCGAGGACCGCGAGTAATATCGCCGTACTTGGCCGTCGTACTAATAGAATACCGCATGTTGGCAATGCCGCCCTGATAGATCAAATCTACGATCAATTTTACTTCATGTAGGCACTCGAAATAGGCCATCTCCGGAGAGTAGCCGGCTTCCACAAGCGTCTCGTACCCGGCCTGAATGAGAGACGTGAGTCCTCCACAGAGGACGACCTGCTCGCCAAAGAGATCCGTCTCGGTTTCTTCCCGAAAGTTTGTTTCGATCACTCCAGCCCGCCCGCCCCCAATCGCACTGGCATACGCAAGGCCTACCTGCTTAGTCGTTCCGCTTGGATCCTGATGGATCGCGAGCAAACATGGCACCCCGCTGCCCTTCGTATATTCCGATCGAACAAGATGACCTGGCCCTTTGGGAGCAACCATGAACACATTAATCGTGGGCGGTGGCACGATTTGTCCGAAATGAATGTTGAACCCGTGACCAAACGCCAGATAAGAACCCGGCTTCAGATTCGGAGCGATATCTAGCCGATAGATAGCTGCTTGCGCTTCGTCAGGCGCAAGAATCATGACAACATCCGACGCCTTCACGGCATCGGCTACCGGCATGACTTTCAGTCCGCTTTGCTCCGCCTTCTTCCATGAGGCGCCTTCGCGCAGCCCAATGACGACACTCACGCCGCTCTCCTTCATGTTGAGCGCATGGGCGTGGCCCTGACTGCCATAGCCGATCACGGCGACTTTCCTGTTCCGGATCTGTTGAAGGTCGGCGTCTTTATCGTAGTAAATCTTCATCAATCGCTCCTGGGGTAATAGCTGCGTCAAGAAACCGATTGGGGTTGGGTCCGCGGCAACGCCTATTCGCGGGCGATCTTTTTCGCTTGCACGTCCGTCGATCGAATCGACTCACGAGCAACCGCAACCCGTCCGGTACGCGTGAGCTCCTTAATTCCGAGTGGCTGCAGCAAGTTGATGATCGCTTCGATTTTCCGTGGGTCCCCGGTCACCTCGATGGTGTAGGTCGTCGGTGTAGAATCGATGACGTTGGCCCTGAAAATATCGGCGATTCGCAACGCTTCTGCGCGATCTTCCGGCCTTGTATGCACCTTAATGAGGGCCGTTTCCCGCGAGACAAAATCGCTCTCGTTGAGATCCACGACCTTGATGACGTCGATCAACTTATTGAGCTGTTTCACGATTTGCTCGATGATCCGCTCGTCTCCGGACGTGACAATGGTCATCTGCGACATAGAGGGATCGAGCGTCGGGGCCACAGAGAGGCTTTCGATGTTGAATCCCCGACCGCTAAACAGGCCGGCGACGCGAGACAACGAGCCAAACTTATTCTCAACGGTTATCGAAATAATGTGTTCCATGCCCCGCGCAACTCCTGACGCTGTCGATTAAGCCGTGAGAATCGTATCTGAATCTTTCGGAGCCACCTGCCCTGCTCCAGACTGCTTACTCTTCAAGGCCGGCGGATCTTCCAAAATCATCTCATGGTTGCAGCCGCCTGCGGGAATCATCGGATAGACATTTTCATACGGATATGTCGGCACATCGACGATAACCGGTTTATTCACCGCGATCGCTTCTTTGATGACGGCATCGATTTCGGATGGCTTGTTGGCCCTGAGCCCGACCGCCCCGTACGCTTCCGCCAGCTTGACAAAGTCCGGCGTCGTCTCCAGATAGCTCGATGCATATCGACCTTCGTAGAAGAGATCCTGCCATTGCCGGACCATCCCGTGGAATCGGTTATTGAGCACGATAATCTTGACTGGTAGTTTATGCACCACCGCCGTCGCCATTTCCTGCATATTCATCTGGATACTGCCGTCGCCCGCGATGCAGAGCACCAACCGGCCGGGAAAGGCCGCCTGCGCCCCCATGGCGGCAGGAAATCCGAAACCCATGGTCCCAAGTCCTCCCGACGTCAGCCAGCGATTCGGCTTCGCCAACTTAAAGTATTGGGCGGCCCACATTTGGTGCTGCCCGACATCGGTCGACACGATCGGATCTCGATCCTTCGTGAGGTCATAGAGCCGCTTGATGACATATTGCGGTTTGATCGGCCCATCCGCTTCTTGTTGGTACACGAGAGGATTTTCCTGTTGCCATTCGCGAATCTGATTCCACCAAGGCTTGCGCAATTCCCGCTGATCGCCGTTCACCGTGGCACGAAGGATCTGAATCAACTCACGGAGCACCATCTTGCAGTCGCCGACGATCGGAATGTCGACATTGACATTCTTCCGAATCGAAGTCGGATCGATATCGATGTGGATGACCTTGGCATGAGGGCAAAACTCGGAGACCTTTCCGGTGACACGATCATCGAATCTCGCTCCGATGGCCACGACAAGATCGGAATAGTGCATGACCATATTCGCCCAATAGGTGCCGTGCATGCCGAGCATGCCCATGGACTGGGGATGCTCGCCAGGGAAAGCCCCAAGCCCCATCAACGTCATGTCGACCGGCATATGAGTCAGTTCAGCCAACTCCATCAATTCTTGCGACGCGCCCGAGAAGACGACACCGCCGCCGACATACAGCACCGGCTTCTTTGCCTTGGTCATGGCCTCAGCCGCTTGCTTGATCTGCCACTTATTCCCTTCATACACCGGATTGTAGCTACGGATAGAGATGGAACTCGGATAGATAAATTCCGCCTTGTCCATCGACACGTCTTTCGGAATATCCACCAGCACCGGGCCTGGACGCCCCGTCGTCGCAATGTAGAACGCCTCTTTGATCGTGATCGCCAGATCCTTTACATCTTTCACCAGGAAGTTGTATTTGGTGCAGGGACGACTCAGTCCCATATTATCGGCTTCCTGGAACGCATCATTCCCAATCAAGCTGGTGGGAACTTGTCCACTAAAGCAGACTAACGGCACGGAGTCCATGTAGGCATCCGCCAACGCCGTGATCACATTCGTCATGCCGGGTCCAGAAGTCACAAGGCAGACCCCGGCTTTCCCGGTCGCCTTGGCATAGCCTTCCGCCATATGGCCTGCGCCCTGCTCATGGCGAGTAAGGACCACTTCAATATCCTTCTGCTGATGAAGGATGTCGAAAATTTTCAGCACGACACCACCAGGAAGCGCAAAAATTGTCTTGACGCCTTCCCGTTTGAGACACTCGATGAGGATCTCAGCACCTGTGAGCTTCATGACAGCGCCTCCATCCTGACTAGCGGTGAAAACCCGGCAGAGAAATCATAAGAATGCACTAGATCGCGTCTCGTCCCGGCGAACCAGACACGACCCCCATAATCACTCAGAACGTTCTGATAAATCAAGGGAAAGATGTGTGATCCTATCACCACCTGTTTTTATCCGTCAAGAGTCGTACAGGTTTGGCAGCCTCCCTCTCTGACAAGCTGCCTTCCCACATGATACCCTCATAGGCTCCAAATCGCTGGTTCGGATCGCGCCTCCATGAGGATACCTATTCGTGTCACCATCCTGTCTCGTGAAGACTGCCATCTGTGCGATGTCGTCTACCGAATGGCTGTCCACCTTCAGTCAGAGCTACACATCGAAGCGAGCAAAGTGTCCATCGAGGGCGACAGGGTCCTGATAGATCGCTATGGGACAAGAATTCCCGTCGTCCTGATTGATGAGGTCGAACACTTCTCAGGGAACGTGACGGAAGGGGAGCTACGCCGAGCGATAAAAAAGCGCGATGGAGAAAACCGATAAGCCGGATTCTGTCCCGCCTGGGATGTGCTCCCTGACGGGGGTGATCATTTCTCTAGGATTCGAGTTGCCTCGAACCTCAAGCGACCTACCCGAAGACCTCAGCCGGGCCAGCTGGTTGCCGACTTTCCGAGGAAAGCCGGCAGATGTCTTCCTATTTGGCCTTGCATCGGGCGACGCTTACCGTGCCAGTGATGTCACCACCACTGCGGTGGGCTCTTACCCCACCGTTTCACCCTTACCTGAGCCAAGACGACCGGATTGGAATCCCGTCGCCTTGGCCATCGGCGGTCTGTTCTCTGTGGTGCTGGTGTCGGATCGCTCCGCCTGGGAGTTACCCAGCGCCCTGCCCATGAAGTCCGGACTTTCCTCTC
>Ga0307505_10003361_pt1 | contig 10099 bp, 7 predicted proteins | sample 23_S_MG_FD_202183 | JGI IMG/M metagenome (GOLD analysis project Ga0307505, IMG submission 202183) | Soil microbial communities from Populus trichocarpa stands in riparian zone in the Pacific Northwest, United States - 23_S | ecosystem: Environmental > Terrestrial > Soil > Riparian zone > Trees... | reverse complement strand
GCCTGTGCGGTGCGGCTCGCGGCCGGGCTCGACGTGTTAAACGACACCGGCGACCTGCCAGACCTGATGACCGAAGGCGTGACCGGACTCAAGCGGCGGCGACTGGAGGACGGTTTCACGCCGCAGATGCTCGAGCGCGCGAATCAGTTCGAGGAGTTGCTGCGCGAGTTCCTGCCGTCCGTGGCCGTGCGGCTGGGCGCCGATCAGCCGCCGCCGGAGTATGGGCCCAACGCGACTCCGGCCGACCGCGCGCGCGTCGAGGCCATGCTCCGCCGCCACTGTGCGTGGTGCGGTCGCGTGATCGCAGAGGACGAACCTGTCGAGGCGCTGGCGGTGTGGCTCAACGACGGCGGCGATTCCGTGCAGGATGGCGGCATGACCGCCCTCTCGGTTGGCGATCGCGTCTTGCCCGCGCACGTGCCGGAGATTGGGTCACCCGCGTACGGCACCTGCGAAGCCTCGTTCATGCTCTGCGGCCGCACGTGCGCCACGGCGCTGGCGGTGGCGATTGAGGAAGACAGAAGGATGAGGGTGGTGCACTGAGGGCGCGGGACGCACGTTGACGAACGCCTTCGTCGACGTCACATACACCACGACCGGTTTCTCCGCCAGGACCAGATTTCTGATGGCAGGTAACACGACACAAGCTGCTGTCCGCGTAAACGCGCATGCGCTAATGTGACTCTTCACCGCGCCCGAGCAGCACGAGATTGGGGATGACGTGCCCCCTCGTGATCTGTCTGGCGCGTGCTTCGACATCGGGCTACGTGATGCGCGTCCGGGGTCGACGGGCGTGCCGCCGCTGCGGCCCGTCACTAAGGGCAAGAATCTCTCGCATGAGCCGATCCCGCTGCTTTGACGGCAGTGTTCTGACACGCTTCAGGAGCTGGGCCACGGTCATGTCGTCATGGTAGCGTCGTCGCCGACAGGCGACGGTCTCGGCCGGTGCTCAGGCGTCGCACAGCTCGCGCCGTGCTCGGCACGAATCCAGCTTGGCCTGAGCGCAGCCGCAGGGCCCGAGGAGCAATTTCAGAGTTCGAATGTCCTCAGGGTGTCGAACCGGAGGGCGCGATCAGCGTTGACTGATCGGCAATACGCGAACGCGCATGGTCGCTTCATCAACCGTGACCAATGCCCCTGCCGCCAGGCGTTCGGCTTGGTCTCGGACGACGGCGACGACGAGGTCCCCGAGCGGCTCTGGCGTGACGTTCTGGGCTCGGACCTGAATCACACTCGGCCCGGTCGCGTTCGTGTGCGCGAGAATGGCACCGAAATCCAAGTCGTGCGTGAAGACCACTTGGCCGCGCGCCCTCGCATGCTCCATGACCACCGCGTCGGTGGCGCGAGCATCGCCGACCTCAGACCAATGGATGGCCGTCCAGCCTTCGCGCGCGAACCGGTCCACCCAGCCGGGCGACAGGTTCATGTCAATGAGGAACGTTAGGTTCATCCCCGCGTGACGGGAACGTCGAACTCCTCGGCGCGCCACGCCGCATAGGCAAGAGCCTGTCGGATGTCCTCCTCCTCCAGGTAGGGATAAGCCTTGAGAATTTCAGCGTGGCTCTGCCCGGTGGCGATCAACCCGACGATGGTGCCGACCGTGACCCGCATCCCGCGGATGCACGGCTTTCCGCCCATGACGTCAGCGTTGAAGGTGATGCGGGGCAGTGGCGCTGGCATATTCGTCCTCGTTTCGAATGCTTCAGCGAAGGCGTCGCAGGACGCACTCCCTGACCTCGTCCCAGGGCCGTGCGTCGTCCGGAGCCCGACAGTGTTCGGCAAGGCGCGGCGGCAGCAACAGGGAGTGAGGCATGGCCGAAATATACCACCCGGCACGGAAGCCGCGGCAGCACTCCGTGTCGTGTATTCTGCCGGCCGGAAGAGTCCGATCCTGCTATCCCGCGGCCTTCCTGAACGACTCCGTCCGCTCCTTCGCCTGCGCGAGCAACGCCTGAAACCTCGGCGTGTCACGAACCGGATCCAGGAACCGGCAATGGTGGGCCATGTACTCGTACGGGTGAAAGCCGAAGTTCGATCGCTCGAGGAGGTCGAGGCCGCGCTCCAGATCGCCGGCGACAAGAAAAGATTCCGCGACATGAAACTGCTGGTGCGGATCCAGGACCGCGATGTTGATGGGCGCGAGCCACTCTCGCGCAGCCTCTTGACGGCCTTCGAGACCGTCGATGAGCGCGAGCAGCTGCCGCGTGTACGGCCCGCCGTCGAAGAGCCGCCGCAACGCCGCGGCGTGCCCCTTCGCCTCGTCGATCCGCCCGGCAACCGCACAGGCGTAGCCCCGGATCCAATGCGCAATAAAGCTGTTCGGATCCACGTCGAGCCCGCGCTGAATGAGCGGAAGGCCCTCGGCGGCGCGCCCCACGAACCACAACGGGCCGCCGCAGACCATCCAGCTCTCGGCTGACAGGGGATCGCTCTGCAGGAGCCGTGGCCGCAAGGCCTGCGCCTCCTCGTTCTGGCCTGCGCCCACCAGCGTGAAGACCATCATCACGAGCGAATCCGTGTCGTTGGGCTCGAGCTCGACCGCGCGCCGGAAGTGGCGCAGGGCCTCGAGAAGGTGGCCGCGCTCGTACTTGAGATTGCCAAGCAGCGCATGCACGTACGGGGCGTCCGGCCGGAGGGCGACGAGCGATTGCGCGGCGCGTTCGGCTTCATCCAGTGGCGACTGGTCGGGCGCCATGCCCAGCCGCACCTGCCACAAGGTCGCCCACGCCCGCATGGCCACGAGCGGCGGCGTCTCGCCTTCGATGCGAATGGCTTCCTCGATGAGCGGCACCGCCGTGGGCACGGCGTACCGGCGAAGCTCCTGCCGCGCGCGCAGGTAGAACTCGTACGCACGCGGATCCGCGATCGGACGATCGGCGAGACGCCGGCTTTCGTCCGACGTGAGGCGCACGCCCAGCGCGTTCACGATCTCCCGCGACACCCGTTCCTGCACCTCGAACACGTCGTCCATCGTGCCGCTGTACTTGTCCGACCAGAGCGGCGCGTCGGTCGCGACGTCCACGAGCTGCGCGGTAATCCGCAGACTGCTGCCGGACTTCCGGACGCTGCCTTCGAGCACGTATTGGACGTCCAGCTCCCGGCCAATCGCGCGCGCGCCCTTCGTCGTCCCCTTGAACTGCATCGACGAACTGCGCGAGATGACCGAGAGCGCGCCGACCTTCGCCAGGTCGGTGATCAGTTCCTCGGTGAGACCGTCGCTGAAATAGGCGTTGTCGGCATCCGGGCTGAGGTTCGTGAACGGCAGCACGACGATCGACCGCCCGCCTTCGCCCAGGCTACGGCGGGCAAGGCCATGGCGGGACGGATGCGACGCGGGAGACGGTGACCGAACTCCCGACGTCAGTTCATCCCGGGCGGCCTCGATTGCGTCGCGCACATCCCTCGCGGTCTGGATCCGCCGATCGCGGTCCTTCTCCAGGCACCGCGCGACGAGGCGGCCGAAGGCGCCCGGCACATCAGCGCGCCCGGCGCCGATGGGCGGCGGCGAATCGCGCAGGATCGAGGAGACCAGCGCCGCCTGGCTCGCGCCTTGAAACGGGCGTGAGCCGGTCGTGGCCTCGTGCAACATCACGCCAAGTGAGAACACGTCGGACCGCGCGTCGACGTCTCGCGCTTCGACCTGCTCCGGCGACATGTACGGCACCGTACCCATGACGACGCCCTCGCTCGTGCGGAGGACGGTGTCCGCGTCGGCGCCTGGCGGCGCCTCCGGGCCGGCCGATTTCGCCAGGCCGAAGTCGAGCACTTTAACGCGCCCGTCGGCCGTCAACATCACGTTGCCGGGCTTGAGGTCGCGATGGACGATGCCCTTGTCGTGCGCGGCGGCCAGTGCATCCGCGACCGCCCACGCGAGATCCAGAAGCTGCGGCACCGGCAGCCCGGCCGGCGGCAGCCGCCGATCCAGCGATTCGCCCTCCACCAGTTCCATCGTCAGGAAGTGCGCACCACTCGCGGAATCCTGTTCGACGGAATGGATTGTGACGATGTGCGGATGGTTGAGCGCAGCGACGGTTCGCGCCTCACGCCGGAAACGGTCGATGCGGCCGGGATCGTGCGCGAGACCCGGCGGCAGCACCTTCAGCGCCACGTGGCGGCCGAGCATCGTGTCGAGCGCGCGATAGACCTCGCCCATGCCGCCCTCGCCCAGCTTGGCTAGGACTTCGTAGTGGTTGAGGCGCGTGCCCAGAGCCAGCGACATGGAGGACAATTCTATGCGCCAGCATTGATGCTGGCATTCGTTATGGCCATCTTCCTCACCGCCCCCCGGACTTCAGCCGCTCTTCGATCCGCGCCGCGCGAATCCGCTCCGCCTCGCCGAGCGTCGCCGTCCCGAGGTCGAGCGACTCGGGATGTTCTCCCGGGAAGCGATACGCCGGATCGGTGCCGGCCTTCTGCTGGAGCAGCATCTTGTAGACACTGGGACCGGCGAAGCTCTCCGCCCAGCTCCGGAATTCGGCGGCGTTCCCCTCGCGCTCGCGCTCGGCCGGCACCTCACCGAGCGACACGCTCGTGCCCGCCTGTAGCGCGCGCTGCGCGCCATAGTAGACGGGCGTCAGCCCGGCCAACGCGCCTTCGGCCGCCAGCAGACTGAAGTTCGCGTCCGTCGTGAAGTCGTTCAGCGTCGGACCGACGTACGGCGCGAAGGTATCGCGCTGGTTGGGCGCCAGGTGCGCCCCGGTCCGCTGCGACGGCCCATACGTCCGAAAGCGCGGATAGGTGTGCTGGGCGAGCATTTCCTCCCAGTTGCCGCCGTAGTCGATTGTCAACACGTAGCCGGCGCTGAGCACCTGGGCCGCGCCGCGAATGAACCGCTCGGCGCCCGGATTGACGTAGCCGACCAGGCCACGTGAGTCTCTGGCCAGGACGGCCGCGTACATCGCCGCAAGGCGCCGGAGATGATCCGCCACAATCGGCACGGCCGCCGCCGGCACGTACAGCTCCCGGAACTCCATCGCATTGGCGGCGGCTTCGTACGCCGGCGTGGACCGCAGCTGCTCGAGCAGCGTCACAAACGTCGATCGCGTGAGGTAGACCGCGCCCTCGCGCCGGCGTCCGAAGAATCGGTCCTCGACCGCCCGGTCCTCATCCTCAACGGCGCGCGCGATGCCGGACGGCAAAAGCGGCCGAATCGACGGCCACGCCGATTCCGGAATCGCGGGCACGACAAACGCCACCTCGGCCGCCCCGTCCGCCGACAGGATGACCTTGTGCACGCTGAACGCGTCGGGCAATTCGTTCGACAGCACCACGCCCTTGAGTCGGCCGCCGCCGATCGCGGCCGCCATGTCGGTGGCATCCGCGACGCGCGCCTCGAAGCGCCGGCCGAAGCGGGCATTTCGCTCCTGCTGCACCTTGCTCAAAGCCGGAGACCGGTCGTAGCAGGCATAGAGCACCTGATCGGCGAACGCCCGCCAGGCCGCGTCCTCACCGGATTTGTGCACGAGGTAGTCGAGGATCGCTTCGGCCAACGCGCCGTCTCCCGGCCCGAACTCGGCGATCGTGAACCGATCGCGTTCGCCGAGCGTGCCCGCGCGGCGCATGCCGTTCCACATGGCGAAGACCTGCTCCGCCACCATGTGACCAAACAGCGGCGCCAGCACGACGGGATAGGTCCGGTAGTGATCGACGAAGTCCACGCGGCCGCTGGCGTAGTAGCCGACCGTCGGGTGGAACATCACGAGATCGTGGTACTCGAAGAAGCTGAGGAACTGCTTCGGCACGTCGGGATGGGTTTCCGGCGCCACCACCAGCTCCCGGTGGACCTCCCAGCCATTGCGCAGGTCCCGCGTCTGCGGCGACGACGGCGCGGCGAACAGCGCAGTCGCGGCCAGAAGCAGCCCGAGGGCCGCGGCCTGCATCCGGATGATGTGTGTGACCGATCGCATCCCGTCAGCTTACTCCGGCCGTTCCACTCGGAGTCGCCAGGCGGCCATTTCGACCAGATTCTTGTTGATACGGCCGCAGGAAGCACGTTCGCAAGCCGTGCCGTAGTCCACTACAATCGGACGCACACACCTATGCGACGCGGCACGTCGCCAGCCCAATCGTGAGCTTGCCCGCAGGACCGATTGACCACGTCTGCGCCGCCTCGACGTCGGAACCTCTGACGCGGTACTTCGTTGTCAGCACTAGCGTGGAATCGTCCCACGTTGCCGTGCCCGCCTGCTCGACAGATTCATTGCCGATGGACGCCACGAACGTCGAGACAGAACCGTCGAGGTTGAATACGTAGGTGGAAGGTCCGCGCTCTCCCGTACGAACAATCGTTAAGGTCCTGTCGCTCAGTGTTGCGGTGTACTCAGTCCCCCACAAATCGGTGTGGCCCAACCCGAGTGCCCGGTTGCCCGTGAAATCTGGCTTTGACTGACCGACCGGATCCGGAGTCGAATGAGGGCCGGCGAGCCGGATGTTCGTCGGAAGCCCTTCCGCCTTCCATGAAGTGCCGTCTGAGTAACGCGCCTCCGTAACCGCGACTTCGAGTACGAACCGCCCGCTCAATCGTCCGGCAACAGCAAGTGGCTCATACACGTCCACGAACGCAATGACGGGCACGCCTGCCCGCAGCGAAGCGCCAGAAGGAATGTTCAATGGAAACACAGTCGGCGTGGTGCCGCTTCGCAGGATTCGGTTCGGTTCGTCTTCGCGCGTCAGGTACCAACTCAGTCGGAGCTCGCTCACAGTCTTGCCCGACTGGTTCTTGATCGTCTCCGCAGTAATCTGCAACCGCGAAGCCTCGCCCTTGACGCTCATCACGCGGACCGGGAGGGCGTCGGCTCCCGTCCGCAGGTAGGGCCGGTGCGAAAAACTCCAGTCCCCAGCGGGCAGCTGAGCGTCCGCGGCGTTGGACACGACCAGGGTTGTGCGGACGGCGGTCCAAGTCGTCCGCTTGATTGGCTGCGGACCGTATCCACGGATATACACGTCGGACCAGCCAGTCAGGGAACCGTCTGGTTTGACGCTGGCGGATGTGATTCCCGGATACATCTGAGGTGAGTTGTCGTCGCCGATAGTGCCGTTCCGCCACGCGGCGAAACTCTCGGCGCTACCAAACGTCAACGTCCCGTCCCTGAACTCGCCGACAATCGCAGAGCCGCTGAACTGTCCGGTGACATTCTGGCCGTCCACTTTGAGGTTGAGCGAAAAAGGCTCAGCCCGGTTGACCATTGACACCACCCAAGTGCCGGCAACGCCAGACTGAGTTGGAGCCTGTGTCGCCAGGCGAACGCCGAATCCTGAGCCGAATCCTGACTTGATGGGAAGGGACTTCGACAGCGGTGTGGCCGACGATGCCGCATCCAACCGTTCCGACTGCATGGGCACCGCTACCGTTGTGGACGGAGGTTGAACCTGGCGTGGCGCCGCTTGATCACGCGCGATCGCACTGGGTCGCACCGATGCGGCGACCGACACGCCCGTAATCGCTGCGAGCACGATGCCGAGAATCGCTGCCTTCGTCAGTCTCATGGCTTGTCCACCTCTCCACGCTAGAATCCGCTCGACCCGCGCCTCACAACTGGTCGCCGCGCCGCTTGCCATGGCCAGGTGCCAGTCCGCGCGATGGCCTGTTTGGGGAACCGCGCGGAAGAACTCGAGCAACATCCGCGCGTATTGTGGGGGACTGGTTCCCGCGCGAAGGACGGCCTCGTCGCTGGCCTGCTCAGCCAGGTCACCCAACTGACGAGGCAGCCACCACGCCAGCGGACTGAACCAATAGATGGTGCGATAGAGCAGCGACAGGCGTTGCGTCAGGGTATCGAGTCTTGCGACGTGCGAGACTTCGTGCGTCAGCACCGCCTGGAGCACGCCGTCATCCCAGCCGCGCCAAGTGTCAGGCAGCACCACCGTCGGCCGCGTCACTGACATGGTCATAGGAACGAAGAGACGGGTCGATTGCAGGAGACGCGGCGAATGTCGGAGACCTGCGGCTGAAGCGATCCGACCGAGTCTCGCGACCGCGTTCACGTCGTCGATGAGGCGTGCCCCACGCTCGAGCCGTCGCGACGCGATCCAACCCAACCCCATTCGAAATGCGAGCGCGAACATCCCAATCAGGTAGAGTGCGATTGCGATCCGTGACAGGTTTAGCAACGGAGGCGCTGGTTTCGCACCTCTCGCCGTCAAAGTCGAGTCATCAGTCGCGAGCCTCGCGTCTTGGGGTGCGACACCGAAGGTCAGAGCTTTGGACGTTGAGGCCTGGACGTCCGGACCGAAGGGCTTGTGGTTTTCCGCCTCTGCCGTCGGCGACAGCCAAGCCAACGGGACCCCCGCGACCGGAACCCGCCACGCCGGCACCAGGTGGCCGAGCGCAGGCATTGCGAGTGCGGCCGTGAGCACGATCGTCCACACCGAAAGGCGAACCATAGGGCGCGTCACGCGAAATGCGGCCAGCGTTCCGGCGGCCAATGCGGCGAAGACAACGGCGCGAATTGCGGATTCAGCCAAGACGGCCAGGAACGTCATTTCTTCTTCCTTTCCTGTTGAGCGATCCGCTTCGCCAACCGCTCAAGCTGATCCGGACTCATCACCGCGTGGTCGATCAATCCGATGACGAGTTCTTCCGCCGACCCTCCCCAAAACCGATCGATCAGATGCCGCACCGTTCGCGTGGCAACGACGGCGGGCGCCTCCGCGGCCGCGTAGACGTTGGTGCGGCCATCGCTGGTGTGCCTGACGTAACCCTTCTCCTCGAGCCGCCCTAACACCGTACGCATCGTCGATTCCTTCATGGGCCACGTCGCGTTGAGCGCCGTCCGGCACTGTTCGGCCGAGAGCGGGCCCTTCTTCCAGACGCAGTCCATGACAGCCTGCTCGGCTCTGCCGAGGTTCCTCGGGCGAGGGGATGGTGTGCGAGCCATTGTGCGCTACAATTTGTAGCGCATCGGCACGTGCGAGTCAATGCCCAGGGGTACGGCTGCCGATCAACAGGGTCGCCGAGCATTCGGCGGGGAATCCGTCCGATGCCCGGCGAGCTCGACGATCCGTCGTTCCTCGAGTCACTGATCCCCGTGGCCGACAAAGTCGTGCTGGGCGAAGGCGAACGGAAGGTGCAGGACTACCGAATCCGATGACGCGACACAGGCTACCTGGCTTTTCGGTAGAACAGCGTCCGCGTGTCGGGGAAGCCAACACGCTCAATCCGGACAGCCAGCATCCCCTCGGGACTGATCGAGATCGTCTCGACCTAGTGACGTGGGACAGATTCACCAGGCACGAACTCATCAACCGTGGACACGAGCTTGTCCCCCTGCCACCACGACGTGACCTCGGAGAGTCCGGGATCAGGGATCCGAAAGAACGGATTCCTGACCTGTTCGCCGTTCAACCCGTATTCCACCGTGATTCGTCCGCCAGGTGTGTAGTGGGAGTCGATTCGAAGTTCGTCCCCCCGCTGTGAGATCACGAGCCTGCCCGCGCTCGGTCCGACATGAAGCTGTCCGGCCCGGCTGTTTGAGAGTCCTTCACCAACGGCGCGAAAGGTGGTCCAAGTGCCCGAGAAATCCGCGCGCCCGCCGGCGGCCGCGCTACTTTCGGGTCGACTGGCGAGCGTCAGTTCGACGCGCCGCCTCTCGCCACTCGCGATCGTGATCCTGCCGGCGATTCCGGCGAATTGATCGAGTTGGACGGCATCAACAACCGCATCGATAACACCAGCCTCGACACTTGGATACGCCACGACGAAGTACTCGCCGGGTGGAAGGCCCCCGGCGCGAAATGTGCCGTCCATCGCGGGGTGGACCGTCCGCACTCGCCTGGACCTTGGCGTCCACGACGCTCGATCGACGGAGAAGAACAGGAACGGAAATCGCGCGCCCGGTGGATTGGCGTCGTCCACAACCGTCCCCGAAATTTCGGTCTCGGTCAGCGTGACCACGACGCCGGAGGTCGCTCCGCCCGGACGAATGTCGAGCGGACGATCGGCCACGTCCTGACCCGACGCCATCGCGGACGTGATGACCCACGTGTCAGCAGGGGAGCCCGTAGTCTCGACTGGCTCGATTCTCAAGTCGTACGGACCATGCGGGACGCTGGGAAAAACAAAGTTGCCGGTCGGCTCCGGCGTCGCCGCGAAAATGCCGGC
>Ga0307505_10003360_pt1 | contig 10100 bp, 7 predicted proteins | sample 23_S_MG_FD_202183 | JGI IMG/M metagenome (GOLD analysis project Ga0307505, IMG submission 202183) | Soil microbial communities from Populus trichocarpa stands in riparian zone in the Pacific Northwest, United States - 23_S | ecosystem: Environmental > Terrestrial > Soil > Riparian zone > Trees... | reverse complement strand
GAGGCCGTGCGCGCGCTGGCAAAGGGTGGTGCCGACCTGGGCGCGCTGGAGAACGACCGCTACGACGCGGTGACCATCGCCGCGGTGGCCGACGACGAGGCCACGCTGGCCCTGCTGCTGCAGCTGGGTGCGAGCGCCAAGCTGATCACCAGCCGCTACGACGGCACCGCGCTGATCGCCGCCGCGCACCTGGGCCACGACGGCGTGGTGCGCCAGCTGATCCAGGCCGGCGCGCCGCTGGACCATGTCAACAACCTGCACTGGACGGCGCTGATCGAAGCCATCGTGCTCGGCCAGGGCGGGCCGCGCCACGTGGCCACGCTGCAGGCCCTGGTCGCGGCCGGCGCCGACACGCAGCTGGCCGACCGCGAGGGCCGCACGCCGCTGGCGCTGGCGCGCTCGCGCGGCTACGAGCCGATGGTGCAGATCCTGCTGAAGGCCGGCGCGCGCTAGCGTGCCGCCAACTGGGGCTATGCTCGCTACGACGGCTGCCGGTGTCGGCGCCGAAAGTTGTGCGGGGGAGCGGACGTGCTGGAAGTCTTTGCCGGGATCGTGATCGTCGTCGTCGGCCTGTGGGCCGTGGCCGCGTTCCACCTGCGCGGCGCGGACATGTCGGCCTTCGACCGGCCCACCGGCGAACGCTTTTCGCAGGGCGACCGGCCGGGGCCGGAAATCGCCGCGGTGGTCGCCAGGCTGGGCGGCATGAGCACGCTGCTCGAAGGCGTGCCGATGCGCCAGCGCAATGCGGTGCTGCGCAAGTACATGGACGAGATGTTTGCCGACCGGGTGCTGGACGCGCGCCTGCAGCCGGTGGACTGCGGCGGCGTGCCCGGCGAATGGGTGCTGGCGCCCGGCGCCGACCCGCAGCGGCGCCTGCTCTACATCCACGGCGGCGCGTTCATGCTGGGCAGCCCGAAGAGCCACCGCACGCTGACCTCGCAGCTGTCGGCGCTGACCGGCGGCGCGGTGCTGGCCATCGACTACCGGCTGATGCCCGAACACCCGCGCCGCGCCGGCATCGACGATTGCCGCACCGCCTACCGCTGGATGCTCGAGCACGGCCCCGAAGGCGCGGCGCCGGCGAGCGCGGTGTTCGTCACCGGCGATTCGGCCGGCGGCAACCTGACGCTGTCGCTGGTGCACTGGCTGCGCGACCAGGGGCTGCGCCAGCCGGATGCCGCGGTGGCGCTGTCGCCGCTGACCGATGCCACGCTGAGCAGCCCGAGCCTGCGCGCCAACCTGCACAGCGACCCGATGCTCGGCCCGCTGTTCGGGCCGATGGCGCGTGTGCCGCAGCCGCTGCTGCTGTGGTTCGGCTGGTGGCAGACGCGCATCAAGCCCAACGACCCGCTGATCTCGCCGCTGCGCGCCGACCTGTCGCGGCTGCCGCCGCTGCTGCTGCAGGCCAGCGAAACGGAGATGCTGTTCGACGACAGCAGGCGCTACGTCAACCGCGCCCAGGCGGCGGGTTCGCCGGTGCGGCTGCAGCGCTGGAACCACATGGTGCATGTCTGGCAGATCTTCAACCCCGAACTGCCCGAAGCGCGCGAGGCGCTGGAGCAGATCGGCAAGTTCCTCAACGCGGCGGCGCCGCCGGAGCGATGAAACGCCGGGTCTGCATTGCATTGGCTGCCGCCGCGGCGCTGCTGCAGGGCTGTGCCACCGGCACCACCTTCTCGCAGCTGGTGGGCGAGCGCTACTTCCTGACGCGCCTGGACACCTATCCGGTGAAGATCCTCTCGGTGGACGGGCGCAGCAGCATCCTGTCGACCCAGTACGTCGCGCCGGGATTGCGCGTGCTGGTGCTGCAGGGCCCGCCCGGCGGCGCCGGTTTCAGCGCGCTGGAGACTTTCGAGCTCGAGGTCAAGCCCTGCATGCGCTACTACATCGTCGCCGTGAAGACCAGTCCGCTGGACTCGAACTTCAAGCCGCAGGTCGACTTCATGCAACCGCTGGCCGGTTGTTAGGCCGTCGCCAGCCGGGCCGTGCGGCGCGCGTCGATGCTGAGCGGGCCTGCACCCAGCGCCGCGACGATGAACAGGCCGCCGGCGACCGACAGGTTCTTCATGAACATCAGCTGCTGCACGAAGGCCTGTTCGGGGGCCACGGCCCAGAACTGGTGGAACAGCAGGCTCGCGGCAATCGTGAACAGTCCCAGCGCCAGCGCCGCCCAGCGGGCGTGGAAGCCGATGGCGATGGCAATGCCGCCCAGCAGTTCGAGCAGGCCCACCACCACGGCCAGCACCGAGGCCAGCGGCAGCCCGCCGCTGGCGATGTAGCCGGCGGTGCCGCTGATGTTGCCCAGCTTGCTGAAGCCGGCCATGATGAACATCAATGCCAGCAGCACGCGGCCGACGACGACCAGGGGGTTCTTCAAGCTGTCGCTCATGATCGAAACTCCGTTGTTGAATGCACGGGGCGAAGCTTAGGCGGCGATGCCCATGCGCGGGCCCGGCATCGCTTGTCGTCAACGTTCGAAAAAGTTGATGGCGAAGCTTCGGGCAACATCGGGCCTTCACCCACCACCGATGCCCGCCATGAGCACCGACATGCCGCCGCTGCAGTTTGCCCACACCAACGGCATCCGCATGGGCTACTACGAAGCCGGACCGGCCGGCGATGTACCGCCGCTGCTGCTGTGTCACGGCTGGCCGGAGCTGGCGTTTTCATGGCGCCACCAGATCCGCGCGCTGGCCGACGCCGGACTGCGCGTGATCGCGCCCGACCAGCGCGGCTTCGGCGCCACCGATGCGCCGCCCGAAGTGCAGGCCTACGACCTGGAGCAACTGACCGCCGACCTGGTGGGCCTGCTCGACCACCTGGGCATCGACAAGGCCATCTTCGTCGGCCACGACTGGGGCGGCTTCGTCGTCTGGCAGATGGCGCTGCGTCACCCGGCCCGCGTGGCCGGCGTGGTCAGCCTGAACACGCCGCACCTGCCGCGTGCGCCGGTCGATCCGATCGCCATCCTGCGCCAGCGCCATGGCGACAGCATGTACATCGTGCATTTCCAGGACCTGTCGCGCAGCGCAGACGCGATCTTCGACAGCCACGTGGAGCAGACCTTCGACTGCTTCATGCGCAAGCCGGCGCCGGTGACGGGTACGCCGAACCTGGCTTTCCCGCGCACGGTGGCGGCCTACGACGCCCGCCGTGATACACGCACGCCGATCCTGTCGCCGCAGGAAAAGCAGGTCTTCGTCGACGCCTTCAGGCGCAGCGGCTTCAGCGGCGGCATCAACTGGTACCGCAACATCACGCGCAACTGGGAGCGCAGCGCCACGCTCGACCCGGTGGTGCGCGTGCCTTCGCTGATGATCATGGCCGAACACGATGCGGTGCTGCCGCCGTCGGCGGCCGATGGCATGGAGCGGCTGGTGCCGGACCTGGAAAAGTACCTCGTCCGCGACAGCGGCCACTGGACGCAGCAGGAGCAGCCCGAGGTGGTGAGCGCCAAGCTGATCGAATGGCGGCGCAGGTGCTTCGGCTGACGCGGCGGGCTCCTAGAATGCCCCGCTTCGCCCTTCTTCCCAGGCTCCCCGCGACATGTCGACCGGCCTCATCCGCATTCGCGGCGCCCGCCAGAACAACCTGAAGAACCTGGACCTGGACATCCGCACCGGCGAGATGACGGTGGTCACCGGGCCCAGCGGTTCGGGCAAGTCCAGCCTGGTCTTCGACACGCTCTATGCCGAAGGGCAGAGGCGCTATGTCGAGACCTTCAGCGCCTATGCGCGCCAGTTCCTGGAGCGCATGGACCGCCCTGCCGTGGATCGCGTCGACGGCGTGCCGCCGGCCATCGCCATCGACCAGACCAACCCGGTGCGCACCAGCCGCAGCACGGTCGGCACGATGACCGAGCTGAACGACCACCTGAAGCTGCTGTTCGCCCGCGCCGCGGACCTATTCGACAAGCAGACGGCGCTGCCGGTGCGGCACGACACGCCGGAGACCATCTACGCCGACCTGCTGCAGCGGTCCGCAGACGACCCGCGGCTGGTGTTTACCTTCCCGGTGGAACTGCCGGCCAACACCACGCCCGAGCAGATCGAGCAGTGGCTGTCGGCCAGCGGCTTCTCGCGCGTGCAGGCCGAGCGCGAGGCCGAGGGCAAGAAGCTGCTGGACGTGGTGGCCGACCGCTTTCGCCTCGGCGGCGCGGAGAAGGTGCGCGTGATGGAGGCGATCGAGCTGGCGCTGAAGCGCGGCAGCGGCCGGCTCAACGTCTACAAGCTCGACGAAGAAGCCGAGCCGGAACTTTGGCGCTACTCCACCGGCTTGCACTGCCCGGAGAGCGACCAACGCTATGCCGATCCGCAGCCGGCGCTTTTCAGCTTCAACTCGGCTTTCGGTGCCTGCGAGACCTGCCGCGGCTTCGGCCGGGTCATCGGCGTCGACCTGGGGCTGGTGATTCCCGACCCGCGCAAGACGCTGCGCAACGGCGCCATCAAGACCATCATGACGCCGGCCTGGGCCGAGATCCACGCCGACCTGCTGAAGTACGCGGGCGAGGCCGGCATCCCGCGCGACACCGCGTGGAACCAGCTGACCGCCGCGCAGCGCGACTGGGTGCTCAGCGGCTCGCCGCACTGGAACGGCAACTGGAACAAGCAGTGGTACGGCATCCACCGCTTCTTCGGCTACCTGGAGAGCAAGGCCTACAAGATGCACATCCGGGTGCTGCTGTCCAAGTACCGCAGCTACACCCCGTGCACGGCCTGCGGCGGCGCGCGGCTCAAGCTCGAAGCGCTGCTGTGGCGCGTGGGCTCGAAGGCGCAGGCCGACGCGGAGCTGCCGCCCGAACGCCGCAACCTGCCGGTGGGCGTGGCCTGGAGCCGCGCGCAACTGGAAGCGCTGCCCGGCCTGAGCCTGCACGACCTGATGCTGCTGCCGATAGAGCGGCTGCGCCGCTTCTTCGACGGCTTCGAACTCGCGCTCGGGGACGAGGCGCTGAAGCTGCTGCTGGACGAGATCCGCACGCGGCTCAAATATCTGTGCGACGTCGGCCTGGGCTACCTGACGCTGGACCGGCAGAGCCGCACGCTCAGCGGCGGCGAGGTGCAGCGCATCAACCTGACCACCGCGCTCGGGACCAGCCTGGTGAACACCCTGTTCGTGCTGGACGAGCCGAGCATCGGCTTGCACCCGCGCGACATGAACCGCATCGTAGAGGCCATGCACCGGCTGCGCGACGCCGGCAACACGCTGGTGGTGGTGGAGCACGACCCGGCGGTGATGTTGGCGGCCGACCGGCTGATCGACATGGGCCCGGGCCCGGGCGAGCGCGGCGGGCAGATCGTCTTCGACGGCGTGCCCGACGATGCACGCCGCGCCGACACGCTGACCGGTGCCTACCTCGGTGCGCGCAAGCAGGTGGGCATCGGTTTGCGGCGCATCATCAACGAGGCCACGCCGAAGCTGATCCTCGAAGGCGTGCGCGAGCACAACCTGAAGAACGTCACCGTCACATTGCCGTTGCAGCGCCTGGTGGTGGTGACGGGCGTGTCGGGTTCGGGCAAGAGCACGCTGGTGCAGGACGTGCTGTACCCGGCACTGGCGCGCCACTTCGGCAAGGCCACGGAAAGTCCCGGCGAGCACGACCGGCTGCTCGGCGCCGACTGGCTGAGCGACGCGGTCTTCGTCGACCAGAGCCCGATCGGCAAGACCGCGCGCTCCAACCCGGCCAGCTACGTCGGTGCCTGGGACGAGATCCGCAAGCTGTTCGCCGACGCGCCGGTCGCGCGCGAGCGCAGCTACACGGCCGGCATGTTCAGCTTCAACGCCGGCGACGGGCGCTGCCCCACCTGCGGCGGCAGCGGCTTCGAGCATGTGGAGATGCAGTTCCTCAGCGACGTGTACCTGCGCTGCCCGGACTGCGACGGCCGGCGCTTCCGGACTGAAATTCTCGACGCGAAGATCATCCGCGGCCCGCTCCAGCTGTCGGTGGCCGACGTGCTGGAACTCACCGTCAACGAGGCGGCCACGCTGTTCCGCGACGACCGTGAGGTCATCGCGCGGCTGCAACCGATCGTCGATGTCGGCCTGGACTACGTGCGCCTGGGCCAGCCGGTGCCCACGCTGTCGGGCGGCGAGGCGCAGCGGCTGAAGCTGGCCGGCTTCCTGGCCGATGCGGCCAGCGGTCCGCGCCAGCCTGCTGCGCGCAAGGGCCAGTTGTTCCTATTCGACGAGCCGACCACCGGGCTGCACTTCGACGACATCGCCAAGCTGATGCGCGCGCTGCGCAAGCTGCTCGACGCCGGCCATTCGCTGATGATCATCGAGCACAACCTCGACGTGGTGCGCGCGGCCGACTGGATCGTCGACCTCGGCCCCGAGGGCGGTGAGGCCGGCGGCGAGGTGGTGTGCTGCGGCACGCCCGAGGACGTCAAGGCGTTTGCCGGCTCGTTCACCGGCCGGGCGCTGCGCGAGTACGAGCGCAGCCTGGGGCTGGGCGAACACCGCGTCGAAGAAGGCCAGCCGCTGCAATGGCTGGTCAAGGCGCAGCGCGCGACGCGCCAGGTCATCGACGAAGCTATACGCATCGTCAACGCGCACGAGCACAACCTGAAGAACCTGAGCGTGGACATCCCGCGCGGCAAGTTCAGCGTCATCACCGGCGTGTCCGGTTCGGGCAAGAGCACTCTCGCCTTCGACATCCTGTTCAACGAGGGGCAGCGGCGCTACCTGGAATCGCTGAACGCCTATGCGCGCAGCATCGTGCAGCCGGCGGGCCGGCCCGAGGTGGACGCGGTCTACGGCATCCCGCCCACCGTGGCCATCGAGCAGCGGCTGAGCCGCGGCGGGCGCAAGAGCACGGTCGCGACGACCACCGAGGTCTGGCATTTCCTGCGCCTGCTGTGGGTCAAGCTCGGGCTGCAGCACTGCGTGCACGACGGCGCGCCGGTGCGGCCGCAGAGCGCCGAGAGCATTGCCGCGCAGCTGCTGCGCGACCATCGCGGAGAACACGTCGGCCTGCTGGCGCCGCTGGTGGTGGCGCGCAAGGGTGTCTACACCGACCTGGCGAAGTGGGCCAAGGCACGCGGCCACACGCACCTGCGCGTCGACGGCGAGTTCCTGAAGTTGGACCCGTGGCCGCGGCTCGATCGCTTCAAGGAGCACACGCTGGAGCTGCCGGTGGCCGACATGCTGATCACGCCCGACAACGAGGCCGAGCTGCGCGCCGCGCTGAGCAAGGCGCTGGAGGCGGGCAAGGGCGTGATGCACCTGCTGCACCCGCTGGACGGCCTGGCGGCGGCGATGGAGTCGGGGCAGAGCACGGTGGCCATCGGCGCAGTGAAGGTGTTCTCCACCAAACGCGCCTGCCCGGTGTGCGGCACCAGCTATCCCGAGCTGGACCCGCGCATGTTTTCCTACAACAGCAAGCACGGCTGGTGCAACACCTGCGTCGGCACCGGCCTGGCGCTGACGCGCGAGCAGCGCAAGGCCTACGACGATTCGAAGCGCGACGATGACCCGAAGGGCCGCGAGCAGAGTTTCCCGGCCGAGGAGGCCGAGGTCGAAGGCGTCGTCGACGCACCCTGCCCGGACTGCCAGGGCACGCGGCTGAACCCGGCCTCGCGCCAGGTCAGCTTCGACGGCAAGGCCATCAGCGAGGTGGCGGCGTGGTCGGTGGGCGAAGCGCGCGCCTGGGTCGAAGGGCTGATGCGTGAAGGCCATCTGTCGCAGCGCGAGACCGGCATCGGCCGCGACGTCATCAGCGAGATCGCCGGGCGCCTGCGATTTCTGGAAGAGGTGGGCCTCGGCTACCTGACGCTGGACCGCGCCGCGCCCACGCTCAGCGGCGGCGAGGCGCAGCGCATCCGCCTGGCGGCGCAACTGGGCAGCAACCTGCAGGGCGTGTGCTACGTGCTCGACGAGCCGACCATTGGCCTGCATCCGCGCGACAACCGCATCCTGCTGAACGCGCTGCAGACGCTCAGCGACAAGGGCAACACGCTGGTGGTGGTGGAGCACGACGAGGACACGATCCGCCATGCCGAGCACCTGATCGACATCGGCCCGGGCGCGGGCAAGCGCGGCGGTACGCTGGTGGCCGAGGGCTCGGCGGCCGATCTGTCGGCGGTGCCGGCCTCGACCACCGGCCGGCTGCTGGCGCAGCCCTTGCGCCACCCGCTGCAGCCGCGCCGGATGGTGGACCCGGCTGCGGCATCGCTGCATATCAAGGGCGCGTCGCTGCACAACCTGCAGCAGGTGGACGTGGCCGTGCCGCTGCACCGCCTGGTGGCGGTGACGGGCGTCAGCGGCTCGGGCAAGAGCACGCTGGCACGCGACGTGCTGCTGGCCAACCTGCAGTTCATCAACAGCCGCGGCGCCAAGCCGAACTGGCAGGGCCTGGACGGCATCGACGGCTGGCAGGCCGTGGACCGCGTGCTCGAAGTCGACCAGACGCCGATCGGCAAGACGCCGCGTTCCTGCCCGGCCACCTACATCGGCTTCTGGGACATCATCCGCAAGCTCTTCACCGAGACGCTGGAGGCCAAGGCACGCGGCTACGCGGCGGCGCGCTTCTCCTTCAACACCGGTGACGGCCGCTGCCGCAGCTGCGAAGGGCAGGGCCTGCGCACCATCGAGATGAGCTTCCTGCCGGACGTGAAGGTGCCTTGCGAAAGCTGCCACGGCCAGCGCTTCAATGCCGAGACGCTGGCGGTCAGCTGGCGCGGCAAGAGCATCGGCGAGGTGCTGCAGATGGAGGTGGACGAGGCGGTGGAGTTCTTCGCCTCGATGCCGCAGGTCGCGCACCCGCTGCAGCTGCTGAAGGACGTGGGCCTGGGTTACCTGACGCTGGGCCAGCCTTCGCCGACGCTGTCCGGCGGCGAGGCGCAGCGCATCAAGCTCGTCACCGAGCTGAGCAAGGTGCGCGACGACATCACGCGTCGCGGCCAGAAGCCGCCGCACACGCTGTACGTGCTGGACGAGCCGACGGTGGGCCTGCACATGGCCGACGTGGAGAAGCTGATCCGCGTGCTGCACCGGCTGGTCGACGGCGGCCACAGCGTGGTGGTGATCGAACACGACCTGGACGTCATCGCCGAGGCCGACTGGGTCATCGACCTGGGGCCCGAAGGCGGCGGCGAGGGCGGCCGCGTGGTGATGGCGGGCACGCCGGAGCAGGTGGTCGCGGCCGGCACGCACACCGGCGTGGCGCTGGCGCCGGTGCTGGCGCGTGCCGTCAAGACGCACCCGGCGCATGGCTGAGCAAGGTAACGCCAGCCGGCGCCGCGCTCAATAGCCACGCAACAGCATGTCCAGAGCCGTCTCGATGGCCAGGGCCTGCGCGCGGGCATGACCCATGGGCTCGCGCAGATCGCGCCGATGAAAGACGGCAATGCCCAATGGATGCAGGCGATACGGCGCGCCCGACACCTCGATCGTTGGGTTGAAGCGCTCGGTCATGCCTGGGATGGCGTCAGGCGCCGCCAGCGGCACCACGACGCGTTCGGCAAAGGCGTGCAGCAGATCGCTCTGGATCTCCAGCACGACGGGGAATTCGCCGCGGTCTTCCGCGATCGGGTTGGCCCAGCAATCGAAGCGCGCCACGTTCGACCGCGCGTGCCTCAGTCGCGCTGCGCTGTCCGCCAGCGGCGCACGCGCTGGGCATAGGGTTCGCGCTGACCGGCCCAGACGTTGTACTGCTCGATGGCATCGGCATGCTGCTGTGCCCACAGGCGCGTCAGCTCGGCGGCCGAGTCCTGCGCCGTGGACACGGGCAGGAGTTCGACCCGGCCGTCGGGATGGAACTGCAAATCATAGCGTCGACCCGCAAACTGCTTGCCAAGCGCGATGTGCCCGTCGGCTTCCACTTCCTTCAACATGTCGTCGATTCCTGCTGTGCCAAGCGCGCATGATGCCGCAGTGCGGCGGGCAGCGCCAGCTGCAGTTGCGCGGTCCGCCGCCGCATGGACCGGCTAATAGAGCAGGCGGCCATGCGAGGCGTCCTGGCAGACGGCGCAGACGCAGACATCAGCATGACGCTCATCATGACGCTCCTGCACCGGCTGGTCGACGGCGGCCACAGCGTGGTGGTGATCGAACACGACCTGGACGTCATCGCCGAGGCCGACTGGGTCATCGACCTGGGACCC
>Ga0307505_10003359_pt1 | contig 10100 bp, 8 predicted proteins | sample 23_S_MG_FD_202183 | JGI IMG/M metagenome (GOLD analysis project Ga0307505, IMG submission 202183) | Soil microbial communities from Populus trichocarpa stands in riparian zone in the Pacific Northwest, United States - 23_S | ecosystem: Environmental > Terrestrial > Soil > Riparian zone > Trees... | reverse complement strand
CGCCTGCTGCAGCGGCAGGGCTCGGGCCTGCTCAACGTGTCCACGTCGCCCAACTTCGCCGCGAAGTGGCTGGTGCATCGCCTGGGCCGGTTCTCCGAGGCGCATCCCGAGATCGACCTGAGGATCAGCGCCTCGGTGCACCACGTCGACTTCGCGCGCGAGGACGTGGACCTGGCGGTGCGGCATGGCGACGGGCGCTGGCCGGGCCTCGACGTGAGCCGCCTGTGCGCCGAGGAGCTGTTCCCGGTGTGCAGCCCGGCGCTGCTGCAGGGATCCAAGGCCTTGAAGAGTCCCGCCGACCTGAGGCGCTTTCCGCTGCTGCACTCGAACGACGCCGCGCATTGGACACGCTGGCTGGAGCGCGCCGGCGTGTCCGGCGTGAATGTGGACAAGGGCGTGGTATTCAACCAGGCGAGCATGGTGATCGACGCGGCGATCCAGGGGCAGGGAGTCGCGATGGCACGAACCGCGCTCGCAGCGTGGGACCTGCTCGCGGGCAGGCTCGTGCGCCCGTTCCCCCTCGCTCTCGAAGCCCCGTTCGCGCTCTGGATCGTGTGCCCCAGGGCGAGCGCCGAGTTGCCCAAGATCGCCAGGTTCCGGCAATGGCTCCTCGACGAGGCGGCACAGGACACAGCACGCCTCGCAAAGCTGGGGCGCCCCGAGGCTCGCACTTCCCGTAGGCCGCCGAAGCCTGGGACCTCGGCTCGCTAGCGGGCGTCGTGCCTGAGGCCGACCTCGACGAGGACCGACATCGGCCCCGCCTTCCTGATCGCCTCGAGCTCGTGCGGCTCGCGCACGAAGAGGGCACCCGCGTAGGCGAGCGAGTTGATCGACGCGCGCCAGAAGGCATCGCGCGAGCGCGGCACGAGCAGCATCCACTCGCGCGCGATGAGCAGGTTGTAGGAGCCCGACTGGCGCTCGCCGTCGGCGTGGCGCACAGCCTCTATCCCGGCCTGCACGAGGAGTGCGCGGTACGCATCGTGCAGTTGTGCCGCGTCGCCCACTTCCATGCCCACCGGCGCGAAGGCGTGGCGAAACGGCAGGCGCGACGCGTCGGCGGCGAGAAGCGGCGCCATCGGTATGTCCGCCCAGGGCGCGAGCGGCAGGGTCACGACCTGGAGGTGTTTATGCGGCTGGCTCGCACCCGCGCCCGAGCCGCCGTTGTAGAACGCGATCGCCGGAGCCTCGGAAGGGAAGCAGGCCACCAGCGCTTCGAAGTCGGCACGGTCGAGCAACACGTGCTGGTCGACGTAGGTTCGCGTCACCACCAGCAGGTGGCTCTCGATCACGTGGTACTTGTTGAGCATCGCGAGGTGAGTCGGCGAGACGTCGGCCACGAAGAGCTCGGGCTCGGGATCGGCGAACGGGTTGCCGGGCCGGGACTTGGGCTGGCGCGCGGCCTGGCTCGCGTAGTCGGTCGCCACGCGCACGACGAAGTCGACACCGCCGTCCTGCACGAGAAAGGGCTCGCTCTCGATGCGGTACATGACCCCGCTCCCATGCGCCGCGGCCGCGCGGCGCTGGACGGTCTCCCAGAAGTCGGCAATCACGTTGTCATCCCGGGCGACGCGATCGCGTCGTTGGCCCGGGATCCAACTTCAGATGATCTCGAAATACCGCCTGAGCTCCCAGTCTGTGACCGCGTCCTGCCATTGGCGCCATTCCCATTCGCGCGTGGCGGCGAAGTGGTCGACGAAGTCGTCGCCGAACCAGTCGCGCGCGACCTCCGACTCGCGGAAGATGCGCGTGGTCTCGATGAGGGAGCGTGGCGCGCGCGGTATGTTCTCGGCGCCCTGGTTGGTGCCGGTGATGGGCTTGGTGGTGAGCTTCCTCGCCTTCTCGATGCCGTCGAGGCCCGCGGCGAGCACGGCGGCGACCGCGAGGTAGGGATTCATGTCGGCGCCGGGCGCGCGCGTCTCCAGACGCGTCGCCTTGGGCGAGCCCGGCAGCACGCGGAAGGTCGCGGTGCGGTTGTCCACGCCCCAGGTCGGCTTCACCGGCGCCCAGAATCCGTCGACCAGGCGCTTGTACGAGTTCACCGTGGGCCAGAACATCGGCGCCATCCCCATGAGGCTGTCGAGCTGGCCCTGCAGGTAGCTCTCGAAGAGCCTCGACATGCCGCCATGCCGCCCCTTCGGGTCGTGGAAGAGGTTCTTCTTCCCGTCGGTGAGGCTCTGGTGCAAATGACCCGAGCTGCCCGGATACTGCGCGCTCCACTTCGCCATGAAGCTCGGCATGATCCCGAAGCGCGCGCCGATCTCCTTGGCCGCGAGCTTGAAGAGGATCGCGCGGTCGGCGGCCTCGAGCGCCTCGGAGAAGAGGATGGCCACCTCGTACACGCCAGGGCCCGTCTCGGTATGCAGGCCCTCGATCGGGATGCCGAAGAGCGCGGTCTCGTCCATCAGCGCGTTGAAGTACTCGCGGTTCATGCCCGCGCGCAGCAGCGAGTAGCCGAACATGCCCGACGAGATCGGCGTCGGCGGCTGGCCCTTCTTGTCGGCCCACGTCTGCGGGGTCTCGGCGAAGTTGAAGAACTCGTACTCGGCGCCGACCATCGCGCCATAGCCCATCTTCTCGGCGCGCTTGAGCACGCGCTTCAACGTCTGGCGCGGGCAGGCGGGGTGGGGCTTGCCGTCGGCGGTGACGAAGTCGCCGAGGAAGAAGTCGACGTTGTTGTCCCAGGGCACGTTGCGATGGGTCGCAAGGTCGAGGCGCGCGATGGCGTCGGGAAAGCCGTGATGCCAGCCGGTGAGCTTCGTGTTGTCGTAGCACTGGTCGTGCATGTCCCAGCCGAAGACCACGTCGCAGAAGCCGAAGCCGCCCTCGACCGCGGAGAAGAACTTGTCGCGATGGATGTACTTGCCGCGCAGGATCCCGTCGATGTCGGAGACCGCGACCTTGACCTTGCCGAGCTGGGACTGGCGGATCCGCTCGACGATGCTGGCGCCGTCCTTGGTGCTGTTCCTCGACTTCTTCATCACGCCTCCGGCTGGGAATCACGGCTGGATCGCTGAGACGCAGAGAAGCGCAGAGGTCACAGAAAACAAGCAATGAATTCATTCGCGGCTTCGTTGAGCGTAGCCCGAATGACACACACGACTTTCCCTGCGACCTCTGTGCTCCTCTGCGTCTCCGCGATCCAGCTTTATACCGCAAGCGCGGCAAATCAGTCCTGCTCGAGCCGCACGCCGGCGCGCCGGATCACGTCGGCCCAGCGGGGAATCTCGGCGCGCAGCAGCGCGTCGAGCTCTTCGGGCGTGGACGTCATCGGCTCCACGTTCATGCGGGCGAGCAGCGACTGGACCTCGGGCGTGCGCAGGACGCTCACGATGTCGGCGTTGAGCCGTTTCACGATCCGGCGCGGCGTGCGGGCCGGGACGACGATGCCGTTCCAGCCGGCGCGCGTCTCGCGCGGCAGGAGGCCCGGGAGGGTGGGCAGGTCGGGACGGCCCGCCACCGGCTCGTCGCTCACCACGGCGAGCAGCCGGAACTGGCGGCTGTCGACCAGCGCGATCGACGAGGGCAGGGTAGTGAACATGACCGGCACGCGGCCCGAGATCACGTCGAGGTTCGCCTGGCCGAGGTTCTTGTACGCCACGTGGCGCATCCCGAGGTTGTGGCGTTGGCTGAAGATCTCGGCGATCAGGTGGGGGCTGGTCCCGACGCCGGGAGTGGCGTACGCGACCTGCTCCTTGTTTTCCTTCGCCCAGCGCACCAGGTCCGCGACCGTGGTCAGGGGCAGGCTCGGGCTCACCACGATGACGGCCTTCAGCTGGTAGATCAGCGTGACGCCGGCGAAGTCGGCGGGCGCGTCGTAGGGCAGCTTGTGGTGCAGGTTCGGGTTGATCGCAAGCGCCGTGGTGGCCCACCCGAACGTGTACCCGTCGGCTGCCGCCTTGGCGATGTAGTCGGTGCCGATCACGGTCCCGGCTCCGGGCCGGTTCTCGACCACCACGGGCTGGTCCCACTTGAGCGAGAGATGCCGGGCGATCACGCGTGCCACCGCGTCGGCGGAGCTTCCGGTATCGAACGGCATGATGAAACGCACCGTGCGAGTCGGCCAGTCAGGCGCAGGTGCGGCGAGCGCCGCGAAGCCCACCAGGGCGAGCACGGCGAACAGGGGGCAACGAGCTCGGCGCATCGCTCAGCGGGCCGCGCAGCGCGCGGCGACCTCGAGATAGTGCGAGAGAAAAGGAGTCACCGCGCCGGGCGCCTTGGCGGCGTCGTCCCAGCGGCGCACGCGCATCGCATCCTCGGCGTGCGGCCGGGCGAGGAATGCCTGCAGGTCCTCGCGCGCGAACACGCCGCCCTGCAGCGTGAGGCTCCTCTTCGAGTCTTCCGAGAGGGCGTCGTAGTACTCGGGCTCGATCGCGCAGAGCGCCCGCTTGGCGTCGACGTGCAGGCGGATCGCCTCGATCACCGCGGCGGGGAAGAGCGCGCGCAGGAAGGGGATGGCGAAATACTGGTGCTGGTCGTCGACGCCGCGCGCACTCGGCGTGTCGCCCTGCAGGTTCAGCAGGTGTCCGAGGTCGTGCAGCAAGGCGGCGGTGACGAGCTCCGGGGAAGCGTCGCTGCGCTCGGCGAGCTGCGCGGACTGCAGCGCGTGCTCGAGTTGCGTGACACCCTCGCCCGCGTACCCGATGTGCCCGTGGTCGCGGAACAGCCGCTCGATGTCGGAGAGCGCGAATCCCATCGAGCGCTCCTACTTGGGCGTCGCCAGGTCGCCGCCGGCGCCCAGCTCGGGGCGCGCGGCGTGCATGCCGGTCGCATCGGAGCTGCGCAGCCGGCTCTTGCGCAGCTTCCCGGCGGCTTCCAGGATCGGGTAGGCGGTGGAGCAGAAGAACGAGTTGATGCGCCGCAGGTCGCTGATGATGTCCAGGTGCAGCGAGCTGGTCTCGATCGACTGCACCGTCTGGCCGGCGAGCCGGTCGAGGTGCGAGTCGTGGAACTTGCGCTCGAGGTCGCGGAACCTCTCCTTCTCCACCAGCAGCTGCTGGGCGCTCCCGACGTCGCCATTGAGGAACACCGACAGGCCGAGGCGCAGGTTCACCACCAGCTTCTCGTGCAGCTCGGTGATCTCCTTCATTCCGGCATCCGAGAACGACAGGCGCAGCGCGATCTTCTTGTCGCGCAGGTCCTCCATGATGCGCTCCATGATGTCGCCCACGTGCTCGAGGTTGATGGTGAGCGAGATGATCTCGGCCCAGCGGCGGCTGTCGCGCTCGTCCAGGTCCTCGCGCGAGATCTGGGTCATGTAGAGCTTCACCGCCGTGTAGAGGCGGTCGACGTCGTCGTCGAGCTTGATCACCTCCGCGACCTTGCGCTCGTCGTTGGTGCGGATCGCTTCCAGCATGCCGTGCAGCATCTGCTCGACCGTGTCGCCGATGCGCAGCGTCTCGCGCGCGGCATTGGCGAGAGCGAGCGCCGGCGTGTGCAGGGCGGCGGGATCGAGGTGCTTCGGCTCGGTCTGCGGCACGCGGCCCTCCTCCGGCGGCAGCCATTTCGCCACCAGCGCGGCGACTCTGTCGGTGAGGCCGATGAAGATGAGCGCGATCACCACGTTGAAGAGCACGTGGAAGTGCACCACCTGGCGCCGCTCATCGGAGTCGAAGAAGGCGATCGCCTCGTGCACGTAGGGCAGTGCCAAGGTGAAGATGACGCAGCCGACCACCTTGAAGAGCAGGTTGCCGAGCGCCACGCTGCGCCCGTTGCCCGCGGTGCGCGCGTTCACGAGGAGCGCGACCAGGCCGCTACCGAGGTTGGCGCCGAGCACCAGGCCGAGCGCGACGGGGACGGAGACGACGTGCGAGGCCGCGAGCGTGGCCGAGAGCAGCACCACGGCGAGGCTCGACCACGAGAGCACGGTGAAGAGCGCGCCGAGCAGCATGTCGAGCATGGGGTCGCCGCTGAGCGTGGCGAAGATCACCTTGGCGCCGGCCCCCTGCGTGATCGGCTTCGTGGCCTGCACCACGAGCTGGAGCGCGAGGATGATGAGGCCCAGGCCGATCCCCACGCGCCCGATCTGGCCCGCGCGGGTGTTGCGCCGCGAGAGGAAGAAGATCACCCCGAAGGTGATGAGAAGGGGCGAGAGCCACGAAAGGTCGAGCGAGAACACCTGCGTCATGAGCGCGGTGCCCACGTCGGCGCCGAGCATGATCACGAGAGCGGCCGAGAGCCCGATCAGGTTCTGCGAGACGAAGGAGCTGGCGATGAGCGCGGTCGCGCTCGACGACTGCACCAGGCTCGTCACGCCGAGCCCCGCGAGGAACGCCGAGCCCTTGCTGGCCACGCTCTTCGAGAGGATCCGCCTCAGGTCCGCGCCGAACACGCGCAGGATCCCGGTGCGCACGATGTGCGTGCCCCAGACGAGCAGGGCCACGCTGGCGAAGAGATTGAGGAGCGTCTGCAATTCCTGTCACGCCCCCGGCAAGCTGAAAGTCTTCAGGTTGGTAAAACTCTTCATGGCCTCCTGCACGCCTTCCTTGTATCCGAGCCCTGAATCCTTGATACCACCAAACGGCGTGAGTTCCAAGCGGTAGCCCGGCACTTCACGCACGTTCACGGTGCCGACGTCGAGCTCGGCCACGAAGCGATTGATGTAATCCAGGCGGTTGGTGCAGACCGCGGAAGAGAGGCCGAACGCCGTGCCGTTGGAGATCGCGATCGCCTCGTCGATGTCGCGGAAGCGGATCACCGGCGAGACCGGGCCGAAGGTCTCCTGCATCACCACCGTCATCTTCGGGTCCACGCGGTCGATCACCGTGGGCGGGTAGAGCGCTCCCTGGCGTTCATTGCCGGCGAGGAGCCTGGCCCCTTGCGAGATGGCTTCGTCCACCCGCGCCTCGAAGAGCCGCGCCGCGGGCTCGTCGATCACGGTGCCCATCTCGAGCCTGGGATTCATGGGATCGCCGAAGGTCCACGCCTTCGTCTTCGCCACCAGCTTCTCGACGAACTCGTCGGCCACGTCCCGGTGCACCAGCATGCGTTTCACCGCCGTGCAACGCTGGCCGCTGTTCCTGTACGAGCCTTGCGCGGCGAGCGACGCGGCCTCCTCGATGTCGGCGTCCTCCATCACGATGATGGGATCGTTGCCGCCCAGCTCGAGCACCAGGCGGCGATAGCCCGCCTTCGAGGCGATGTACTTGCCCACGGCCACGCCACCGGTGAAGGTCACGAGGTCGACATGCTCGTTGGTGATGAGCTCGTCGGCGATCTCGCGCGGGTCGCCGGTCACGACCGTGAGCATCTCGCGCGGCAGCCCTGCCTCGTAGAGCAGCTCGGCGAGGTAGCACGCCGAGAGCGGCGTCTTCTCCGAGGGCTTGAGCACCATGCGGTTGTTGGTCGCGATCGAGGGCGCGACCTTGTGCGCCACCTGGTTCATCGGATGGTTGAAGGGCGTGATCGCGCAGATCACGCCCAGCAGCGGGTCGCGCCGGGTGTACACGCGGCGGTTCTTGCCGTGCGGGGTGAGGTCGCAGGAGAAGGACTGGCCGTCGTCCCTGAGGGTTTCCATCGCGGCGAAGGTGAAGACGTCGCAGACGCGTCCGACCTCGTAGATCGAGTCCTTCTTCGACAGGCCCGACTCCCTGGTGATGAGGTCCGATGCGGCGCCGACGCGGCCGCGCAGGAGCTCGGCCGCCTTCTGCATGATCGAGGCGCGCTGGAAGCGCGTGAGCTTCGGCTTGTACGCCCGCGCCGCGGCAAAGGCCTTGCGCACCTCGTCCACGGTCGCCTTGGGCACGGTGCCCACGACCTCGTTGGTGTAGGGGTAGCGGACCTCGATCACCCGCGCGGGGACAGACCCCGAATTTCGCTTCTTCCCGGTTTGGGGTCTGTCCCCGAATTTCATGTCGTTCATGGCCTCATTCCGCCGCCGCGGTCACCGCCGCGCGCGACTCCAGGTGATTGAGCGCGATGTCGAGGACATCGAAGTTGCGCAGGCGCCGCTCGGGCATGCCGACGGCCTTGCGGTTGAAGAGCAGGGGCACGACCTGCTCCGAGATGCCGCCATGGGAGCGCAGCGGCGCGTCCAGTCCCGAGAGGTCGTGGCGCGCGAGGCTCGTGCCGAGGACCACGTGCCTGGTCGAGACGACGACAAGGTCGCCCAGCCGGTCCGGCGGAAGCTCGAAGCGCTTCGCCGCTTCCGCATTGGTGAGCACCACCTCGATGCCTTCCAGTCGCTCCAGCCGCTCCTTCACCTTGTCGCGCTCCTCGCCTCCGACGTACACGGTCGCGAACGACCCCAGTGCGCCGTGGTGCACCACGTAAGGGTCGGTGATCGGCAGGATCACGCGCGCCTTTTGCTGTCCGACCCTGCCCCCAACAAGTTGGTGACCCCCGCCGATCCAGCCGTCGATCGCGTCCTGCAGGTAGATCACGTTGGGCGTGCCGTCGGCCTTCGTCTTGGCGTTCATGCCGTGGTCGGCGGTGAGCGCGATGGCCGCGCCCATGGCGTCCATCTTCGCGAGGTACCTGTCCATCATCGCGTAGAACCTGTTGGCGCCATCGGTTCCCGGCGCGAACTTGTGCTGGATGTAGTCCGTGGTCGAGAGGTACATGATGTCCGGCCGGCGGGTCTCCAGCAGCCTGACTCCCGCGGCGAACACGAACTCCGAGAGCTCGGCGCTGTAGACCGAGGGCACGGGCATGCCGACGAGACCCAGAACGTCCTCGATGCCGTTCTCCGCGAGCGTCACCTCGGCGGCCTTCTCCGAGGAGAAGCACACGTGCCCGTCACCCCGGCCGAATTTCATCCCATGGCCCAGGAGCTTCCTCAGCTTGTCCTTGGCGGTCACCACCGCGACCTTCGCGCCAGCGTCCGCCATCGCCGCGAAGATGGTGCCGGCGCGCAGGTACTTCGGGTCGTTCATCATCACCTCGGCGTCGGCGTCGCGGTCGTAGAAGTAATTGCCGCAGATGCCGTGGACCGCGGGCGGCACGCCCGTGACGATGGACAGGTTGTTCGGGTTGGTGAACGAGGGCACGACGCAATCGCCCTTGAACGCCGAGCCGGAGGCGAGCACCCGCGCGAGGAAGGGTGTAACGCCAGCGTTCGCCGCCTCGGTGAGGTAGTCGTACTCGCAGCCGTCGACGCACACCACCACCAGCGGCTCCTCGCCGCGGCGGTAGCGGCGGCCGTTCACTTCGATCGTCGCCATGCTATTTCCTCCGTCTTGCCGCGGCGGGGCGCGGCGGGGTGATCGCGGGCCGATCGAGCGTGCGGTGCAGGCGCTGGCGGCTCTCCATTGCGTGGTCGTGCAGCAGGCGGGCGGCCTTCTCGGCGTCGCCTCGGGCGACCGCCTCGACGATCGCGAGGTGCTCGTGCGTCGAGGTGGGAAAGCTGTCGGGCCCGTGCTCGAGGGTCTCGCGCCGGTACAGGTGCAGCTCGTTCACCAGGCGCCGGTAGGTCGCGAGCAAAGTGGCGTTGCCGGTGAATTGCGCCAGCAGGTCGTGGAAGCGGACGTTGAGCGGGTAGTACTCGTCGACGCTGCGCCGGCGGGCGGCCTTCTCCATGTCCTTGAGCAGGCGCCGCAGCAACTCCACCTGGGCGGGCGTGCAGCGCTCGGCGGCCAGGCGCCCGATCAACGCGTCCAGGCCCGCGCGCACCTCGTAGAGCTCGTCGGCCTCGAAATGCGTGAGGTTGCGCACGAAGACGCCGCGGTTCTTCTCGGTGCGCAGCAAGCCTGCCTGCTCGAGCGCCCGGAAGGCCTCGCGCACCGGCCCGCGCGAGACCTTGAGCTCGGTGGCGACGTCGGCCTCGTTCAGCTTCGCGCCGGGGGCGATGTCGCCGGCGAGGATGCGCCGCTCGAGCTCGCGGCGCACGACGGTGGCGAGCGAATGGCTCTGCAGCAACTCGATGGTGGCGGCGTGCGCGGGATCGGGCATCGGGGGGACGTGCGGCAGGCTTGACGGGGAAGCGTAGATTGTAAACAATCTGCAACCCCTTCGCAATCCACCGCCATGACCTCCCGACGCGACGCGCTCAAGTCCGCCGCCCTCCTGCCGCTGGCCGCCATGCCACTCGCCACCCGTGCGGCACCCGCCGTTTCCGGAGCGCCGGTGGCGGGGCACTTCACCCACGACTCGGTGCGCCTCTGGCT
>Ga0307505_10003358_pt1 | contig 10102 bp, 7 predicted proteins | sample 23_S_MG_FD_202183 | JGI IMG/M metagenome (GOLD analysis project Ga0307505, IMG submission 202183) | Soil microbial communities from Populus trichocarpa stands in riparian zone in the Pacific Northwest, United States - 23_S | ecosystem: Environmental > Terrestrial > Soil > Riparian zone > Trees... | reverse complement strand
GATCACCGTGAGCGCCAAAGCGAACGCGGCGATTCCCCATGTCCGGAATGTCAGCCCGGCGAACGACTCCAGGTTCGATCTCGCGCTTGCGGCGTCGCCGAACCACAGGTGCCAGACATTGAACGCATCGACAGAAAGAAGCTGATACGAGCCCAGGGCCTGGGAGTACGCTCTCATCACGCTGCCTGTCCTGCCCGCAATGATGAAGGGCGCGAAGACTGCGATAACTGTCATGATGCACGCCGCCACTCCCTTCAGGAGCATTCGCCAGTCGATTGACGCAGCGAGCACCGCGATCAAAGGAAGAAACGCGATTACCTGAAATTTTGCGCTGACCGCAAGCCCGACAAGAACACCGGCGAGAACACCGCGCCGGAAGCCGATCGAAGCAAATGCGGCAAGGAGCAACAACGAATAGAATGCGTCAGTCTGACCCCAGACAGCAGAATCGAGCCAGCTTGCAGGCATGATCAGGTAGATGCCCGCGGCGATCAGCCCGCGCCTGGGGTATCCGAGCCGGTTCCCGATCAGGAGAAGCAGCAGGGCGACGAGCACGTCGGAGATGATGGCCGGCAGCTTCAGCGCCGCAACGAACAGCAGAGAGTGATCGAAGCTTCCCTGAATGTTGTATACCACATGTCCGATCGCGGTGTAGACGTAGAGCAGGAGTGGGGGATAGTCGGGGGTGATGAGGTGAAGCTGCCTCTCGTAGATGTTTGTCATTCCGAAGCGCACTCCTTCACTCGCCCAACGCTCGAAGAGCTGGACATCCTGCATGTGCCCGGGATGAAAAATCACCGCGGCGCGGATCAGCAGCGCGGCAGCAACGAGCGCGAGAAATGTGGGAATGACACGCTTCAGCGTGTCGTCCCGGGCCGCGATTCTTGCGACGGCAGGCACCGGCCCGGGCCCCTCGATCTGAGCCACTAGGGAAGCAGCGCCTCGAGCTCCCGCTCACGCAGGTTGAAAGTATACCCGGTGCCAACGATTCCAACTCTGAGCGAGCTCAGAGTAAGCTGGCGACCCTTCGTCACCTCCTCCGCATTATCGAACTTCACGGTGCGCCCGTCTACAAAGGTGACGCCGCCGCTTCCCACCACCTTTCCAACCTCACCCCGCACGATCATCGCCGTGTCCTCATCGATGCCGAGGCCCATGATGTCGGGGTATCCGGCAATTGCGACAAAAAGGCGGTAAAGCCTTCGACGCTGCGAGAAATGAGTGTCGATGAGCGTCTTGTAGCTGAGAAGACCAAGGCCCGGACCGATGTACTGCTCGACGAGATTTCCCTCCTCGTCTACCTCGTTCCCGGCGAGAGTGAGCTCCGTGAGAGCGGCGGCGCCGGCACTCGTTCCGCAGACTACTCCGCCGCTGACGTAGTTATCCCAGATCGCGTCACCCACCGGAGTGCCGCTCAGTGTCGTGATGAGCTTCACCTGGTCGCCGCCGCCGAGGAAGATTCCGCGGGCCTTTGCGACGGCTTTCGCGATGTCGCGCCGGCACGCGTCCTCGCGCGTCTCGATGATGGGGAAGACAGCATCGCCGGCCCTGGCGGTATTTAGGTCTGTCTTCCAGTGCCTGGCGCTTCCCCGTACGTCCCGCGACGCTGAGGTTATTGCGACAATCGGCCCACCCTCCCTGCCCGCGGCCAGGCTCACGAATGAGCCAAGGGCTCCACCGTCGGCCCTGCACGATCCACCGATCATCACGAGAGTTCCAGCGCGAATCTGCGGCGGGAGCTCATCGTGATCACCCGAATCGAATGACGATCTTATGGGCGACGGGTCGTGGGGAAGCTTTCTCGAAATGGTCAGATCTGTGAGTGGCTTGCCGCTGTACCCGCCAGCTGCGGCTGAAGCTCGTTCAATGTAAATGCCGCCAGAGCACCCGCCGCCTGTGCTCCAGCCGGGAAATCCGGCCGAAGCGGTCCGTGGTCTGTGCGCTCACCACGTGAATCGATCATTATCCGGTCGTTCACGATGAGCGCGACGGCTCTCGCGACCTTCCGGTCACGCCGCGTCACGTTCGAGTCAGAAGCGAATATCGCCACCCGGCACCCTGACTCGCGCACCCTGTCCTGCACCTCCCATTCCTTCGCCGGCACGATCACGATTCCGCCGCGGTCAACTGCGTCGGCGACCGTCGATACGAGCTGCTGCGCCCTCTCTTCCTCGCGATATCTCCCGGGGACATCGGTAAGAGAGGTATCGGTGATTATCGCGATGTCGGAGCGCGAGTAAGGCAGCCCGGCCTGAAGCAGAAATACCGGCGATATGTCGACTATCAGATCTTCGCTCCCGAAGCCGCGCCTGACTATCTCGTCACGCGTTGCGGCACGCTCCGATCCTCCCGTGATGCCGCAAAGCACGCGCTGCCTGACCGCCGGAACGTCAGGGGTTGTGGCCAGCGACGCAAGCTCCGCGACGGCATGATCGACATTCGAAAGCGTGCCTGCGAACGCATGCTGCACCGTCTCCAGGGCAAGCGCGGCGGCCCGGAGCCCAACCGCCTCGTGCACGTGCTCGAAGACAAGGGTGTATTCGCCGTCGATGTCACCGCCGCGCGTCTTCCCGTAGCCTACGTCGTGGCCGATCATGGTCTGGAGCTCGAGGGCGACATGCTCGACTATATGAGCGGCATACGTGCCATCGCGAAGCCGGATGAGAAAACCTCCGCGCTCGCCGATGCTGCACCTGTGCTCGACGAGGCCCGGCATCGCCGACATGAGCGAATCGGTGAAGCCGGGAACGTCGGCCGATGAAATGTCCTCGTAGGCCCCGACCGCCAGATCCATTCGCATCACCGGCCTGCTCGACCAGAAGTTCGCCCCCCGCGTCGCGTGAAGCGTCGTCATGCGGATCTCCTTCGCCGGATCCGGACGCTCAGCGCTCACAGGGTTGCCGCGCGCTCGGTCGATAGCTGGCGCACCTGCTCGAGCACAACCGGCACTTCGTCAGCAAGCACGAACACGAGGTCGTTGTCCTGCATGACCTCCATCGCATGCTCCAGTGCCTCGACCTCGTTATGAACTATGTCGATCTGGTCCTCGCGCATGCCGCCTTCCCGCAATCCCTGCGCGATAAGCCGCGATATCTCGCCCGGTGCCCGGCCCCGGCGATACTTGTCGTCTCGGACGATCACATGGTCGAGCCTGGCGGCGAGCCGCCCGACAGTGAGGAGATCCTCATCCCGCCGGTCGCCGGGAGCAGTGATGATCCCGATACGACGGTTGGCATCGAGGCCGGCCACGAACTCCATCAGGCCCGCGATCGCGGCTGGATTGTGCGCATAGTCCACGAGAATCCGGCCGTTTCCAACCCGGATCAGGTTGAGCCGGCCAGGCGTGAGAGACGGTGAAGGGAAGAACGAGAGAAGTCCCGCGCGGATGTCGTCGTACCGCATTCCCTGCACGTACGCCGCAAGTATTCCCGCCAGTATGTTCTCGCGCTGGAACTTCGCCGCGCCACCCATCATCAGCGGAACATCTCTCTCTGTCGCGATGGGAATCCGGAGCTTTCCCCGCCTGATCACAAATGTGTCTTTTTCTATCCGCGCCCCGATACCGTTGCGTGACAGATGCCGCTCGAACTCAGGGCTCTGCCCCTCCGGCTTTGTCGAGAACAGGACGAGGTCGCCGGGAGTCTTGTCCTTCATCGCGTAGACGAGCGGATCGTCAGCATTCAGAATGCAGTGACCCTCCCGCTTCACTACGGCCGCGATAACACTCTTTACGTCGGCAAGCTGCTCGACCGTATTGATCCCCCGGAGCCCGAGGTGATCGGCTGTCACGTTCAGCACCACTCCCACATCGGCTTCATCGAATCCAAGCCCGGCGCGAAGTATCCCGCCCCGCGCTGTCTCGAGAACGGCGATGTCGACAGTCGGATTCGACAAAATGATGTTGGCCGAGAAAGGCCCCGTCATGTCACCCTCGATGACCATGCGATTGCCCAGATACGTGCCGTCCGTCGTCGTGAACCCCACGACACTCTCGCTGACCCTGAAAAGGTGGGCAATCAGGCGCGTCGTAGTCGTCTTCCCGTTCGTTCCGGTCACGGCGATTACGGGAATCGTCGAATCAGTCCCGGGCGGATACAGCATGTCGAGAATCGGCGCGGCAACGTTCCTTGGCTCACCTTCGGCGGGGTGCGTGTGCATCCTGATGCCGGGCCCCGCGTTAACCTCGATTATCACGCTGTTGTTCTCGCGGAATGGCACCGAGATGTCGGGCGTGAGGATGTCGATCCCGGCTATGTCGAGTCCCACAACCCCGGCCGCCATCTCGCACGCGGTGATGTTGTCGGGATGCATCTCGTCAGTGCGGTCGATCGACGTTCCGCCAGTCGAGAGATTGGCCGTCTGCCGGAGCGCCACGAACTCGTCTTTGGGCGGCACAGTGTCGAGTGTGCGGCCGCTCTTTGCGAGATACTCCGATGTAGCGCGGTCGGCCGGTAGCTTTGTCAGCATCTTCGTGTGGCCGAAGCCCCTGCGGAGATCCCTGTTTCCGACATCAACCAGTTCCCGCACCGTCCGCTTCCCATCACCGGTCACGTGCGCCGGCACACGCTCGGCAGCAGCGACAACCTTGCCGTTCACGACGAGCACTCGGTGGTCACGGCCCTCGGCGAACTGCTCGACGACGATGCGGCTTCCATACGATGATGAAAGCTCCCATGCCTCGCGGAGCTGCGACTCGTCGCCGATGCGTCCGGATATTCCCCGGCCGTGATTCGCGGCTATAGGCTTGAGAATGACGGGAAAGCCGATTTCCTCGGCGACTTCGACCGCGCCGTCGACGGTTCTCACCACATCTCCCTTAGGGACGGGAAGGCCGATGTTCTCGAGAACCCGCTTGGTGTCGTCCTTGTCCTGCGCGATCTCCACTCCGATCGCGCTCGTCGAATCGGTGAGAGTTGCCTGGATGCGATGGAGATTGCGGCCGAGTCCGAGCTGGACGAGCGAGTAGTTGTTGAGGCGGCGGACAGGAATTCCGCGGCGGCGGGCTTCCTCGACTATCGCTCCGGTTGAAGGCCCGAGGCGGGACGATTCGAAGAGGGAAAGGAGGTCGTCGATTATCGGGTCGAGATCGAACTCCTCTCCGGCAATGCACGCGCGCATTATGCGAACCGCATCCTTCATCGCGCGAATCCCGACCTGCTCTTCCTGATACTCGATTATCAGCCACCACACTCCTTCGTCGCCCGACGGCACTACGCGGCCGTATGAGACCTCGTTCCCGATGAGCGACTGGAGCTCGAGCGCGAGGTGCTCGAGCATGTGAGGGATGTGGGTTCCCTCGCGCATGCGCTCGACAAAGCCGCCCGGCTTGTTGCGCGAGCACTTGTGCGTATGAAGCGAGGGCATCGCCTCGATGAGCTTGTCGATCAGGCCGGGCACGTCGGTAGACGTGACGCTCTCGAGGGCTCCCAGCCGCACGTCGCAGGCGATCACAGGCGCGAGCCGCCAGTAGTTCGGCCCCCGCAGCGCGCGGATGCGGGTTACCTCGAGCTCGTCAGGGTCGAGGCTGATCTGCGGAGTAGAGGGCGCGGCCATTGGATGAGGATAATCGCACGTCACAGGCCTGGACGGGAGGCCTTCGTGACGTCACCGGGCGAATGAATCGAGATCGACAAGCTTCAATCCGGGGATTCGAGCGAACTCGCGCTGATTGAGCGTCGCGAGCGAATAACCCCGCGCGATGGCCGTAGCGCCGATGATGAAGTCGTGCGGCCCAACCGGGCCTCCTCCGCGAACAAGCTCCGCCCAGACGGCCGCATGCCTTTTCGCTTCCGGGAGTCCGAACGGAAGCACAGGGATGAGATCGAGCACGGCATCGACGAATGCAGACCGGCGGGCCCGCGTGCCTGCATCGGCAGCCCTGTAGCATCCGTGGAGCAGCTCGGATGCCGTAACGGACGAGATCGAAATTGGCTCGTCGCCAAGCTTCTCGAGAAGGGCGTCGAAACGAATTGACTGGCGCTCCGCCGCGATCAGGACGGAGGTGTCGAGGATCACTCCCACTGCGACTCCGGGAGAGCCAACCCGTCCCTGGCGCGGGCGATCTCCTGCTCCAGCTCAACTGCCTCTTCCGGCGTAAGCCGTGGAAGGGTCTTCCACGAAACAGCGAGGGCGCGCGCCGTGACCTGCCGTATGGGAGTGTCTTCGGCACGGGGCGATAGATATCTCGCCACTGCCTCCCTCACGACTTGCGATGTCGGAAGCCCCTTATGCTTCGCCATCCTCCGAAGACTCTTCGCCAGGTCGGCAGAAATGCGAAGAGTCAGCGCCTCTGTCTTCATGTAATACAATGTAATAGTTTGTAGCACAAACTGAAATCCTGAGGACCGGGGGCGAATTCCTCAACCCCTCCCGACGCGGGCTCCGCTCTCCGAGTCGAAGAAATGAGCCTTCGCCAGGTCGAAGGCGAGTGTGACGGGCTCGCCGGGCCTGGGGAGCGGCTGCGGGCTCACCCGGGCCGTCAGCGAAAAAGTCCCCACCGTCGCGTAAACGAAGATCTCGTTGCCGAGTGCCTCGACTATATCCAGGCGGGCCGGTGCAAGGACCGGCGGATCGACGATCGTTGACTCACCCGCGAACAGCGCGGGTCCTGCAACCGGAGCAACCGACACGTCTTCGGGCCGGATCCCCATCGTCACTGTCCTCCCGCGAAGCTCAACCACGCGCTCGGCAAGGCTCGGCGGAATCTTCAGCGTGAACGCATTCCCGTCCGCCATGAACTCGAGCGGATCAGTGGAGCCGATCGTACCCCTGACGAAATTCATGGCGGGGCTGCCGATGAATCCTGCAACAAACCTGTTCGCCGGGTGATCGTAGAGCTTCATCGGCGTATCGATCTGCTGCACATGTCCCTGGTTCATCACGACTATCCTGTCGCCCAGCGTCATCGCTTCGACCTGGTCATGCGTCACGTAGATCATGGTGGCGCCAAGATCCTGGTGCAGTCGCGCGATCTCGCGGCGCATCTGGACGCGAAGCTGGGCGTCGAGGTTGGAGAGTGGCTCGTCGAACAGGAAAACCTTCGGTTCCCTCACTATTGCCCGGCCAAGAGCGACACGCTGGCGCTGTCCTCCCGAGAGCTGGCGCGGCGTGCGGTCGAGGAAGGTTTCGATTCCCAGCGTCGTCGCGGCGAGGTTGACCCGGCGGACTATTTCATCTTTCGCCGTTCCGCGGAGCTTCAGGGCGAACGCGAGATTCTCGCGGACCGTCATATGCGGATAGAGCGCATAGCTCTGGAAAACCATGGCAATGTCGCGGTCCTTCGGGGGGACGTCGTTTACGAGCCTGTCGTCGATGAAAAGACTCCCTGCGCTTATAGACTCGAGGCCGGCGATCATCCGCAACGTAGTGCTCTTTCCGCAGCCTGAGGGACCGACGAGGACGACGAGCTCACCATCGCCAACATCGAGGTCGACTCCGTGAACCGCGACATGCGCAGTCTGGCCGGGATAGATTTTCCGAATGCCTTCGAGCCTTACGCGCGCCATTTTTCCTCGGCAGCGAAATGAGTGATACGGTGAGCTTTCCTGACGGTTTTCTCTGGGGCGCCGCGACGTCGGCCTACCAGATCGAAGGATCTCCCCTGGCGGACGGAGCGGGACCGAGCAACTGGCACCGCTTTGCGCACACGCCGGGCATGACCGCCAACGGCGATACAGGCGACGTGGCATGCGATCATTATCGCCAGTACCGTTCCGACGTTGATCTCATGGCCGAGCTCGGCCTCAATGCCTACAGGTTCAGCATCTCGTGGAGCCGGGTGCTTCCCGAGGGAACCGGGCGCATCAACCATAAGGGCCTCGACTTCTATTCGCGGCTCGTGGACAGCCTCCTCGCGAAAGGCATCGCGCCAAATGCGACTCTCTACCACTGGGATCTCCCGGCTGACCTCGACGACAGGGGAGGCTGGCTCAACCGCGATATCGCGGACTGGTTTGCCGACTACGCCACAGTGATGTTCGAGAAGCTCGGCGACCGTGTACCGATGTGGGCGACGATCAACGAGCCATGGGTGATCATGGACGGCGGGTATCTCTTCGGGAAGCTCGCCCCTGGCCATCGCAACATCTACGAAGCTCCGATCGTTTCGCACAACGTGCTTCGCGCTCACGGTATTGGGGTCCAGGCGTTCCGCGCCAGCAGCGCCGAGCGCAACGGGCAGATCGGAATCGTCGTCAACCTCGAGCCGAAGTACGCGGCATCCGACTCCCTCGAGGACACCGACGCAACGAAGCGGGCCGACGCCTACATGAACAGGCAGTATCTCGAGCCGGTGATTCTCGGAAAGTATCCGGCCGAGATGGCGGAGATATGGGGAGATGCGTGGCGGGAGTGGCCCGACGAAGACATGGCTCTGATCAGCGGGAAGATCGATTTCGTCGGCGTCAACTACTACACGAGAAGCGTCAGCCGCAACGACGATGAATGGCTTCCGGTACGTGCGCGCGGCGTACCGCAGGTTCAGAGCATTCACACCGAGACTGGATGGGAGGTCTATCCCGACGCGCTCACGCGGATACTCCTCTGGACGCATGAGATATGTGGCGGATTGCCGCTCTACATCACGGAGAACGGAGCTGCGTTCTACGACGCTCCCTCGGCGATCGACGGCGCAGTCGAGGATCCTCTCCGCGTGGCCTATTTCCGCGGCCACATCGCGGCTGTTCGCGAGGCGATGCGGAAGGGTGTGCCCCTCAAGGGATACTTTGCATGGTCGCTGCTCGACAACTTCGAGTGGAGCCACGGCTTCTCGAAGCGTTTCGGCATCGTCCACGTTGATTACGCGACCCAGCAGCGCACCGTCAAGTCGAGCGGCGCGTTCTATTCGCGGATTGCCCGCAGCAACGGGGCGTCGCTCGACGAGTGAGCCGGCTCTCTCTGGCAAGGTTCAGTACCTGAACCTGACAATCGCGGGAAGCGACCGTACGACAACCTCGTCCGTGCTTTCCGCTTCAACCCCGTTTATCTCGACACCCGAATGCCGCCGGTCAAGCGCTGAGCTGACGACGATCCCGCCCGGAGGCATCCAGATGCCTTCGTCGATCCTCAGCTCCACCACGTCGCCGGAAAGTCGCATCGAGTAGCCGAGGCGTCCGTAATGCGTTGACAGTCCGCGAATCGCGACACCGTCATCTTCGCGCAGCCACTTTTCCGGAATTCCCGCCCCGACGACGAGCGACGAATCAGATTCGCGCTCGTACGCAAACATGTCGAGCGTAGACCGTATGAAATCAGACCCGACCCACGTGTGCGGCATGTCCCCTATGAACTTCGGCGTCTCAGGGTCGCGCCACACTACCTCGGCCCAGTGGTGCCATGCTCGCGGCCGCTGGTGCTCGAAGAAGAAGTCGGCGACCTCGTGCGCATTGGCCTTCTGTCCCATCTGCACCAGCGTCCCGACAACGCGCCACTCGTATGGGGTGTAGATCTCCCAGGTCGCGCTGTCGCGTCTGTTGCGGAAGTTCTCGAGGTATTTCTCGAATGTGCGCGACAGCGCGGGCTGGGGCAGATTCGCGAGCTCGCCCGCCGGATTTATGCCGACTGTCGTCGAGGTTGCATCGAAGTCACCAAGCTCAGCAGCACCGGGGATGTAGTCGATGTCGTGCTGCTTCATCGACAGCTCGATCGAGGCGTAGAAATCCCTGCGGAACTCGTCGCGGACACTCGCGTATTGTGCAGCCTCCGGCTTGCCAAGTATCTCCGCAATCTCTGTCGCGTCCTTGAAGCCCCGCAGCGCGAAGAAGTCGTCCCAGTACGAGTGCATGGGTTTCGCCGAGTAGCCCTCGTGGCTGATTGACTGGGGCATCAGCCCGTAGAATACCCGCTTCTCGCCGCTGCTGAACTCCTCTGTCTGCCGCGACACGCGCAGCGAATCCATGAAAGCCACCGCGCGGGTGACGTTCGGCCACAACCTCACGAGAACATCACGGTCCCCCGTATGCCTGAAATACTCGGCTACCAGATATATGAACTGCCCGTGACTGTCGTTCTCGGGGACCGGATCGGCGCCGCGGGAGTCGACGCAGCAGGGAATCTTTCCATTGTCGAACTGGAACTTCGCGTACCAGTCGATGAATTCGCGCAC
>Ga0307505_10003357_pt1 | contig 10102 bp, 8 predicted proteins | sample 23_S_MG_FD_202183 | JGI IMG/M metagenome (GOLD analysis project Ga0307505, IMG submission 202183) | Soil microbial communities from Populus trichocarpa stands in riparian zone in the Pacific Northwest, United States - 23_S | ecosystem: Environmental > Terrestrial > Soil > Riparian zone > Trees... | reverse complement strand
GTTGACACTATGTTGAGGAGCGAAATCGTCGTTCGGCGAAGCAGGCAGGCCGCTATCGGCTGTCGTAGCAGAAGGGCTGTGAGAAATGCGGGCTAGGCCGGTACGACCGGCTGCGCTGGTTGGCATAGCCTTGGGCACGGTCCTGGCGAGGAAAGGGAGCCGAGGAGCGCTGGCGTCCCGAACGGCTGGCCATGCGGCGTCCCGCCGCGGGCGGAGGCATTCGAAGCCGAAACCCAGCATCGCGAGATGAGTGTCCTTCGCGCACGGCACGCTCCCCGCCCGGGGGGCGGGACGCCCCCGGGCCAGCCGGCGTCCCGCCGGCGCTCCGCTCAATGCGCCGCCTTCGGCGGCGCAGGTACCGCGTCAGCGGTGCGGTGAACCTTCGCGCAGACAGTCTCTGTACCGCTGATGCGGTACCCCCTCAGGCCGCACGAAAATGTCCTGCGCCGCCCGCAGGTGGATGCAAAAATGCGTTACCGCGGGCACCGCTCCTATACCTTCCCACCCACTTCGACCGCGAGGCGCAGGTGCTCGCGCAAGGTGGGGAGGACCTTGCCGGCCCAGGCTTTGACATCCGCGTCTGCGGCTCCGCTGGCAGCGCGCTCGAAGGCGGCGATGGACTTCTGGTGGCCGGGAGTCATGTGCTGCATGTAAGCCTTGTCGAACTCGGCGCCGGTCAGCGAGGTCAGGTGTTGAATCGCTTCCTCCGGTTCGCCGTCGAGCTCGGTGGGCAGTGCGGTGCCCTTCACCGTCGCGAGTTGAGAAAGCTCCTCGCCGGACTGCGTGTGATCCGAGAGGATCCTCTGGGCGAACGCTTTGACCTCCGCATTGGATGCCTTCTGCAGTGCGATCCTGGCCGCTCCGATTTCATAGAGGTTTGCCGTTCCGGCTTCTGAGAGAAACTGCTTGTCGTCAGGCGACAGCGCACTGCTCGTCCCGCCGGTCTGGCCGGTCGTCGTCGCGGTCGCGCTGGACGTCTCTCCCGCCGATTGCACGGTTCCCGTGGTCTCGGTCTCGGGAAGACCGGACCGATTTTCCTGACTGCATGCGGCGAGCAGCAGGATGGCCAGCGCCGCGCTGCTCCACTTCAACGTCTTCATTTGGTGCCCCTTTCCGAAAGTAGGGCAGTGCAGGAGAAGTGCCGCTACGCGCATCATCCGCTGCCGGGAGGCGACATTGACCCCCTGTGGAGACCTTTGTCACGGCGAAGAGCTGGAAAGCACTGGCGCGGGTCTTCGTTTGACGCAGCGGCTCATGGGCGTGCCGGCACTCGCCCATCGCCGCCGAGGGCCAGGATCTCTCCCTCGACCGCCAATGCGAATCCGTGACCGCGCAGCGTGTCGATCAGCGACGCGTCGCGCAGGAGCGGATTGGATTGATTGAGGTGGACCAGCCGGATGCGTGAGCGCAGCGGCGAAGAGGCGAATCGCTGCATCGTCTCTTCCACTGTCGGATGCGGGATCTCGCGCAGGTCGCGGCCAGGAAGCTCCGCGGCCGAGTAGAACGTCGCATCGACATACGCAACGTCGACCTCGGCGACGACGGACTCGATCGGCGTCGTCCACTTCTCCCACTTGTCGATGTCGGGCAGCCACAGGATGGCCCGCGTGGGTCCGCGCACGACGAAGCCGACGGTCTCCGAGAATTCGTCGCGGTGAGGCACGCGCAGCGGCGTGACCGAGATCCGTTCATTGAGCGCGAACGCCGTTCCGGCCTCCATCGTGCGCAGGTCGATGTTCTTCAGCGAGACGAGTTGCGACCAGGGCCCGTTCCCTTCGAGAAAGCCACGCATGCGGGGCATGGCAAACACGGGCACACCGCGCGCACCGAGCACCTCGCGCCCGAGATGAGCGAGGCCGAGGTAGTGGCCCATGTGCGCGTGCGTCAGCAGCACTCCGTCGAGCACGGGTGCGCCCTCACGAGGAGGGCCGGCCAACGCCTCCAACTCGTGCAGTTGCCGAGGAAAGTCCGGCGTCGCATCGATGATCCACCGTTGTCCGCTGATCGGATCCACGATGCCGAGAGAGGCCACCCGTGCGCCCGTGGTTCTTCCCTCGAAGCGTTCCCGACAGTCCGCGCGACGGCATCCCGCCTGCGGATATCCGCCGTCCTGCGCGATGCCGAGGACCACGACATACGGTTCGTGCGGCGGAGTCACTCGCGTGGTACTGCAAGCCAGCGTCAAGACGACGACCAGAAGAGAAAGGACGCGCATCGCGGACATCGTAACGTGATCGGGTCAGGGCAGTGCGGCCTCGAGCTCGCGAAGCCTGGGGACCAGTTCCCGCGCGGGGAGAGCGGTCACGTTTCCGCGGGCGAGAATGTCGTCCCCTCCGTGAACGACGATGGCTTCCGCGGTCTCGTCAGGGAAGAGCGCCGCAAACTTCTCCAGCGCCGCGGTCTGGCTGCCAGTCACGGTCTGTCCGGCCTTGATCTCGATGGGGAGATAGTGGTTCCCCAGCGGATAGATCAGATCCACTTCCAGTCCGCTGCTGTCGCGATAGAAATGGAGGTTGCCGCGGCGCCCGGAGTTGTACCGGTATTTGAGCACGTCGCTCACCGCGAGGTTTTCGAAGAGCGAGCCCCGCAGAGGATGCGTCGCCAGTTGCGCCGCGGACTCGATACCGAGCAGCCACGAAGCCAGACCGACATCATGAAAGTAGAGCTTCGGCGTTTTCGTCAGCCGCTTCGACACGTTCGCATGCAGCGGCGGCAACAGGAACGCTACGTAGCTGGCTTCGAGGACGCTGATCCAGTGGCGGGCGGTGGTGTGCGAAACACCGGCGTCGTTGCCGAGACTCTGGAGATTGAGGAGTTGCCCGACGCGACCGGCGCAGAGTCTGACGAAACGCTGAAACGTGGAGAGGTCACGCACTCCGCCGAGCAGGCGAACGTCGCGCTCGACGTAGGTCTCGAAATAGTCGCCGAGGGCCTGCGACGGATTCAGTGACTGGTCATAAATCCGAGGATAGAACCCGGTGAAGAGCAGTTCGTCGACGGGCATGGAAGGACGGATTACGGCCGCTTCCTCGATCGAGAAAGGGAGCAAGCGCAGGATGGCCGTGCGTCCCGCCAACGATTGCGAGATCGACTCGGACAGCCGGAACTGCTCGCTGCCGGTGAGCACGAACATCCCGTTGCGCTGGCGCTCGTCGACGTGCACCTGCAGATACGACAGCAACTCCGGCACGCGCTGCACCTCATCAATGATCGCGCCGTCCGCCGCCCGGGCGAGGAACCCCCGCGGATCCGCCGCCGTCGCCTCCCGCAGATCGGGCCGCTCCATGTTGAAGTATGGCAGCCCCGGAAAGGCCGTCCTGCAGAGCGTCGTCTTCCCCGACTGCCGCGGTCCCATGACCGTCACGACGGGATAACTCGCGAAAGAGTCGGCCAGAAGGGGCGAGATGGCGCGACTGACACGCGCAGAAGTCATTGTTACGGTGAAGGATAGTCATGCCTTGTGCAAATTGCAACTAGCAGTTTCAGATTGCACGGAGGTGAGCCTGCGCAACCGTGCGACGCTCTCAACCATTACCGTGCGTTGAGAACGCACCTTTCGCTCCTTCAAGTGGCGGACTCAACGATCCGTCAGCGTCGAATCGCCCAATCGGACTCCTCCGCTGAGGCACTCCCGCAACGCGCCGGCCAGTTTCTCGTACTCGTCGAACACGTTGTAGATCGCGGCGGAGACGCGCAGGACGCGGTTGGGCGGATGGGGCCAGGGGACGATGGGGACTTCGATGCCGAAGTCGTAGAGCAGACGGTCCTGCAGCGGATCTCCGTAGAGAGACGGGGCCTCGGTCAGGGATCCATCGGGCAGCGGAACGGCGGCCATCGCGCCGAGCATGTCGTCCGGCGCGGGCTTGTCGATGCCGAGCGTTTCGCAGAGCAGGTCTCGTGCGCGGAGGGCCAGCTCGTGGTTGCGTCGCACGATCTCGATCCAGCCGCCGGGCAGGAGCGAGCCAACGAAGCGGAGCGCGTCGGGAACGCAGAGCCATGGCGTTGGATCGAACGTTCCGGTCCAGTCGAACTCCAGGAGGAAGCGACTGCGATCCCGGCGAGAGGAGTTCGCGCCGTGACTGATGATCGCGGGATGGATGCTCGCGCGCCGGTTCTCGCGTACGTAAAGAAACGCGGCTCCTTTTGGAGCGCAGACCCACTTGTGCAGGTTGCCCGTGTAGTACGCGGCGCCGATCGCGCGCACGTCCAGCGGCAGCAGACCCGCCGCGTGGGCGCCGTCGATCAGCGTGTCGATGCCGCGGCGGCTGAGCTCCGCCACGAGACGCTCCACCGGAAAGACGAGCGCGGTCTGGCTGGTGACGTGGTCGATGAGCAGGAGGCGCGTGCGGTCCGTGACTTTCTCCAGCACACGCTCGATGACGACATCGCTCGAGTCGATCGGGAAGGGGATCTCCACCTGCACGATCTTCGAGCCGTTGATGGCGGCCACGTAGTCGAGCGTGTTGCGACAGGCGTTGTACTCCTGCGTCGTGACCAGCAACTCGTCGAACTTGTCGAGATCGAGTGAGCGAAGCACGGCGTTCACGCCCGCGGTGGCATTGGGGACGAACGCCAGGCCCGCGGAGTCGGCACCGATGAAGTCCGCGAGCTCGCTCCGCGCGGCATCGAGCAGCGGCTCGAGCTCGCGCACGAAGAAGCGCACGGGCTCGCGCTCCATTTGCGCGCGGTACTCGTTCTGCTTGTCGAGCACGACCCGCGGCGTCGCCCCGAACGATCCGTGATTGAGGAAAGTGATGTCCGGGTCGAGCGTCCAGTGTTGCTTCACGTGCCGATCATATCCGCGAGTCGCCTGACTCCTTCCGCGAAGACTTCTTCGTGAGTGAGCAGGGACACGACGACATAGCCCTCACTCGCGAAATCGAAGAAGTAGCCTGGCTGGACGACCACGCCGCGCTCGAGCAGCGCCAGTGCGAAGTCCTCGTCGGACATCAGTCGCGGCACGCGGATCACGGCCGACCAGCCGCCCTCGACCGGCAGCACGCGAGCGGAACCGTGAATGTGCGCGCGCAAGGTATCCAGGTTGCGGTGAATCCGACGTGAGATGGCGCCGCGGATCTGCGGCGCGAGGCGCAGGAGATCCGGGAGCGCGGACTGCACGGGAGTGCTGACGGAGAGGAAGTTGTCCGCGATCAGCTCCAGGGCCTCGAGCGCCTCGTCCTTTCCCGGACCGCTGACGCGGATCCAGCCCAGCTTGTAGTGAGGCAGGCCCGCGGACTTGGAGAGACCGCCGAGGGCGAAGGTGAGGAGGTCGTCGCGGACCAGCGTCGTGCCGCCGCCTTCGAGCGGGTAGGGGAGGAACACCTCATCGGAGATGATGGGCACCCCGTGAGCGGCCAAGGTCTCCTGTTCGGCTGGCGTGACGAACGAGCCGGTGGGGTTGTTGGGATTCACGACCACGATCGCGCGCGTGCGTGCGTCGACCGGAATGTCGTGAAGCTCCCAGCGCCGGTGAAACTCCAAAGGGAACGTCCGCAACTCGACGAGCTCCATCGATGAGAGGTGCTCGAGCAGTGGGTAGGAGGGTGTGGGAGTGAGCACGACGTCGCCCGGATCAGTGAGCAGTTTGAAGAGAAATGAGTAGGCTTCGCTCGTCGACGCGGTGAGGAGCAGATCCCGGGCATCGCACCGCTGTTCCGCCGCGAGGGCTTCCCGTGCGGAACGAATGCCGCGCGGGTCGGGATCGTACGGCGCGCTCGCCCCTCGGGCCAGTGCTTCTGCCAGCTCCTCTTCCGGGTAAGGAATCGACGCGCGAGTGGGGTTCGAGACCGTCAGGTCGAGCAGTTGCTCACCGCGAGCGTCGCGTTTGCGGCGTTCGAGCGTCAGTCGGTTGACGGGAGCGGACCATTGCGCGCGCTTTGAGAACACGCGTCGATGTTACTCGCGGCCGCTTCAAGGTCCTTCCGTTCGGCTGTGCGCGACGCGGGCACACCGGCGATCGCCTTCTGAAAGGTCGTCCGTGCTTCTTCGCAGTTGCCGCGGGCGGCGAGGATGCGCGCGAGTGTGTCCAGGCGCATCCATTCGTCGGGGGCCTTCGTGACGATGGCTTTGCGCGCGATGGGCTCGGCCTCTTCGATCCGCTTCTGTTCGAAGAGCAGCCAGGCCAGATTGTTCAACGTGTCCGCGGCTTCCGGGTCGAGCTCGAGGGCCTTGCGAAAGGCCTCCTCCGCGGCGATGGTGCGGCCGGCATGCATCTCAGCATTGCCGAGGTTCGTCCAGGCCAGGAGTGAGCGGGGATCCTTGTCGAGAATCTCGCGGTAGGTCTGAGCGGCCAATGCGTACTTGCCTTGCTCTTCGAGCTGCACGGCCGCGCGCAGCGCCTTCGCGTTCGGGTCGGCGGGCCGGATGATCACCGTTGCGTAGCGCGTCGGCTTCCAGGCCGATTCCAGTCGCGAGAGGCGGGCCCACCGCGACTTCCCATCGCCGAACTGCGTCCGATAGAGCTGCCGTTCCGGATCGTGTCCGTCGATGACGATGTAGTGGAAAAAGTCGTAGCCCTTGCCGGGGGCCTGGATCACCTGGAGCATGAGGATGACCGGGCGTCCGTCCCGAAGCTCCGCCTCGAGCAGGCTGGCGTCGCCGGTGACGAGGCTGGCGTCGAAACCGCGTTCGCGGGCCGCGAGCACGAGGTCGATGGACATCACTCCCCCGCGGGTCTTGGGGAGTGCAGCGTCCCACTCGGCCATTGTGACTGGATCGCCGTAGTGCTGGAGTACGGAGGAGAGAGCGCCGGCACCGCAGGACTTGATATCCCACTTCTGCTGGGGCACGTTTTCAACAACGGTGGCGCCTGCAGTCGGTGCAAGAGAACGCGGCGTCCAGTAGACGCAGGACGTCATCAGCACCAGGCATGGCAGAAGGAAGAGAAGGTGCTGAGTCACGCCCGGCCGGACCACGAGCCTGGCGGCCAGCGTTCGGCACCGGGCACGGAAACGGGCGAGCGCATGACGCGCTCGCCCTCTTTCCCCGAAGCTCTCTACGCGCCGGGAGTCTCGCATCAGGCCAGGGCAACCACCAGGATCAGGGCGGCCAGGGCACCGATACCGATCCAGATCCATTCCTGACGAGTGAGGCCGGCGGCCTGCAACTGCTCGAGATTCTGCGAGAGCTGATGCAGATCCTGCGGCGACATCTTCTCGAGACGGTTGTTCACCTCATCGGCGGTGAAACCGTTGGCCGTGAGCACGGCCGCGACCTGCTCGTTGGCCGCGACTTCGCGGACCAGGGTCAGGTCAGCCTCGCGGGAATCCAGACTCTGGTTCTCGGCCGTCTTGGACGGCACCGGACCAGCGAAGACGGGGATGGCCACAGAGGTGAGCAAGAGAACCACAATGAAGAGGACGGGTCTCGACAAACGTTTGGACACGAACAACCTCCTTTTTTCTTTCCCGGCGCTTCCCGCGGCAACTCGCCGCGCGGATAGCTTCCGTATTCTGCCCGAGCACGTCTCGTGCCCGACCTGATTTGTTGCTGGTTTTTGCTGGTTCTCCTCCGGTGAAAGGCCCGGAGATTTTGGAACGCGTACGGTGCCGGCCAGTCGGTCGCCGGCTTCCGGCAGGTGACGGCCGCCGTGAATGAAGGGGTCTTTTCTGATGTTGACTCGATTCCTGGACTTCGACCCGCGCGCCGAAACCGCAGACAACAGCAGCCTGGCAACCGCGAACGGGAACAGACAGGCCGGTATACTGACCCACTCGCAAAAGGCGCCAACGACTCGCTCATGATCCGTTTCGAAGACATCCTCGACCGCATCGAGTCCTACAAGCCGGACTTCGACGAGGAGTTGCTGCAGAAAGCCTACATCTTCTCAGCTCGCGAGCACATCGGGCAGGTGCGAAGCTCGGGCGAGCCGTATCTGATCCACCCCCTCAACGTCGCTTACATCCTCGCCGACATGCGCCTGGACGAAACGTCCATCGCGGTGGGACTCCTGCACGACGTGCTCGAGGACACGCTGACGACGCGAGAGACGCTGCAGGAACTGTTCGGGGATCAGGTCGCCGAGCTGGTGGACGGCGTGACCAAGATCTCTCGATACGCCTACGTGTCGAAGGAAGAGCAGCAGGCCGAGACCTTCCGCAAGATGCTCCTGGCCATGGTCTCCGACCTGCGGGTCGTGCTGGTCAAGCTCGCGGACCGGCTGCACAACATGCGCACGCTCCAGTTTCTCCCCGAGGAGAAGCGGCTGGCGGTGGCTAAAGAGACGATGGAGATCTACGCTCCGATCGCCAACCGGTTGGGCATGGGCCAGATCAAAGCGGAGCTCGAGGATCTTTCGTTCCGTTTCCTCCACGCGCGCGAATCCGAAGAACTGCACAAGTCCGTCGACGAAAAGATCGCCGTGTCCGCCGTGGTCGTGGACCGCATCCGGGAAACCCTCGGGCAGAAACTGAAGGAGAACGAGATCGAGGGCGATGTCTACGGACGGGTGAAGTCGGTGTACTCCATCTGGTCGAAATTGCGCCGGCAAGACATCGACATCGGCCAGCTCTACGACTACCTCGCCTTTCGAATCATCACCCCTACGGTCAAAGACTGCTACGCCGCTCTGGGCATCATTCATCAGATGTGGCGGCCCGTTCCGGGCCGGATCAAAGACTACATCGCCATGCCCAAGCCGAACTTCTACCAGTCGCTGCACACGACGGTGGTGGCGGAGAAGGGGCAGCCGTTCGAAGTGCAGATCCGTACGCGCGAGATGGACCTCATCGCCGAGCAGGGGATCGCCGCGCACTGGAAGTACAAAGAGGGCCGGGTCGGGGCGCATCCCGACGACCAGAATTTTCTCTGGCTGCGGCAGGTGGTGGAGTGGCAGCACGAGATCAAGGACCCGCGGGTGTTCCTCAACTCGCTGAAGATCGATCTCTACCCGGACGAGGTGTACACGTTCACCCCCAAGGGCGATGTCTTCGCGTTTCCCCGGGGGGCCACTCCGCTCGACTTCGCGTTCCGCATTCACACGGACGTGGGCAGTCACTGTGTGGGTGCGCGAGTCAACGGCAAGCTCGTGCAACTCCGCACGCAGCTCAAGAACGGCGACATCGTCGAGATCGTCACCAGTCCCACGCAGACGCCGAGCCGCGAGTGGATCAACATGGTGGCCACCTCGCGGGCCAAGCACAAGATCCGGCACTGGCTGAATGCCGAACAGAAGCACCGCTCCATCGAGCTGGGCCGGAAGCTGATCGAGCGCGAAGCCAAGCGGTACAAAGTGCAGTGGCGCAAGCTCGTGGCCGAGAACGCGCTCGACGGCGTGCTGTCCGAGCACGGCCTGCCGCGGCTCGATGATCTCTACGCCGACGTTGGCTACGGCAAGATCTCGGCGCGCTCCCTGGTGGAGCGTTTCGTCACCGAAGAGCAGAAGGAGAAGGGCCCCGTCTCCGATCAGGCCGGCGTCATCGGCCAGGCCGTTCGCAAGATTTTTCCCTTCTCCTCATCGGCCACGATCAAGGTCAAAGGCTACGACGACCTGCTCACGTACCTGGCCAAGTGCTGCAACCCGCTGCCGGGCGAGCCCATCGTCGGCTATGTGACGCGCGGCAAAGGCGTGGCCGTGCACAGCAAGAATTGTCCGAACGTGAAGAACCTCATGTTCAACGCCGACCGTGAGATCGCGGTCGAGTGGGCGGACCAGAGGCAGTCACAGTTCCTCGTCGAGCTGGAGGTCCTCATGGAGGATCGTCAGGGCATCCTGGCGCGGGCGATCTCGACGATCGCCAACCTCAAGACCAACATCCGCCAGATGGAGACGCGCACGGGTGAGGGGAAAGCGACGACGGAGCTCGTGCTCGAGATCGCCGACCTCAAGCACCTGGAGAAAGTCATCCGCTCTCTCAGCGGAGTGGAAGGCGTGCTGCGCGTCGACCGCAAGTACAACATCCGCCACGCCACCGCCTGAGCCGCCCGACGCCGCGGCGCGCCTGAGAGAAAGAAACAGAAGGTTGCGTGCCTGCCACGAGAGCGACCCCTCATCCGCCTTCGGCACCTTCTCCCCTCTGCGGAGGGGAGAAGGCTCTCGGTGTGTGCTCATCGCAAGTAGGAGTGGATCCTCGCGGGGAGTGTTCAATCGAGAGTCTTCTCCCCC
>Ga0307505_10003356_pt1 | contig 10111 bp, 11 predicted proteins | sample 23_S_MG_FD_202183 | JGI IMG/M metagenome (GOLD analysis project Ga0307505, IMG submission 202183) | Soil microbial communities from Populus trichocarpa stands in riparian zone in the Pacific Northwest, United States - 23_S | ecosystem: Environmental > Terrestrial > Soil > Riparian zone > Trees... | reverse complement strand
GCCCGACAGCGCCTGCTGGCTGTCGCGCACCGAGAACCAGCCGCTGAAGTCGAGCATGCCCTGAGCGCTCACCGTCACGCTCTGGCGCAAGGCTCCCGAAGCGGAATTCACGTCGACGTACTGAACGCCGCCTCCAGTCGGTGTCGCGGTCGGGTTCCCGGTGTAACCCGACCATGGCCGGATCACGTTGAACGGCTGCGCCTGCGCCGGGGTGACGTTGACGACCGTCCAGTTCGGGATGGTGGCATAGAAGTTGTTGCCGTTCGCTGGGGCCACGGGCGTTTCGAAGCTGCGGTTGGAGAGCAACTCCTGGGCAGCCGCAGGCGAGACGCAAAGCATCGCCGTCAGCAGCGCCGCGAGCTGCGCGATCATCGAACCCAACCGATTCATCCGCCCGGATTAGCGCGAAACCCCTAGAAGAACGGTTAACGCGGATTAACGCAAGAGCCGGTGCGCCGGAACCCGATCGGCGCACGTGCGCTCATCCGGCATGAACGGCCCGCTCGAATGGATCGCCGCGTTCGGCACGATGCTCGCCGCCGCACTCATCGCTGCAGATCTTGGGCGAAAGGTGACCGGGTGCGGCTTCGTACTGTTCTGCGCGGTGTCGGTGACGTGGATCGCCTCGGGGCTGACCAGCGATGCGCTGCCGATCGCGGCGATGAACGGCGTGCTGCTGCTGATCAACGCGTGGGGCGTGTGGCAATTCCTGCTCAGCCCGAAGAACCGGGCGAAGCTGGAGAAGATGGAGGAACTGGAGGCGTGGGCCGAGAGCTGACCTGCGCACCGCTCAGCGCGTTGCCGGCAAATGGTATCCCACTTCCGTTCCCGGCCCCAGCGGCAGGTCGAGCGCCACCCAGCCCGCGGTGATCGCCACCCCCGCGAAATAGAACGCGATCGCGAACGGCAGCGTCGCCGATAGCAGCGTGCCGAGGCGCATCTGCGGGTTCCACCGCTGGCAGTAGATCAGCACCAGCACGAAGTACGGGTTGAGCGGCGAGATCAGGTTGGTGACGGTGTCGCCGACGCGATAGGCGGCGGTGGCCATCTCGGGCGAGACGCCGAGCAGCATCAGCATCGGCACCGCCACCGGGGCGACTGCGGTCCACTTGGCCGAGCCCGAGGCGATCAGGAAGTCGAGCCAGGCCGAGGCGGTGGTCAGCAGCGGCAGCAGCAGCGCCGGCGGCGCATCGAGCGCGCGCAGGACGGCGGCGCCGTTGATCGCGGTGATCGGCGCGAGGTTCGACCAGCCGAACATCGCCACGAAATGCGCGGCGAAGAACACCAGCACGAGGTAGGGCGCCATGCCCTCAAGCCCCTTGGCCGCCATCGCGACGACGTCGCGGTGGCCGTGGATCGTGCCCGCCGCCTTGCCGTAGGCCCAGCCGCAGGCGAGCAGCAGGATCGTCAGCAGCGCGACGATGCCGCGGTAGAACGGCAGTGCGCGCTCGGCCGGGGCGGCGGCTGGATCGTAGAGCGGGGCGTAGCCGGGAACGAACACCAGCGCGGCGGCGCCGGCAGCGACCAGCAATGCGGCCCATCCGGCGGCGCGCAGGCCCTTGCGTTCGCCCTCGAGCATGCCCGCGTCCGGCGCGCCGTCCCTGCCCTGCTCGCCGTCCCACGCCTCGAGCCGCGGGCCGACCACGCGCGCCGCGATCAGCCAGCCGAGCCCGACGAAGGCGACGGCGATGGCGAGCATGAACCACCAGTTGCCGACCGGGTTCATCGTCCAGGTTGGATCGAGCAGCGCCGCGCCGGTCTGGGTGATGCCGAGGATCAGCACGTCGTACTGGCCGGGGAGCAGGTTGCCGGCGAGGCCGGTGCCGCAGCCGACGAAGGCGAGGACGATGCCGAGCACCGGGTTGCGCCCGGCATTGGCGTAGACCACCCCGGCGAGCGGGATGTAGACCAGGTAGCCGGCGTCGATCGCGTGGACCGAGAGCATGCCGAGCAGCAGAACCGCCGGCGCGAGCAGCCGGTCGGGGATGCCCTGCACCGCCTTGCGGATCAGCGCGGCGAGCAGGCCCGAGCGCTCGGCCACGCCCGCGCCGAGCATGATCGTCAGCACGAGGCCGAGCGGGGCGAAGCCGGTGAACGTGCGCGGCATCTCGCCGAGCAGCTGGCGGATCAGCTCTTCGGAGAGCAGGCTTTTCGCGGTGAGAACCTCGCCGGTGACGGGATTGACCGCCGACCAGCCCAACGCCGCGCCGAGCGCCGAGACCGCCATCAACAGCGCGATGATCAGGACGAAGATCGCCACCGGGTCGGGCAGCTTGTTGCCCAACCGCTCGACGAGGTCGAGGAAACGCTCGCCGGGCTTGCGGGTGAGCGCGCCGGTAACGGCTGTGGCCATCGTGTTCAGTCCCCCACGCCCCGGGGGGAGTAAATGCTACGGCGCGAGGATTGGCAAGTGCCCTCCCCTCCCTCCTTCGACAAGCTCAGGATGAGCGGGAGGGGGATCGCCAGCTCACAGCCGCCCGAAGCACCCCGCCCCGGCATAGGCCGCGGCGTCGCCCAGCTCTTCCTCGATGCGGATCAGCTGGTTGTACTTGGCGAGGCGGTCCGAGCGGGCGAGCGAGCCGGTCTTGATCTGGCCGCAGTTGGTGGCGACCGCGAGATCGGCGATCGTCGAATCCTCGGTCTCGCCCGAGCGGTGGCTCATCACCGCGGTGTAGCCTGCGCGGTGGGCCACATCGACCGCTTGCAGCGTCTCGGTCAGCGTGCCGATCTGGTTGACCTTGACCAGCAGCGAGTTGGCGAGGCCCTTGCCGATCCCCATCCTGAGGCGCTCGGGGTTGGTCACGAACAGGTCGTCGCCGACCAGCTGGACCGTGTCGCCGAGCAAGTCGGTGATCGCCTTCCAGCCTTCGAAATCGTCCTCGGCCATGCCGTCCTCGATCGAGCGGATCGGGTAGCGGGCCACGAGATCGGCGTAGTAGGCCGCCATCTCGCGCGGGGTCAGGACCTTGTCCTCGGCCGAGATATGGTAATGCCCGTCGCGGAAGAATTCGGTCGACGCCGGATCGAGCGCGATCGCCACCTCTTCGCCCGGGCGGTAGCCGGCGGCCTCGATCGAGCCCATGATGAAGTCGAGCGCATCGGTGGTGTTGGCGAGGTTCGGCGCGAACCCGCCTTCGTCCCCTACGGCCGTGGAATGGCCCGCGTCGTGGAGCCGCTTCTTCAGCGTATGGAAGATCTCCGAGCCCCAGCGCACCGCCTCGGCCAGCGTCGGCGCGCCGACCGGCATGACCATGAACTCCTGGAAGTCGATCGGGTTGTCGGCGTGCTCGCCGCCGTTGATGATGTTCATCATCGGCACCGGCAGGACATGCGCCGAGACCCCGCCGACATAGGCCCACAGCGGCATCCCGCGCGCGTTGGCCGCGGCCTTTGCTACCGCGAGGCTCACGCCGAGGATCGCGTTGGCGCCGAGCCGGCTCTTGTTGGCGGTGCCGTCGAGGGCGAGCATCGCCAGGTCGAGGTCGCGCTGGTCCTCGGCGTCGTGGCCGACCAGCGTCTCGGCGATCTCGCCGTTGACCGCCGCGACGGCCTTGGTCACGCCCTTGCCGAGGTAGCGTCCCTTGTCGCCGTCGCGCAGCTCGACCGCCTCGTGCGCGCCTGTCGAGGCGCCCGACGGCACCGCCGCGCGGCCCATGCTGCCGTCCTCCAGCAGCACGTCGACCTCGACCGTCGGGTTGCCGCGGCTGTCGAGGATTTCGCGGCCGTGGATGTCGATGATCGCGGTCATGCGGCAGGCGCTCCGATGCGGGTGTTGTAATTTGGTAAGACACCCCCGATATCGAGGGTGCCGGGGCCTCCTATGCGGCGGAACCAAGCGGTGCAAGCCGCGTTCGATTTGGGACCAGCGAGGGACGGCCCGGGGACCGCTTCGGGCTAACGGAAAGGGAAATCATGGCCGACACTGCCAAGACCGCCAAGCCGCGCAAGACTGCGGCGAAGTCCACCAACAACGGCGCGCCATCGGTGCCCGCTACCACCGCAGCCGCGGCTTCGCCCAGCAAGCGCGACGAAGCCAAGTCGCGCTTCAACGCGGCGCTCGAGGAAGCCCGCGCCGGTGCATCGCTGCTTGGTGCCGAGGCTCGCGAGCGCGCCAGTGCCTACAGCGTGCAGGCCCGCGAACGCGGTGACGACTGGACCGCGGAAGCCAGGACCAAGGCGACCGAGCTTGCCTACGAAGGCAAGGCCAAGGCCAGCGAGGCGATCTCCAGTCTCGGCCGTGTGGTGGCCGACAACGCCGCGACGATCGACGACCGCTTCGGCACGCAGTACGGCGACTACGCCCGCAGCGCCTCGAAGACGCTGCAGAGCACCGCGGCCAAGCTCGAGCAGAAGAGCGTCGAGCAACTCGGCGAGGATGCCCGCGAAATGGTTCGCAAGAGCCCCGCCGCGGCGGTCGGCCTTGCCGCGCTTGCCGGCTTCCTGCTCGCGCGAATCTTTCGTCGGTGACACCACCGGCCGATGCCGGTATCGCCCCGCTCGTGCGGGACGATGCCGACATGCCGGAGCCTTCCGATGACGCGCCGCAGGCCGAGGGCCAGGGTGCCCTGGATGACGGGGACCGCTCGCTGGTCGATGACGTCCGGGCGCTGATCGACGACGGCAAGACTTACCTCGAAGCCGAGCTCGGCTTTCAGAAGACCCGCGCTGCGTTCGTCGCCGACCGCGCCAGGTCCGCGGTGGTGTTCGGGGCCATTGCCGCCCTGCTCGGCTTGCTCGCGCTGGTCGGGCTCACCGTCGGCTCGATCATCGCGCTGACTCCGCTGCTGACCGCCTGGGGCGCCAGCGCGCTGGTGGTCGCCATCCTGCTGGTCGCCGCCGCATTGGCAGCGCGCGCGGCCGGGCGGAAGTGGACCAGCCTGATGCGCGCGATCTCCGGCGACGCGGGCGAGGCGCCGTGAGCGACCTCGCCAGCCGTCTCGCCGAAGACAAGGCGCTGCGCGACGCGGCGCTGCAACTGTTCAAGTCCGACATCGCGCTGATCCGCGGCGACCTCGACGAACGCGGCATCGGCGCGCGCGCCAGGGACCGCGTCGGCGAAGCCGCGCTCGGCATGCTCGACGATGCGATCGACTGTGCGGGGGACAACAAGGGCTGGGTCGCGGCGGGAGCTGCCGCGGTGGTGCTGTGGTTTGCGCGCAAGCCGATCCTCGGCTGGCTCGCAGACCTGCTCGAAGGCGAGGAACCCGGCGAGGCCGCCGGCCGTTCAGCCGGCGACACCGATTCCACCGGAGACCCCCAATGACCGATGCCAAGCGTCAACAGCTCAAGGACAGGATCGAAGCGGGCGAGGCCCGGAACCGGGACCTAGGGCGCACCACGATCGTCGACCGCGCCGGCGAAGCGGCGATCGAGGCCAAGGACAGGTTCGTTGCATTCGCCAAGGACCACCCGATCGCCACCGTCGCCGGAGGGCTCGCTATCGGCATCCTCGTCAGCGGGCTGTTCAAGCGCTCGCCGACGCGCAAGCTCGGAGGTGCCGCAGCGAAGCGCGCCGGAATAATCGCTGCACTGGGCGCGGAGTTCGCGCTCGCCTATGCGCAACAGGCGATGTCGGCGGCGAACGAGGCCGGCCGCGAAGGCGCGCACAAGCTAGGCGAGCTCGGTGAGACCGTCGGCGGGACTGCGCGCAGCACCGGCCGCGCCGCGTTCGACCGCGCTGGCGACCTGAGCGAAGCTGCCCGTGTCGTCACCCGCGACGCCGGGAAGCGGCTCGGCAAGGCGCTGCGCAATCGGATCAACTAAGCCTTCGCACTTGCAGCACACGGCCGTTTCCCTAAGGAACAGACGAAACCGGTTCGCGCGGCAAGAAAGGCGAAGGAATGGCGAAGCAGCTTCTGCATCTGGTAATGGGCGGCCGCGTGACCGACCCGCAGGGGGTCGAGTTCCAGGACCTCGACGCCATCGACATCGTCGGGATCTACCCCAACTTCGCCGCGGCCGAGGAGGCCTGGCGCAGCCATGCCCAGCGCACGGTCGACGATGCGGAGATGAAGTACGTGATCGTCCACCTGCACCGGCTGCTCGAGCCCGAACTCCCGGGGGCCTGAGCAAGCTCGGTTGTTCCCGGTCCCTGCCGTGGCGGATAAACCCGCGCGCGCTGCTTGAACCCGCGCGAATCCGCACCCTATAGCCGTCGTATGTCCGATGACCTGTTCGACAAGCTGCCCGCGGGCGGCGGCGACTACGACTCCTCCGCGATCGAAGTGCTCGAAGGGCTCGAGCCGGTTCGCCGGCGGCCCGGCATGTACATCGGCGGCACCGACGAGCGCGCGCTGCACCATCTCGCCGCCGAAGTGCTCGACAACGCGATGGACGAAGCTGTCGCCGGCCATGCCACGCGGATCGAGGTCGAACTCGGCGCAGGCAACCGGCTGGCGATCAGCGACAACGGCCGCGGCATCCCGGTCGACGAGCACCCGAAGTTCCCCGGAAAATCCTCGCTCGAGGTGATCCTCACCACGCTGCACTCGGGCGGCAAGTTCTCGGGCAAGGCCTATGCCACCAGCGGCGGACTGCACGGCGTGGGCGTCAGCGTGGTCAACGCGCTGAGCTCGAACGTGCGCGTCGAGGTCGCGCGCAACAAGGAGCTCTATGCGCAGGAGTTCGAGCGCGGGCATGCCAGGGGCCCGCTGCAAAGCCTCGGCGCGACGCCCAACCGGCGCGGCACAACGGTCAGCTTCACGCCCGACACCGAAATCTTCGGCGACCGCGACTTCAAGCCCTCGCGCCTGTTCCGGCTCGCCCGCTCGAAAGCCTACCTCTTCGCCGGGGTGGAAATTCGCTGGAAGTGCGCACAGTCGCTCGCGGGCCACGACGTGCCCGCCGAGGCCGTGTTCCAGTTCCCCGGCGGCCTTTCGGACCACTTGCGCGAGCAGGTCGGCGACCGCGAATGCATCACCGCCGAGTTCTTCGCCGGACGGCAGGATTTCCCCGCCAGGGACGGTGAATCGCAGGGCCGTGTCGAATGGGCGGTCGCCTGGCCGCTGTGGTCCGACGGGGCCTGGTCATGGTACTGCAACACCGTGCCGACCCCCGACGGCGGCACCCACGAGCAGGGCATGCGAACCGCACTCGCCAAGGGCATTCGCGCGTTCGGCGAGCTCGTCGGGCAGAAGAAGGCCAGGGACATCTCGGCCGACGATATCGTCACCGGCAGCGAGATCATGCTTTCGGTGTTCGTCCGCGACCCGCAGTTCCAGAGTCAGACCAAGGACCGGCTGACCAGCCCCGAGGCCGCGCGGCTGGTCGAGAACGCGGTGCGCGACCACTTCGACCATTTCCTCGCCGACAACATGGAGCGGGGCCGCGCGCTGCTCGGCGCGGTGATGGAGCGGATGGACGAGCGGCTGCGGCGCAAGGCCGAGCGTGAGATCAAGCGCAAGACCGCGACCAACGCCAGGAAGCTGCGCCTGCCGGGCAAGCTGACCGACTGCTCGGGCGAAGGCGACGGTGAGACCGAGCTGTTCATCGTCGAGGGCGACAGCGCCGGTGGCAGCGCCAAGCAGGCGCGCAACCGCAAGACCCAGGCGATCCTGCCGATCCGGGGAAAGATCCTCAACGTCGCCAGCGCCACGCCAGACAAGATCCGCGCCAACGCCGAGATCGCCGACCTGACTCTTGCGCTCGGCTGCGGCATCCGCAAGGACTGCGATCCCGACCAGCTGCGCTACGACCGCGTGGTGATCATGACCGACGCCGACGTCGACGGCGCGCACATCGCCACGCTGCTGATGACGTTCTTCTTCCAGGAAATGGCCGAGATCGTGAAGAACGGCCACCTGTTCCTCGCCCAGCCCCCGCTCTACCGCCTCTCCGCGGGCAAGGAGACCCGCTACGCAAAGGACGACGCGCACCGCGCCGAGCTCGAGGCGAGCGTGTTCAAGGGCAAGAAGATCGAGGTGAGCCGCTTCAAGGGCCTCGGCGAGATGAACCCGCAGCAGCTGCGCGAGACGACCATGAGCCCCGAGACAAGGTCGATGATCCGCATCACCCTGCCCCCCGAGCACGAGCAGCGCCACGCTGTGAAGGAACTCGTCGACCAGCTCATGGGCCGCAACCCCGAGCACCGCTTCAACTTCATCCAGAACCGCGCGGGCGAGGTCGACCGCGAGATGATCGATGCCTAGACAGGCCGCGCTTCGGCCAGCACTCTTTCGCGAAAACGGGGCGACAAGTCCTGTGGCGTCAGCAGATCGACCGGTGCACCAAGCAATTCCTCCAGCGCCGATTGCAGTCCGCCTAGATCCAACAGCGTCGCCCCCGGGAGCGCGTCCACCAGGGTATCGATGTCGCTTTCCTGGCTTGCTTTGCCATGCAGGACCGAGCCGAACACGCGCGGATTGCTCGCGCGATGATCGTGCGCGAGCGCCCGAATGGCTGGCGGCAAGGTGTCGAGAACGACGGTAAGCTCCATGACGCGATTCTATGAATGAACGAGACGGGCAGCAACCCTGAGCACGGCCTCATCCAAGCTTCGCTAGGCCCGCACCGCCTCCACCACGCTGACCGCCGAGTTTGTCGGCACCACCCGCTCGATCCGGAACCCGTTCGGCTCGAGCAGCTGCGCGTACTCACTCGGCGTGCGCTCCTCGCCGCCCGGGACCAGCATCATCATCATGTCGAGCATCTTGCCCATGTGCGGCTCGTCGCCTTCGGGCAGGACCATCTCGACGATCAGCAGCTTGCCATCGGGCTTCATCGCCTCGCGCACGTTGCGCAGGATCGTGGCGTTCTCGCGTTCGTCCCAGTCGTGGATGATGTGCGACAGTAGATAAGCGTCGTGGCCCGCCGGCACGCTCTCGAAAAAGCTGCCGCTCTCGATCGTTACCCGGTCGGCGACGCCATGCGCTTCGAGCAGCGGCGGCGCATCGGCCACCACGTGCGGCAGGTCGTAGAGCACGCCCTTCACTCCCGGATGGCGCGAGAGCACATGCCCGAGCATGTTGCCCGATGCCCCACCGACATCGACCAGCGAACCGATCCCGGAAAAGTCGTAGGCCTCGGCGACGGCCGGGGGCTCGCGCCCGTGGAAGCCGACCATCGTCTCGCTGAAGAACTGCGCCATCCCCGGGTTGTGGCGGAGGTATTCGAACAGGCCCATGCCGTGGGCCTTCTCGAACCCGGTGTCGCCGGTGAACAGGCCGTGGTCGAAGTGCTTCCACGACGGCTTCACCATGTCGCCCACGAGCGCGATGAACGCCGAGCGGGCGGCGCCGGGCGCGCCGGTCCTGAGCGCGGCGCCGAGTCCGGTCAGGCGAAAGTTGTCGCCGCCGGCCGAGGCGAGCACCCCGAGCCCGGCCAGCGCGCGCAGGAACCGGTAGAACTCTCGCGGACGCATGCCGTATTCGGCCGCGAGCTCGACCGCGCCGCGCGGCGCGTCGCCAGCGAACTTGTCCGCCAGGCTCATTTCCGCCGCCTGCAGCAGAAGCTCGGCCTGCCAGTGCGCAATGGCCATGTCCATCAGCCGGCTCGCGGCCGCGGCTTCGTCCGTCGATGTCGTCATGCCCACCTCCCATTCTTCGAGTCGAACGGTAGGCCGCGGCGACGCGCTTGTCACCGACCCGAAAGCTGGGCTCAGATCAGGAAGCCGAGTTCATAGAGGCCCCACTTTCGCCCGGCGAAATACAGCGGAACGAACACGCTGCGCAGCGCCCGGAACCGGCCCTCGCCGAGGTCCTGGCGATAGGCGAAGAGGAAGAACTCCGCGTGCCCGTCGAGCGCGCGGCGGGTCTGACCGTCCATGAATATCTGCCGGTTGCGCGCGAACTCGAGGTTGTGCAACCGCTGGCCGGGCCTCGGTGCCTGGCTGCGCTCCGAGATATGCGTCGGCAGATAGCCGTTCATGTCGACGAGGCAGCAGCCGACGACCGAGCGGTTCTCCCGGGTGTAGCGGTCGAGGATCGGGCGAACGTGCCGGTCGGCGAAATCGGCGAACCCGTTGTCGTACTGCGCCGGATCGGTCCCGGGGCGTGGCCGGTAAGCGCTGTCGAACAGCGCTGCTTCGCTCAGCCCGCGCGAGCCGAGATGGGTCTCGATCAGCGCGGTGATCTCGCGCGCACCCTCAAAAGCGAGATCGATGAAGGGTGTGTTC
>Ga0307505_10003355_pt1 | contig 10114 bp, 10 predicted proteins | sample 23_S_MG_FD_202183 | JGI IMG/M metagenome (GOLD analysis project Ga0307505, IMG submission 202183) | Soil microbial communities from Populus trichocarpa stands in riparian zone in the Pacific Northwest, United States - 23_S | ecosystem: Environmental > Terrestrial > Soil > Riparian zone > Trees... | reverse complement strand
GATCAGGGCTGAGATGCCGGATGCGAACATCATCCTCGGCGTATCGAATATTTCGTTCGGCCTGTCGCCGGCGGCCAGAGTCGTGCTGAATTCCGTGTTCCTGCACGATTGCGTCGAGGCGGGAATGAATTCGGCGATCGTGAACGCGTCGAAGATCCTGCCGTTAATGCGGTTCAGCGAACACGAGATCGACACAGCTCGCGACCTTATTTATGATCGGCGAAAATTCGATAACGACGTTTGCACATACGATCCGCTGACCGAGTTCACGACCATGTTCGAGGGCAAATCGGCCCAGTCGATAAAGCCCGACGTTTCAAATCTGTCGATCGAGGACAAGCTAAAGCACCACATCATCGACGGCGAGCGTATTGGCCTGGAAGATTCGCTCAAGCTTGCGCTCGAAAAATATCCGCCGCTTGAGATCATCAACGACATCCTGCTGGACGGAATGAAAACGGTCGGGGATCTTTTTGGAAGCGGTCAAATGCAACTGCCGTTCGTGCTGCAGTCCGCGGAGTCGATGAAGGCGGCGGTGAAGTTCCTTGAACCATTCATGGATAAGGTTGAGGGTTCTAACAAGGGAGTCCTCGTGCTCGCAACCGTGAAAGGCGACGTTCACGACATCGGCAAGAATCTTGTCGATATCATCCTGACCAACAACGGCTACAAGGTCGTAAATCTCGGGATAAAGCAGCCCATCGACGACATTCTCCGATCGTGGGAAGAGACCAAGTGCGACGCTATCGGGATGAGCGGCCTGCTCGTGAAATCGACGCTCATCATGCGCGATAACCTCGAAATAATGAACGAACGCGGCATCAACGTTCCCGTTATTCTTGGCGGTGCGGCGCTCAACAGGCGATACGTCGATAACGATCTGATCCCGCTCTACCAAGGCAAACTCTTCTACGCTCGCGACGCCTTCGACGGCCTCCACGCGATGGACCAACTGACGCAGAAGGCCGAAGCGGCGGCAGCTGGACGTGGCTCCGAAAACTCCCCTCCTTACGAAGGAGGGGTGGCAGCGGCTTCCGCTGACGGGGTGGTTCTCTTGGATGAGATCGTTACCGTCTCCGACGCCGAGGACCTCGTCGGCGAGGATGCAAAGCTCGGAGTCGAAGCGGCGAGAGTCTCATCGCGTCCGACTGGAGACACGACCCATACGAATCGCTCTGATATCTCGACTCTCGCAGAACTACCAAGAGCCCCGTTCTACGGATCGAAAGTCGTCGAGATCACCGACCTAACGAAAGTCTTCGGCTACATCAACGAAACCGCGCTGTTCAAGGGCCAATGGCAGTTCAAGCAGGGCAAGAAGTCGGCCGATGAATACAAGCAGATCCTCGAAGAAACCGTCTATCCGAAATTCGCCGAGGTTAAGGCAAAAGCGATCCGCGAGAAGCTGCTCGAGGCAAAGCTGGTTTACGGATATTTCCCGTGTCAGTCCGACGCCAACGACCTGATCATCTATCACGACGACGAAAAGACCGAGCGGATGCGATTCACGTTCCCTCGCCAGGCAGTCGAGCAACGTGGCGGGAAGAACCTGTGCCTTGCCGACTATTTCGCGTCAAAGGATTCAGGCACGATCGACGTAGTCGCGTTCGATCTCGTCACGATGGGCCGACGTGCGAGCGAGCATTCCGCTGAGCTTTTCAAAGCCGATAACTACCAGGATTACCTGCTATTCCACGGCCTCTCCGTCGAATCCGCCGAAGCCCTCGCCGAACTCTGGCACAAACGCATCCGCGAAGAACTCGGTTTTGCCGGCAGCGACGCTCCGGAACTCGCGAAGCTGTTCCACCAAGGCTACCAAGGCTCGCGCTACAGCTTCGGCTACCCCGCATGCCCCAACATCGCCGATCAAACAAAGCTCTTCGAACTCCTCGACCCCTCTCGCATCGACGTCGAACTTACCGACGAGTTCATGCTTGACCCCGAGCAGTCCACCTCCGCGATAATCGTCCACCACCCGGAGGCGAAGTACTTCAATATTGAGTAGCGGATCCGTGCTAGAATTTCCGTATGGACTACCGAGACATCATCACGATTGAACCGGGTAAGCGTGGCGGTAAACCATGTATCCGTGGCATGCGAATGACCGTTTACGACGTTCTCGAGTATCTCGCGTCCGGAATGTCGGAACAGGAGATCCTCGACGATTTTCCATACCTTACGCATGAAGACATTGCCGCTTGCCTTGCGTTTGCTGCTGATCGCGAGAAGAGTCTGTTGGTCGTCACCTAAATGAAGCTTCTGTTCGATCAGAACCTTTCCCCGAAGCTCGTACGCCTCCTGAGCACGCCTTTTCCGGGTTCGAACCACGTTTTCTTTCTTAATCTCGACGAGGCCGACGATACCGTTGTATGGCAGTATGCGAAAGAAAATGAGTTCGTTCTGGTAACGAAAGACGCTGACTTCGGAGATCTAAGCGTGTTGCATGGCTTCCCTCCGAAAGTTATCTGGATCCGCAAGGGCAATTGTCGGACATCGGCGATCGTTCAGATATTTATGGATAACATCGACGTCATCGGGGTTCTTGAAACCGACGCCCAAATCGGGTTGCTTCCACTCTTCTAAATGCCCCGCATCGTCTGCATTTCCGACACGCACAACTGCAACGAAGAGATCGTCGTACCTGACGGCGATGTGCTTTTCCATTCGGGAGATGCGATCACATCTGGAACGCTCAATGAATTGGAGAGGTTCTTTGGATGGTTCGAACAGTTGCCGCACAAACGAAAGGTTCTCATCGCGGGTAACCACGACTGGGCTTTCCAGTTGCAGCCGGCGAGAGCGCGAGACCTGATTCCTGATTCCGTCATCTACCTTCAGGACTCATCTACCGAGATCGACGGATTGAAGATCTACGGATCGCCGTGGCAGCCGAGGTTTTTTGATTGGGCGTTCAACTTGAACCGCGGATACGAGCTTGCCGAGAAGTGGGCGATGATCCCGGACGACATCGACATTCTAATTACGCATGGACCGCCATTCGGGATACTCGATCTCGTGCCCCGAAAAGGTTGGGATGAGAACACAGGCTGCGAGGAACTGCGAAAACGCGTCGAGCAGATCGCCACGTTTCGACGCCTGAAACTTCACGTCTTCGGCCACATTCATTGCGGTTACGGCGTCCACGAAGAGTTCGGCGTGAAGTTCGTCAACGCCTCAACCTGCGATGAGCAGTACAATCCCACCCAACCGCCGATCGTCATCGATCTGGACTAATTTCTTCACTGCCGACGGAATTCTGAGAAATGTCGGAATTCTCGGAAATCTGGTCTTGAGGCTGTTACGTGACTGTGGCACTCTACTCGACCCGGCTTAGTGCCGGATCGATCTTTGAAAACCTGAAACGTCGCACGACAGTCCCACTTTCGTCTCACGGCGACGTCCGTAAGTTGTTGAAAGTTCGTGTAAATCTATGAACATGTTCCGACTGGAACAAAAGTAGGGACGCGAAATGGTACGGAACAAACTACGGACAGATAAAGTAAAGAATGAAGGAACCGTCCGGAAGTCTTAGATCTTTATTCAAGAGAATAAAAAACTCGGCCGCGAAATGAATTGAATAACCTTTCCTCCTCTCTGACAAGGCTGTCGGCTGGCCATTGGCTTTTCCATCCGAGCCTGCCTTGCTAGAATTACGCTTTCGCGTCGATGGCTGAAGAGTCCCTACAACAAACAGAAGCTGAGATCGCCGTTACCGAGCCGACATCGCTCGTGCCGACCGCGGAGGAGATCAGTGTTCTCAGACCGATCGAGCGGGCCGGCTTCAAACTCATGCGGGCGATGAACTTTGGCGTGTGGAAGCGGTTCTGGACGTTCTGCCAACGGCATATCGGGTCGCTGTGGATCTTCATCGCGACCTACAATCTAATGAATGTTTTCGGGATCGAGAATGTTGAGAATTCCGACCCGAAACGGCCGGTGATACTCGTCGCTAATCACCGCTCGTTCTTCGATATGTACACCGTCTCAAGCGTGATGTTCCGCCGCACGAAGCGGACCATCACGCTTTATTTTCCCGTCCGTGCGAAGTTCTTCTACGACAATCCGGTCGGCTGGTTCGTCAATCTAGTGATGGGCTGGTGGTCGATGTACCCGCCGTTCTTTCGTGAGGAAGGCGAAGGCGAGAAGCGAAAATTCGACAAGTTCTCTCTTAGGGAATTAACTCGCCTTTCAAGCGAAGGTTACGGGCACATGATCGGCTTTCACCCGGAGGGCAAGCGAAATCTGAACGAAGATCCTTACAGTTTTCTGCCTGCACAGCCGGGCATCGGCAAGGTGATCCTGAATGCGGATCCGCAAGTGATCCCGGTCTTCATCGCGGGGCTTGGGAACGACCTGCCGAAGCAGATCTTGGGCAACTGGACCGGCGGCGAGATGGTTCGTATCTGGTTCGGCGAGCGGATCGATCTATCCGAGTTTCAGGGCAAACGCGATTCGCTGCGGACTCACAAGGAGATCTCTGACCATCTGATGATTAAGATAGCGGAGCTGGGCGAGAAGGATCGGGAGTGGCGTTCAAAGTTCAAGCTTTAGCTTGTCATCGCTAGTATTCAGGCTTCTCCGTGTGGCGAAGGACAAGCTAAAGCTTGAACTCTGAACTACTTTTTACCCAACTCAACAGCACGTTTGTATGCCGCATGAATAGCCTTCGAAAGCACCGTCCGCAGCGTACCTTTTTCCATCTGATAGATCGCCTCCGCCGAAGTGCCACCGGGTGACGTGACCATATTACGGAGTTCGGCGGGATGCTTGTGTGATTCCATAGCGAAGAGCACCGACCCGAGCATTGTCTGCTGGACGAGTTCCTTCGACACCTCTCGCGAAAATCCGAGGTGTACACCGGCATCGGTCATCGCTTCCATCACCATGAAGATGTATGTCGGGCCAGTTGCCGAGAGCGACGTAGCCATATCGATCATATTCTCGGTCTCAACATAGAGTTCCTTGCCAAGTGCCGAGAGCATCGTCCGGACCTGCTGCTTGTGCGAATCGTCGACCGATTCAGAGCATGTCCACGCCGTCATGCCCTTGCCGATCTGCGACGGGGTATTTGGCATCGCTCGAACAACGAGATCGTTCGACAACGCTTCCGACATCTTCTCTATCCTCGCACCGGCAATGATCGAAACAACGAGTTGCGTCGGCTTGACGATACCGGCGAGTTCTTTCAGCACCCCGCCGAGCCTCTGCGGCTTTACGCACAAAAGAACCACTCCATCATCAGGAAGAGCATTCACAGCCTCCGCGTTATGCTCGAAAACGTCGATACGATGCTTCGCGAACAATTCATCCCGCCGATCACTTCGTGGATGGCTCGCAACGATTTGATCCGCGCCAACGATCTCCTGACGCAGCAATCCGGCGATCATCGACTCAGCCATCACGCCACAGCCGATGAACGCGAGGCGAGTATTTTCAGGTAATCTCGATTCCATAAAACAAAAAGAAGCCCAACCGATTCGGAAGGGCTTTAGTGTAACTCAAATGCCGATCCTTTTACTCGTAACTCAGAGCCTCGACCGCATCGAGCTTGGCGGCCCGGAGCGCCGGATAGAGCGATCCGATCGCTCCGCCGATAAGGCCGACGACGAGGGTGAGGCCGATCACGGTCCCACTCATCTCTACCTCGACAGTGGTTACTTGGGTCAGTACAAGACGCAAAAGGTAAGTTAAGACAACGCCGGCAACCACGCCAAGGAAACTCAGCAGCATGGCCTCCTGCGCGATCGTCCACGCGATCTGGCCGTTCGACATCCCGAGCGATTTCATTATTCCGATCTGACGGGTTCGCTCGGTGACGGTCGTGTACATTGTCAGCAAAATGACGAGAGCACTGATCACGGCTGCGACGCCTATGAAAACGTTCAGGAAGACGTTCATCGCGGGGAAGCCCTGCATGTAGAGCTCTTCCAGCTCGCTGGTCAGTAGGATCTGGTTGTCGGGAAATCGCTCGCTCAGTCGTTCGCCGACTGTTTTGGGATCGATTCCGGAACTGACCTTTACGAGAAAGGCAGTCACCTTTCCCTCTGCACCGAGTTGAGACTGCATGGTCGCGAGCGGGATCTTCACCCGAGCCCCGGCGGCTGGTTCGTACACTCCGACGATGGTGAAATCGCGGTCGTACATTCTCAGCGGCCCGCCGACCTTGTAAAGCCGGCTTCGCTGAAAGCCTGTGTCTACGATCGCTTCGTCACCGCTGTTCCCCAAAGGCCTTCCTTCAACGACCTTGATCCCAACCACCGACGAATATTCACCATACTCGATACCGTCGATAAGCCGGTTGCCGGTGTTGTTGTCAGTGGTTGCGACCGAGTTTTGCCCGAGCGAGACCACGGTATTGACACCCTCGACGCTCTTGATCTGGTCTTTCAGGTCGATCGCGAGGCGAAAGCTCTCGGTGCCAGTTACACCGATCGCGCCCGACGGTCGAAAAAGGATCTCGGCTCCGATATTAGATTCGCGATCTGCGCGTTCGCGCATCGTGCCGTTCGAGAGGCCGACCGTAAAAACGATCAACAGCACGCCGACGGCGATCCCAAGCACGCTTACGATCGTGCGCGCCGGGCGGTGCATCATATTAGAAAAAACTAGGCTGTCCATTAATTGCTTTTTGAGGCGGAAGAAGTGTTCGTATCTGCCTGAGCCGTCGTCGATTGTTCCTGCTTTTCTTTCTCCATTTCCTCGGGCGTCTTCCATCCGGCCTTTTGGAGAAGGTCGATCGCATAGGTCACCGGTATCGCCATATTCGCCGCCGTATTTTCGGTAAACACGCCAAAGTTCACGCCGATCACTTTGCCGGTCTGCCCGAAGAGCGGGGCTCCCGAACCGCCCTCGGCCGTCTTTGCGTCATGCACTATCCGGCGCGTGTCGAGATCGGTGATCGCACCCTGCGTTGTCAGCGGGACTATCTTCTTCGACTGAGCGAGGAAATTTATCAGGTTCTGCCGCGAATTGCCGAAGCGCTGATTGATGGACTTTGCCTCAGCATCATCAACCATCGCCAGCAATCGATCAGGGCCGCTCGGATAGCCCATGGTCACGACGGTCTGGCCGACTGTTGCGACCTTTGCGTCGAGTTCGAGCGGCAGTGAAGGAAGCCCTTCGGGGAGAGTCGCTGGATCGATCGTGGCCACAGCGATATCTTCGCGTCCGCCGAGCGGACCTATCTTCAGCGGAAACGGCTGCGGCGAGCCCGGGAAGTAAATCACAAGCCGCGTGATCCGGGCACGCCCCTTGTTGTCGCGGATCATCGCTTTTACGATGTCGTCCTCGGTCCACGGCTGAAGGACGTGCTTGTTAGTGACGATGTATCCGCCGCCGACATGGAATCCGGTGCCGATGAAATCGTATTCGACCTTGCTGCCGTTGCCCTCGGTTGTCAGGCCGACGGCGGTGCCGGGAACCGGCTGCGAGCCATCTTCGGCAGGCTGCGGTTCATACGGATTCGACTGGGCCTGAACATTTCCGTAACGAAGCGGACGGTTTGTTGATCGGTCCACCAGGTCATAAACACCGACGATCAGGCATATGCCGTTGCCATAATCGACCCGCACATTCTGGGCAAGCGACTGTGCCCTGATCAGGTCTCGGTTCGTTTCTTCGAGCGATCCCAATTGTGTTGTCGCGTTCCCGAGCTGCGATTCCAGCCGCTGAATGATGTTCGCCTGCTGCTGAGATTGTTCTCGGTTCCGCCGAAGCTCATCATTCACCGCCCAACCGAGATAAAGAACACCCGTAATGAAGCCGATCGCGAGGACCAGCGAGATCAGCTTCGTCGTCCACGAGATCTCTCGCGAAAGCTCCCGGACAAATTCGCGTAGGAATGCCTTTGCCTCGTCACGCTGCGGCGAACCGGCGGCGTCGAGGGCGGCTTCTTCTATGAACTGTGCTACGTGGCGGGGTTCGCGGTTGGTTTTGATCAGCGATCCGCGTCCAGCGAGGGCAAAGAATGAGAAAGAAAGGTCGGTCGCTTCTGAGCGAATCACGTCTCCGTCCGAAACCGCAATAAAGCGACGGATCGGCTTTTCGTTGATCAGGAAAGAAAGCGAAGGCGTAAAATTGATGACACGAAACACACCATCGGTGTTCTCCAGTTCGAGCCAAACGCTTGGGGCCTCTACCAAGGGTGTCTCGATCTGTAGATCACAAGTTTCATCGGAGCCAATGCGTATCCTTTCTTCCGAAAAAAACTCGGTCCGCCTTTCAGTGCCGACCGTGATGTGAATGATAATGCCTGTCGCCATTTATCGCGTGAAAATACTCAAGCTCAAACACCAATTCTAACATAAACCCAAGTTGCTTCGATGCAATTGCAGAGGCGTTCGTGGCAAAATTAAACGAATGGCAGAAAAGAAGTTCGTAACCGACCAAGCCCAGCTCGAAAAGCTTGCCCCGATGATCAGGGCACCAATAAAACGGCAGGTTTTCGTCTGCAACGGCAAATCGTGTGCGGCGGTCGGCTCGGCGGAAGTGAAGGCGGAGTTCACTCGCATTCTTGAAGAAAAGGGGCTCCGCCAAGGGAAAGAGTCAAAGGGCCGCAACCCGATGGGCGAAGTGCTTCTCACCGACTGCGGCTCGATCGGATTCTGCTCGCTCGGTACCGCCGTGATGGTCTATCCGGACGGCACGCTGTACGGCCAAGTCACTGCGGATGACGTGCCGGAGATCGTTGAGAAGCACATTCAGAACGGCGAACCGGTAGAACGTCTTACCTTAATGAATCTGCCAAGTCAGCTGCAACAGTTCGATTAGCGGTCGCATTTAGAGTGAACTTGATATATATTCCTCAATCTCAAACTTTATCTACGAGGAATTCACTATGATCAAAAAGATCCTGATAGCGCTCGGAGTTCTGATTGTGCTCTTTATCGTTGCGATCGTCGCGATGACGATGATCGCTCCGACCAATTTCGCGGTTGAGAAGGAGATCGTGATCAACAAGCCGCGAGCCGAAGTATTTGAATACGCGAAGATGGTCAAGAACCAAAACGACTGGGGGCCATGGTTCAAGAAAGAGCCGACGATGAAGCAGGAGTTTCGCGGTACGGATGGCCAGGTCGGCTTCGTTGTGCATTGGAAGGGGGAGAAAGCTGATACGGGCGAAGGCGAGCAGGAGATCAAAAAGATCGTTCCGAACGAGCGGATCGAAACCGAACTTCGCTTCAAGGAGCCTTTCGAATCTAAGGCTGACGCATATCTTACAACTGAAGACTCGGGCCCGAACCAGACCAAGGTGAAATGGGGATTCACGGGCTCGATGCCGAGGCCGATGAACATCTTTCTGCTTTTCGTTGATATGAATGACGCGGTCGGAAAGGACTATCAGGATGGCCTTGCGTCGCTCAAGTCGATCATGGAATCGCGATAGGTATTGCTTTGCAACAGAAAACGAGTCTATAATCCGGCGCAGGTTCACTTAACCACACAATTCGAACGGCCGCCTTGAGCTGCCGACAGAAGTTATTGCCGAGCAGCTTTCGGGCAGAGACGGTCCGATCTTTTGGAGATACGTCTATGCGCAAGCTGCCCTTTCTTTTTCTACTAGCGTCATTACTGACCCAAACGGTCCTCGCCGATTCGATAATCAAGGAATACAGGGGAGTTTTCATCGGCACTGAGCGGGCACAGGTCCACGCGAAGCTAGGCAACCCGAAGAACGAGTTTGCCGGCGAGGATGGTTTTGAGATATCCGAGAGCGAATCTGCCCGCGTCTTTTACGACGATGCCAAGAAGGTCAAGGCGATCGTCGTGACCTACTCGGGAAAGATCGACACAGCCCCAAAGCCGAACGACATCGTCGGCGAATCGGTTGAAGCCGGGCCCGATGGCGGTATGTACAAGATGGTTCGCGTAGCGGACAAGGGCTTTTGGGTCTCGTACGTAAAGATCGCGGGCGACAATCCGTCGATCATCATCACGGTCCAGTCGATGCCGAAAGGCTCGTAACGCTCCAAATCGCAAATCAATCGGCTGCATAGATTTACAGTCGTAGTGCGCCTGCCTTATAGTATTTTCAACTTATGACCAAGATCGGAATTCCCAGAGAGGTACATCCGGGCGAAAAGCGGGTGGCCGCGACGCCTCAGACCGTTCTAAA
>Ga0307505_10003354_pt1 | contig 10115 bp, 11 predicted proteins | sample 23_S_MG_FD_202183 | JGI IMG/M metagenome (GOLD analysis project Ga0307505, IMG submission 202183) | Soil microbial communities from Populus trichocarpa stands in riparian zone in the Pacific Northwest, United States - 23_S | ecosystem: Environmental > Terrestrial > Soil > Riparian zone > Trees... | reverse complement strand
AGCTTCTTCACGTCGAACTTGCCCTTGGCATTGTGGGCGACGACGCCGTTGGGCATGCCCTTGTCACGGATCAAATTTGTAAGCTCGCGGGTATCCACCCCCGACAGGCCGATGATGCCTTTGGTCTTCAGCCACTTGTCGAAATGCTTGTGGGAGCGGTAATTGGCGGGGTCGGTGACGGGGGCCTTGACCACGCAGCCCTTGACCGCGGCGGAGGCGGCAAGGTTTGTGGTTTCGAGGTCATCATCATTGGTGCCGACATTACCGATGTGGGGGAAGGTGAAGGTGACGATCTGGCCGGCGTAGGAGGGATCGGTGAGGACTTCCTGATAGCCGGTCATGGCGGTGTTGAAGCAGACTTCGCCCACGGCTTCGCCTTCGGCGCCAAAGCCCTGGCCTTCGATGACGGTGCCATCGGCGAGGACGAGCAGGCCGGTGATGCGGGGCTTGTCCCAATTACTGAACGCCTTGCGTGGTTTGGCCTTGGCCTTTTTCGGGCTGGTCATCATGGAATCTCCGGGAATTTCAAACTCTATGGGGGAGGCGGGCGCTTCCGTCAAGGTTGCGGCGCATGGCGATAGGGACTATTCAGCGGGTTTTCAGCCAAGGATAGTGCCCCATGAGCCTTCGTGCCCAAATCAACGATGACCTGAAGACCGCCATGAAGGCGGGCGACAAGCGCAGGATTTCGACGCTGCGCCTGATGAATGCGGCGATCAAGGACAAGGACATCAACAGCCGCACCGACGGGCACGACTCGCTTCTGACCCCCGATCCCGGCCTCATCGACCTCTTCGCCAAGATGGTGAAGCAGCGCCAGGAAAGCCTCGGCATGTATGAGCAGGGCGGCCGGCCCGAACTGGCGCAGCAGGAGCGCGAGGAGATGGAAATCATCCAGAGCTACATGCCGAAGCAGTTGTCCGATGACGAGGCGAAGAAGGCGATGGCGGCGGTGATCGCGGCGGTTGGCGCTTCGAGCGTCAAGGACATGGGCAAGGTGATGGCGGAGTTGAAGGCCAAGTATGCGGGCCAAATGGACATGGCCAAGGCTGGCGGAATCGTGAAGGGGCTGCTGGGGTAACCCCAAAACTCTCCATGGTCGGGCTTGACCCGACCACCCAGTGTTTCCACAATTCGTACTTTTAAAATTCGAACTCCTATATGTCACCGCAAGTCTGGATGGTCGGGTCAAGCCCGACCATGGAGAGAGTAGAGTGTGTTACTTCCCCGCGTCTACCGCGTCGGCGAGTTCGGCGAGGGTGGCGAAGTGGTAGTCGGGGATGACGACTTTTTCCACCGCAGGGGTTGCTCCAAAGCCCTGCTTGTTCTTGCGGCGTTGGATCCAGCAGACATGATAGCCCAGGCGCTTGGCCACTGCGATGTCGTGATACTGGCTTTGGGCGACATGCAGGAAGTCGTTGAATTTTAAACCCTGCACGCTTTGGCGGCCACGGACATAGGCAAAAACCTGCGGGTCCGGCTTGTTCCAGCCTACATCCTCGGCGGTCACTAGGTCATCAAAGGGCTGTTCCAGAGTTTTGGCGAAATGTGACAGCGCCCAGTTATCGGAATTGGTCATGGCCACGAGGCGGAAACGTTTGCGCAGGCGCTTCAGGGCGGCGACGGCATCGGGGAAAGCGGGCCAGCGCGTAATGGAGAGGCGAAAGCCTTGCACATCTTCCTCCGAGTCCGGCAGGCCAAGCTTTGCCGCCATCTCGCGGTACATGGGCGCCATCATCGAGGGGAAGGGCAGGCGTGGGGTTTCGCGGTGCTGGCGGTCCTCGGCAATGGCATAGGCTTCGAGGATGGCTTGCGGGCTGGCGGTTTTTGATTTGCCCTGCACGTAATCCAGGATGCCGGTTTCAAAATCTATCAGCGTGCCGACCACATCGAAGGTCAGCACTTTACGGTCGGTCAATGGCATTCAGCTCTTCCCGTCAAACGATCTTCGTCGTGACTTTCACGTTCTTCTTGATCGCGTGGGAATAGGCGCAGGCGACATGGGCCTTCTTGACGATTTTTTCGGCGATGGCCTTGGGCACGCCGGGGAGGCTGATGTCGAGTGCCACCGCGATGCCGAAACCCTTCTTGTCGGAGCGGGGGCCGAAGCTCACATGCGCGGTGATGGATGAGTCGGGATGAATTGGAACGGTTTTCTTTTCCTTGGCGCTGACATATTTGATCGTGCCCAAGAGGCAGGTGGAATAGGCCGCGGCAAACAACTGGTCGGGATTGAGGCCATCGTCCTTGCCGCCCATCTCCTTCGGCTGGCCGATTTTGAAGTCGATCATGCCATCGGCGGATACAGCCCGGCCCTGGCCGCGCCCTCCGGTTGATGTGACGTGGGCGGTGTAAAGTTTCTTGATTGCCATGGGGGCCTCCTTGTTGCGTTGTCATGCTGGCATGCCCACATAACACTGGCAAGCGACTGGCCGACCAGTTGCTTCCGGAACCGAAATCAGACCAAGGGCGTTGATTTATTCTAAGTATTGTTCTATATTTGTTCACATTTTCCTGTGGATAGCGTGGAGAACCCTTCGAATTGGCTCGCATTCTGATCGTCGGTAGTACGAATCGCGTTCTTAGGGGTAGTTAAGCAATGAAGTTTTCGCCAACATTTTTGGACGATATTCGATCGCGTGTGTCGATATCGTCGGTTGTTGGCCGAAAGGTTGCTTGGGACCGTCGGAAATCCAATCCTGGAAAAGGCGACTATTGGGCCTGCTGTCCTTTTCACAACGAGAAATCCGCATCGTTTCATGTTGACGATCGTAAGGGTCGATACCATTGCTTTGGCTGCAAACAGTCCGGCGACATATTTACTTTTCTGGTTGAGAAGGAAGGTTTGAATTTTCCAGAAGCTGTTGAACAACTTGCACTAGAAGCAGGGATGGAAGTTCCCAAGAACTCCCCTGAGGAAGTTGTCAGAGAAAAGAAGCGAGCATCGCTCTATGAAGTGATGAATTTGGCTGTCGATTTCTTTCATGCCCAACTTTTTACAAAACAGGGAGAAGAAGCATTAAAGTATCTCCAGCGACGTGGGATCAAGGAAGATACGATACGAGAGTTCCGAATTGGGTATGGTCCAAACTCAAGAAATGCGCTTCGAAGTTTTTTGGCAGAGAAGGGTGTCGAGCTTGAACAAATGATTGCTGCTGGCCTTGTAGTCAGCGGCGATGATATTCCTGTTGCTTACGACCGCTTCCGTGATCGGATCATGTTTCCGATTGAAGATATAAAAGGCAGGCCAATCGCATTTGGCGGGCGAGCGATGGACCCAAATGCACCAGCTAAATATCTGAATTCACCTGAAACTGAGTTGTTTGATAAGAGTTCTACGCTGTTCAACGTCTCGAGAGCACGGAAGCCTGCTTTTGAAAAGAGCGAGATAGTTGTTGTTGAAGGTTATATGGATGTTGTTGCTTCATACCAGCAAGGGTTTACAAACTTAGTTGCTGCACTTGGAACTGCTCTGACTGAGAACCATTTGAAGCAATTATGGAGATTTTCTGCAGATCCGATTTTGTGTTTTGATGGTGACCAAGCTGGCCGTCAGGCAGCGAGTCGAGCGATCGATAGGGCTTTGCCCCTTTTGGCTTCTGGTTATTCATTAAAACTTGCTTTCTTGTCAGATCAAAAAGACCCGGCAGACTTAATGCTCGAAGGGCGCCAGCGGGACTTTGCGCAGTTTTTGAAAGAATCACTGAATTTGTTTGAGTGCTTTTGGCAAAGGGAGACGGAGACCGTTGATATATCATCGCCCGAAAAAAAAGCCGGCTTAGAAGCGAAGATAAACGCCACAATCAAAACCATCCAAGACGAGAATGTCCGCAAGTATTATTCAATGGGTACTCGGATGCGTCTGAGCGACTTGTTTTGGACTTTTGATCGGGCGAGAGCTCATAAAAAGCGAAAAGGGTCAGTTATTACCATGCCTCCAGACCATGAGACGGAAAAGATCATGCTGGGCTTGGTGATTCATTATCCTCAATTGCTATCGCATGATCAGGATATTGACGATTTTCAGAAGTGGGAATTTCAAGGAAAAAAGCACACTGGATTTCAACGGGAGCTCGTTCGATTGCTAGTCGAACTCGGGCATAGGTCGGTTGTATCGATTTATAATAATCTCGATATTAATTATTATGATGTTTTTGAAGATGTATATGGGTCGGAACAGAAAAAACGGAAGTCTGTAACTCCTTGGGGACACAGACTATTCCTTCGTTTCCCACTTATTCGCTATAATCCTAGTGAAGACTTTGTTGCTCGGTTTTTCAAAGTTTTGTCCAAGCGGCTTACCCTTGCTGTGATGAAAATAGAGCGAAATAACGAATTCGAGTCATTTGGAACGGATATGGACGAGAAAAAAGAACGTAAGATATTGAATCTTATGAGGGAAATTGAAATTTATCAGAACGAGCTTACTCTCGAGGAAACTCAAATCGCTGAGGAAGCTAAGGAATTTGCTGAGGCTTACTGGGAAAATCGCAAGAACAACGAGGATTATAGACGATCTCAAAAGGCAGAGGCTGTTTAATAGGCGCTAACTGAGCTTGACTCCCTCCGTACACAAATCATAAATAGCGCCGCGCTTGAGCAAGGCCTTGATACGGCGAGGCTCAAGGGCCACCTGTTGTCACGAGGCTTTGGCCCTAGTCTGGACCACCTCGAAAACCAGGCGACGCGTTTGAACGAATGGTTCCTTGGTCCTGCGGCTGCACCAGATGATGCGCGGACTGGCCTGCGTCAGATGTTCGCCTTACACCGGAAAACCGTAACGCTCGATCGGGAGCTTAAGGCGGCGGAGGCCGCTTTCACTGCCGATCCGACTGAGGAGAATTTCAACGCCCTGTCCGGGGTGCGTGAACAACTGCTATCGGCGGTCGGCTCCGAGGCCCTCATTGCGGGGTTTGGCGCCGCGTCCGGCCGGGTTGTTGACGTCATCTCGTAAGGCCCGGAACAAACACAGGTTAAGCGGGGTTTAAGACCGTGAGGCCTAGTTTTCACCCGAATCACCCAATTTTGTGCGAATCACACGCACCTAGCCGACGAAAGATAATCACCCATGGCCCGTGCCGCCCAAGTCCGTGAAACCAAGCCTGAAGACCAAGACGCCGCCAATGCGGCGGAAGATCAGGACAATGCCGCCGATGTGCCGGCGGAAGGTTCGGATTCGCCGGTTCTTGATCTCACCGATGCCGCCGTCAAGCGGCTGATCAAGACGGCGAAGGCCAAGGGCTATGTGACCCTCGACGAACTCAACTCGGTGATGCCTTCGGAGGAAGTCACCTCCGACCAGATCGAGGACATCTATTCGATGCTCGCCGACATGGGCATCACGGTTGTCGAAAGCGAAGAGGAAACCGAAAACGTCGTCGCCAAGGTCGAGGGCGAGGAGAGCTCGGAAACCGCCGTCATCAAGGTTGAGGCGGCGAAGCTGCCGGCCGACCGCACCGATGATCCGGTGCGCATGTACCTGCGCGAGATGGGGCAGGTTGAACTGCTTTCGCGCGAGGGCGAGATCGCCATTGCCAAGCGCATCGAGGCGGGCCGCGAGGCGATGATCGCCGGACTGTGCGAAAGCCCGCTGACCTTCCAGGCCATCATCATCTGGCGCGACGAATTGAACGAAGCCAAGATTTTGCTGCGCGACATCATCGACCTTGAAGCGACATACGCCGGCCCCGATGCCAAGAACAACCAGCCGGTGGCGGCCCCGCAGCCTTATGTTCCGCCCAAGGAGGAAGTGCGCAAGCAAGCCGAGCTTAAGCGCCCGGAGCGCCTGAAGCAGGCGCAGCCTTCCAAGCGCGACGATGAATATGGCGACGTGCTTTCGCCGGAAGATTTCGACAAGCCGGTCATCGAGGATGATGATGACGACGAGGGCGATGACCTCGGCGTATCGCTCTCCGCCATGGAAGCGGAGCTGAAGCCAAAAGTTCTGGAAATTTTCGACAGCATCGCCAAGCAATACAAGTCCCTGCGCAAGCTGCAGGACCAGGAAGTGGCCGAGTCCACCGAGCTTTCGCCGAGCCAGGAGCGGCGCTACCGCAAGCTGCGCGACGACATCATTGCCGAGGTGAAATCCCTGGCGCTGAACAACGCCCGCATCGAGGCGCTGGTCGAGCAGCTTTATGACATCAACAAGCGGCTGAACTCGCTGGAAGGCCGGCTGATGCGCCTGGCGGAAACATACAAAGTTCCGCGCACGGAGTTCCTCAAAGAATACCAGGGCGAGGAATTGAACGTGGACTGGCTGAAGCGTGTGGCGCGGCTTTCCAAGTTCGGCTGGAAGAAATTCGCCAATGACGAAAAGGAATCGATCCGCGTCATCCGCGACGAGATTTACGAGCTTGCCACGGCAACCGGCCTGCAGATTCCGGAATACCGCAAGATCGTGGCCATGGTGCAGAAGGGCGAGCGCGAGGCGCGCATCGCCAAGAAGGAAATGGTGGAAGCGAACCTGCGCCTCGTCATTTCCATCGCCAAGAAATACACCAACCGCGGTCTGCAGTTCCTCGATCTCATCCAGGAAGGCAACATCGGCCTGATGAAGGCGGTGGACAAGTTCGAATACCGCCGGGGCTACAAGTTCTCGACCTATGCCACGTGGTGGATCCGCCAGGCGATCACCCGCTCGATTGCCGACCAGGCGCGCACCATCCGCATTCCGGTGCACATGATCGAGACGATCAACAAGATCGTGCGCACCTCGCGCCAGATGATGCACGAGATCGGCCGCGAGCCGACGCCGGAAGAGCTTTCGGAAAAGCTTTCCATGCCTCTGGAAAAGGTGCGGAAGGTGATGAAGATCGCCAAGGAGCCGATCAGCCTTGAAACGCCGGTGGGCGACGAGGAGGATTCGCATCTCGGCGATTTCATCGAGGACAAGGGCGCGGTGCTGCCCATCGACGCGGCGATCCAGGCCAACCTGCGCGAGACGACAACGCGGGTGCTGGCGAGCCTGACGCCGCGGGAAGAGCGCGTGCTGCGCATGCGCTTCGGCATCGGCATGAACACCGACCACACGCTGGAAGAAGTCGGCCAGCAATTCAGCGTCACGCGCGAACGCATCCGGCAGATCGAAGCGAAGGCGCTGCGGAAGCTGAAGCATCCGAGCCGGAGTAGGAAGCTCAGGAGTTTCCTGGATAACTAGGATACTTGCAATGCCGACGATTTCATTTTTCTACGGCATTGCGATCCAGATGTTCTTCGACGACCACAACCCGCCGCATTTCCATGCCCGTTATGGCACGGCGCGGGCCGTAGTGCGGATTTCAGATGGTCAAATCATAGCAGGCGAACTGCCGCCAACGGCAGCCCGCATGGTTAAGGAATGGGCTCTTTTACGCCGCACGGAATTGGAGCATAATTGGCAGCGGGCAATTTCGTTGCAGGAACTCGAAAAGATTGCAGGACCCGATGGACAAGGCTGAATTTCCAATGGTGGACGTGATCAAGCTGAAGCCGCTTGATGGCCATAAGTTATGGGTGCGGTTCTCAACTGGTGAAGAAGGGGTCCGCGATTACTCCGACATGATTTCAGAGGGCGGGCCGGTTGTGGTTCCACTCCGTGATCAGGCGTTTTTCGCGCGTGTGTTTATCGAAATGGGCGTGCCAACCTGGCCCAACGGTTTCGACGTTGACCCCATCAATCTCTACATGGAACTGCGTGACGCAAAATCGCTTTCGAACGCTGCAGCGGAATGACGCTTAGGCGCGTCCTGCAGATTAAAGCGACGGGGGCAGAGCAAGTCTGGGTGGTCGGGTCAAGCCCGACCATGGAGAGATGTTGATGTTTCAGCTCACCGGCACATAAACATAAGCACCGTCCTTCGCCTCCGCCATGCCGATGCCGGGGTAGGGCCAGTGGTAGCCGAGCAGTTTCTTTTTACCGGTCGCGGCCATGTCGAGGAGTTTCTTGCGGTTGGCCGCAGCCGTGGCGTGGTCGGCGTCGAAGGCGAATTTCCAGTCGGGATGGGCAAAGAACACGAACGGATTGGTGATGGCATCGGCGGTGACGATGAGGCCGTCGCCGCCGGCGAGTTCAAACGAGACGTGGCCTGGCGTGTGGCCCGACGTATCAATGACGGCAATTCCCGGAAGCACCTCGGCGCCGGGCTTGAACATGCTGACTTTTTCCTTGATGGCGGCGAGCTGGGCTTGGGTGTTTTTCACCATGCCTTCCATGTCCTTGGGCATTTTGCCGGCGAGGTCCGGCGCGGTCCAGAAATTCCATTCGGTTTCGGCCACGTGGAATGAGGCGTTGGCGAAGATGGGTTTGCCATCGGCGCCGAGGTTTCCCCAAAGATGATCCGGGTGGGCGTGGGTGAAGATCACTTTGGTAATGGCGCCTGCCTCGGTGCCCGCGGCTTTCAGGCTCTCGACAAGTTTTCCGGAGGTGGGCTGGAAGCCGGCACCGGAGCCCGTGTCCATGAGGATTACGTCGCTTCCCGACTTGAGCAGCAGCGGGCTTGCCTCGAACTGGGCCTTTTCGCCCTGGACCATGGCGCCCAGAAGGGCTTTGAGTTCTTCGGGTTTGGCATCGGGAAACAGCGCGAGATCGAGCAGGAGCGTGCCATCGCTTACCACGGTGACATCATAGGCGCCTTGCTTGAAGGTGTAGGGGCCGGCCAGCGCCAGGGCATTTTGCGGCAGGACGCCGGCGGCGATGAGGCCCGCGGCGCCGCTCAGGAACCTGCGGCGGTCGAGCAGAAGATGTCTCTTTCCATTCATGGATACGCTTAACATGGCGGCCTCTCCTCTCTGTTTTGATATTGGAACTTTATCTGTTACGCTAATTTATGGCGCTGGGATGACGTTGGCCAATCACTTTTCGCGTGATTGTATCGGTGTTAGATTGCGGTTCAAAGCGGGCTCGAAAGGATTGCACCATGTCGTTTTTCAAGAAACTGTTTGGCGGCGGCGGGGGAACTGCCGCAGCGCCAAAATCGGTGAAGTCAGTTGAGCACAAGGGCTTCACCATCGAGGCGCGGCCCTACAAGGAGGGCGGGCAGTTTCAACTGGCGGGCGTGATTTCGAAAGAGATTGACGGGGTGCGCAAGGAGCACAGCTTTGTCCGCGCCGACCGTTTCACTTCGATTGACGAGGCAGCCGATATCGCCCTGGTCAAAGGCCGGCAGATCATCGATGAGCAGGGCGAGAAAATTTTCCGGTGAGGCATCTGCTGAAGCTTGAGAAGCGCCGGAGCAAGCTGGCGAGCCGGACGGTTTTTTCGCAGCGCCTGCTGCGTCATGGCCTTGTCGCTTTCGGCACCATCATTGCGGCGCTGGCCATCGGCATGGCGGGCTACATGGGCTTCGAGGGCATGGGGTTCGTTGATGCCTTCGTGAATTCCGCCATGATCCTTTCCGGCATGGGGCCGATGGGCGAGTTGCAGCATGACAGCGCGAAGATTTTCGCGGGGCTTTACGCCATCGTCTGCGGCCTGCTGATCTTCGCCATAGCGGGGCTGATGCTGCTTCCAGTGTTCCATCGCGTTCTGCACAATTTCCATGTGGATGATAATGACAAGAAAAACTAAGATCGCCGCGGCGCAATATCCCCTCGATGAACTGAAAGACCTGCACGCTTACGAGGCGAAGATCACGCGCTGGGTGGAAGAGGCCGTAGGTGCTGGAGCCGGACTTCTGGTGTTTCCGGAATACGGCAGCATGGAGCTCGCGAGCATTGGCGGCAATGCAGGCGATGTGCAGGCCTCGTTTGATGTGGTGTCGGGGCTGGTGACGGAGCTTGACCGGGTTCATTCCGGGCTTGCGGCGAAACATGGGGTGACGATTGTCGCGGGCTCGGGCCCGCAGCGCCGGCCGGGCTGCACGAAGAATGTGGCGCATATCTTCGGACCCACGGGCATCCGGGGACATTACGACAAGATCATGCCGACGCCGTGGGAGCGCGAGCCGTGGCACATTGCTTCGGGCAAGACGTTGACTGTGTTTGATGTCGGCATCACGCGCATTGGCCTTTTGATTTGCTATGACATTGAATTTCCGCTGCTGTCGCGGGCTTTGGCGGAAGCGGGGGCCGAAATCATTCTAGCGCCGTCGAACACCGAAACCGAATGGGGCTATTGGCGGGTGCGCACCGGGGCC
>Ga0307505_10003353_pt1 | contig 10120 bp, 10 predicted proteins | sample 23_S_MG_FD_202183 | JGI IMG/M metagenome (GOLD analysis project Ga0307505, IMG submission 202183) | Soil microbial communities from Populus trichocarpa stands in riparian zone in the Pacific Northwest, United States - 23_S | ecosystem: Environmental > Terrestrial > Soil > Riparian zone > Trees... | reverse complement strand
GCCACGGCCACCGCCCGGTTGAGTGCAACGATCGGTGTGGGGGCGAACACCAGGAGCTGGTCGTAGAGGGCAACGATCTGGGTCCAGTCGGTTTCTTCTGCCGTCGTGGCGTCGTCGTGCACTGCGGCGATGGCTGCCTGGATCTGATACTGCCCGGGCTGATTGCGCCGAAGACACGCACGAACCAGCGACTGGCCCTCATCGATCATGAGGCGATCCCACAACGTCCGGTCCTGATCCGGGAGACGGACGAGGGCTCCTCCGGTTTCGGTCCGGGCTGGTCTGCGCGCCTCGGTGAGAAGGAGCAGGGCGAGCAACCCGACCACCTCGGGCTCGTCCGGCATCAGTCGCACTAGCAGTCTGGCGAGACGGATGGCATCAGCGGACACATCGGGCCGACCCAGTCCGTCGCCAGAAGTCGCAACATGGCCCTCGTTGTAGATGAGATAGACCACGGTGAGCACCGGACGAATCCTGTTGGGCAGCTCGGCGTCTCCCGGGATCCGATACGGGATGTTGGCCGCCTTGATCTTCCTCTTGGCTCTGACGAGGCGCTGGGCCATCGTCGTCTCCCCTACGAGGAAGGCTCGGGCGATCTCATCGGTCTGTAGACCGCCGATGAGTCGCAAGGTCAGCGCCACTTGGGCGCTGATTGCCAGCGACGGATGGCAACAGGTGAAGATCAGACGCAGCTGATCGTCTTCCACAGCATGGATCTCCTCTGCCTCTTCCCCTTCGAGGAGACGGGCTGCCTCGGTTTGGCGCTCGTCGCGGCTGGACTCCCTCCTGATCCGATCGATGGCCCTGTTGCGCGCCGTGGTGATGATCCAACCGGCAGGGCTGGGTGGAACACCACCCTCGGGCCAGCGGCGCACCGCCTCGACGAACGCCTCCTGGACCGCCTCTTCGGCGAGGTCTATGTCACCGAAGCGGCGGGCCAGGGTGGCGACAGCGCGTCCCGACTCCTCCTTGAAGATCTCGGCGATCGCGGGGGCATCGGGCACTCCCGGGGGTCACTCGTCCTGGAAGGGGCGGATCTCAACCGGTCCGCGACAGGCCACCGTCGCCTGGGCCGCCCAGTCGAGCGCCTCGTCGAGGTTCTTGGCCTCGATGATCCAGAACCCACCTATCTGCTCTTTCGCCTCGGGGAACGGCCCGTCGGTGGTCAGAACCTCCCCACCCTCCGAGCGGACGACCGTGGCGGTGTCCGGGGTATGCAAACCTCCACCGAATACCCAGACACCGGCGCTCTCCATCTTCTTGTTGAGTGCGTCGACATCGGCGTACATCTCTTGAATCACATCGTCGGACGGCTGCTCATCGCCCTCCACGTAGTACACGGACATCAGATACTGCGTCATTGCTGACTCCTTGGCATGGCGGCTGGGAAGTTACCCGGCCTGGTCAGCTCCTACACGAATCGTCCCCCTCGAAATCGACAGGTAGTCGAACTTTTGGTGGGCGTGCGTCTTGATCACTCTCTGTCGTAGTAGCCGAGCTCGGCGGAGACATCGAGATACTTCCAAAGGCTGGCCTGACCCGCCGCGCCTGGGGCCCTACCGGCGAAGATGCCAACCTTCCCGGCGTCGGGATACTCGGCGACTTCGGGCTCGATCATCGTGGAGACCATCAAGATGCGCGAGCTCTCCCCTGATTCGTTCATCACCTGGTGGGCTCCTTCGGGCCCCCGCTTGAAGAGGAGGGCGTCTCCGCGCCCTGCCACCTTCTCCCCGTCGGGGGTTCTCACCACCACCGTGCCCTCGAGGACGATCAGCAGCTCCTCGTTCGCATGATGGAAGTGATAGGGGAACGACTTCTGCCCAGGGCCGAGTGAGTAGAGACTCGCTCCTAGCATCTCACCGCCGAGCCGACGCGCCAGACGCATCCGGTCCCATTCGAATCCCGGCTGATCCTCGTGGGCATCCCAATCGGAGCCGTATATGTTCTCCATGACGCGGAACCTACCGCGACGCGATAGGGCGGCTGGCACGGCATAGTTGCACCGGTGAATCAGGCCAGGTGGGGGCGCCCCCCGTTGCGTGTGCTGGGTGTGGCACTGGCCGCGTTCGTGATGCTCGGCCTCATCGATGGGGGCCTCGGTGTCGCATGGCCCTCGCTGCGTCAGTTCTTCGACCGGGGTGTCTCGGAACTGGGTCTGCTGCTCGCTTTCGGGAGTCTGGGATATCTCATCGCCAGCTCGGGCTACGGGCGACTCCATGTGCGATGGGGTACCGGAACCCTGCTCAGCTCGGGGTCGACTCTTTTGTTCGTCGGGGTCTGTGGCTACGCCGTCGCCCCGGTCTGGGCTGTCGTGGCCGTCTCCGCAGTCCTTCTCGGGCTGGGAGGCGGGCTCGTCGACACCGGGATGAACGCCCACGCCGCGCTGACGTTCGATGTCGGCTCGATCAATCTGATCCACGCCGGTTATGGGATGGGTGCCACGCTCGGTCCGGTGGTGATCACCCTGAGTCTGATCGCCACAGCGAGCTGGCGATGGGGCTACGTGGCGATGGCGGTTCTCCAATTGGTCACGGCCGCAGCGATTTGGGCGCGTCGGGCGCATTGGATCGGCTCGGAGCCAGCCCAGCCGAGCGACGCTCCGCAGACGAGAGTCAGATCGTCTCTGATCCTCCTTGTCACACTGTTCTTCCTGTACACAGGTGTCGAGGTGGCAACGGGTCAGTGGGCTTTCACACTGCTCAGCGAGGGCCGCGGGTTGTCCACCGCCGCAGCCGGGACATGGGTTGCTGTCTATTGGGCCGGTCTCACCGTTGGGAGATTCGGCTTCGGCATCGTGGGAACGCGACTGGCTACGTCCCAGATCCTGAACGGCAGCATGGTCGTGTCTCTTCTCGGGATCGCGTGGCTGTGGTGGGATCCCGCTGGCCTCGGGGTGATCGGCTTGCCGGTCGCGGGTCTCGGCTTCGCCGCCGTCTTCCCCACTCTGGTATCTCTGACTCCGGCGCGACTTGGCCGCGAGCAATCCACCAAAGCCATGGGTTATCAGCTTGCCGCGGCCAATCTGGGAGCAGCCGGCGTCCCCTGGCTGCTCGGGTTGGTGGCCGAGGCCCAGGGTGTGGAGACCCTCGCCCCTGGTCTGTTCCTAGCTGCTGTAGCCCTCACGTTGGTCTATGTGCTCAGCGGCAGGGTCGGAGCGAGCGATCCCCAACCGTGAGACCCTTTCTAGTCACACCGGATCGATAATCTGACGGCCATGGTTCGCCGACTTTCCACTTCCCTGGCGCTCGTGCTCGTCGTCGCCGCCTGCACGGGCGAAGCTGGTGAGTCGTCCACGACCCTGTTCACACCCAACGGCGATACGACCACGACGTTTGGGGATACGACGACCACCTCCGGTCAGGAGACGACCACCACCTCGCCGATGCCGCCGGTGACTGCTCCGGACCTCTCCGGCCTCGAAGGGATGTCCGATGAGGCCAAGGCCCAACTCGAGGATCTCATTGGTGTCGCCCAGGAGATTCGAGGTCTTCCTTTCCTCGCCCCACCTGTGATCAGGATCGTCACCGAGGAAGAACTGGAGGCGATCGTTCGTGCCGACATCGAGGAGCAGTCGGAGGACTTCCCGGCCGACGAGTCCCTATACAAGATGTTGGGTCTCCTCAATGAGACCGCCGACTTCGAGCAAATCGTCCTGGACCTCTACGGAGAGCAGGTGGCCGGCTTCTACGACGGCGACGAGGGAGAGATCGTGGTGCCGGCGAGAGAGGACGGATTTTCGGTCCTACAGCAGGGGACGATGGTCCATGAGTTGGTCCACGCCCTCACCGACCAGCACTTCGAGTTCCAGGAGACCTTCAAGGCGATGATCGATGAGGACCGTCTCGACCAGGCCACCGCTTATCAGGCGTTGATCGAAGGCGACGCCACGTTGGCCGAAGTGCTCTGGATACAGACCCTCAGTCAGGAGCAGGTCGGTCAGTTCATAGCCGAGTCGCTCGCGATCGACACGGACGCCTTGAACTCGGCTCCTCGCTTCCTCACCGAATCGTTGCTGTTCCCCTACGACAGCGGTCTGTCCTTCGTCCAGACTCTCTACATGGAGAACGGTGACTGGAGCACGGTGAACGCCGCTTACACGGAGTTGCCCGGTCTCCCCGGATCCACCGAGCAGATCATCACTCCCGACGACTACCAGCGTGACCTGCCTGTCGAGGTCACCATCCCGGACCTGACTGTCGCCGGATACGAGTTGGAGCGAACGTCCGTCTGGGGTGAGCAGGGATTCAGACTGCTGCTCAATCAGGGTTCGGGCGTGGAGACTTTGGCCGTCGCTGCCGACGGTTGGGGTGGCGACCAGTATCACCAGTGGTTCGACGGCGAGAACGCAGCCCTCGTCATCGTCTTCACGGGCGACACACCCGAGGACGTCGAAGAGCTCGAGACAGCCCTCCTCGCTTTCGCCACGGAGAGCTTCCCCGAGGACCACTTCGCATGGGTAACCCAGTCGGACGGTGACCTCTACTTCATCGCGGCCGATGTGCCAGAGGTCGGGGAGCGTCTCCGGGCCGATCTCGGCCTCGGCTGACGCATTACTAGTTTCACAGCCGTGGCCAGCGGTCGTCTTCTCGTCTGTGCGACGCCGATCGGGAATCTCGGCGACATCTCGGACCGCCTTCGCGATGCCCTTGCGAGCGCGGATCTCGTGTTTGCCGAAGACACCAGGAGAACGGCGAAGCTGCTTCACCACCTCGCCGTCTCCGTTGAAGTCGTGTCGCTGTTCGTCGGCAACGAGCGGTCCCGGACCGAGCAAGTGGTGGAGGCGGTCAGGTCGGGTCGCACCGTCGTTCTCGTCTCCGATGCGGGCATGCCCACCGTCTCCGACCCGGGCGCCTCGGTGATCCGCGCCGTGCGTGACGAAGGGCATCCTGTCTTCGTGATCCCCGGGGCTTCGGCGGTGACCACCGCCGTGGCTCTGTCCGGCTTCGGTGGCGATCGGTTCGTGTTCGACGGCTTCCTCCCGAGGAAGGGCCGGGAGCGGACCGTCCGTCTGCGGGAGATCGCCGATGAGACCCGCGTGGTCGTTCTCTTCGCCAGCCCAAAGCGCCTCGCCGGCGATCTCGCCGACCTTGCCGACGCATGTGGCGGAGCCCGCGAGGTGGCGGTGGGGCGCGAGCTGACCAAGTTGCACGAGGAGTTCTGGGTGGGGCCCCTCTCGGCGGCCGTCGAACGGTGGGCCGAGCCGGTGAAGGGTGAGGTGACACTGGTGCTCGGTCCGGTCGAGCCTGAGCCCTCCTCGACGTCTGATGCGTTGCTGCGTGCCCGAAAGCTGGTGGATGAGGGAGCCTCGGTCAGCGATGCGGCACGTCTGGTGGCCGCCGAGACCGGGCTGTCACGCCGTGACCTCTACGAGCACCTCATCGCCGGTGGAACGTGATCGAAGGAACCGTCTGATCGTGGATCAGGTATCGAGCTGGGCCCGGCAGGAGGAGCAGATCCCTTTGCCCTTGAACTGGGTCACCTGACTGTCGGTGCCACAGAAAGTGCACGAGTCGGTCATCTTGCGGAGCACGATGTTCCCGCCCTCGACTGCGATGTACAGGTGGTCGCCCTCCCGGATGTTGAACATGCGACGGGTCTCGGCGGGTATCACGATCCTCCCGAGGTCATCGATCTTGCGCGCAATCCCAGAGTCCACGCCGCGGAGCCTACCGATCGGTGGAGCGCGAGTGTTCGGTACCGTCATCACCGATGCCCTGGGTAGACACACATTGTCATCTCCAACTCGACGGGAGATCACCGTCGGGGCTCCTCGATCGCGCTTCCGAGGTGGCCTGGGTAGTTGCTCCAGGAGTTGATGCGGCAAGTTCGAAGGCTTCGATCGCCCTCGCCGAGGAGTTCCCGGGGCGGGTCCTCCCTACCGCGGGTCTCCATCCGCACGACGCTTCGGGATGGCACGAGGAGCGTTCCGCCATCGAGGAGATGGCGCCCCACGTGTCCGCAATCGGAGAGACCGGTCTCGACTTCTATCGAGAGCTGTCGACACGTCAGGAACAAGAGGCGTCGTTCAACGCCCAGATCGATCTCGGCGTCGCCTTCGCCAAGCCAATCGTCGTCCACTGCCGTGACGCCTTCGCCGAGGTCCACCGCATCATCGAGGCCAAGGGGGCCGGCCCCCGGTTCGTGCTGCATTGCTGGACCGGTGGGACCAGATGGACCAAGCGATTTCTAGACCTTGGTGTGATGTTCTCTTTCGCAGGGCCGCTCGCCTTCGAGACGGGGGAGACCATTCGACTCGGTGCGGCCCTGGTTCCGCCGGAGAGGGCGCTCGTGGAGACGGACACCCCCTATCTCGCCCCACCACCGCATCGGGGGAAGCCCAATGAGCCGGCATGGGTGGAGCTCGTTGGCGATGCCCTTGCCCGTGTCTGGGGTCTGAGTGCCGACGATGTGGCGGCGACGACCACGGGCAACGCAACACGGGTCTTCAGACCATGACGGCTCAGACCAGGTCCGAGATCGCATCGTTGCTGGAGCGCCACGGTTTGGCCCCGATCCACCGACTCGGGCAGCACTTCCTCGCAGACGGCAACATCACACGAAAGATCGTTGCTCTCGCCGACCTGGGACCGGGATCGAAGGTGGTCGAGGTCGGGGCCGGGACCGGGACCCTGACGCGTGCGTTGGCTGACACGGGAGCGAGGGTGGTCACTTACGAAGTCGACTCCGGTTTGCGACCACTGCTCGAGGACGTGACTGCAGGTCTCGACGTCGAAGTCCGCTTCGCCGATGTCATGGGGGTGAACTTCGCGGCGGCACTCGTTGGCCCGGGTTGGCGGATGGTGGCCAATCTTCCATACAACGTGGGGACTCCGGTGGTGCTCGATGCCCTGCAGAACGCGCCCGACATCGAGCGATTCGTCGTGATGGTGCAGAACGAGGTTGCCCGCCGTCTCGCCGCCTCGGTTGGATCCGACGACTACGGCCTGCCTTCGGTGGTGGTGGGGATCTACGGCGTCGCCCGACTCGCTTTCACTGTCCCACCCCAGGTCTTCTATCCGCCTCCCCGCGTCGAGTCGGCGGTGGTGGTGATCGAGCGTGGACAGACTCAGGCCCATGCGTCGCGAGCGGTCGATCTGGCTCGCGCAGGGTTCGGGCAGCGCCGCAAGATGCTGCGAGGGTCGCTCGCCGGGGTTCTGTCCGAGCCAGAGGCAACACTGCGCCAGGCTGATATCGCGCCCACCAGTCGCGCTGAAGACCTCGCACCGGAGGATTATCTGAGGCTGGCGGCCGTGTCGTGACCGAGTACGAGGCCCCGGGCAAGCTCAATCTCTCGCTGCTCGTGTCACCACCTGCTGGCGACGGTTACCACCCCCTGGAATCGCTGGTGCAGACCGTGGAGTGGTGCGACTTGCTCACGGTGAGACGTTCTGAGGAGGGCAGGGACACCCTCGACTCCGACATCGAGGACAACCTCGTCGAGAAGTCCATTGCCGAGATACGGAAGACCGTCACAGTGCCCCCGCTCGCCATGGTGCTGGAGAAGTCGCTGCCGGTTGCGGCCGGACTTGGTGGTGGCAGCTCTGATGCGGCGGCGGCCCTCCTGGCCGCGGCCGATGTGTCGGTCACACCCCGTTCTGAGCTACCTGCAGTGGCAAACCGTATCGGCGCCGACGTCACCCTCTTCTTGACCGGTGGGACGTTGATGATGCGAGGCGTGGGCTACGACATCGAGCCGGTGGCCCCGCTCGCCGACTTCGCAGTGGCCATCGTGGTCCCCGACTTCGGCATGGGGACCAAGGAGGTCTACCAGCGATGGGACCTTCTCGAGGGACCGGTCGGCCCGCCGGTTCCCGACTATCTGCTTCCTCCTTCGATCCGGGGCGGGATGCCGATGCGCAACGACCTACTCCCTGCCGCCCTCGACCTCGAGCCCCGTCTCGGGGACTTCATGGCCGACGTGGCATCGGTGTGGGCGTCATCCGTGTCTCTCACCGGCTCCGGGTCGGCCTGTTTCGGCTACTTCGCCACCGCCGACGAGGCCACCGACGCCGCAGATGCGGTGGATCATCTGACCCGGATGTCGCGCGGTGTGGCGTTGCGTGACCATGGGGTAGCCCGACGCGAATCGAATGTGCAATGAAGCGCGGCGAGCGCGCATGGCGACACACTCGACCGTTGCGAGTTCATGGTCGTCGCTGGTCCGGCGGTAATCTGATGGGGATCCCTTATTGGGGGGTGGTGTAACTGGTAACACGGCAGGTTTTGGTCCTGTTGTTGCGGGTTCGAGTCCTGCCCCCCCAGCGCAAGAGGAAGGCATCGCCGACTTGGCCACCCATGTGATCATCCTCGCCGCAGGCGAGGGCAAGAGGATGAAGTCCGACCTTCCCAAGGTGGCTCACACCGCGGCGGGCAAACCACTGGTCAACCACGTGATCGCCGCGGCCGACGCCCTCGACCCGGCCTCGACGGTGGTGGTGCTCGGTCATGGTGCGGACCACGTGCGGGCGCTCCTCCCCGAAGGGGTCACCGACGCTCTTCAGGCCGAGCAATTGGGCACCGGGCACGCCACCCAGATCGGTCTCGATCTTCTCGGGCCGGTCGATCCTGACGACATCGTCCTCGTGCTCTACGGGGACACACCTTTGCTCACCCCGACGCTGCTGAACGAGCTGGCCGATCTGGACGAGGGGGAGAGCGGTCGGATGATCTCATCTCGTTTCCCCGATCCCAGCGGATACGGGCGGATAACCAGGGACGTAGCCGGCGAGGTTTCCGGGATCGTGGAGCATCGAGACTGTACCCCGGACCAGCTCGAAATCGACGAGATCAATGCCGGCCTTTACGCCATCAGGGCGAGTCGTCTCATCGACTCCTTGAAGCGGGTGACCAACGACAACGCTCAGGGAGAGTTCTACCTGACGGATGTAATCGGCATCCTGGCGGCGGAAGGTGACAGACTGTCCACGGTCGAGGCGACGCCTCAGGAGGTGATGGGTATCAACTCTCAGGATCAACTGGCCGAGGCCCGCAAGGAGCTGAGGCGACGGACGGTACAACGGCTCATGGAGTCGGGTGTCGCGATAGTCGACCCGGACAACACCTACATCGACGAGACCGTGACCATCGCACCCGGTGCTCGCATATACCCGGGAACCCACCTCGAAGGCGACACGAGTGTCGGTGTCGGCAGCCAGGTCGGTCCAGACGTGTTCGCTGTGGACTCCACGATCGGGGAGAACGCCACTGTCTGGTACGCGGTCCTCCGCTCCGCCCAGATAGGCGACGAGTGTGAGGTTGGCCCGTATGCCTCCTTGCGGCCGGGGACGGTCCTCGAGCGGGGCTCCAAGGTCGGTACCTTCGCGGAGACCAAGAACACCACTCTCGGCGAGGGTGCCAAAGCGCCCCACCTCACCTATCTGGGTGACGCCACCGTCGGTGCCGGGGCCAACATCGGTGCGGGGACGATCACCTGCAACTACGACGGATACCACAAACACCCCACCGAGATCGGCGAGGGTGCCTTCGTGGGATCCGACACGATGCTTGTCGCACCGGTGCGGATCGGGAAGGACGCGATCACCGGAGCGGGGTCGGTGATCACCCGTGACGTGGCCGACGGGGCGTTGGCCATCGAGCGATCTGACCAGCGAGAGATACCCGGCTACGCTCGTTTCCGCGAGGCGCGCAAGGCCGCCGAAGACGCAGAGGACTGACGTGGACATCGTCTCCCGCAACAGGATGATGCTCTTCTCCGGGAGCGCCAACGAGCCCCTGGCCGAAGAAGTCGCCGATACCCTCGGCATCCAATTGGGCAACGTGGAACGCTCCAAGTTCGCCAACGGTGAGATCTACGTCCGTCCCGGCGAGAGTGTCCGCGGCGCCGACTGCTTCGTGATCCAGAGTCACTCCGCACCGATCAACGACCACATCATGGAGCAGCTCATAACGATCGACGCACTGCGTCGAGCCTCGGCGCGGCGGATAACCGCAGTGATCCCTTTCCTCGGCTACTCCCGGCAGGACAAGAAGGTGATGCCCCGAGAGCCGATCACAGCCCGGCTCATCGCCGACCTTTTCATGGAGGCCGGAGCCGATCGTCTGGTCTCGGTCGACTTGCACACCGGTCAGCTCCAGGGGTTCATCTCCAAGCCGTGGGACT
>Ga0307505_10003352_pt1 | contig 10120 bp, 4 predicted proteins | sample 23_S_MG_FD_202183 | JGI IMG/M metagenome (GOLD analysis project Ga0307505, IMG submission 202183) | Soil microbial communities from Populus trichocarpa stands in riparian zone in the Pacific Northwest, United States - 23_S | ecosystem: Environmental > Terrestrial > Soil > Riparian zone > Trees... | reverse complement strand
CCGCACCTGGCAATGCGGCACGCTCCAGCTCGACTATGTCCTGCCCGACCGGCTCGACGCATCCTATGTCGGCGAGGACGGCGAGCGCCACCGGCCGGTAATGTTCCACCGTGCCATCTTCGGCACGTTCGAGCGGTTCATCGGCATCTTGATCGAGCATCATGCCGGACGCTTCCCGATGTGGCTGGCGCCGGTGCAGGCGGTGGTCGCGACGATCGTCTCGGACGCCGACGATTATGCGCGCGAGGTCGCGGCGACGCTTGAAGCGGCAGGGCTGAGGGTCGAAGCCGACCTTCGCAACGAGAAGATCAACTACAAGGTGCGCGAGCACAGCCTCGCCAAGGTCCCCTATCTGCTGGTGGTCGGGAAGCGCGAAGCCGAAGAGCGCACGATCGCGCTGAGGCCCTTGGGCGCGGATGCGAAGCAGGAGGTGGTCGGGCTCGACGCCGTGGTCGCGCGGCTCGAGGCCGAGGCGCTGCCGCCGGACTTGGGGTCGAGACCTTTTGGCGGCTGATCCGCCACAGCGCAGCACGAAAATCTTGCGTCCCGGCGGCCGCCGTCTTTCAATCCGCGACTTTGTTCACTAGGTGAGGGCTCCCTTCGGCTACAGGAGCACCCAACATACGTCCCCCTATCAACCGGCGCATGTCCGCCCCGCCGCTCAGCGGCCCCCGCTTCAACGAATTCATTACCGTACCCAAGGTGCGGGTGATCGACGAAAATGGCGAAAATCTCGGCGTGATGCTGACCGCGGAAGCGATCGAGCAGGCCTCGGGAATCGGCCTCGACCTGGTCGAGGTGTCGCCCAGCGCCGATCCGCCGGTGTGCAAGTTCCTCGACGTCGGCAAGTACAAATATGAGGCCCAGAAAAAGGCCAACCTCGCCCGCAAGTCGCAAAAGACGCAGGAGATCAAGGAGATCAAGATGCGTCCCAACATCGACGACCACGATTATGACGTGAAGATGCGCTCGATCCACAAGTTCATCGGCGAAGGCGACAAGGTGAAGGTCACCCTGCGCTTCCGCGGCCGCGAACTCGCCCATGGCCAGCTCGGCATGCAGCTGCTCCAGCGCGTCCAGGGCGACACCGCCGAGACCGCGAAGGTCGAGCAGCATCCGCGCATGGAAGGCCGCCAGATGCTGATGGTGATCGCTCCCAAGTAGTCGCGGCCGGGGGCGCATAGTCCCTTGCGAAAGCGTGCTTTCCGTAACGGCAGGCATTTCAGGACAGTTGCAAGTTGCAACCATTCTGTTGCGCGTTTGCAATAAATTGCCCGAAACCTACGGGAAACTGCGGTTTTTTCGCTGGCGAAAAGGTCACATCCGGGTTAGCCCTTGCCCCAAAGATAAAAGATATTTGGGAGGGGTTGATCATGTCGAAGACCTTTTGGCTGTTGTCCGCTGGCTTGACCGCACTCGCCGCAACGCCGGCTTATGCGCAGGACGATCCGCCCGCCACCACCGACGAGGCCGCCGTCGCCGCCGCCGAGGAAGGCGACGAGCAGACGATCGTCGTCACCGCCCAGGGCCGCCGCCAGCTCCTCCAGGACGTGCCGCTCGCGGTCTCCGCGGTGGGCGGCGAGGCGTTGCAGAACAGCGGCGCCAACGACATCCGCCAATTGAACCAGCTCGCGCCGTCGCTGCTCGTTTCCTCGACCGGAACCGAGGCGAACGGCTCGGCGCGAATCCGCGGCATCGGCACGGTCGGCGACAATCCCGGCCTCGAAAGCTCGGTCGCGGTGTTCATCGACGGCGTCTACCGCTCGCGCAGCGGCATCGGCCTCAACGAGCTCGGCGAGGTCGAGCGGGTCGAGGTGCTTCGCGGCCCGCAGGGTACGTTGTTCGGCCGCAACGCCTCGGCCGGCCTCATCCACGTCATCACCCGCCGTCCCGAGTTCGACTTCGGCGGCACCGCCGAGCTGTCCTACGGCAGTTACGATTATATCCGGGGCGCCGCCTCGATCACCGGTCCGATCAGCGAGCAGCTCGCTGCCCGGCTCGACGGCGTCTACGTCCGGCGCGACGGCTTCTACGATGTCGCCACCGGCGGCGTCGAGAACGACGTCAACGACCGCGACCGCTTCTTCGTCCGCGGCCAGCTCCTCTACGAGCCGAACGAAGACCTCTCGTTCCGGCTGATCGCCGACTATACCAACCGCGAGGAATCGTGCTGCGGCGCGGTCTATCTCGACCGGGCGACCCAGCCGCTGATCGGCGATTTGAACGAACCCGCCGTTCCGCTGTCAGTCGGCGCGCTGCCGCCGGCAAACGGCAACAACATCATCAACGTGCTGCGCGATCTCGGCCAGCCGCTGGCGGGCTTCAGCAATCCCTACAGCCGCAACATCTATCTGAGCCCCGGCCGCTCCTATATCGGCACCACCGAGGACATGGGCCTCTCGCTCGAGGTCAATTGGGACCTGGGCGGCGCCAGCCTGACCTCGATCACCGCCTATCGCGACTATGAGTCCGGCCAGCCGGGCGACATCGACTACGGCACCGTCGACATCCTCTATCGCGGCGGCGAGGGAGTCGTGCGCAGCTTCCGGACCTTCAGCCAGGAGCTGAGGCTGCAGGGCAGCGCATGGAACAACCGGCTGGACTGGCTGGTCGGCGCCTATTTCGCCGACGAGGACCTTACCGTTAACGACAATTTGCGCTTCGGCAATCAATACGGCCGGTTCGCGACCTGCCGGATCGTCAGCGGCGGCGGTCTTGCCGCGCTCTATTCGCCGACCTCGCCGGGATGCCTCGCGGCGCGGCCCGCTGCATTCGGCGCGGCGTCACCGATCATCTACGCGGCATTCGACCGGCTCGACGGGATCAACGACCGCGGAACCACCAACGACATCTATTCGCAGAACAGCCGCAACTGGGCGTTCTTCACGCACAACATCTTCCACATCACCGATCAGCTCGATTTCACGATCGGCCTTCGCTACACCAACGAGCGCAAGCGCTTCGACGCGGTGTTCGGCAACGACAATGCCGCCTGCCCCGCCCAGCAAGCGGCTCTCGTTCCATTCCTGACCAATCCAGCCCTTGCGGCGGTCGCGGGCGGGCTCATCGGCCTCGCCTGCCAAGGCAATTCGACCGCCGAATTGAACGGCGTGACGATCAACGACCGGCGCAGCGAGGACGAATGGACCGGAACCGGCATTCTCTCGTTCCGGCCCAACAACGATATCCTGCTCTATGCCAGCTATTCGCGCGGCTACAAGGCGGGCGGCTTCAACCTCGACCGCTCGGCGCTCAAATCACCGATCCTGCCGTTCGCGGCCACGCCGGGAGGCGCCCAGGCCCTGGTCGCCAACCTCCAGTTCGATCCGGAGGTCAACACCGCCTACGAGCTCGGCTTCAAGTATCAGCGCGGCCCGGTCACCCTGAACATCACCGCGTTCCGCCAGCAGTTCGAGAGCTTCCAGCTGAACACGTTCAACGGCACGGTGTTCATCGTCCAGACCGTCAACGGCTGCACCACCGAGCTCGGCGATGCCGATCGCGATCTCAGCGCGACGACGGGCGCCTGCCCGATCGACGACGTGACCTACGGCGTCACCTCGACCGGCGTCGAGATCGAGGCGGTGCTGCGGCCGCACCGCGACCTGGTCCTGACCGGCGGCCTCACCGTGGCCAACACCCGGTATCGCGACGATCTGATCGGCAACGACACCGGCGCACCGCTCGATCCGGCGTTGCGGATCCTTCCGGGCGAAAATCTGTCCAACGCTCCGCGCACGGTGCTCACCGGCTCGATGGCCTGGACCCCGGACATCGGCAGCACCGGCCTCAGCGCCCTCGTCTATGTCGACGGCCGCGTCACCGGCAATTACAACACCGGCTCCGACCTGTTCCCGCAGAAGGCGGAAGACGCCTATACCGTGATCAACGCCCGGCTCGGCATTCGCGGCCCGGGCCAACGCTGGTCGCTGGAAGTGTGGGCGCAGAATTTGTTCGACACCAATTATGCGCAGGTCGCGTTCAACGCGCCGTTCCAGGCAGGAACGACCTCGGCGCCGTTCGTCGATCCGCAATTTCCCGGCGGGCGGCAGATCTTCTCCGCCTTCCTCGCCGAGCCGCGGACCTATGGCATCACCGGCCGCTTCCGCTTCTAGGCCGAAAGTCTAGGGGGCAAAGGGCCTCGCCGGCGACGGCGGGGCCCTTTTCCAAAGGGGGAGTGGCGATGACCGTAAGCGAAGCGCAACGCGACATCAGCCGAGCCTATGTCGGCGGAGGCTCGGGCGTGCTCGTGTCCGCACTGGTGTGGTTCGCAGCAGCCCTGGTCGCGAACAACAAGGGCGTCGCCACGGCATTTGCCGTACTGTTTCTGGGCGGGATGCTGATTTTCCCGGTCTCGGTCCTGATCGCCCGCCTGCTGTTCAGGCGGGAAAAGGAGGCGCCGGACAACCCGCTTGGACGCGTGGCGCTGGAAAGCACGATCGCAATGCTCGGCGGGCTGTTTGCCGCCTGGCTGTTTCTTCCCTTCGAGCCGCGCTTCGTGTTCCCGCTGGCCGCAATCGCGGTCGGCACGCATTATGCGGTGTTCAAGACGATCTATGGCGATCCGCTGTTCTGGCTGCTCGGGGCGCTGATCACCCTGGTGGGCGTCGTGAGCATCTACGGGCTCGTCCCGATACCGGGCGGACCGATCCTCGCGGTCGGCGCGATCGAGCTGGTCTTCGCCGTGCTCCTGATCATGCGAGCGATGCCGGCACGCTCGTAGGCCGACATACACGTCGGCACTGAACCGGCTACGGGCTTGATCGGGCGACCGATCCGGCTGAGAGTCAGGCCGCTTTGCGTCCAGTACTCGTCGGGTTGGCCGACTTGATCAGCCGTTCCCGGATCGCCTTCAATTTCGCCGGCGCCTCGATTTTCGCGCCCTGAAGGTCGGTCAAATAGAAGACGTCGACGGCGCGCTCGCCATAGGTGGCGATGTGGGCGCTGTGGATCAGCGCCTTCGATTCGAACATCGCCAGCGCCAGCTCGCAAAGCAGGGCGGCGCGGTCGCGAGCGTTGACCTCGACCACGGTGTAGCGGTTCGACGCCTTGTTATCGACGAACACGGCGGGCTGGATCGAGAAGGCCTCGGCGCGGCGCAGCGGCAAGGCGCGCGCGGCGAGCCGGTCGCGCTTCGGTTCGTCGCCGGCAAGCGCTTGCGCAACCGTCCGCTCGAGCCGCTCGAGCTGGTGCGGATCGTCGAACGGCGCGCCGGAGAGATTCTGGACGAGGAAATTGTCGAGCGCCATATTGTCGTTGGTGGTGTGGATGCGCGCGTCGATGATGTTGCCGCCGGCGAGGCTGATCGCCGCCGCCAGCCGGTAGAACAGACCCGGCCGGTCGCCGGCATAGACGCTGACCAGGGTGGCGCCGCGCTCGTCGCGGGCGATGATGTCGAGCGGCTTTGACCTGGCCGGATTGCGATCGGCCGCGTCGAGGAAGCGGGCGTTGCGCTCGATCACCGCCGGCGGCTCGGCCAGCCAGTAGCTGTCGGGAAGCCGCCAGGCGAGCCGCGCGAAGCGGCTGTCGTCCCATCCGAGCCGGCCGGCGAGCTCCTCCTGGATCGCGGCGACGCGCTCGTGGCGGCCTTTCTGCTTGTGACCGAGGCGGAGCATCTCCTCGGCGGTCTCGAACAGGATGCGCAGCAGCTGCGCCTTCCAGCTGTTCCAGGTGCCGGGGCCGACGGCGCGGATGTCGACCACCGTCAGCACCAGCAGCAGCCGCATCCTCTCGAGGCTCTTCACCCGCTCGACGAAATCCTGGATCGTCTTGGGATCGGCGAGGTCGCGTTTGAACGCGGTCGCCGACATCAACAGGTGCCAGCGCACCAGCCAGGCGACGGTCTCGGTCTCCGCCTCGGACAGGCCGAGCCGCGGGCACAAGGCGCGGGCGACGTCGGCGCCGATGACGCTGTGGTCGCCGCCGCGGCCCTTGGCGATGTCGTGGAGCAAGACGGCGACGTAGAGCACGCGGCGCGACGCGATCCGTTTCATCAGCCCTGTCGACAGCGGATGATCGTCCTTCAATTCGCCGCGCTCGATCCGCGACAACAGCCCGATCGCCCGGATCGAATGCTCGTCGACCGTATAATGGTGATACATGTCGAACTGCATGCGGGCGACGACCCGGCCGAAATCGGGAACGAAACGGCCGAACACGCCCGCTTCGTTCATCCAGCGCAGCACCGTCTCCGGGTCGCGCGGACTGGTCAGCACGTCGAGGAACAGGGCATTGGCGATCGGATCGGCGCGAACCGAGGAGTCGATCAGCCGGCTATGGGTGGCGGCCGAGCGCATCGCCAGCGGGTGGATCTCGAGCCCGAACCGGTCGGCGAGCGCGAACATCCGGATCAGCCGAACCGGATCCGCGGCGAGGAAGGTCTCGTCGGGCACGGCGAGCCGGCCGCGATCGAGCACGAACCCTTCGAGCCGGCCCGGGCGGCGGCGGATGGCGGGCAGCCCGAAGCGGCGTCCGCGCGCCGCGAACTTCTCGTCGAGATGGGCGAGGAACACGCCGGTGAGGTCGCCGACCGTTTTCGCGTGGAGGAAATAGTGGCGCATGAAGCGCTCGACCGGCGTCTTTCCGGGCCGGTCGGCATAGTTCATCCGCTCGGCGATCTCGCGCTGATAGTCGAAGGTCAGCCGTTCCTCAGGCCGGCCGGCGAGGATGTGGAGGTGGCAGCGTACCGCCCACAGGAAGCGCTCGGCGCGCTGGAACTGCCGGAGCTCGGCGGGCGACAGCAGGCCGACGCCGACCAGCTCGCCGGCGTCGCGCAGACGATAGGCGTATTTGCCGATCCAGTAGAGCGCGTGGAGGTCGCGCAGGCCGCCCTTGCCCTCCTTGATATTGGGCTCGACCACGTAGCGCGTGTCGCCCATCTTCTTGTGGCGGGCGTCGCGCTCGTCGAGCTTTTCCTTGGCGAAGGCGCGCGCGGTGCCGGCCGCGACCTTTTTCCAGAAACGCGCCTGGACCTCGTCGAACAGGGTCTCGTCGCCCCACACGAAGCGCGCCTCGAGAATCGCGGTGCGAACGGTGTGATCGTCGGCGGCGGCCTTGAGCAATTCCTCGACGCTGCGCGCCGAATGGCCGACCTTCAGCCCGAGATCCCAGAGCAGATAGAGCACGGCCTCGACGACGGACTCGGTCCAGCCGGTCGGCTTCCACGGCGTCACGAAGGCGATGTCGACGTCGGAGTGGAGCGCCATCTCGCCGCGGCCGTAGCCGCCGACCGCCATCAGCAGCAGCCGCTCCGACGTCGTCGGATTGGAAAGCGGATGCAGCCGCCGGGTGACATGGTCGAAAGCCAGGCGAAGGATCTGGTCGGTGAGGAAGGCATAGGCTGAGGCCGCCTCGGTTCCGGCATAGGGCCGCTCGACCAGGCGCCGGTCGATCTCGGCGCGGCCCGCAACGAAGGCATGCTTGAGCAAAGACGCAGCCTGATCGCGTCCAGCGTCGGCGAGGCGGTCCGACAGTGCGCGACGGTCGATGATATCGCGCCGGCCGGGGATCGACTCGAACCGCGCTGCCATCAGTCGTTCTCGGCCATCAGTCGGTCTCGGCCTGGAGCCGCTTGAGGCGATAGACCAGTTCGAGCGCCTCGCGCGGGCTCAGCGTGTCGGGCTCGATGTCGGCGAGCGCGGCGCGGAGCGGGTCCGGCGCGGCCTCTTCCCTGGGCGTCGCCGCGAACAACGGCAGGCCGTCGAGCCCGGCGGCGATGCCGCCGGTCGCGGCGCGACCTTCCTCGAGCTTGGCGAGCACCGATTTCGCGCGCGCCAGCACCGGCGGCGGCAGGCCTGCCAGCTTGGCCACGGCGATGCCGTAGGAACGGTCGGCGGGGCCGGTCGCGACCTCGTGCAGCAGGACGAGATCGCCCTTCCATTCGCGCGCGCGGACATGGTGGAGCGAGAGGGCGTCGAGCCGCTCGGCGAGCCGCGTGAGCTCGTGATAGTGGGTCGCGAACAGGCAGCGGCTGCGGCAGCGGTCGTGGATCGCCTCGACCACCGCCCAGGCGATGGCGAGGCCGTCATAGGTCGAGGTGCCGCGGCCGACCTCGTCGAGGATCACCAGGCTGCGCTCGCTGGCCTGGGCAAGAATGGCGGCGGTCTCGACCATCTCGACCATGAAGGTCGAGCGTCCGCGCGCGAGATTGTCGGACGCCCCGACGCGGCTGAACAGGCGGTCGACCAGTCCCATGACGACGCTTGCCGCCGGCACGAAGGCGCCGGCCTGAGCGAGGATCGCGATCAGCGCGTTCTGGCGCAGAAAGGTCGATTTGCCGCCCATGTTGGGCCCGGTGACCAGCCACAAGCGCGACTCGGCGGTGAGTCGGCAATCGTTGGCGACGAAGCGCTCGCCGGCTGCGGCCAGCGCCGCCTCGACCACCGGGTGGCGCCCGGCATCGACCTCGAAGCGGCCGTCGTCGGCGAACAGCGGCCGGCACCAGCCGCCCTCCGCGGCGCGTTCGGCAAGGCCGGCGGCGACGTCGAGCCGGGCGAGCGCATCGGCGGCGGCGGCGATCGGCTCGGCCTGGGCCAGAGCCGCGCCGACCAGCTCCTCGAGATGCGCCGCCTCGGCGGCGAGCGCATGCGCGCCGGCCTGGCCGACGCGGAGCGCCTGCTCGTGCAGATCCGGCGCATTGAAGCGGACGACGCCGGCGAGGGTCTGGCGGTGGGTGAACCCGGATTCGGCGGCCATCAGCCGGTCGGCGCTGCGCGCCGGCACCTCGATATGAAAACCGAGCACATTGTTGTGGCGGATCTTCAGCGAGGCGATGCCGGTCTCGCCGCGGTAGCGGGCCTCGAGCGCCGCAATTGCGCGGCGCCCCTCGCCGCCGGTCGCGCGCAACGCGTCCAGCGCGGCGTCATAGCCCTCGGCGATATAGCCGCCCTGGGCCGCGTCGATCGGCGGCGCCGGCACCAATGCGCGGGCAAGCAGATCGACCAGCGCGCCGTGGCCTTCCAGTGCCGGCAACAGTTCGGCGAGCAAGGAGGGCGGCGCCTCGATCCGGTCGAGACGGTCGCGCAGCCGCGCCGCTTCGGCAAGGCCGTCGCGCAGCTGGCCGAGATCGCGCGGGCCGCCGCGTCCGGCGACCAGCCGGCCGAGCGCGCGGCCGATGTCGGGCAAGGCGCGCAACGCCCTCCGCACCGCATCGCGCAAGGCCGAGTCGCTCTCGAACAGGCCAACCAGGGAAAGCCGCGCCTCGATCCGCGCCCGGTCCATCAACGGCGCGCCGAGGTCGGCGGCGAGCAGCCGCGCGCCGGCGCCGGTGACGGTGCGGTCGACCGCGCCGAGCAGGCTGCCGGCGCGGCCGCCCGACACCGCCTCGACCAGTTCGAGGCTCTCGCGGGTCGCCGCGTCGATCGCCATATGATCGCCGGCCGACCGGTTGAGCGGCGGGCGCAGGAAGCTCAACGAGTCGCGCGTCGTTTCGCCGAGATAGGCCAGCAGGCCGCCGGCCGCGCACAAAGCGGCGCGGTCGAACGAACCGAAGCCGTCGAGGGTCGCGACTGCGAACCTCGCCTTGAGCAGGCGCTCGGCCGACAGGCTGTCGAAACCGTCGCGTCGCAATTCGGCGCCCGGCGCGAGCCCGTCCTCCGGCGCGATCAGCTCCGCCGGCCCGAGCCGCGCAAGCTCGGCGTCGAGCGCGGCCGGCGAAATCGAACCGAGCTCGAAGCGCCCGGTCGAGACATCGGCGGCGGCGATGCCGACCCGATCGCCCGCGCGCGCGACCGCAACCAGCCAGTTGGCGGCGCGCGAATCGAGCAGCGCCTCCTCGGTCAGCGTGCCGGCTGTCACCACCCGGATGATGGCGCGATTGACCACCGACTTGCTGCCGCGCTTCCTCGCCTCGGCCGGGCTCTCGATCTGCTCGGCGATGGCGACGCGATTGCCCGCCTTGATCAGCCGGGCAAGATAGGATTCGGCGGCGTGGATCGGCACGCCGCACATCGGGATCGGCGCGCCCTCATGCTCGCCGCGCGTGGTGAGCGCGATGTCGAGGCAGGCCGCGGCGATCCTGGCGTCGTCGAAGAACAGCTCGAAGAAATCGCCCATCCGATAGAACAGCAGGCAACCTTCGGCCTCGGCCTTGAGCGCAAGATATTGCGCCATCATCGGCGTT
>Ga0307505_10003351_pt1 | contig 10121 bp, 14 predicted proteins | sample 23_S_MG_FD_202183 | JGI IMG/M metagenome (GOLD analysis project Ga0307505, IMG submission 202183) | Soil microbial communities from Populus trichocarpa stands in riparian zone in the Pacific Northwest, United States - 23_S | ecosystem: Environmental > Terrestrial > Soil > Riparian zone > Trees... | reverse complement strand
CCCGATAATAAGGGAAAATGCAATCTTTCAGCTCGAACAGGTTGTCAAGAGCAGTTAATTCGTTTCGCAATTGGGCCTGACACTGGGTAGATTTGCTCATTAGGCAGAAGCGTGAGCGCTTGGCTTATTTTCCCTTCATCACTAAGCTGGCGGATTTCTTTACAATATTCCGTAATATTTTCGATGCTCGAAATCCAACCGGTGAGATACTTCTCCAAGCCCTCCCCTGAAAGACCGATCTGGATAGCGCGAACAGACAATGGCCGTAGAAGAATATCTCGGTCTGGATCCCACTGAACCCTAACTGGATTAGCCCTTAGATTGTCCTTCCATTCGCGGCGTGTCGAATGAACCTCAGGAACAAACTGAGTCAAGCTGGCATGACTGAGAGCCCAGGTAAACCCCGAACGAATTATTTTGATTGCTAGAATATTCTCTTGGTTTTCCTTAGTTGCCCAATCAGATCTATACATCATCCAAAGAAATGAAGGCTTTATCCAAGTCATTCGGTCCATTCTGAATCTAGTCCCACCAAAACGCTGATGTAGAACCGCATACTCCGAAATCTCAGCGTTGTAAGCTTGATAGACTGTAATAGTATTGGTATCGAACTTGGCCCGAATTTGATTCATTTGCACAATGAATTGTACCGTTATCGATGCTGTCCAAGCCAACAAAGTTCCTTTGTACAGCTCCAATGCGAGATGCATCCCCAAACAGAAGGGCAAGCTGACCACGGTGACTTCGACCGTGTCCGCGACCGAATATCGGTTGTTCGACAATCTCGGCCGGATGACGCGGATGGCCCAGATCACCGACGGGCAGACCTACACGTCGAAATACACCTACAACTTCTCCGGTGCACTGATCGAGGAAGAATACCCCTCAGGCCGGAAGGTGAAGAACGAGTTCGAAGCAGACGGTGATCTGCGAAGGGTCGGAAGAACTCTAAAGGCTTCAGACCATATCTCTGGGATCTTGGATAATCTCCGGCCATTGCACGAAATTTGTCTATTGACACGTCCGTTGTATTTGTGGCAAGATACTTTACTCGGGTTCCGGCCCGATGCTCTTTGACAATGAGGCCACTGGAGACACCGTATTTCGCTAAGTGTTCCATTTAATGTTCCATTTGCCGGGACATTTCTGGGACTCAAAATGGAACCGCGACGCTAAACGCTTTTGGCGTAACGGCTTATTGAGTTTTCCACAGGTGTTTCATTTGGTGTTCCATTTGGTGTGTCATTTGTAACGCAAAATGGAACGGAACAACGCGATCCCGTATGTTGTTGAAAGTTGGTGTAAACCTTAGATCTTGATTCAAAAGAATCAAAAACACAGCCGCGAAATGAATCGAATCAAACGACTTCCGACGGATGCCGGGCTGAAGGGGATGAAGAATGATCTTCTATCCGACGTACCGAGATCAAATGAAAAAAGCAATGGCTCCCTTTCGGAAACCATTGCTTCTGGCCTTCCCCCGCTCGAAAATTTGACTAAACCAGAACGTACTTGAAGGAGACTTGGCTGCTCCACATTCCGACCGTGCAAAGTGCCGAAAAGCTATTACATTTAGAACCAGCACCAGCCGAGAAATGACTGTTCGGAAAGCCGGTGTGGTAATACGGTCGGACAAAAGAGAGATTAGCAGTAAGCGAGGGCGTGCGGAATACAGGAAACTACGTATTTTCGACCCTGGAGGGCTTGTTTTCTGTTGGATCGAAAAGAGTTAACGCGTATTTCATAAGGGCGTGTCGGCCTGCGAGCCCAAGCTTTTGGCAGATGTTCGTGCGGTGAGTTTCGACGGTCCGAGGGCTTATATAGAGGGCGTCGGCGATCTGTCGGCTCGTCTTGTATTGAGCGATCAGCGACAGGATACGCATCTCTGAGGCGGAAAGCTGCTCGGCGGTTATACGGACCTCACCCGATCTCGAACGGCTCTCTGTGAAGTGCGAAAGCAGGTCGGGGCTGACGAACCTCTCACCCGCCTGGACGGACCTGATCGCCTCGATAAGATCGCTCGAAGCACTGTCTTTCAGGACGTATCCGCTCAGGCCCATCTCCAGTCCCCGGTCATAAAGCTTTCGCTCGCGATACATCGTCATGAAGACGACCTTCACCGGGATCCGCTGCCGTCCGACCTCGCCAAGTATCCCGATGCCGTCGAGCTTAGGCATCCCGATATCTACTACGGCAACATCGGGCTTCAATTCCTTGATCATCGTCAGGGCACCGTCGCCATCGGAAGCCTGTCCGACGATCTCGATGTCGGTTTCCGATTCGACCACGGTCCGAAGCCCGGCGAGGAATACCGGATGGTCGTCGGCGATGATGATCCTGATCTTATTCATTCCAAGTAAGTCGAAGGTCGATCTTTGTTCCACTTCCTTTCTGCGATTCGATCTCGACAACTCCGCCGAGCATCCTTGCACGCTCTTCTATTCCGGACAATCCGTAGCCGGTTCGAGCTCCGTTGAGCGATTCGTCGATACCCTTTCCGTTATCTTCGATAACCACGACAAGCCTGTCATCGGAAGCCTCGATCAAGACGCTAGCCTTCGTAGCGTTCGAGTGAGCGAGAACATTATGCAAGCCTTCCTGGATCACCCGGTAAATATTCGTTTCGGCTTCTTCCGAAAGCCTGCCCGACACATCGTCGAGCCTGGCCGTGATCTCGATCGGACTCGAATCCCCTATCGCTTCGATCATCGACTCGACAGCGTTCTTCAATCCAAGCCGGTCCAATTCGTACGGACGCAGGCCATAGGCCACCTCACGAACTTCATCGATCGCAGCGGACACCGCTTCGCCGATCTCTTCGAGCTGCTCGACGGCATGGGAGTCAGCCTCGGCAAGGCACCGTCTGACGCGGTTTTGAATTATCGCAAGGCTCTGGCCGATACCGTCATGAAGCTCCGCAGCAACTCGGGCACGTTCTTCTTCCTGAAGAGTGATAAGACGAGCGGCAAGCTGCTGGATCTCGTCACGGCTCTTGCGAAGCTCTTCACGATTTTCTACCAGTGCTGCCTCGGCTGTCTTACGCTCGGTTATGTCGATATGCGAAACGACGACACCACCTTCCGGCAAACGCAACGGCGTCACCGGAAAGCAGAAACCAACGGTCATCAGCCGGCATCGGGCAGCAGTACTCTTCGCGGTATCTGTCGGCTTCACTATCCATCACCGACTCGATCCCAAGAAGGCTCTTCGCCGCATCCGGATACTGAGCGGACACCGCTTTCCGGCAGACTTCGAGATAGTTTACCCCGACCCCTACGTCGCTACCGCCGTTCTCTTCGGCAAACCTCACCCAACCTTCGTTGACGGCAATAATGCTGCCCTTCCGATCGAGCACGGCGATCTGATCCCGCAGCGACCCAAGCACGGCTCGATTCAACTCTTCACTGCGTTGAAGAGCTTCCTCGGCCCGTTTCCGCTCAGTAATATCGCGTCCGACGCTCTGAAATTCGACAAGGTTCCCGGTGTCGTCATAGATCGCCCGGTCAGTCCACTGATGCCACCGCTGCTCGCCATCGCTTCGGATCACCCGATGCTCCGCAGTCGCTACCGGATCGTCCGGCGTGATCGCGTCCAGAAACTTACGCATCATCACAGCGTCTTCTTCCGGCAGGTAGTCAAGAAACTTAACGCCGACGAGCTCTTCGGCAGGCTGGCCAAAATACCTTGCGTACGATTCGTTGACGAACGTAAGGGTCGAATCGGGCAGCGACCGGCAGATCATCTCGGTCTGGTCTTCGACGATCGCACGATACCGTTCCTCGCTGTGGCGAGCACTTTCGGCCACTCGTTTCAGATTGCTTATATCACGGGCGATCCCTGCGAATCCGACCGGATTACCGGACGCATCTCGGATCGGGAAGACGCTTATCGATACCTCGATCACAGAGCCGTCTTTACAGATCCGCTCGGTCTCGAAGTTGGTTATCTGCTCGCCTAGCCTGATGCGGATCAGTCGTTCAGCGAACGCTCCCAACCGTTCGGGCGGAATAATGATCGCGGACGAATGCCCGAGCATTTCGCCTTCGGTATAACCGAACATACGCTCGGCACCGAGATTCCAACTGAGCACGTTCGCATCGAGGTCAGTTCCGATAATGGCGTCGTCCGAAGCCTGAACGATCGCCGCAAGGTCCCATTTGTATTCGAGGACAAGCGAATGCGGGGCGTCGGTGGAAGATGCAGTTTTACCGGGAAGATGGTTTTCCATCATCAGACTCTATTTCTTGCTCGAGGCAGGAAAGACATTCTCAAAGAGATAATTCTTGATCTCTTCATCCAATCGATTCGTCGTTGCTTCAGGATCGGCAGTGGACCCGAAGTTCCAGGTGTTGAATGCGACAATGTACCCGCTCCGAGTCGCGGGATTGATGTAGATGTGTGTCCGAAATCCGTTCTGAGTTCCGCTGTGGCCGATGAAGCTCTGACCGAAATTTTCTTCAAGGAAGAACGACAGACCCATATGATCCTTGCGGCCCTTGCCGTTAGCGGGCTGGCTGAGAACCTCCACGACCGGCCTGAACATCTCTTCGAGACTCGATCGTTTCAGCACTACATCGTACTCCGCTTGTCGTTTCGGATCGCCGATCAGGAAATTCATGTACTTGACCATGTCCGGGATCGGAGCGTTCAGCCCTCCGTTCGAGACAGTGATGCCGGTGTCCATGTCGAATCGGCCGTCGGTCGTTTTACCTTCTTTCGAGATCCAGTAACTGTGCGATCGATGTTTCAGCAGATGCGGTGGGGTCTTATCATAATAAGACGAGTACATCCCGAGCGGCCGGAGGACGTTCTTGTCCATGTAGACCTCGAAATCCTCCCCCGATACGACCTCGATCACGCGGCCGAGGAACACGATGCCGGGATTCGAGTAGCTGTACTTGCTGCCCGGCTTAAACTCGATCTTCGTATACGGCATCATCGCGACAAGGCTTGCCCAATCTTTCGGCTCGGCCGGATGCCACGGCTCATCACCGCCCCACGGCCATGTTCCCGCTCGGAAACCACCAGTATGCGACATCAGTTGGGCGATCGTGATCTCGTCCATGCTCCCGAACGGATTGTGGACCTTGTGGAGCTCGGGTACATACTTCGTGATCGGATCGCTCAGCCTGATCTCGCCTCGGTCGCGAAGCTGCATGATCGCAATCGCCGTCGCCGTCTTCGTGATCGACGCCCAATGGAAGATCGTATCTTCGTCGACCTTTCGACCGTCTGCGACGTGAGCCATCCCATATACCTTTCTTCCTTCTACCTTGCTATCACGGATGAACGCAAAACTGCTTCCAGCTATCTTGTATTCACCGAGCTTCGATTCGTAGAACGGATAAAACGCGGTCAGTGCTGCGTCAATCGATCCGGCGTTCTGAGCGGCAGAAGTCTGCATAAGGATAAGGACGAAGACGAAAAGTGTTATGTGTTTTCTCATCTATCACCAGCCGCGATGTATCTCCCACTTGTCGACTATCATCCCGTTCTCGAGCACGTTGTAGTGCGAATGCTGTGCAGCCGCAAGGCATGAGTGATTCGCCACAACCTGAACTCTTGTGCCGACCGGCAGACGGTCAAGTGTGGATTCGTCGCAAACGGGAATTACGCCGTGTTCCTGCGAAACTCCGTTAACTCGAATGCCGAGGTCTTTTCCGTCGATGTCCTGAACTCGCCCGTATCCGCAGCCCGGATCGCGGCTGACGGGTCCGCGGTCTTTTGAAAGGGCGATCCCACCTGCGTCGATGATGACCTTCTTTTGCTCATAGCTCCGATGGACCACGGCCGCCAACACGGTGAGTGCACAGTCGTCAAATGAGCAGCTACCGATCGTGGCCTGAAATGCGTCGAAGAAAATGTAGTTCCCGGGCCGGACCTCGTCGATCCCAGTGAGATCTTCGGCGTGAACGATCGTCGGGGTGGAACCGATGCTGAGCGTCGGAACCTGTATGTCCTGAGATCGGAGGCGGTCGGCAAGCTCGATCAGCACGTCGCATTCCTGATGAGCGATAGCCCTCACGCCATTTAGATCCGCGGCATCATAAGAATGCCCGCCATGCGTCAGAATGCCGGCAAACTCGAGATTCAAAGCGTCGGCGATCGCTCGAGGGATAGAGGTAGCTGTGTCCGACATTGGTTCAACGCCGCTACGATGATCGCCGCAATCGACCTCCATAAACGTTCTAATCGTTACGCCGGCATCTTTCGCGGCTTGGTTCAGCATCGCCGGCGTGGCCGCGTCATCCGTGATCACGTTCAGCTTCAAACCGGAGCGGACGATCTCGATAACCTCCGCAAACTTGCCCGGTTCGATCGGCACGGCGTAGGTGAAATCGCTGAAGCCGTTGGCAGCAAACGCCTTCGCCTCTGCAAGCGTTGAAACGGTAACGGCACCTCCGTGCCCATCCGTCTGAATGCGAGCGACCTCGACACATTTGTGCGTCTTAATATGCGGCCGCAATCGGACACCGTGCTGGTTAACGACCCCGCTGATCCGTTCTGCGTTCGCACGCACACGCCCGACATCAAGCACAAGGCACGGTGTCTTTACGTTTTCTAAACTGATGGAACTCATTGCTTCTGCATAAGATAACTGAAGCAAGCGAAAAAAAGAAAACGGCACTCGAAAGAATGCCGTTTCTCGCGAAACTGGTGATCCGACCTGGACTCGAACCAGGGACCCAATGGTTAAAAGTCTTATACTATCGCGCTGATGAGTTCAAAAAGGAGCTGCTCTGCGGCGGAGCTAGTTTTCTTTCTTTTGCTCAGTGGCTGGTGACGCCGCGTGTTGTCCGGTTTCGGGAGTCGGCGGCGGGTCGTGACCCAGGTTGATTCCGAGGATCTTTGGGTTGTTGATGAAATCGGCGAGGCGATCGGGGCTGAATGTTGCTCGAATTATGGCGGCTTCCTGTTTGTCGATCGTGACGAGGGCAACCTTGACCGAATTGCGGTCTTCGCGCATATACATATAGACCTGTTGACCGTTTCGCGTTCGGACGCGAATGGCGGGTATCCACTCCGGCCCGAAGGAATCTCTCATCGCGGCCTGCATTTCTTTATCAAGCTCGCTGTACGAGAATTTCAGGTCTTTGAACAGCGTGACACTGAAGCTCCGAACGCCGGCCGGGCGCGAAACGCTGACGGCGAAACGAGCCAACCACATAAAGGGAATCTTGATCTTCTTGGCCTTGTACTTCGTTTTTAGGTGATTGACGATCCGGTCGTACTCGCTTGATTTTGCCTGGGCGGGCATCGCGGCGAAGAGGACAAAAAGCGACAGGGCGACGACTGGCAGTAGTTTCCTTTTCATTGGCCTCCTCCTATTCCTTGTCCTTGTCTTTTTGGATCTCAAAATGCGGGATGTTCATTTTGCCGCTTAGTTCGGTGAGAAGCTCAATGTCGATCGGCCCGATGACGTTGATCACGGCAATGCTTTTCGATTCGGACAGGACGACCGCGACGCCGCTCATCACATTTCCGGTAAACATCGTAAATACATCGATCTTTTGGCTGTTCTTTTTGCTTCGCACATTCGCAAGCCTTTCCCAGCCGGGTGATTGCAGTTGGGCCCGGATCTCGTCTATGTCCGCGATGTTGTATTCGTTTTCGTTCTCGAATTTATAGGCACGGACGTAGATCGCTTCGAGCCCGCTGATCGCCTGGCCGATCTTCTTAGCGTTCGCGTCGTTCGTTTTTCCGAGTACTCGCTTGGCAAGGTCGAGAATTTTGCCTTCGATATTTACCTCGACAACGTCGCGGGCCTTGGTCTCCAGCCCGTTCAGGTTTTCAAAGCGAAGCCGTGCGCTTTGCGCCTGCGTCACGATCGGACACAAGACGAAAAGGATGAAAAGTGTAGATCTTAGTAACGGTTGGATTAACGATCTCATAATTGATTTTTTCCTCGGATGAACATTATTCAGTTCCGTTTAATTTGTCCTTTACGATCTTCAGGTTCGTGCTCGTGATCGACAGTGCCGTCATCAATTGCCGGTAGGCATCGGCTTCTTCCTTTGTAAGCACCAATGTCTGCGGACGGATGGAACTTGACACCGGCTGTCTCGGCGCTACTACACGCCGCGGTTTGTCAGGCTTGGAAACTTTCCGCAATGCGGCAACGGAAGGTGTCGCCCCTTCGGTTCGAACAGCGGTTACGAAAGCCTCGGGCACAGTTTTCACGGCCGATTGTTGGGTTGCAGGGCGTTCATCCCGTAACAGAAACCACGCCGAGGTGAGAGCGACAAGAGCCAGAAGACCGGTAGCGAAACCAAGGGTTAGGCGAAACAACCAAGACCGCCGAGTGCTAAAGCTGAATTCCTTTGCCGAAAGTGTCGGCGGTGAAGCTGGCTGGTATGCGAGGCTTTTGAGCGCCGCTTCGATCTGCTCGATCCGGGGGTCAGAACCGGTTTTGTTCCAAAGATACTCGTCCATCATTTCACCTCTACGCCAAGTTCCTTTCGCAGCAGCTTCATTCCCCGGTGCAGATTGACGCGAACGGAATCCGGCGTCATTCCGGTTTGTTCGGCGATTTCCGGCCCGCTCATTCCCTCAACCAGGCGGAGCACAAGCGTCTCCTTGTATGCGACCGGCATTCGCAAGATCACGGCCATTATCTCGTTCGCCTCGTTTTCAGGACGGCGTCGGTCACTGATCTCATCGGTCAGTTCTGCGTCTTGTCGTCTTCCTCGAAACAGGCCCGCTGAAAAGTTCCTGGCAATTTTTGCCAGCCACGGTCCGACCGCATTTGCGTCCCGCAGCGAACTCAAATTCTTGTAGGCCGCAATAAAAACTTCCTGTGTCACGTCGTCAGCCTCTTCGCGTGGAACCCTGGAAAGCACGATACCGTGAACCATCGGGGCAAACATTCTGTAAATCTCATCAAAGGCCTCAACCTCGCCTGCTCGAATGCGTTCGACGATCAGAGCCTCCGGTTTGGCCTCGGGTTCTATAAAGCGGACACTCGCTTCGGGCGAACGCAAAAACAGGTCACCTGTTAATTCGGTATCGGTCATCTGCTGAGCTGATCGAGGAGAGAAGATGTTAGTCTTCCGGTGATATAGACGCGGGCGAACGGCATAGTGTTAACACGCCGCGTCGAAAATCTTCGATTGCGAAAGGAGTACGGCTGCAATCGCGATATCGTTCAATAAAATCGCGCGGAGAGCGGTAAGCCTATTGAGACGCTTCAGGTTGTGGGCTTGGCTTCGGGAGGTTCCGATATTTCACCGAGAGGTTATCCGTCTTGACCACCTCCCATTGGCGCAGCACCATTCCGGATGTCAGTTGCCATTCAGTGCGTATCTGACCAGCCAGGAAGCGCGGTTCGCGTGAGCGAGACGAGGACGTCGTCTTTAGGTCGATAACGACGGTGGCCGACGTGCCTTCAATGTTCTTCTCGACGATCGTGATCTCCTTTGGTTCGTCCAGGAAGAATCGCCAGCTGATCGGTTCGCCATTTCCGTCTTCGGGCGGGATCTGGCTAAATCTGACCCCGTTGAGCCGTTCTCGGATAAGTTCGTCAGTGAGTTCGGGCAAGCCTTCAGTAGCTGTGTCGTCAGGCACCGGGCCGCCGCATCCAAGGGACAATGCCAGCAAGACCGTTAGCGTCACGTAGATCAAAGATCTCTTTTGGCTATTCACCCGCATAACTGATCTCCATTCGGCGGATGTAAAGCCCCGCGAGAAAAATGACGACGGCCGTAAAGAGAAAGAGGCTTGGCAGAGCGAGGTATGCCGGTGTCGGCTCGGCGAGGACGGCAAATGGCCCTTCACTCATCGGCACCGGAACGAGAGAGTGCAGATAGTGTATGACGCTGACCTTCTTTAGCCCGGGCGGAAGGAGGAAGTTCAGCCACTCCCAACCATAGAGAAGAAGTGCCGGAACGATCGGGTTGCGGAAAAACAGGCCGACGATCAGGAATACGGCTCCGTAGCCGACACATGCGAGCATCGTAACGCCGACGTAGGCAAACAAGTGCCCTGCCCCTGCCCCGCCTAAGAAATAGCTGGACGATTCCGTAGGTAGGATGCCAAAGAAGAGTATCAGCATCGTTGCAGCGGTGGCCATGCAGAACAGTACGGTCGTAGCGGCCAAGCCTGACAAATACTTCCCGACCACA